>Ga0207708_10004293_pt1 | contig 10490 bp, 9 predicted proteins | sample KBSK5101metaG_FD_184340 | JGI IMG/M metagenome (GOLD analysis project Ga0207708, IMG submission 184340) | Corn, switchgrass and miscanthus rhizosphere microbial communities from Kellogg Biological Station, Michigan, USA - KBS K5-10-1 metaG... | ecosystem: Host-associated > Plants > Roots >...
CGATCAGCACCCGCACCGCGCTCACGCCGCCGCCTCCACCGTCGTCTCGTCGGCCACGAGCGGGAGCTTCGCACGGATCCGGAAGCCGCCGCCGCGCCGCCGGCCCGCCTCGAGCTCGCCGCCGTAGAGCTTCACGCGCTCGCGCATCCCGACCAGGCCGTGGCCGCCGCCGGCGGTCTCGAGCCGTTCGCGCGCCGGGCCGGGCCCGCGGTCGAGGATCTCGAGCTCGAGCTCGCGCGCGCCCCAACGGACGCGCACCTCGGTGGGCGCGCGGTCGGCGTACTTGAGCGCGTTGGTGATCCCCTCCTGCACGACGCGGAACGCGGCCAGATCGAGGCCCGCAGGGAGCGAGCGGCGCTCGCCGGACACGCGCAGCTCGACCGGCAGCCCGGCCTCGCGGGCGCGCTCCACGAGCGCGCCGACGCCGGCCATCGTCGGCTGCGGCGCGCGCTGGTCGTGCTCGTCGTCCTCGCGGTGCAGCACGCCGAGCAGCCGCCGCATCTCGGCCAGCGCCTCGCGGCCGGTGCGCTCGATCTGCGCCGCCGCGGCGACCGCGCGCTCGGGGTCGCGCTCCAGGATCCGCCGCGCGCCGCCGGCCTGCACGACCATCACGCTGACGCTGTGCGCGACGACGTCGTGCATCTCACGCGCGATCCGCCGGCGCTCGTCGGCCGCCGCGCGCAGCGCCTGCAGCTCGTGCGCCTCCTGCTCGCGCACGGCCGCCTCGTGCAGCTCCTCGGTGAGCCGGGTGCGGGTGCGCACGCCGCGCCCCGCCAGCCACGAGATCGCGCCGAAGGACGTGGGGAAGATGTAGTCGCCGGCGATCTGGCTCGGCGAGAGCATCGTCACGACGAGGATGCCCCCGCACATGATCGCCAGCGCGACGTACGCGCGGCGGCCGTCGAGATAGGCGCCGCCGCTGTAGGAGAACACCATCGCCGACAGGAACGGCACGAAGAACTGGGTGGTGTCCGTCAGCAGCGCGGCGCAGCCGGCCACGGAGCCGACCACGGTGCAGAGCGCCGCCAGCGTGTGCTCGCGCCGGATCGCCAGCGGCAGCGTGTAGCCCGCCGCGGCGAGCATCACGAGCGGGAGCGGGGCGTCGCTGTTGAAGGCGGTCACCACCTCGATCTGACCGACCACGAAGAACAGCGCGGCGGCGACCCGGTCGCGCGCGAGCGGGCTGGTCATGCGCAGGCGGCGCCAGTAGCGCTTCATGACCCGCTCCCGACCGGCAGCTTGGCGCGCACCGCATGGCCGCCGGCGCGCCGGCGGCCTGCGTGGATCTGGCCGCCGTAGAGGCTCACGCGCTCGCGCACGCCGCTCAGCGTCCGCACGCCGTCGGCCGTGCCGTCGTCGGTGACCTCGAGGTCCACGCCGTCGGGCCGGTAGCGCACGAGCACCTGCGCGCGGCCCGCGGAGCCCTGCTCGAGCGCGCCGCCGAGCGCCTCCTGCACGAGCCGGTAGGCGGTCAGGTCGACGCCCGGCGGGAGCGGGCGCTCGTCGCCCTCGACCCGCAGCACGATCGGCAGGCCGGCCCCCTCCACGCGGCGCACGAGCGAGGCGAGGTGACGCAGGCTCGGCTGGGGAGCGAGCGCGATCTCGTCGTCGTCGCGGCGCAGCACGCCGAGCAGCCGCCGGATCTCCGTCAATGCCTCGCGGCCGGTCTCCTCGACGGCGGCGAACGCGTCGCGCGCCCGCGCCGGGTCCCGCTCGGCCAGCCGCCGGGCGCCGCCCGCCTGCACGACCATCGCGCTCATCGCGTGCGCGACGACGTCGTGCAGCTCGCCCGCGATCCGCGCGCGCTCCTCCGCGGCGGCCTGCTCGGCCTGGTCGGCGCGCTCGCGCCGCAGGCGCTCGGCCTTCTCGCGCAGCGTCGTGTTCAGCCGCGAGCGGTTGGCGATCACCCGCCCGAGCAGGATCGGCCCGCCGGCGATCACGAGCCCGCCGAAGACGAGGTCGACCGGCGTGCTCGAGTAGGAGTCGGTCTGCAGCGCCACGACGTTGGCGAGGAACACGAACGCGAACCCGCCCAGCAGCATGCGGCCGCGCGGCTCGTTGAGGCCGAACGAGAAGAGCACGAACAACACGCCGAAGAACGAGGCGTAGACGTTGTCGTTGATCTCGCGGCCGAGCGGCTGGAAGAGCATGAAGCCCGCGATCGCCAGCAGGAGCGACACCCACGGCTGCCGGCGGCGCACGGCGAGGCCGGCCGAGATCAGCGTCGTCGCCAGCACGCCGAGCCAGACGTAGCGGGCGTCGCCGTACAGCAGCGCGGCCTCGAGCAGCCCCTCGACGAGGAAGGCCGCGGCGATCAGCGCGTCGACGCGCCGCGGGCCGAGGTCCCGGGCGCGCGTGCGGATCGCCTGCAGCGACTGCATGCCGAGAGCGTACGCCCGCGCGGGCGCGCCTTCGTCGTCCTGGCTGACCATCCCGGGTCATCCTCGAGGATGACCCGGGGTCATCCGAGGGGGCGCGCAAGATCGTCAGACAGGCCGACGACGCGCGGGGCGGCGGATGGGACCGTTGCCGTCATGAGGACATGGACGGCCACCACCACCGCATCGGCCCATCCCGCGGCCGTGCTCGACGTGCTGACGGATCCCGACGCGGCATCGCGCTGGGCCCCCGTCCCGTTCGACGTCGACGACCTCGACGGCGAGCGCCTGCTCGCCGGCAGCCGTGCCCGCGTCTCCGGCAGGCTCGCCGGCCGCCGCGTCGGCTTCGAGGTCGAGGTCCACGCGGCCGACGAGTCCGGCATCGCGCTCAGCGCGAGCGGCCCGGTCGCGTTCGATGTCGACTACCGCCTCTCGGCCGCCGGCTGCGGCGGCAGCGAGGTGCGCGCCTCCGTGTCCGTCCGCTCGGGCGGCGGCCTCACCGGCCGCCTGCTCGCCGAGGCGACCGGCGCCCTGCTGACCGCGGGCGCGCTGCAGGCCGCCCTCGGGCGGATCGCCAAGGAAGCCTCGCTCGCCTATTGACACGTCGCCCGAAGGTCGCGGGCGGTGTTTTCCGCGACCGGAGGGCGAAACCCTTAATCCCCCCACACAAGGACCCCACCCACAGTGCTCGACATCGCCCCCACCCAGGTGAAGGCCCCGGCCGTCGCCGCCTCCGCCGTCACCCGCCGCTACGGCGACGGCGAGTCCGCCGTCGACGCCCTCCGCGGCGTCACGCTCGAGGTCCCCGCCGGCCAGTTCACCGCCGTCATGGGCCCTTCGGGCTCCGGCAAGTCCACGCTCATGCACCTGCTCGCGGGCCTCGACACGCCCTCCTCGGGCACGGTCGGGATCGGCGGCGTGGACATCACCGCCATGAACGACAAGCAGCTCACCAAGCTGCGCCGCAAGCACATCGGCTTCGTCTTCCAGCAGTTCAACCTGCTGCCGACGCTCACGGCCGAGGAGAACATCCTGCTGCCGCTCTCGATCGCCGGCCGCAAGACCGACAAGGCCGACCTCGAGGCGCTGATCGCCCGCGTCGGCCTGCAGGAGCGCCGCGACCACCGCCCGTCGGAGCTCTCCGGCGGCCAGCAGCAGCGGGTCGCGATCGCCCGCGCCCTGATCTCGCGGCCGACGATCCTGTTCGCCGACGAGCCGACCGGCAACCTCGACTCCGCCTCCGGCGCCGAGATCCTCGCGCTGCTGCGCGAGGCGGTCGAGCTCGACGGCCAGACCACGCTGATGGTCACCCACGACCCGCGCGCCGCGGCCGCCGCCGACCGCGTCGTGTTCATCGCGGACGGCCGCATCGTGGCCGACCTGACCGAGCCGACGGAGGCCGACGTCCTGGCCGCCGTCAAGGAGGCCTACGTCCGATGAGGTCCGTGGCCCTCAAGGGTCTGGCCGCGCGCCCCGTGCGCACGCTCCTGACCACCCTGGCCATCGTGCTGGGCGTCGCGATGATCAGCGGCGCGCTCACGCTGACCGACACCATGCGCGGCGGCGCCGACGGCCTCACCAAGGCCGCCTACGACGGCACGGACGCCGTCGTCACCGCAAAGACCGCGTTCGCGGTCTCGTCCTCGGACTACACGGCCAAGAAGCCGACCGTGGACGCCTCGCTGCTGGAGCGGGTCCGCTCGGTGCCGCAGGTCGCGGCCGCCGTCGGCGACATCAGCGACGAGGCCAAGATCATCGCCCGCGACGGCAAGCCGGCCGGCGACGGCCCGTACTTCGGCGTCGGGTTCGACTCGCGCACGACGGCCGCCAAGGGCACCACGCCGTTCCGGCTGGCCGACGGCCGCTGGGCGACCGCGCCGGGTGAGGTCGTCATCGACGCCTCGACCGCCGACAAGCAGAACTACGAGCTCGGCTCGAGCGTCAAGATCGCCGCGCACGGCACGACCGACGCCTACAAGGTGGTCGGCGTCGCCAACTTCGGCACCGTCAAGTCGCTCGGCACGGCCACCTTCGCCGTGTTCGACCTGCGCGCCGCGCAGGACATGTTCGGCAAGGCCGGCCGCTACGACTCGATCCTCGTCGTCGGCAAGGACGGGACCCCGGCCGCCGACGTCCGCAAGGCGATCGGCGCCGAGCTCGGCTCGGCCGCGCAGGTGCAGACCGCCAAGGCGCAGGACCGCTTCACCCTCGACGGGCTGAAGATGTTCATCGGGATCATCACCGTGGTGCTGATCGTGTTCGGCTTCGTGGCCGTCCTCGTGGGCGCGTTCACGATCTTCAACACGCTCTCGATCACGGTCGCCCAGCGCTCGCGCGAGTTCGGGCTGCTGCGGATGGTCGGCGCGGCGCGCCGGCAGGTGCTCGGCTCGGTGCTGGTCGAGGCGCTGGTCATCGGCCTGCTCGCCTCGCTGATCGGCCTCGCCGCCGGCTTCGGCATCGCCAAGGGCCTGGACGCGGTGTTCAGCTCGATGGACATGGACCTGCCCGACGCGGGCATGGTGTTCGCGCCGCGCACGGTCATCGTGTCGCTGCTGGTCGGCACCGTCGTCACGCTGCTCGCGGGCATCGTGCCGGCGTGGCGGGCGACCCGCGTGCCGCCCGTCGCCGCCCTGCGCGACGCCGCGCCGGGCTCGGCCAAGGTCCGCCTGCCCTCCCGCGCCGTGCGGCTGCTCGCCTCGCTGATCGGTCGCGTCACCGAGCGCGTCGGCGGCTCCGCCGGCCGGCTCGCCCGCCGCAACGCGATGCGCAACCCCGGCCGGACCGCCATCACCGCCTCGGCGATGATGATCGGCGTCGCGCTCGTCACGCTCGTGACGGTCGTCGCGCAGGGCCTGCGCGACAGCACGACGGGCTCGCTCGAGCGGCGCGTGAACGCCACGCACGTGATCACCGGCGCGGACGGCTGGTCGCCGACCGACCCGGCGATCGCGAAGGCGCTCGCCGCCACGCCCGGCGTGGACGGCGTGACCGCGATCCGCCAGGACCTGGCGCTCGCCGCCGGCGACAAGGAGATCGTGAACTCGGTCGACCCGAAGACGGTCGGCGGGCTGTTCACCTTCGACTGGGCCAAGGGGTCGGACGACGTCCTCACCGGCCTCGGCGCCGACGGGTCGATCGTCGACGAGGGCTGGGCGAAGGAGCACAAGCTCGGCGTCGGCGATCGCTTCTCGATCACCTCGCCGTCCGGCGAGAAGCTCGCGCTGACCGTGCGCGGGATCGAGGACTCGCCCGTCATCGACGCGATCTCCCTCGGCCCGATCACGATCTCGCAGGCCGCCTACGACGGCGCCTTCGAGAACCGCAGCAACGTGCTGACGTTCGTCAAGGCGCAGCCGGGCGCGGACCTCAGCGCGGTGTTCGCGGCCCACCCGGACGCGAAGGCGCTGACCAAGGCCGCCTACAAGGAGCAGACGACCGCCGACATCGACTCGCTGCTGGCGATCTTCTACGTCCTGCTCGCGCTGGCCGTGATCGTCAGCCTGTTCGGCATCGTCAACACGCTCGTGCTCTCGACCTTCGAGCGCACCCGCGAGCTCGGGATGCTGCGCGCCGTCGGCATGAGCCGGCGCCAGGTGCGCCGCATGGTCCGCCACGAGAGCATCATCACCGCGCTGATCGGCGCGGGGCTGGGCATCGGCGCGGGCCTCGCGCTCGCCTACGGCGTCACCGCGGCGTTCGCGGACGAGGGCCTGAGCTTCGCGGTCCCCGCGGGCTCGCTGATCGTGCTCGTGGTGGTCGCGATGATCGCGGGCGTGCTCGCGGCGATCCTGCCGGCGCGGCGGGCCTCGCGGCTCGACCCGCTCGAGGCGCTCGCCTACGAGTAGGCGCACAAGCTGGGGTCACAACAGCGCGGAGGGCCGTCCCGAGAGGGGCGGCCCTTCCGTGTTGCGGGATCAGGCGCCGCGCAGCGAGCCCGCGCGCACGCGGGCGGCCATCTCGTCGGACTCCGCGCGGTAGGCCTCGCCGTCGCCGAGCTCGAGCACCGGCAGCTTGCCGTCGCCGCCGATCGCCCTGACGCCCTCGCGCATCTTCTTGCCCTTGCCGAACCCGTGCTTGACGACCTCGTACTCGATCCCCTGCTCGTCGAGCGCCCGCTGCACCTTCCAGCAGGCGTCCAGATCGGTGTGCAGGAACGTCCAGGAGCAGCGGTGGAGCTTCAGCTTTGCGGCCATGGCGGGCCACCGTACCCGGTGGCCCGCCGCCGCATCCTTCCCGGCGCGCCCGCGCTCAGCGCACGCGCAGCTTCACGGAGCGGCTCGCGCTCTCCACGTGGTCGCCGTCGTTGGTGACCGCGAGGACGCGGAACGTGCCGCCGCGGCGCAGCCGGACGCTCTTCCGATAGCGCGAGGCACTCGACGAGCGGTGCTTGGCAACCGTGCTCTTGACCGTCGTCCAGGTCGTGCCCTTGAGCCGCTGGATCGCGACCTGCGTGCCGTCGTGGGGCGGCGAGATGCGCCCGCTGAAGCGGAACACCGCGCCGCGTGCCGTCCGCCGCACGCGCTTGGCCTTCACGGTGACCTTCGGCGCCACGCCGACGGTCACGATCGGGCTCGCGACCTGCGGCTGATTCGGCAGAACCACGCGGTACTGCGTGTTCAACGGCACCGACAGGACCGGGAACGAGAACGCCCCGTCGCCGTTGGTGAGGTGGATGTCGGACGCGTTCTGGAAGCCCTGCGTGTACGGGAACGGGTTGCTCTGCAGCACGATCTGCCGCCCGCCGTTGCCCGTGCCCGACAGCGTGCCCGCGATCAGCGTGCGCCCGCCCGGCCGCACCGGATTGGGCGTCGCCGCGAGCGACAGGCCCAGCGGCTGGCGCTGGGTCGTGAACGTGCGGTCGGCACCCCGGCGCACGCCGCGGGAGTTGCGGGCGACGAGCCGGTAGTGGTATGTCGTGGCCGGCGCCAGGCCGCCGATGTCGGCGGTCACGGCCACGCCGCGGTTGCCCTTGCCCACGCTGGCGGGCGGGGACGGCACCTGCGTGCCGTACACGCGCGTGGTCCCGTACTCGAAGGTGTACGTCGTCTCAAGTTCGTTCGGGTTCACGCGGCCCGTGAGCGTGACGGTGCTCTGGGTCTTGTTGGCGGTCGCACCCGTCGTGACGGTCGGCGCGGCCGGCGCTGCGGTCGCCCCCGCCGGGACGAGCAGGCCTGCGGCGATCAACACGGTCGCGATGCCGGTTCCTCCATGGATCCTGCGGCGCTTCATGTTCCCCTTCCGATCGGTGGAAATCGGTTCTCCGCCCCGTCGCAACACCGCATCCGCCGAAAAGGCGCGGTGCAGCTACGCGTGCACGGAGATCAGCACGATCCCGCACAGGGCCGCGGCGACGCCGCCCGCCTGCCGCCCGCTCACGCGCTCTCCGCCCGCGTAGGCGAGGCCGACCGTCACGAGCGGGAACAGCGAGCTCAGCACGGAGACGACGCTGAGGTCGCCCTCGAGCGTGGCGGCCGAGTACGCCAGCGTGCCGGCGAACAGCAGCACGCCCGGGACCGCCAGGAGCGGCAGCCGCGAGACCGGCACGCGCAGCGGGGCGGCGATCGCCAGCGCGACGGCGACGAACACGATCAGCAGCGCGGCGCGGCTGAGCATCACGGCCCAGAAGACCCCGTCCTCCGACGCGGGCGCGATGCACGCGAGGAAGGTGCCGAAGGCGACCGCCGACAGCAGTGCCCAGCGGGCCGCCGCGCGCTCGTCGCCGTCCGCGGGCGCGCCGCCGCCCGGCCGCCGCGCGGCGATCATCACACCGCCGACCGCCAGCGCGATCCCCGCCAGCTTGAACGCGCCCAGCGGCTCGCCCGACGCCAGGCCCGCGGTGACCGGCAGCAGCACCGCGAGCGAGCCGATCGGCGTGACGATCGACAGCGGCCCGAGCGACGCCGCCCGGTAGAAGCAGATCAGCCCGAACGCGTTGCCGAGCCCGGCGGCCGCCGCGGCGACCACGACCGTGCCGCTCGGAAGGTCGGCCAGTGTGACCACCAGCACGGCCCCGGAGACCGTGAACGCGACCACCTGGCCGGCGATCAGCACGGGGTAGACGGGCAGCCCGCGCGACAGCGACGGGCCCACGTAGTTCGACACGCCGTAACAGAGCGACGTGATCAGGGCGAGGGCCGCGGCGAGCATCCGAACAGGTCCATACCCGTTGCCAGCTTCGAATCGAAGATGGTCTGGAACCGCCAGGGTGGTGAAGGCGACCTAGCCGGGCAGCGGCGCGCGGGCCGTGCCGGCCTGCGTGAGCACGGCGGGCGGCTCGGTCATGTCGACCTTGACCTCGTCGACCGTGCGGCCCTGCGGCACGCGCACGGTCGGGCGGTCGGGGTCGAGCGGGTCGACCGCGGCGACGACGCCCTTGCGGCCGTCGGGCAGCACGACCTCGTGGCCCACGGGGTAGGGCATCACGACGGCGCGGAAGTGGCGCACGACGGTCGAGCAGAACTGCGTGCCGGCGCCGTCGCGGATGATCTTCACGCCGACGTGCGGCTGCACGGCGCCGCTGTAGACGCGCTTGCTGGTGACCGCGTCGTAGACGTCGGCGACGGCGGCGAAGCGCGCGAACTCGTGGATCGCATTGCCCTTCAGGCCGTTGGGATAGCCGCTCCCGTCGGGGCGCTCGTGGTGGTCGCGGATCACCGACAGCGTCAGCGGCGAGAGGTCGGCGGCGCGCAGCAGCTCGACCCCGGCCTCGGGATGGGTGCGCATCACGTCCATCTCCTCGTCGTTGAGCCGGGCGGGCTTGTTGAGCACCTCCGGCGGGACGGCGAGCTTGCCGACGTCGTGGACGAGCAGGCCGATGCCGAGCTTGCGCAGGCGGTCGCCGAAGCGGTCGTAGCGCTGGCGGCCGCGGTAGTCGGTCCAGCCCTCCTTGGTCCAGGCGCGGCGGGCGAGCAGCAGGCCGAGCACGGAGACCTGCACGCTGTGGCGGTGCGTGTAGGCGTCGAAGGTGGAGAGGTCGTCGAGCGTCAGGGCGGCCTCGGGGATCTCGAGCAGGTCGGCGACGAGCGCATCGGCGACCTCGGCGAGCGAGGCGACGACCGCGTCGGGCAGGCCGGCGCCGTGCTTGAGCGAGTTGCGGGCCGCGTCGAGCGCGTCGCCCGTCGCGCGGTGGACCTTCGCGCGCGTCTCCAGCGTGAGCGGCTCGACGACGTCGATGTCGCGCCCGAGATCGTCCTCGATCCAGACCGAGCCGATCCCGGCCTGCGGCAGCGCCTTCGCGTAGCGCTCGGACAGCTGGACGCCGGTGCGCAGCAGCGGCGCGGTGCCGGGCGGTCCGGTGACCACGTCGCGGGCGAGCTCCATCCCCTCGCGGATCTTGCGACAGGGGATCAGGCGCATGGAAGGGGGCGGTGGCGCACGGGACGTGTTGGCTGGACGAACAGCTGTCGTCCGGGAGGTCGGCCCGTCCCGCGAATCCTTGAGCAGCTGGGCGCTCAGCGACTCGACTGCCACTCGATCGGATCGCCGACCGAGACCTCCGCGCCGAGCTCGGCGAGCACCCCCGCGAGCGCATGCGTGCGGATCGCGCCGTGGTGCACGACGTGCGCCAGCACGCCGCCGTAGGTGAAGGACTCCGGTGGCTCGCAGAGCGCGTCGACGAACGCGTCGTCGTAGGCGCCGCGCTCGCAGACGCGCCGCGCGATGCGCTCGAAGGCGGGCCCGGCGCGGTCCAGGCGCTCGAGCAGCCGGCCGTCGCGCGGCTCGGGGAACGGCTCGCCCGCCATCGCGGCCACCCACACCTCGAGCGTGAACACGAGCCGCCGCGCCATCACCGCCGCGCTCGCCTCCTCGCCCTCGAACCACACCACCACGAACCCGGGGCGCCGGTCCCGCTCCAGCGCGTCGGCCGGGATCGGCTCCATCGCCACCAGCAGTTCGCGCACCCGGGCCACATGCCCACGCACCATCCGCGCAAGAAAGGTGTCAGGCACCCTTCTTGCGCTGGGGATGAGGATGCCGGCCGGGGCGTGGAAGTGGATGCCGTTCGGGGCCTCGAGCTCGATCGGCGTGCCGGAGGTTGCGAACGCGCCCGGCGGCTCGCCGTAGGCGCGGGCGAATGCTCGCGAGAACGCCGCGGAGGAGCCGTAGCCGGCG
>Ga0207708_10004296_pt1 | contig 10487 bp, 9 predicted proteins | sample KBSK5101metaG_FD_184340 | JGI IMG/M metagenome (GOLD analysis project Ga0207708, IMG submission 184340) | Corn, switchgrass and miscanthus rhizosphere microbial communities from Kellogg Biological Station, Michigan, USA - KBS K5-10-1 metaG... | ecosystem: Host-associated > Plants > Roots >...
GGCCGGATCCTCAAGCGGGCCGGTCGACTGACGACAGTGGACCCCGCCGCCGTCGTCGCCGCCACCGACACCGCCCTGCGCGCCCTGCTGGCCCGCACCTGAGCCGAGCCGGCCCGTCGGCTGACTGGCCGTCGCCGGCAGCCGAGCTGGCCGTCGCGGCGGCTGGCTGGCCGTCGCCGGCGGCTGAGGTGGCCGGGCCTAGCGGCTGAGGTGGCCGGGCCTAGCGGCTGAGGTGGTCGGCCATCCAGTCGGCGATCATCGGGCGGGCCTTGGACGGGAGGTTGGACACTCCGTGGTTGCCGTCCGGGAAGTTGACGAACGTGCCGTCCGGCGTCTCGGCCGCCTGCCGCTCGGTCTGCCGCCACGGGATGAGCCGGTCCCTCGCCCCGGTCACGTACAGGGCCGGGACCTTGATCCGGTCGCAGACGCCGGCCAGGTCCAGTGTGGACGCGATCCGGTGGCCCTCGGCGTCGTCCCGGGCGCCGGACTTCACCACGAACGTCGCCCTGGTCATCGGCGGCAGGTCGGCCCACATGTCGCCGAAGCAGAACGGGCCGCTGATCCCGGCCACCGCCGTCACCCGCGGCTCGAACGCGGCCACCCTGGGCGCGTAGTAGCCGCCGAGGCTGACCCCGACGACGCCGATCCGGTCGTGGTCAAGGTCGGTGCGGCCGGCCAGCAGGTCGAGCAGCGGCCCCACCGCGGTCTCGTAGTCCGGCCGGATCGGCACGGCCAGCCCGGTCTCGCCCTGCCCCGGTCCGTCCAGCGACACGGTGGCCAGGCCCCGGTCGAGGAAGGACTGCTCGAAGAAGAAGAACTCCTCCTTGGTCGAGTCCAGCCCCGGGATCAGCACCACGTACGGCGGGCGCGCGGCCCCGGCCGGCCGGCGCAGGTTCGCGTACGCGGTGCCGCCGGGGATCGCGACCTCGAGCCGCTCGGCGGACGGGTCGAGCCGGTCCAGCGCCGTACGGGTCTCCTCGACCGAGCGCAGCGTGGCGTCCCGGGCGAGGTCGAGGTCGACCATCCAGACGAACTTGCCGAAGTGCCGGTTGACCGAGGCGCGCCGCCAGGCCTGACCGGCGGTGAGCCGGTGCCCGGCTGCGTCCGCCTCGCCGGCGAACTCGGCCTGCTCGTCGGCCGTGCGGTTCCACTCCGGCAGCCACCGGTCCCAGGTGTCGATCCGGGCGATCGTGGCGAGCATGTCGTTGTAGTCGACGCCGTTCTGGATCAGGCGCGGGCCCCAGTGGGCCAGGGCGGTCTCGACGGCGGCGTCAGCCATGGGTGCTCCTCGCGGGATCAAGCCAGAATGCGCAGCGGGTCTTCGAGCAGGGCGATGAAGGCGGCCATCCAGCGGGCCGCCAGTGCCCCGTCGACCGGCCGGTGGTCGACGGTGAGCGTCACGTGCAGCACGGTCGCCACCGCGAGCGCGTCGCCGTCGACCACGGCCTCCTTGCGGGCCGCGCCGACCGCGAGGATCGCCGCCTGCGGCGGGTTGAGCACGGCGGTGAACTCCTCGACGCCGTAGCCGCCGAGGTTCGACACGGTGATCGTGCCGCCCTCCAGCTCGTCCTGGCGCAGCGCGCCGGCCCTGGCCCGTTCCGTCAGGTCGGCGGCGTCCCGGGCGATCGAGGACACCGTCCGGGTCTCGACCGCACGCAGCACCGGCGTGACCAGGCCGCGTTCGGTGGCGACGGCGATCCCCACGTCGACCGCCGCATACCGGCGGACCGCGTCCGGGGTCCAGACGACGTTCATCTCCGGCAGCCGCGCGTGGCTGCGGGCGACCGCGGCGACGACGAGGTCGTTGACCGTGATGCGCTGGCCGTCGCCGGCGTTGAGCTGCGCCCGCAGCGCGAGCAGGTCGTCGACGCGGGCGGTGCCCCGGATGGCGAAGTGCGGCGCCTCCCGGTTGCTCTCGGCCAGCCGGCCGGCGATGGCGCGCCGCATCCGGGTGTGCGGCACGTCCTCCCATCCGACCGTCCGCTGTGGATGGTGCGGGCGCCCCTCCGGCCGGGCCGGCGAGCTTGCGTTCGCTAGCTCGCGCGCGGCGACGGCCCGCCGCACGTCGTCCCGGACGATCCGCCCGCCCGGGCCGGTGCCGGTCAGGTCCTCCAGCCGCAGTCCGTGCTCGCGGACCAGCCGGCGGGCCAGCGGGCTGGACATGATCCGCGCCGGCGCCCCGTTCGGCGCCGCGCCCTCCGCTGCCGCGCCCTCCGCTGCCGCGCCCTCCGGCGCCGCGGCCGCCGGGGCACCGGCCCGCGGGCCGGCCTCGGCGGGCGCCATCCCGGGCGGCCCGACCCTGAGCGGCCCCGAATCCGGTGGCGCCGCGTCCGGCCCCGCCGCGTCCGGCCCCGCCGCGTCCGGTGGCGCGGCGTCCGGTGGCGCCGCGTCCGGCGGGCCGCTCACCTCGGTCGGCGGCGTCTGGCCGGCGAGCCGCACCGGCGCGTCCGGATCGTCCACAGTGGCCGGTGCGGCCGTCCCGCCCAGCTCCGCCAGGGCCGCGTCGACGTCGGCGACGGTCTCGCCGGGTGCCGCGATCAGCGCCATCGGCGCGCCGACCGCGACCGTCGTACCCGGCCCGACCAGCGTCCGGACCAGCACGCCGGCCCCGTCCGCCGGCACCTCGACCGCGGCCTTGTCGGTCTCCACCGTCGCGATCGCGTCCCCGTCGGCGAACTCGGCGTCCTCGGTGAGCAACCACTCCGACAACGTCGCCTCGAGCGTGTTCGCCGCCACCTCGGGCATCCGCAGCAGCCGGGCCATCTCAGGATCCTTCGATCTCGCGCCGGATGTCGGCCAGCCGGGCGGCGATCTCCTCGCGCTTGACGATCGCGGCCCGCTCCAGCACCTTGCTGATGCTCGGCGACGCCTCGCCGCCGGTGACCCGGTCGATCGGGCGGTCGAGCCAGTCGAACAGCCGGCGGCCGATCTCGTCGGCCAGCCACCCGCCGTACGAGGTGCCGATCGGTCCCTGCTCGATGATGAGCACCCGGTTGGTCTTGCGGATACTGGCGCCGAGCGTGTCCCAGTCGAGGCTGGCCCGGTCCAACCAGCGCAGGTCGATCACCTCGGCGTCGATGCCCGCCTCCTCGACCGCGGCCAGCGCCTCCGGCACCATCGCCAGGTATGCCACGACCGTGAGCGCGCCGCCGTCGCGCCGGACCGCGGCCCGGCCGACCGGGAGGCAGTAGTCGAGGTCGTCGGTCGGCCCGGGACCGGTCGACCCGTAGAGGTCGACGTGCTCCAGCACGACCACCGGGTCCTCACAGCGCAGCGCGCTGTTCATCAGCCCCACGTAGTCGTACGGAGTGGACGGCGCGACGATCCGCCAGCCGGGCTGGGTGGCGAAGATCCCGGCCGGGTCCATCGAGTGCTGGGAACCGTAGCCGGTGCCGATCGCGACCTTGCTGCGCAGCACGTACGGCACCGGGCTGGTGCCGCCGAACATGTGCCGCGCCTTGCCGATCTGGTTGAACAGCTGGTCGGCGGCGACCCACATGAAGTCCGCGTACATCAGCTCGACCACCGGGCGGAACCGGCCGTCCAGGGCGATCCCGCCGGCCAGGCCGGTGAACGCGTTCTCGCTGATCGGCGTGCCGAGCACCCGGTCCGGGTAGGCCGCCGCGAGCCCGCGGGTGGCGCCGTTCGTGCCGCCGTTGAGCCGGTGCACGTCCTCCCCCATGACGACGATCCGCTCGTCCTCGGCCATCCGCCGGTTCATCACCGCGGACACCGCGTCGATGAACGGCATGTCGGTCGTCGCGACCTCGTCGTCGCCGTACCGGGCGCCGTCGAACTCGGACAGGTCGCCGCGGACGCCGACGTCGACGAAGGACGGATCTGGCCACTCGGCCGGCCGGACCTGCTGCTGGCCGGGCTTGCCGCCTGGCAGCGGCTCCAGCAGCTCGTCGCCGACCTCGGTCATGAGCCGCCCGGCGGCGGCCACCGCCTGCTCGACCCGCTCCCGGGTGAGCAGCCCGCGGCGGACCAGCTGGTCGCCGATCTGGCGGACCGGGTCGCGCTCCCGCCAGGCCGCCTCCTCCTCCTTGCTGCGGTAGCGGAAGGCGCTGCCGGGGAAGGGCCCGTTCTGGTGGAAGAACCGGTAGGTCACGGCCTCGATCAGGGTCGGCCCGTTGCCGGCCCGCATGTGCTCGGCCGCCTCGCGCATCGCCAGGTGCACGGCCAGCGGGTCCATGCCGTCGACCCGCCAGCTGGCGATGCCGAAGCCGGGGCCGCGGGCGGACAGCCGCGCCTCGCCGGTCGCCTCGGCGACCGTGGTGGACACCGCGTACTGGTTGTTCTCGACGAAGAAGCAGACCGGCAGCCGCCAGGCCGCCGCGAGGTTGAAGCTCTCCAGCGTCGAGCCGATGTTCGCGGCGCCGTCGCCGAGGTACGTGACCGAGACCGCGGAGGTGCCGGCCTGCCGGGCCGACCAGGCGTAGCCCGCCGCCTGCGGGACGCCGCCGCCGACGATGGCGTTGGTGCCCATCGCGCCGGCTTCCTTCCACTGCAGGTGCATGGAGCCGCCGCGGCCGTTGCCGTAGCCGCGGGCGAGCCCGCAGATCTCGGCCAGCGTGCGCACCAGGACCGTGCGCACGTCCGGCGGCACGCCCTCGACGAGGTCGAAGCCCTTGGGAGCCACGTACGCCAGCGCCTTCGCCAGGAACTGGTGGTGCCCGCGGTGCGAGCCGTTGACCTTGTCCTCGCCGGTCAGCGCGAGCACCGAGCCGACCGCCCCGCCCTCCTGGCCGATGCTGGAGTGGGCCGGGCCGTGCACCAGCCCGCCGGCGGCCAGCGAGAGCACGTACTCCTCGAACGCCCGGATCAGCACCAGCTGTCCGAACATGGCCGAGAGCAGCTCGGGGTCGGCGGCGTCCCAGTCGGCGTCGGTGACGACCAGCTCGGTCCAGGGCGCGCCGAGCTCGGGCGTGCGGTGTTCGCTCATCGCATCCTCCTGCTGCCGCTCGGGGCGAGCGTCGCACGGATCGGATCCATTTTCCAGGGTCGGATGCTCTGGACAGCGACCGTGGCCCCGCGACATAGTCACTTTGGATCCATGCAGACTGACGGCACGCTCTCGGGAGCCAACGCCCGAGGGCCAAGACTCGGGGCGAGCCCCGAGTGCCCGACTCCGGCGGAAGGAGGGTCGCGGTGGGACTGCCCGGGTTGCGCCGGCTCGACCACGTCGGGTTCACCGTGCCCGACCTGGACGAGGCGACCCGGTTCCTGGTCGACGTGCTCGGCTGCGACTACCTCTACTCGCTCGGCCCGTTCGCCGACGAGGGCGACTGGATGGCCGAGCATCTCAACGTGCACCCGCGCACGACGATGGTGGAGAACAGGTTCTTCCGGCTCGGCGGGCAGACGATCCTCGAGGTGTTCCACTACGACGCCCCCGACCGGCGGGAGACCCCGCCGCGCAACAGCGACGTCGGCGGGCACCACATCGCCCTCTACGTCGACGATCTCGACGCCGCGGTCGCCCACCTGCGCTCCGCCGGAGTGACCGTCTGCGGCGAGCCGACCGCGAGCAAGGGCCACCACGAGGGACAGCGCTGGGTCTACTTCCTGGCCCCGTGGGGAATGCAGTTCGAGTTGGTGTCCTACCCGGAGGGCAAGGCGTGGGACCGGGAGCACGGATGACCGCCGAGGTCGTCGCGACGGTCGCGGCCAGCCGGCGGGTCGCCGACCACCTGCGGGCGGAGATCCTCGGCGGCGGCATCGGCCCGGGCGAGCGGGTGCGGCAGGAGGACATCGCCCAGCGGCTGGGCGCGAGCCGGCTGCCGGTGCGCGAGGCGCTGCGGATGCTGGAGGCCGAGGGGCTGGTCGAGCACGAGGCCAACAAGGGCGCCCGGGTGCCCAGGCTCGGCATGCACGAGGTCGACGTGATCTACCGGATGCGCGAGCTGCTGGAGCCGCTCGCGCTGGCCGAGAGCCTGCCCGAGCTGGCGGACGCCGAGATCGAGCGGCTGGCCGGGCTGCAGGACGAGATCGAGTCCGGTGTGGACATCGCCCGCTTCCTGGAGCTGGACCGCGAGTTCCACCTCGGCAGCTACGGCGGATGCCGGATCGAGCAGCTCACCGCGACGGTGTCCCGGCTGTGGAACACGACCCAGCACTACCGCCGGGCGTTCATGCAGCTGACCGGGCCGGGCCGGATGTGGGTGGTCAACGCCGAGCACCGGCTGCTGCTGGACGCCGTGCGGCGGCGGGACGAGGTCGACGCCGGCCGGTTCCTGGCCGGCCACATCCGCCGCACCCGCATCGAGCTGTCCCACCACCCGGCCGTCTTCGGAGGGCTGCCATGAGCGCGTGGGAGGGCGGACAGCCTGAGCGGGCACCGACTCGGCTGACCGTGAACGGCTCGGTGCACGAGTCGGGCGCCGATCCGGACACGCCGCTGCTGTACGTGCTGCGCAACGAGCTCGGCCTGATGGGCGCCCGGTTCGGCTGCGGGCTCGGTCTCTGCGGGGCCTGCTTCGTGCACGTCGACGGTGCCGTGGTGGCCTCCTGCGACACTCCACTGTGGTCGGTCGAGGGCAAGGCCGTGGTCACCGTCGAGGGCCTGGCCCCGGGCGACGGGCTGCACCCGGTGCAGCAGGCGATGCTGGACGAGCAGGCCGCCCAGTGCGCCTACTGCCTGACCGGCGTGGTGATGAGCGGGGCCGCCCTGCTGGAGCGGTCCCCGCATCCCGACCGGGCCGAGGTGGTGGAGGCGCTGGAGCACAACCTGTGCCGGTGCGGCGCCCACAACCGCATGGTCAGGGCGATCCTGCGAGCGAGCGATGGCTGAACCGGCGATCCTGCCGAAGGACCTGGCCGCGAACCCGGTGCTGGCCCGGTGGATCCGGGTCGGCACGGACGGCCGGATCGACGTGCGGGTCGGCAAGGTCGAGCTCGGCCAGGGCATCCTGACCGCGCTGGCCCAGCTCGCCGCCGACGAGCTGGACGCCGACCTGGCTCACGTGCGGATGCTCGGCGCGGACACCGCCGACGGGCCGGACGAGGGCCTGACCGCGGGCAGCCTGTCGATCTCCACCTGCGGGCCGGCGTTGCGGGCCGCGGCGGCCAACGTGCGGATGCTGTTCGTCACCGCCGCCGCCCGCGACTGGCGGGTCGACCCGAGCACCGTGACCGTCCACTCCGGACGGCTCGCCGGACCGGAGGGTCAGCACAGCTCGTACGGCGAGCTGGCGGCGCGGGTCGACCTCGAGGTGCCGGCCGACCCGAGCGTGCCGGTCAAGGCCGGCGGCCGGTTCGCCGGCACCGACGTGCCCCGGCTCGACCTGCCGGACAAGGTCGCCGGCCGGCCCCGGTACGTGCAGGACATCCGGCTGCCGGGCCAGTGGTACGCCCGGGTGGTGCGGCCGCCGTCGCGGGGGGCCCGGCTGCGCGAGCTCGACCCGGCGGTGGCCGGCGACGGGATCACCGTGGTCCGGGACGGGTCATTCCTCGCCGTCGCCGGGCCGGACGAGGCGGCGGTGCTGCGCGCGGCGGACCGGGTGCGGGCCAAGGCGGTCTGGGCGGAGACCGACACGCTGCCGGACGAGGACGACCTCGACGCCTTCTTGCGCGCCGGACCGCACCAGACGATCGAGGTCGCGGCCGACGGCGTGAACGACGGGATCAGCACCGAGCCGACCGGGACCACCGTCGCCGCCACCTACCGCCGGCCGTTCGTCGCGCACGCCTCGATCGCGCCGAGCTGCGCGGTCGCGCGCTGGCACCCGACCGGCACCGACTCGGGCGGCACGGACTCGGGCGGCACGGACTCGGACGGCACGGTCGAGGTGTGGTCACACAGCCAGGGCATCGGCAACCTGGCCAGGGCCATCGCGGCCGCCCTCGGCCTCGACCCGGCGGCCGTCCACGTGCGACACGTCGAGGGCGCCGGCTGTTACGGCCACAACGCGGCCGACGACGTCGCCTTCGACGCGGTGCTGGTGGCCAGGGCCGTTCCCGGCACGCCCGTGCAGGTGCTGTGGAGCCGGCAGGACGAGCTGGCCTGGGCACCGTTCTCCGCTGCCATGGTGGCCGACGTCGAGGCGGTGGTGGACGGGACCGGCCGGCTGGCGGCGTGGCGCTACGACGTCTACGGCCAGGGCCACAGCTCCCGGCCCGGCTACGCGGGCGTACCCGGGCTGCTGGCCGCGACCACACTGGCCGACCCGGCGACGTACCCGGCCGCGGTGGACCCGCCGCTCGCGAACGGCGGCGGCAGCACCCGCAACGCGCTGCCCGGCTACGACCTGCCCAACCGGCGGATCACCGGGCACCGGCTGACCGAGTCGCCGATCCGCACGTCGGCGATGCGCTCGCTCGGCGGCTACTTCAACGTCTTCGCGATCGAGTCGATGATGGACGAGGCGGCCGCGGTGGCCGGCGCCGACCCGCTGGAGTTCCGGCTCGCGCACCTGTCCGACGAGCGCGGGCGACGAGTGCTGCGGATGGCCGCCGAGGCGGCCGGCTGGGGCCGCGCGGTGCCCGACGGCACCGGGCTCGGCCTCGGCTACGCCCGCTACAAGGGCACCGGGGCCTGGTGCGCGGTCGCCGCCGAGGTGGTCGCCGAGGCCGACGTCCGGGTCCGTCGCCTGTGGACGGCCGTCGACGTCGGCCGGGTGGTCAATCCGGACGGCGTGCGCAACCAGATCGAGGGCGGCGCCGTGCAGGCGACCAGCTGGACGCTGCTGGAGCGGGTCCGGTTCGACCGGCGCCGCGTCACCAGCGACACCTGGGAGTCCTACCCGATCCTGCCGTTCTCGGCGGTGCCCGAGGTGCTGGTCGAGCTCGCCCCCGGCGAGGGCAACCCGTCGATCGGCGCCGGCGAGGCCGCCCAGGGCCCGACCGCCGCCGCGATCGGCAACGCGCTGGCCGCCGCGGTCGGCGTGCGGGTCAGGGACCTCCCGCTGACCCCGGAAGCAGTGGTGCAGGCGATAGAAGGGATGTGATCGTCGTGGGACGGATCAGCTACGTGCCGTTCGAGTCGATGGACGAGCGGATGCAGGCCGAGATGGAGCGCTGCGCCCGGGAGGGCACGCCCCGGCCGGAGAGCTCGGCGGTGCGCGCGCACGCGCCGAACGCGTTCTGGGCGTTCGCCGACTCCTGGCGGGACGTGTTCCACAGCGGAGTGGTCGACCACTCGGTCAAGGAGCTGTGCCGGGTCTACGTGTCCCGGACGGTGAAGTGCGAGTTCTGTGGCAACCAGCGCTCGATCAAGGCGACCACGGCCGGCCTGCTGGAGCAGCAGTACGACCAGCTGCTCAACTTCGAGACCTCGGACCGGTACGACGAGCGGCAGAAGGCGGCGCTGGCGTACGCCGAGGCGATCGTCTGGCGGCTCGACGTCGACGACAAGTTCTGGGACCGGCTGCACAGCCACTTCAGCGAGCCGGAGCTGGTCGAGCTCGGCTGCTTCGTGGCGCTGACGTTCGGCCAGCAGAGCTGGATCCGGCTGCTGGACATCGACCACCACGAGTACATGGCCGGCACCGACGCCTCGATGGGCCCGGGCTTCGAGAGCGCCGAGGCACTGGCCGCGAGCAAGGCGAAGCCGGACTACTGGGCGAAGGCGTGAGCCTGCTGCTGGCCGAGGAGGGGCCGGTCGAGTACCGGTTGGCGGCCACGATGGACGGTCTCTACACGCCGTACGGGCTGCAGCGGCCGGCCGGCGACGGGCCGCACCCGTTCGTCTTCCTCGCCTACGGCAACGGCGGCGGCGGGCTGGACTGGCTGCGGGAGCGGGTCGCCGGCTACCCGTACGTGGTCCGGCGGCTGCTGGACGCGGGCTACGCCTGCGCCTGGGGCCGATACCGCTCGGAGGTCGAGCTCGGCTACCACACCGGCGGTCCGCTGGTCCGGGACCGCCGGCAGGGCATGGACCTGTTCAACCGGTCGCCGCTCGAGTTCGAGGACGAGGTCGCGATCCTCGACGACGTGCGGTCGCTGCCCGGCCTCGACCCGGAGCGGATCGGCCACGTCGGCGTGAGCCACGCGGGCGAGATGCTCTACAAGATCGCCTCGGCGTACCCGGACGCGGTCACCGCCGGCGTCGCCTGCGAGCCGGCCAACCACGAGTTCCTCGACCTCGACACCGACGCGACGGTGACCGTGAACCCGGACACGAGGCTGCGCGACATCGAGGAGATGCAGATGCGCTCGGCCGAGTACGTCCGGCCGCGGATCAACGAGAAGCTGGTGGCCGAGCGGATCGCGCCGATCCGGACGCCGATGCTGGTGATGGGCCGCGACGACGACCACCTGCAGGGCATCTTCCGGGTCAGCTACGACGTGCTCGCCGAGGCCGGGAAGGACGTCGATTGGGTGTCCTGGGACCACCCGCTGCACGGCTACATCTTCCCGGTCGGCGACGCCGTCGACGCGACCCAGGAGCGGGCCGTCGACGGCGTCGTCGAGTTCCTCGACAAGCACCTCGGCTAGTGCCCCGCGTCAGAGGTTTCGTGCCGGTTCCCGGTGATCCAGACGGCGTC
>Ga0207708_10004298_pt1 | contig 10484 bp, 9 predicted proteins | sample KBSK5101metaG_FD_184340 | JGI IMG/M metagenome (GOLD analysis project Ga0207708, IMG submission 184340) | Corn, switchgrass and miscanthus rhizosphere microbial communities from Kellogg Biological Station, Michigan, USA - KBS K5-10-1 metaG... | ecosystem: Host-associated > Plants > Roots >...
CTGGGGATCGGTGGTGATGGTGCGTTTGCGCCTGGTCTCGCCGGTGGCCTGCAGCTCGCGGCGGCTCCGCTCGACGAAGCCCTCCATACCCATCTGTTCAAACATGTCGTGGGCAACGTGAAGTTCGGTGCGCGCGTCGGTGTGTCGGCGTTCTCGGCGCAACCATTCGCCGTAGAGCAGGTGCGCCCGCGCCAGATCCGGGCGCAGCCGGGTGCGGCCCAGCCGCTCGATGGACTCCCGGAACAGATCCTCCGCGACGTGTCCCTGGCTGACCAACGCACGGCACCGGGCCTCTACACCGCGCGCCCAATCGGTACCGCTGGCACTGGTCACATCGGCAAGCACGTCCACAGCTGCGGCCGCGATGTCGGCGCGTCCACAACGCACCGCCGCCTCGGCCACCTCGATTGAAAAGGGGCACCAATTGAAAGCCGGGAGCAACGATGCTGTCTGACGATGACCCCTGGGCGAATCTGCCGAAGACGAGGTCGGGGTCAGGGTGCTTAGCAGTCCCGAATCCCCCGCGGAGCGCAGCGCTGCTTGGTAGTCGCCGATCGCGTTGTTCGCCATCGCGCTCGCGAAAGAGGCCGTCGTCATCCCGAACCATTCTCCGCGCTGACTCAGATCACTGCGCACGGCATCGATCAGGTCGCTCACTTCGCCGGGTCGGCCCCGCATCGCGGCTACGACAAGGGGCGCGTACGGCGCAAGATTGCTGCCGGTGGCTTCCATTACCGCCTGTAGCTCCTGATTCAACGCGGCAGCGGCGCCCAGCTCGCCACCGTAGGCGAGGGAGACCACCTTCAAAGTCAGGGCCGTCGGAAGCTCGCTCAGCGCGCCGAGGCTGCGGGCAAGCTCGACGTAGCGCTCCGAAAGCAGCTGCCAGCGATCGTGGTCCCACACGTACTGGTAGGCCAGCATGCTGACCAGCAAATGCCCGCGCAATTCGTCCTCGGGCGACATGCCTGTGCCGAACCGTTCCAGCGCTATGCGCAGGATCGGCGCTCCGGCCGCGTATCCCCGGGTGTAGTGGGCCGCGAAGCCATCAAGCAGGAGGTCGGTTGCGGATGGGGTGCCCGTCGGTGGCGGCGCACCCGCGGCGGCCGCGGCGAGTTCTGCCACGTTGCCGCGTGTCACCTCATCGGTGAACATCGAAGCAGTGATTGCCTGGAGGTAGGTTGTCCTGGCCAGACCGGCGTCGATGGACTCCAGCCGCTGGGCGGCTTTGAGCAGCAGTTGCGGCACGTCACCGGCCCGGATGGTAGCGTACGCCAACTCTGCCTCGATCAGCTCGATGCGGGCCTGCTGAAAGCCGTTGGGCGCCTGGGCATTCGCGATCGACAGCAATTCGCGGGCCGCCTCGAACCCGCCGGCCTGGACCTGAGCCGACGCCGCAGACAGTGCCCGCTCAGCGCGCTTGTGGGGATCCAACGTCAACGCGGTGGCCCGCTGCAGAAACGCCGCCGCCGCAGCCAACCCGCCCCGGGCCTGCGCGCGGCCCGCCGACCGCTCCAACTCAGCCGCCACCCCCTCGTCAGGTCCCGCCGCGGCATGCGCACCATGCCAGGCACGACGATCGGGATCCCGCTGCGCATCAGTGACCTGCGCCAACGCCTCATGCACCCGCCGTCGCTCCTGCAACGACGCCGACGTGTAAACCACCGAACGCACCAGCGGATGCCGAAACAACACCCGGGTGCCGAACTCCACCAGACCATCCTCGAGGGCAGGCCCAGCCGCCTCGGCGGCAACGCCCAATCGCGCCGCAGCCCGCCACACCAAACCCGCATCCCCAAGGGGATCAGCCGCCGCGATCAACAACAACCGCCGCGTCGGCTCGGGCAGAATCTGGAGCCGTTGCCGAAAACCCTCCGCCACTCCGCCGGGTAGTCGCACCGCAGCAGGTAGCCCGAAACCCCCGGCCCACTGCTGGGTCGTCAACGCCCGCGGCCATTCCAGCAGCGCCAACGGATTACCGCGTGTTTCGGCCACCAGCTGATCGCGCACCCAGCCATTCAGCGGCACGGCCACCTCGGTATCCAGCAGCGCGCGCGCATCCGCTGGGCCTAAACCTTGCACCGAAAGCTGCGACAGGCCCGCCACATCCGACGTCGGCACCCGCGCGGCGAACACCAGCCCAACCGATTCGGCCGCCAGCCGGCGCGCGACAAACCCGAGCACCTGCGCTGAGGCACGATCCAACCACTGCTGATCGTCGATGACACACATCAGCGGCTGCTGTTCGGTGGCGTGGGCTAGCAGACCCAGCGTGGCCAGCCCGACCAAAAAACGATCCGGCGCGGGCCCCGAGCTAATGCCCAACACGATGCGAAGAGCATCACCCTGCCCTTCAGGCAGATCCTCCAGACCAGCTAGCAGCGGAGCGCATAACTGGTGCAAGCCGGCGAACGCCAGCTCCATCTCCGACTCCACGCCCGCGGTCTGTACCACTCGGCACTGTGCGGCCTGGCGAATCAGGTACTGCAGCAGCGCCGACTTGCCCACACCCGCCTCGCCGGAGAGCACCAGCGCCCGGCTCTGCCCGGCGCACACCGCCTCCACGAGTCCGTCGAGCTTGCCGCACTCTGCCCGACGATCAACCAGCCTCATCACACCCCGAACCAGCCACTCTGCGCCCACACCCACGGCGTCGGCGCAAACCCTACCTGCGAGCCGGTGAAATACAGACGCTATCGCCGTTTATCCGGTGGCCGATTTTCGTTCTTGTTGAAGTGGCCGGAGCGCCTGGATCGCGAGCCGACCCGCAGGTTGATGCGCCGCTGGGCTGCGCGGTGTGCAGGGCGGCAAGCCGGTGCTCACCGCGATCACCGATCCCGACGCCGACCGGCCGGCCGGCTTGGTCAAATCGTCAGTTCCGGGCTGGTGCACCGAATCAACTCTGGGACGCTGACATCACCGTCGTGCGGACCCGGCAGGGGTTCTGCTACACCGCGTGCTGCGGCGCTGGCCCCCGTTGTCGTGACCAAGTCACCAAATGACAGCAATCCAGCCAATTGGTTACGTACCGCGCATACGTGGCGATGCCGACGCGCGAGCGTTGGTCTCATAGTGGCTCAATTACATTGTTGTCCAATGTAACTCGGCGAACTGGTAACGGTGCGTGCTCAGGAGGTGCGAGTTGCGTAAGGGAGTGGTTGCGGGGTGTCCTACCCGGCGGACTGGACGGGATGCGGGCAGCGCCCTACACGAGGTTGGCCAATATCGACGTGCTGTCATCGACGTGGCGACCGCCGCCGAGCGGCCGTGCCAACGCGGTACACCAATACGCCTGTGCCCCAAGATGATTCGTTACAATGACGTATTGATAGCAATACGGGAAGAGGGGCGGAGGGCGGTCGATTGCCGACTGCAGGGCCGGCCATCACGGGCATGCTCAAAGGGTTCACCTAACAGCCGAATCATTCATTGAGTGATTGACCTGTACGGCAACCTGGGCGTATGGACAACAGCTGTAATCGGCCTGCGCGACAGAGAGGAGGTCTATCAGTTCAGCGACCTGGTCACATCATCTAATTATCAAGGGGTGCGCGCACTTTCATCTAATGCGACTCGCAACAAGCTGGTAACGGTGCGTGTTGAAGAGGTGCGAGTTTGGAACAGAAATAGTAATCGGACTGGCTTCGCGTCGTCCTGGCGCCAACCACAGGACCCAGGCAGACCAGGTGGCCGTGGCGATCGCGCAGTGGTGGACGGGCCGGCTTGCTCGGCGTGGCGCTTGGTCGTGGGCTCCGTGGCACCGCTGTCGTGGGAAATCGTGGTGCCGCTGCGCTCAATTTGTGTCATGTCAGCAGCAGCGTTGCGCTGTAGGCAGGTCTTGGCCCAGGCTCTGGTGAGTAGTTCGGATTCCGGGGTGCCCGCCCGTAGCGCTGCGAGCATTGCGTCGGGATCGAAGGACGGCCCGAATGGGTCGGCGTGAAATTCCTCCCCGCGCATGTATTCGGTCGCTTCCTCCAAAGTAGTGAAGTTGTCGATCTGCAGTTCCACCGTGTTGTCGTCGGGATCGCGGTAGTAGAGGGAGGTCGTGGGGCCGTGCTGCACGGGCACGTGCGCTTGGATGTCCGCCTTCTTCAGGTCCTCGTACTTGGTGAGCAGGCTTTCCAGGCTGGGGAAGGTGTAGGCCGAATGCGCTAGCCCCGCCGTCATCGGGGTTGCGCGCGGCCGGCTGCGGCAACTGGACGATGCCGAGGCGGTGGTGCTCCTCGTCGAAGGTCATCAGCGACAAGAATTGGTTCACTTGCTGACAAACGCTGATCCCAAGCTCGCTGGCCGATAGCCGGGGTGGTGTGCGCTGTGCACCAATAGCCCCTGCGCCACAGGATGATTCGTCACTGTGACGTATCACCGGCGGCCACGGGGAGAGCGAGGACGGGTGGTCGATTTGCGACCACGGGGCCGAGCGTCAGGGGCATGCTCAACGTTTCACCCAACGTCCGAATCATTCAATAAGTGATTGAACCGTATGGCAACCTCGGTGTATGCACAACTGATGCAAGGAGCCCGTTGGGGAGCGAGTACCCGAAATCAGCGCCGTGACGTGCTCAGATTGACCAATCGTCAAGGGGTGCGAGCACTTTCATCTAATGTAACTCGCACCATTTAAACGCCGATAAGCCACATTATGTCAAGTTAAGGTCACCGCGGTCATCCGATGAATCCCTACCCCTACGGGACCTCATGTCCTGTCTCAATGCATCTGGCACTTTTCGCAGTCAATCTGGCACTCTATGGATTTGGCGTTCTAGTCTCACTCAAGCTGGCACAAGACTGTACGGTTCGCGGTCAATCGCTGCCTGGAGTGACAAACGACTGCGACCGTTCAGCAAACGGGTGCGGGGAGCGTCGAAGTAGAGTGACTTACATTGTCTCACTGGGTGATTCGCATAGTAGTGGCCGGGGGTGTTTGGCTGCCCGCGAAACTCTTGCTTGCGGCGTAGAACCAATGCCGAGGGATGCGAGCTTCAGCACTATCTTGGTTGCGCACTCGTGTGGTGACTGGTCCTTGATGTTTTGGTGACCGAGACCCGGAGGCAGGCCGGGAAGCTTTGTATCGTCGAAATATGCGGGAAGAACGTACGCGTGTGACTTCTGAAGTGCACCCTGGAGCGCGCTTCGCCGTTCAAGGCGTGTCCATTCTTTTTGGCGTAATGCTCTGAAATAAACAAGACCGCCAGATGCGATTTCGACATGTAGACATCCTGGAGGGTTTCGAAGAGATCTTCTCGCCACAGCGCGACTTCCTCGTTTTGATCGTAGAACGGTCTTATGCCGCGGGCGACGAGCTCTGCGGCAACCTGTTGGACGTATGGACGATCCTCTGATGCGTACGAGATCGCCACGTCATACGTCTCGTCCGTCTGGCGGGCGTCGCCACCGTTCATGCGACCAATCTCATCACGGCGCACCTCCGCGGGTGAGGTATTCGTCTGCGCGCAGCAGTGTGCGCGCTTGGCTGCGGTAAGTGCCGCTCACGCTCACCGCCCCGAGCAGAGGTCCACTGCGCTGCCATGGTCTGTGTGAGACCGCTCTCCTGCTATCGCCCTGGCGGCTCATCGACGTTTCTTCAAACGCCCGCACATCGCTGCCGCGCGATCTGCGCGTGCGGTGGTCCTCGAAGACCCGCAACGAATCTGTCAACGGTTCGTCAAGATTGACCCTCTGCGGTTCCCGGAAAGTGACCCACCACTGTGGCCCGGCCGCTGTTGATGGCGTGGCGTCGTACCGTCGGTGCATGAGTGTGTCTGCGATGTGGATTTCGAGTGTGACGATCGGTGCTGCAAATCCTCGTGAACTGGCGAGCTTCTACGAGCGCTTGCTCGGATGGACGATCGCCACTGTTGAGGACCCCGGGCCTGACGATCCACCGGAGGCCGGGTGGGCCCAATTGCGAGCCCCCGCAGACCTGCCTGGTCTTCTTACGATCAATATCGAGTACGAACGGCAGTATGTCAGGCCCGTGTGGCCGAGCCAGCCAGGAAAGCAGCACATCACGGCTCATTTCGACGTGCCCGTCTCCGACCTGGACGCTGCGGAGCAACGAGCCCTCGCCGCTGGTGCCGCATTGGCCAAACATCAACCCCAGCAGGGGGTGCGGGTGATGATCGACCCGGAAGGGCACCCCTTCTGTTTGTTCGAAGGCTGATCGTCAGTTCATCAGCGTACGTTGGATCGAGGTGGCGTGATGATCGCCCACCGTCACCACAGTTCGCGGTTCGCGTTCATTTCCAGTCGACGACGTTAGGAGCTGACGGTGCCCCGAAGTGCCGGTGATTCCTGGGACATTGTGACCAGTGTCGGCGCTACTGCTCTGGCAGTGGCGACGATGCGCGCTATCGAGGCCCGCAAGCACGCGCCCCTGGCCCGGGACGATTACGCGCAGCATTTTGTTGCCGCAACAGCCGCACAGGCTCCGGTCTTCTCCGAACTGCTCAACGACCCGGCCGCCGCAGAAGAGCCGGATGTCGACATGTTCTCGCGTGGCATGGGGGCACGAACGCGCTATTTCGACGAGTTCTTCGCCGCAGCCGGTGCCGCCGGGATCCGCCAGGTCGTACTACTGGCGGCGGGACTGGACGTCCGGGGTTATCGTCTGCCCTGGCCGACGGGCACCACGGTTTACGAAGTCGACCTTCCGAAGGTACTGGAGTTTAAGGCGCAAGTGCTCGAAGAGCATAGTGCCAAGAAAACGGCCACCCTGCACGCGTTACCGGTCGATCTTCGTGACGATTGGCCAACTGTCTTGACCGGCGCGGGCTTTCAACGTACAGAGCCCACGGCCTGGCTGGCCGAGGGACTGCTGCCGTTTCTTCCCGGCGCCGCTCAGGACCTGCTCTTCGCGCGTGTCACCGAACTGTCGGCCCCTGGAAGTCGGTTTGCCGTCGAGGATTTCGCCGACCGAAGTGCGCACGCGAGCGATCGAACCGTCGACGGGGCGAGTCAGGGCGGAGCGGTGCAACGGATGTTCGAGAGCTTCCTCGAGGACGGAGCGGAGCCGTCGAGCCTGTGGTTCGACGACGAACGCGCCGATCCGGCGCAATGGCTCTCGGATCACGGCTGGACGATCGCGGCCACGACCGCCCGCGAACTGCTGTCGCGTTACGACTCGTCACTCGACGAGGCGGATCACCCTATGGCCGGCGCGTTCGGTGACACCCGCTATTTCACTGCGACCGTTGGATAGCTGCCTGCACCGCACTCTGGCAACCAGCGAAACCAATTCAGTCTCGTAACGAGATCCGCTTTGTCTAACGTGCAAGCGCGTGAACCGCGCGACAGCCTGCAGCACGTCTCGTTACCACGTTGTCCAGAAATGACATTCGTGCCCTCGCGCAGTCGACGGTGCCGACAGCTCCCACTCCCCTGTCCCATCCCGGCCTGCGCTGCGCCATCATTTCCACCAGAGCTGCAAGACCGATGATGTGAGTCCGAACTGGCCACGCCCACCGGCGCGGCGAGAGGACGCCGCGCCAGTGAACGGGTGAATCAGGCCTGTGCGAGCGCCGAATACAGCGACTGCTTGGCCTCGGCGACGGCGGCCAGGATCTTGGTCCTGGCCTCTTCGAGCTTGTCCTTTTGCTCGTCGGTCCCGGACCACATGATCGTGCGCGCCAGCCCGCCGATCTCGAAGAGCTCCTTGCGCAGCTTAAGTACGCCTGCGAACTTGGAGGCCTGAGCCAGGAACGCGTGTGCGGTGTCGCTGTTGATACCCCGCCAGGCCAAGATGCTCTCGCCGAACTCGGTCAGCGTGGCCACGCCGTCGTCGACGGTCGCCAGGCCTCGACCTGCCAACAGTCCAATGCCGATCTCAGCGACCGCGTCTGGCGGCGTGAACGCTCCTTCGGTCGCCTCGGACACCCGCCTTGCGATCTCGGCAGCATCGGCCGGACCGTCGAGCAGCAGAGCTGCCGTGGCCGCGGCTGCCAGCTTGCCCCGATGGTGGAAGCCGGCGCCACCAAAGCCCGTGCCACCAAAGCCCGGGCCGAAACCTGCGCCTGGACCGAAGCCGGGCCACCCAAACCCAGCGCCGCCAAAGCCGTCACCAAACCCGGGGCCGCCAAAGCCGGCTCCGAAAGGTCCAAAGCCCGTTCCCCCGAACCCAAATCCGCCGTGAAACATGTCTGCCTCCCTATCGTGAGGTGCTTTCCAATCCGATGTGGCGCTGTATCGCGTCACTATCACGATATATCGATAACTTGGAAGGTCGTCTATCTAAATCTGAAATTCTCAGCGAAAAATCAGGGAGCGCGCCGGACGAGCCTGCCAACCGAAAGCTTCGCCGCGACGGCCGACGGCAGGCTGACAGCGGTTCTCGCTCAACGCCGATTGGCGCGTTAGAGGGCGCTGGAATGAGTTAGGCCTGCGGACCAGAGAATCCGCAAACTCATTGCCGTCCAAGCCGAACCGATCTGGCAGCCTCCTCGCTACGGTGGCAGAGGCCGAGATTAACTGCGCCACCGGGCATTCCACTCCAGTGACGCAACTCCGTCGAGGCTTGATGCCGCCATCAAGCGCGTCGCGCAGGCGAGTAGGGTGCTCGAGCGGCGCGGCTCGCGGCTAGCGCGAAACAGTGAGCACGCCGTCGAGGACGACGACAGCGTGGCCAGTGAGGTGCACGCGGTCGCCGTGGATGGAGGCGCGCACAAGGCCGCCGCGGGCCGAGGCCTGCAGGCCGGTCAGGTCGTCGCGACCTAGGAGCTCCGACCAGAGCGGCGCGAGCGCCGTGTGGGCGCTGCCCGTGACCGGGTCCTCGGGGATGCCGTCGGCCGGGGCGAAGAAGCGCGACACGAAGTCGTAGCCGCCGCCCGGGTCGGCGGCAGACGCCGTCACGACGGTGCCGCGGATGCCGTCGCGGCGGGCAATGCGAGCGACCGCGCCGAGGTCCGGGGTGATCGAGCGGACGGCCGCTTCGTCGTCGAGCAGAGCGATGAGGTCGCCGAGGGCGCCAGTCGAGAACGTGGCCCGCGGGGTGATGCCGAGCGCTGTCGCAAGGCCATCGGGCGCGGCGATCTCGGTCGCCGGCGCGGCGGGGAAGTCGAGCGTGATCGTCCCGTCGTCGGCGGTGTGAGCGAGGAGAAGGCCGCTGCGGCTGGCAAACCGGATGGTGCTCGGTCCGCCGCGGTCGCGGTACATCGCGTAAGCGGTCGCAAGCGTCGCGTGGCCGCAGAGGTTGGTCTCGACCTCAGGCGTGAACCAGCGCAGCGCCCAATCGGCCTCGCCGCCGTCGCTCAGCGGATGGGCGAACGCGGTGTCCGCTAGATGCATCTCAGCGGCCACTTGCTGCATCCACGCTTCGTCGGGCCACGTGTCAGTGTCATCGAGCAGGCAGACCGCCGCAGGGTTGCCGCCGAACGGCCGGTCGGTGAACGCATCGATGATCCGGATCCGCATAGGCCAACTCTATCCTCGGCGCTGGATTCGCCTTGGGCTCCCGCGGGAGCGTCGACCCGATGTCGTGTCCTATGCCCAACCCCGATGCTGCGACTCGGATACTGCCCGCACGTCAGCGGGACGAGGGCGGCCACAGACCGCGGGACAGGTCGCGGTCGAGCAAATCAGCGCTGACATCGCCACCGTAGAAGAGGTTCGGGTCGAAAGCATCGCCGAAGTGCTCGGTCAGCAACGACGAGAACAGCAGCGCGGCCGACTGCGGCCGGTGGTTCATGACTAGTTGACTGGTCTCGCCCGCGTCGTTGAAGTACACGACAACGAAGTTGTAGATCTCGACTCCGGACGGATGGTAGGCCTCGCTGCCACGGATGCGGGAGCGGTAGTCCTCCAAAAACAGGTCGCCGCGCATGCCGTAGAAGCGGAAGTCCTGGAACGCGTAGAGGCTCCGCGCGAAGCTCAGCATCTTCCCGACCTGTTCTGCACCACGCAATTCGCCGTTGAACACGGCGCCCTGGAGGATGACATCGTCGGCGAGGTTGTCCAGCCAATGTGGGTAGTAGTCCAGGTGTGGCGCCTGGTTTTCGAGATTGCGGGTGATCTCGTTCGATGTGGTCATGGCAGTTGTCTCCTTGTTCCTGGGTCGATTCGGTTAATAGGAGTTGGGCGTCGCCGCGGGCGTAGCCGCCCCGGTGTCGAACTCGTCGGCGCCGTCCGCTGAAGCGGACCCGGCAACCGAGCAAATTGAGGGTATATGCCCGTTTCCTAATGCGAGCATATGCCCGTAAGATGGCGAGCGCAAGAGGCAGGCACTAATCGGCGAGATCGCGGCCGACGGCGGCCAAAGGAGGCGAGGAACAATGAGCGACGCCAGACTGTCGGCAAGGAGTGAGTGCTATGGCACCGCGCTGCGGAAGGCATCCCGACGCGTCACTGCGCTCTACGACGAAACCCTCGCACCAAGTGGCCTGCGCTCAACGCAGTTTGCCATCCTCGCCGAGATTGTCGATCGCGACGAGGGTCCGCCTACGCTCAATCAGCTCGCCGACGACCTCGTGCTGGACCGCTCGGGACTCGGGCAT
>Ga0207708_10004300_pt1 | contig 10482 bp, 7 predicted proteins | sample KBSK5101metaG_FD_184340 | JGI IMG/M metagenome (GOLD analysis project Ga0207708, IMG submission 184340) | Corn, switchgrass and miscanthus rhizosphere microbial communities from Kellogg Biological Station, Michigan, USA - KBS K5-10-1 metaG... | ecosystem: Host-associated > Plants > Roots >...
TCGGCGTCGGCGCGTTCGGCGCGCAGGCGGCAGCGTGGCAGCGGATCGCCGAGACCCTGGTGGGCGCAGCGGTGGGCATCATCGCCACGCTGGTCTTCCCGCCGAAGGTCGCCAGCTCCGACGCCGGCCGCGCGATCGATGGCCTGGCCGACGCAGTCAGCGAGCTCCTGGTCCGGGCGGCCGGGGAGCTCGACGCCATGGCCCAGGGAGAGCCGCATCGCCTGTCCGGAGCCGCACGGGAGTGGCTCGACGACGCCCGGCGCATCACCCACAACATTCCGGTCGTCGGTGCGGCGCTGCTCCGGGCCGAGGAAGGGCGGCGTTTCAACGTGCGTGCCGTTCGTACGCCGCACGTCGAGCCCGGCCTCCGGCAGGGCCTGGAGGCACTCGAGCACACGGCGGTGGCGATCCGCGGCCTGATGCGCTCGGTGGCCGAGGCCTCCGACGGCGACTGGCTGGACGAGGACTCCGCGAGCGAAGTGCTCCGCGACCTGGCCGAGTCCTTCCGCGCGCTGGCGGCCGGCGCCGACGCCTTCGGCGAGCTGGTCCGCCACGAGGGCGACGTCCAGGTCAGCCTGAGCCGGGATGACATCGCCCGTCTCCAGGATGCCCAGGACGGCATGGTCCGAGCACGAGCCCGCCTCGACCGGGCGCTGACCGAGGCCCCGCCCGCCGACGTGGTCGAGCTCTACGCCGTTACCCGCGCCACCGTCCGGCGGCTGCAGCACGAGCTGGGGCTCGATGAGCGGGTACGCCGCCAGCTCCGCCTGCTTCCCCCGCGCCGCCTGCCCATTCGCCCCGTCGTACCCCGACGACCTGCCGACGACATGCCTCGCCCGGCCGGCCCCGAGGAGGAGACCCAGGTCTTGCCACGGCTCCCCGATGAGCCGCCCGGATGATGGTCCCGTAAGGCGCGACGTCCTGCTACATCGGTTGCGGCTCGGTTCACGCGTGGGCGTCGGCCGCTAGCCGGCGCTCGGTGACCCAGGCGGCGATCCGGGACCGGGAGTTGAACCCGAGCTTGCGCAGGATGTTCTCCACGTGCCCTTGGGCGGTGCGCACGGAGATGAACAGCCGGGCGGCGATGTCGGGGTTGGACAGCCCGTCGGCGACCAGGTCGGCGACCTCGAGCTCCCGCTTGGTCAACGGAGACGGCGCGACGGACGCTGCGGGCGGATCCGCATCGGTGTCGGCCTCGAGGGCGATGGGCACGATCTCGTCGAGGGTGAGCAGGGAGCCGCGTCGGAACAGGTCACGGAACCGTTCCTTGCCCAGAAGCTTGCGGGCCCCCCGCAGGCCGTCGGAGCGGGACGGCGCGAACGCGAAGGGGTTGCCGGTCTCCGACATGCCGACGACGTCCCAGATGCCCTCGGCGGCCCCCAGCAGCAGCGCTGCCCGCTCCCCCCGACCCTGCGCGGTCGCGACGCGACCCAGCGAGTCGAGCCCGACCGCGATGCCCATCCGGTCACCGAGCTCGCGGGTCAGGACGATCGCCTCACCGAACAAGGCGGCGGCCTCGTCGAGGTGGCCGGCCGCCAGCTCCTGCTCCCCCAGCCCAGCCACCGCCAGCGCCTTCATGTGGCGTTCACCGTGCTCGTCTGCGCGGGCGACGCACTGCCGATGCCGTGCGGTGGACTGCACACTGTTGCCGGCGAACCCGTGGCAGACCCCGGCGACGAACAGGGCCAGCAGCTCGCCGGGACGGTTGGACGCATCTCGCAGCAGCGTCACCGCCTGGTCGGCCTGCTCCGCCGCTAGGGCCGGGGTCCCGTCCAAGGCGGCGAGCATCGCCGCCGGCACCAGCAACAATCCACGCGTCAGCGGGTCACCGTGGGGGTCGGCCAGGTCGGTCCCCTCCTCGATCAGCTCCCTCGCCCGGAGCCGGTTGTTCTGCAGCACCGCGAACCGGGCCGCCACTGCCAGGGCGAGGACTCGCTCCTGCCGCGTTCCGGCACCCGAGGCCAGCGCGAGCCGCAGCCAGTGGCGTGCCTCGTCGAGAAGGCCGCTGGCGGACCAGTACAGGTCGAGCTTGCGTGCCATCACCAGACCAGTGGCGGCGCCCTCGGCCGCCCCGGCGAAGTAGTCGAGGACCGCGCGCAGGTTCGCGTGCTCCAGCCGGAGCCTCCGCAGCCAGAGAGGCTGGTCTGGTCCGCAGACCTCCTCGTCGAAACGAGAGACGAGCTCAGCGCCCCAGGTGGCGTGCCGCTCCTGCATCCCGGTCAGCTCGCCGTCCTTCTCGGCCCGCTCCAGGCCGAACTGCCTGATGTCGGAGAGCATCCGGAACCGGGTGTACCCATCGTCGGTCTGCATCGCGACGAGCACCGATTGGTCGACGAGTGCACCGACCAGGTCGAGAATCTCGTCCGCGGGGAGATCGTCGGCCGCGCAGACCGCGGTTGCAGCCCGCAGGTCGAAGCCGCCGGTGAAGACCGAGGACCGCGCCCAGAACCTCTGCTCCAGCTCGGTGCACAGGTCGTAGGACCACTCGACGCACGCTCGGAGCGACTGGTGCCGGTCACTGGCGTCGCGGTAGCCCTGGTGAAGCACCGTCAGCCGCTGCGCGAGGCTGTCACAGATCTCCTGAGGTGAGAGCACCCGGGTCCTCGCCGCGGCGAGCTCGATCGCCAGCGGGATCCCGTCCAGCTCGCGGCAGAGGGTGACCACCGCCGGCGCGTTGGCCGAGGTCAGCTCGAAGTCCGAGCATGCCGAGCTGGCACGGTCGGCGAACAGGCTGACTGCCTCGTAGTGGGTGATCGCTTCCGGGTCGGCCCCACCCGCGTGTTCCGGCAGCTCCAGCGGCGGGACCACGACTACCTCCTCCCCACTGAGCCGCAACGGCCGCCTGCTGGTGAGCAGGAACCGGAGGTTCGGGCAGGCCGCACGCAAGCCGTCCACCAGGTCCCCGACCGCGGACAACAGGTGTTCGCAGTTGTCCAACGCCATCAGCGCGGTTCGCTGTGCGATGTGGTCGGCGAGCATGTCGAGCCGCCAGGGCAGATCGGCGCCCTGCAGACCCAGTGCCTCGGCGACGGTGACGATCAGGAGATCGGGACTACCGACCTCGGCCAGCGGCACCACCCAGCACCCGTCACGGAAGCTGCGCGACTCCCCCTCGGCGGTCCGCACGGCGACCCGGGACTTCCCCACCCCGCCAGGCCCGACAAGAGTCACCACCCGCGAGGAGGCAAGGCGCTCGCGCACGGTGGCCAACAGTGCCCTGCGGCCGACGAAGGAGGTGTAGAAGACAAGCGAGTCGATGCGACCACCATAGGTGCCGCACTCCTGCTCGGAGACCCATCGGGGCCTCGTGGCGCTGTTGACGGGTGCCGAAGGCGGATTTGTAAGCCTGTGACCGCACGCAGTGCAGATCACCCATCAGTGAGCGGAGGGTCTGCTCCGGGCACGGCCATGGGATCGCGGACCCAGGTCGAGGGCCACGAGACAGGTATGCAAACCAGTACATCGGCGGGTGTCGCCCACCCCCTCGTCGGCGAGCCTTATCGCGGATCTCCTGCCGGATCGCGGGCAGCGGAACCAGCGCCGGACGAGCGTCCACGCAACACGAGACCAAGCGACACACCCGATGCGCAAGCCGCGACCCGGCTCGCGCCACGCACACCGAAAGGCACATCCGCATGCGCAGATTCCTCCTCGGCCTCATGGCCATCGTCGCCCTCATCGGCGGCACCGCCCTGTTCTCCGCCCCAGCACAGGCCGACCGCGGCTCACCGACCTGTGTCACCCGCGCCGAGTACCGCCAGGTGCATCGCGGAATGACCAAGGCCTCTGTTGATCGCGAGTTCGGCATCCACGGCAAGCGTTTCGCCGGTGCCACCAGCGGCGGATACCGCTCCGAGGTCTGGTCCTACAAGACCTGCTCGCGCTACAGCGTGGTGAGCATCGCCTTCAGCGCCAACCCCGGCGGTCCGCTCCGGCTCTCCGCCAAGTCCGCGGTCTGGTCCTACTAACCGCGCGTCACCGCAGCCGCCCCGCCGAAGTAGCGCGGGGCGGCTTGCCTGGCCTCGGTCGGCGTTGGAAGCGCCTCAGGCTTCGTCGTCGGGGACCCTGGTGCGGACGCGGTCGGTACGGAAGCCGTGGTCGATGCCCCAGAGCACCGCCTGGCTGCGGCTGCGGACGCCCATCTTGCGGTAGGCAGTGCGGATGTAGGACTTCACCGTGTTGATGCTGAGGTAGGCGCGGTCCGCGATCTGGTCGTTGGTGAGGCCCTGCGTGATCAGCGCAATGATCTCGGACTCGCGCTCGGAAAGACCGAACGTGCGGCCCGGCCAGTCGCCGCGGCCCGGCCGAGGGTCGGGTGAGGCCTCGGGCGCCACCACCTCACCCGCGTTGATGCGCTCCAGGGCGGCGACCAGCTCGTCGGCGGTGAGGTTCTTCGGCAGGTAGCCGGTCGCCCCGACGTCCAGCGCGATGTCGACCAGGCCCGGGTCGGTGTGCCAGGTGTAGATGACCAGGTGCCGGGCGCGTGCCTGGCCGAGCAGGCCGTCGAGATCGAGATCCTTGTGGTGGGGCTGGCCGAAGTTGTCGTAGAGGACGATGTCGACGTCCTGGCTGACCGGCTCGTTGGCGACGGTTTCGACTACCTTGACGCGATCCTCGAACGGTTTCAACATCTGCGCCAGACCCTCGACCACGATCTCGTAGTCGTTGGCGATGGCGATGCGCAGGGGATCCACAACGTCCCTTCCAGGTCGGCTGAACTGACGACGCTACAAGGGCACGCTACGTCGGTGGTTGCGCAAAAGGGTGAAATCTGGCGTGACCCCTTGCTCGGTGCGGTCACGCGGGGATAAGAGCGAGATACAGGGCCGCCAGTCGTCGCGCAGGGCTGACGCCTCGAGAGCCCCCTCGAGCCTAGGCCTGGGCTCGTGGGGGTCGCCCTTGCCGGAGCCGATTCCGACCGGCTGCCAGCATGGTGCTCATGACCCGCAGGCGACGGCTCCCGGCTCTGCACCTGAGCCCGCCCACGGGCTGGATGAACGACCCGTACGGCGTGCACTGGGACGGCGACCAGTACCAGCTCTTCTGCCAGGCGCTGCCCGGGCGTACGACCTGGGGGCCCAAATGCACGTGGGCCTGGGCCACGTCGCCGGACCTCGTCCGCTGGACCTGGCAGGGCGTCGTGCTCGAACCGGGTCCGTTCGAGACCGGGTGCTGGTCGGGCTGCGTGGTACCGGGCCACGGCGCGTTCTACACCCGAGTCGCCGGCGCCGACCTCGACCGCGGCGTGGTGGCCCTCGCCCGCTGGGACGGCGCCCGCTTCCGCACCACCGAGAGCGACGTCGTACTCGCGGCGCCCCCCGACGTGCCGGCGTTCCGGGACCCGTTCGTGGTCGTCCGTGACGGCACCTGGTCGATGGTCGTGGGTGCCGGCCTGGACGACGGCACAGGCGCGGTCCTGCACTACCGCTCCGACGACCTCACGAACTGGGTCTCAGACGGCGTGCTGGCCCGGATCGGTGACCCGGGTGTGCGGACAGTCGCCGAGTGCCCGCAGCTCGTCGAGGTAGAAGGGCGCTGGGCGGTGATCGTGAGCGTCCAGGCGGACGGCGCGCCTGGGCCGGTCATTGCCCGCTTCCTCGACGGTCCGGACAAGTCCTGGGCGCCGCTCGCCACGGGCGCCGCGGCGTACGCCACCACCGCGTTCCGTGACCGCGACGGCCTTGCCTGCGCGATCTCCTGGCTGCGCGAGGCGTACGACGTGACGGACGGCTGGGCCGGGTGCCAGTCGCTGCCCGGTGTGCTGGGTGCCGACGGCGACCGGATCACACTGGGCGTCCATCCGGCGCTCGGGCCGGGTCGGCCAGTCGCACCGGGACAGCCGTGGACGGCCGCGCGGTTCCGCGTCGACCCATCGGTCACCACAGCCTTCACGCTCGACGGGGTCCGGACCACCGTGGACGCGCCGGCCGACGTGGTCGTCGACGCCGACGTCGTCGAGCACTACGCCACGACCGGCTACCGTGCCTGGCGCACGTGCCCGGTCTACGAGACGCCGCGCCTCGAGTGGGAGGGCCAGGCACCCCAGGTCCACCGGCTCGCCTGACGCGGCCGGCGTTGTCGGCCACGTCGTGAGTCAGGACCACCACGTGCACCGACCGGCGTCACCGGTGAGCACTGGGCGTGACCAGATCCTCGGACCAGTCCGAGAACGGCGCGCGGCAGCTCGCAGGACCCTCGGGCGCTCGCCGGACGATGTCGCTGCGCAGGTAGACGGTGCGCCCGCACACCTCGCTCACGAGCCGGTAGCGGCTCCGCAGGGCCACGCCGGTGGCGTGCGTGGAGAGCTCGACGAAGGTACGGTGCCCGCGAATCACCAGCCAGGTCGGGGCATCCGTTCCCCCGAGCGTCGCGGCGAGGGCGGTCATTCCTGGGTCGAGGACCCGCGAGGGCAGGCTCCACAGGTAGCGGTACGGCGAGCCGAGACCCGACGCGGCCACCACGTCGCCGTCCCCGAGCGCGGACACCACCGTGTCTCCGGGGGACTCGACCTGGGCGATCGCGCGGCCGATGTCCTGGCCGGAGGCGTCCGTGCGCATCACCAGGCCGGTCGCCCATCCAAGCAGGGCGAGCGTCGTGACCAGCGCGAGCAGCCGGACCCCCGGCCGCGGCACCGACGCGACGACAAGGCCCGCCGCAAGCGCGACCGGCACGGCCAGCTGCACGAGATAGTGCAGCCACCAGCTGCCACCGACTGCCATGGAGACCACGACGTAACCCGTGAGCGCGACGACAGCACCGGCGAACGGCCCTGCGAGCGGGTGAGACCGCGTGGTGCGGCGCAGCGCAAGGAGCACCAGCAGGGCGGCGATGACGACCGGCGCTCCGGAGAGAAGCGCCGCTTCGGCCAGCCGAGTCAGCCGCTCGCCGGACGCACCGTCCATGCGGACCGCGATCAGCTGGGCTGCGCGCACCCGGAACGGGTACATCGCGAAGAAGACTCCACCCGGCGTCGTGCCGTGCAGGGCTGCGAAGCCGAGCACCGAGAGAAGTGACGCAGCGGCCCCGACAGACCACGGGGCGGTGAGCCGCCGGAGTCGGGTGAACTCGACATGGCCGCTGCGCCACGTCAGGAGGCCGAACACCGCGGAGAAGACGAACACGTCGAGCATGTTCTGCTTCACCAGAACCGCGGCAACGGCACAGGCACCCGCGACCGCCGACGCCCAGCGGGCGCGCGACGGCACGGGAGTGGTGAGGGCTACGACCCCCGCCGCGACGCCCACGGCGACGTACGGCGCCGCGAGCAGCTCGCCGTCGACGTTCACGCCGCCGGCGCTCGGAGCGACCAGCAGCCCACACGCCACCGCCGAGGCCCAGGCGGCGGGACGGGGGCCGGACAGCCGGTTGACCGTGGCTCCCACCGCAACCACCGTGATGGCCGAAGCCAGCGCGCCGATCAGGCGGAGCGCGGTCAGGCCACCGAGTGCGTCGGCGAGCTGGAAGGTCGCCACCAGCAGGGGCGGCCGGTCCACCCAGTAGCGCCCGTAGAGGGAGCCGCCCGGTCCAGCCGCATGCCACTGCCGCGCGAGCACCAGGAAGCCGCCCTCGTCCGGCGAGAGCGGTGCCGCTACGAACGGCAGCCGCAGCAGCACAGTGGCCGCTCCGGCTCCGAGAACGGCGCCGGGCACCCACGCACGCCATGGGAGGAGGGTGTACGCCCGGTTGCCCGGCGCGACCAGGGTGCTCACCCAAGCAGGCTGCGCCTTCGTTCCTGAACCGTTGCTGACTTTGGACCGACCGGCTCGGGCCGCGAAAGCCGCCTAGGTACCGGGCGCGACGGCGGGCAGCGACACCGTCAGTCGCGCACCGCCACCCGGCGCCTCACCCACGACGACGGTGCCGCCCGAGGACTCCACCACCTTGCTCACGATCGCCAGGCCGAGCCCGGCGCCGCCGTCGTCGCGGGTCCGCGACTCGTCCAGCCGCACGAACCGCTCTAACACCCGGCTCCGCTCCTCCTCCGGGATGCCCGGCCCGTCGTCGTCGACCACCAGGAGCACGCGGTCGTCGCGCTCGTCGAGGGTGACCGTGACTCGGTCCCGCGCGTGGCGGACCGCATTCGCGAGAAGGTTACGCACCGCCTGCCCGAGCAGGACCGGATGACCGGCGACCTGCCCGGCGCTGACGCCGGAGACGTCGATCCGGGCGCCGCCACCGCGCTGCCGCCGTGCCTCCATGAGCACCAGGTCGTCGAGGTCGACCGGGCGGTCGGCGCGCGCCGCGGGCGCGTCGTCGAGGCGGGCGAGCACGAGCAACGCGTTGACCAGGTCCTCCATCCGCTGCTCCTCGGCGAGCACGTCGGCGGCGAGGTCGGCGGTGACCACCCGCCCGGGGTAGCCCTGGGCGACCTCTGCGAGCTGGCGAAGGGTGGTCAGCGGCGACCGCAGCTCGTGGGAGGCGTCGCTCACGAACTGCCGCTGCAGGCGCTGCGAGGCGTCGATCCGGTCCAGCATCTCGTTGAGCGTGCGCCCGAGCCGGGGGATCTCGTCGTCGCCGGGCGTGATCGGGAGCCGTCGGTCGAGGTGGGCGGAGGTGATGACGGCAGCCTCGCGGCGCATCGCCTCCACCGGGCGCAGGGCACGGCCCACGCTCACCCATACGGTCAGGGCCAGCAGCGCGAGCGCGAGCGGCACCGAGACACCGAGCAGGATCGCCGCCGTGCGCGTCGCCTCCGTCACCTGCTCGGAGGAACGCCCGACCGCGACCAGGCCGGCCCCCACGCGTTCGCGCTCGGCCACCACGACGTACCGGTCGTCTAGTCCCTTCACGCGCACGCCCCGCACCGAGCCCGGGGTGGTGCGCAGCGGCGTGGTCACCGGCTCGTGGTCGGTTGCGACCACACGACCGTCGTCCGAGACGATCTGCACGATCACGTCGTTGCGTCCGGAGACCACGGCCTGCGCGGGCTGTTCCCCGTCCTGGAGCTGTGCCTGGACGGACGCCACCTCCTGCCTGGCGGAGGTCACCAGCCCCTGCTCGAGCGCGCTCCGGAGCGAGGTCACGATGATGAAGGCGCCGACCGTCGCGACCACCAGCGCGGCCAGCAGGGCGGCCGCCGTGACGCGGACCCGGACCGAGCTCCGGGCCCGATCGAGCGGCCGCATCAGCCGTCCGCGCGGAGCCGGTACCCCGCCCCGCGCAGGGTCTCGATGTCCGACCGGCCGAACGGCCTGTCCACCTTGCGCCGCAACCGCCCGACGTACACCTCCACGATGTTGGGATCACCCTCGAACTCGTAGTCCCAGACGTGCTCGAGGATCTGCGCCTTGGTCACCACGTCGCCGGCCCGCCGCATCAGGAACTCGAGCAGCGACACCTCGCGCGTGGTCAGCCGCACGGACTCGCCGGCCCGGGTGACCTCTCGCGTCGCCGGATCGAACCCGAGGTCGCCGACCGTCAGCGCCACCGGGCGCTCGGGGCTCCCCCGCCGGAGCAGCGACCGGATCCGGGCCAGCAGCACGTTGAAGTGGAACGGCTTGGTGACGTAGTCGTCCGCGCCGGTGTCGAGGGCCTCGACCTGGTCCCAGTCACCGTCCTTGGCGGTGAGCATCACGATCGGCGTCCAGTTGCCCTCCGCGCGCAACGTCTCGCACACCTTGTAGCCGTTGAGCACCGGCAGCATGATGTCGAGCAGGACCACGTCGTAGGTGTGCTCGCGCGCCAGCCACAGGCCCTCGCCACCGTCGGGCGCGACGTCGACCGCGAAGCCCTCGGCCTCCAGCCCGTTGCGCAAAGACGCGGCGAGCCGCGGCTCGTCCTCGACCACCAGCACCCGCACAGCGTCCTCCTCGCGCTCATCATGGCGCGCGGACCTGAACACGTGCTGAGCGACCTGAGTGTGGGTTCATTGAGGAGGCGCTCCGCTGGTCGAGCAGCGAGCGCCAGCGAGCGGGTGTCGAGACCTCGACACCGAAGGCTCCAGCCAAGCTTTCGAAATACTTCTCCACAGCTGCCCGGAGTACCCCATTCCAGGACCAGGACTGTCGGTGGTCGATGCAAGAATTCCCTGTATGACAACGGCATTCGACGACACCGGACAGCACCCGGTCACGTCCGCGATCGCCGCCGTCTCCCAGCTGCTGCGCGAGGTCGCCGACCTCGGGCTGTGGACCCTGGGCTCGGCCGAGACCGAGGCCAACCTGACCGCCCTGGCCGCGCTGCGGCACCAGATCACCGAGCTCGAGCTGCGCCACGCCCGCCACGCCGACCGGCTCGACCTCGGCGCGAACCACGGCGCCGCCGACACCGCCGCCTGGTGGGCCAACCAGACCCGGCAGACCAAACGGGACGCCAAACGACGCCTCGAGCTCGCGCACGCCCTGGACCACGACCACGAGCCGGTCCGGGACGCGATGGCCGCCGGCAGTGTGTCCGAGGAGCAGGCCGCCGTGATCGTCAAGGGTGTGGACGCGTTGCCGGTCGAGCACCGCCGCGACGCCGAGGCGCACCTGATCGGCTTGG
>Ga0207708_10004302_pt1 | contig 10482 bp, 6 predicted proteins | sample KBSK5101metaG_FD_184340 | JGI IMG/M metagenome (GOLD analysis project Ga0207708, IMG submission 184340) | Corn, switchgrass and miscanthus rhizosphere microbial communities from Kellogg Biological Station, Michigan, USA - KBS K5-10-1 metaG... | ecosystem: Host-associated > Plants > Roots >...
GGATTGCCGGTGCCGACGAACACGAGATTCAGCTCGGGATCGTAGGTGCCGGTCATCCACATCTGCCCGCCGGTGGCGCCGCCGCTCGACTTGTCGGCGCCGTCCGGCGGAGGCGTGCTGTAGAACGTCCATTGCAGGTCGCCGTTGACCGGATCGAACGACTTGAGCATGCCCGGGAGGTTGTCGAAGTCGCCGGAGACGCCGACGACCAGGTGATCGCGGACGACGAGCGGCGCATTGGTGGACCAGTAGCCCTTGCGCGCGTCGGCGATCTCGATGTTCCAGCGCACCTTGCCGGTGCGCGCGTCGAGCGCGACCAGGTGCGCGTCGGGCGTCGTCAGGTAGACCGCGTCCTTGTACATCGCCGCGCCGCGGTGGCCGATGTGGAAGCCGCTGTTCTTCGGGTAGCTGTACTTCCAGATCTGGCGCCCGGAGCGCGCGTCGACGGCCCACATGTTGTCGGGCGTGGTCACGTAGATGACGCCGTTGACGAGGATCGGGGTCGCCTTGATCGAGTCGGACTGCCCCGACTGGAACGACCAGGCGAGCGTGAGCTGGTGCACGTTCTCGCTCGTGATCGCCGCCAGCGCGCTGTGCCGACGCCCGGAGTAGTCGCCGTGATACGTCGGCCACGAGTCGGCCGGCGGTTTCAGGAGCATTGCGGGCTCGAGACCCGTGCCATCCGGCGCCGGTGGGTCGGGAAGCTCCTTCGTATCCTTCGCCTCCTTCGTATCCTTCTTCGTCGCCTTCAACGTCAGTAAGTAGGCGTACAGATCGTGCATCTCCGCATCCGTGTACTTCCGGATCTGGGCGACGTGCGCGTCCAGCGGATTGTCGACGCTGTAGGTCACCGCCGGCGCGGGCCACGAGCGATACCAGTTGTTGGCGTCGCGCAGGGCGATCGTGAACTCGTCGCGATGCGCGAGGCGGCCGGAGACGGTCTGGCCGGATGGCAGCGTGACGGTCACGCGCGCGGGATTGGGCGTGCTGCCGCGCGGGCCCGGGTAGAGCATCCGCTGCAGCAGCTCGAGCCCCTTGAACCGATCCGCCACCCCGGCCAGATCGCCGGACGACGAGTGGCAGCGCGTGCACTCGCCGGCGCCGCTGAAGTAGCGCGCGCCGGCCTCGGCGCTGCCGGTGGCGAGATCGCTCTCGTCCACCTTCCGCCGCGCGCCGACGACGGATCCGGCTTTGGCGCGCGCGTCGTGGATGAAGGCGACGACGGCGGTCAGATCCGTTTCGCTCAGGTTCAGGGGCGGCATGCCCTTGTCGGGGCGTCCGTTGCGGACGAGCGGCTTGATCTTGTCGCCGCCCACATCGTCTGCCACCAGCGGCGACCGGGTGAGGTCGGGCCCGGTCGCGCCCCCCATCGCGTCGCGGCCGTGGCAGAAGCCGCAGTGCGTGGCGAAGAGCGGCTCGCCCGCCTTGATCTGACGTGCGGTAGCGGAGGCGGCGGGTTTCGCTGTCTGCGCCGAGAGTGAGACCGCGAGCGCCGCGGGAAGAATCGAGGCGAATGCCAGGATGCGCATGACGCGCATCCTAGCCCCTGGGTGGCTGTCGGTGTCAATTCCCAACCACACAACTCCCAACGGCCAACCAACTTCCAACTCCGCAACTCCCAAAACTCCCAAGCGCCGGAAAATCCCAAACTGCAGGACGCCCAAGAGCCCCCGGGCACGCCGCTCATTCTTCAGAACTTGGGAGTATTGGCAGTTGGACGTTGACTTCGCCGGCACCATCCAGCCGCGCGGCGAAGCCCCAGCCGCCGAATGTTTCGGAGACGGCGAACACCAGCTCGTTGGCGCCGCCGGCGAGATCGAGGTACACGGCGTCGGGGCCCAGCGAGGCGACGCCGAGAAAGCTCGGGTCGCGGGCGCGGAAGCGGCTCTCGCCGTCGAACACCGGACGGCCGTTCAGAAAGATGCGGACGGCATCGCTGTAGGCGAACACCAGACGCACGCGCGTGGGCAGGCCGGCGGTGATCGTCGTGCGCGCGAGCACGAGGTCGCGGCTGCCGGGGGCGGCGTTCGGCTGGCGCGCGACGACCGGAGCGCGGTAGCGGGCGACGTTGACCAGGCCGGAGCTTTCCGGCGCCACGCGCAGCCAGTCGCGCGTCCGCGACAGGACGTCCGGCACGCGATCGAACCCAACCTTCGCCGCGTCGAAGACCGGGCTCAGCTCCCACGTGGAGATCACGCCTGGCGCGACCGGCGCCTCGACTCGCGCCGGCGGGGCCGCCGTCGGCGCTGGAGAAACGACGAGGTTGGCGAAGTTCGCGCCGCCGAACCGTCCCCAGACCCCGACTTGCCCGCGCGCCCACGGCCGCTTCAGATCGCTGATCACCAGCTGCGGCTCCGGCGCGCGATCGACGAACACCCGCGCGGCGTAGCCTCCGACGACGAGGCGCACGTGCACCCAGCGGTTGAGGGGCAACTCCGCGGCGGCGGTGTAGCCGTCACCGCTGTACAACTGCCACGCTTCCGATCCGTCGAACAGCGGCGTGTACTGCAGCGCGTCCCATTGGCGCGAGCGCTGCGGTCGGACGTAGATCAGCTCCGCGTTGTTGTCGTCGGCGGCTCGAAAGAGAAGGCCGGCGAAGCTGGCGTGGCCGTGCAGCGCGATGTCGAACTCGATCGTGCCGTCGCCGAACGACGAGTCCCGCAGCAGCGCGACGCCGTTGTCGAGGAACAACGACGGCTGCCCGAGATAGGTCATCGGCTGACCATTGGGATCGTGGATCTGCCACCGCGTCGCCGTGAACGGCGCCGGTTGCGAGGCGAGCAGGACGGAGAGAAGGCACGCGACCATGGCGCGAGTGTCGCGCCGGGCCGGCTACGCGGTATTGGATCTTTCGGACACGCGCTGCAACTGCCGCTCGCGATGCAGATCCGTGGGCGTGAACCCGGCCAGAGCCGCGCACTCCCGGATCAGGTGCGACTGGTCGCAGTAACCGCAGTCGGCGGCGATCGCCGCCCAGTCGGCGTGTGCCTGGCGGTCGGCGAGCGTGATCGCGCGCACCAGGCGAAGTTGCCGGCCGTACGACTTGGCTGACACGCCGGCGGCGTCCGTGATCTGCCGGCGCAGGTGCCGCATCGAGACACCGACGCGATCGGCGACGCGCTCGCACGGCACACGGCCGGCGCTGCGGCGCACGAGATCGAGCGCGGCCGTCGCGGCCGGCGCGGGCTCGGCACGGGAAACCCGCCCTGCGGCCAGCGTGCGCGCCAGGATCGGCAGCGCCTCGGCTGGCGAGCGCGTGGCCCACAACGCGTCGACGAGGCGGGCGGCAAACGCGGGGCGCACGGTCGCGAAATCCACGTCCCGGTCGTAGGTGGCGCCCGGTTCGATGCCGAGGATCGGCGCCACCCATTCGATTTTGAGCCGGATGGCGGCGAGCTCCAGGCCAGGCGTGAGCGGGAAGACGTGCGGACGGGTCTTGGCGCCGGTGAGCAGCATCCCACGATCGAGCGGAACGCCGCGACGATCGCGCCCGAGGCACCAGAACGCCACGCTGACGGCTGGGTCGGGCAGAACGCGATGGGCCGCACCGTCCGCCACCGGTCCGGGCGGCGTGCGGTGCGTCCAGAACGCTTCGCAGAAACGCGGCGCTCCGGCAGCGGGGGCGTACTCGCAATAGCCGCCGATCCGATGCCGGAGCGTCATCCTACCAGTTGACCCTGACCCCGAAGCGCAGCACGCGGGGGGCGACCACCGCGCTGATGTTGTTGGCGGTGGTGGCGTTCTGCTGCCGCTGCAGCGCCTGCACGGTGTTGTTGTTGGTCACGTTGAAGACGTCGAGCGACGGCACGAAGTGCGTGCGCCCGAAGGTGACCGGCCGCTCGACGTGGAAGTCGAGGTTCTGGAAGTTCGGCAGCCGGTTCTCGCCGACGTTGTCGAGCAGCACGTTGGCGTTGCCGGCGCCGTTGCCGCGCGCGATCAGCATGAACGGCTCGAACGGATACCCCTGCCGCGCGTTGTAGAACGCCGAGACGTTGACGTTGTAGGGCAGGTTGTAGAGGCCGCTGATCTTGAACAGCCACTTGGCGTTGACGTAGACGTTGCCGAGGCCGCTGCCGGCGGTGGCGTAGTCGTACTGGAAGCCGTCGCGGCGATCGCGGTTGACCGGATCCTCGGCGATGACGTTGGCCGCCGCGCCGGCGAAGCCGTTGTGCACCACGGTGCTGTTGTAGGAGACGCTGGTGTTCATCATCCAGTGGTTGGCCATCCGCTTGCGGGCGGTCAGCTCGAAGCCGTTGAAGCCGCGGTTGTACTGGTCCTTGGCGAAGTTGGTCTCGAGCACCGTGCCGGGCACCGCGAAATTGGCGGTGTAGTAGGCAACCGTCTCGCAGCGCGCGGTCGGGTTCGTGCAGGTCGGCACGAAGCTGCGCTGCGTGAAGTCGGTGGGCTCGAGGCCGACCGTGTCGAGGAACTGGAAGTTGTAATAGCTCCGCCAGATGTAGTTCGCGCCGACGGCCACGCCGCGGCCGATCTCGCGGTCGAGGCCGATGATGAACTCATCGGTCGTGTCGTTCTTGTAATTGGGATCGATCGTGTTCGACGTGGTCACTGCGCCGGGGTTCGCCGGGTCGTAGTTGCCGGTGAAGTTGAGCACATTGTCCAGGCCGGTCAGCACTTCGTTGGCCTGGATGAACTTGTCGCCGTTGGCGTCGTTCCACGGGAAGCGCACGCTGGCCGCGGTCACCGGGTTGACCTGCCCGGAGATGCCGCCGGTGCCGACCTGGCCGAAGTAGCGGGCGAAGTTGGCGTGCGCGATGGTCTTGCCGTTGCCGTTGATGTCGTAGGTGACGCCGAGGCGCGGCGAGAAGTCGTGGAAGCGGACCGACGGGTCGACGCCGCCTGAGCTGATCGCCGGCAGCCATTCCGGCAGGATCGGGTTGGCGGCAATCGCGCTGGCCAGCGCCTTGTCGTGGTTGTAGTCGTAGCGCAGCCCGAGCTGGAACGTGGCGCGGCCGTGCGTCAGCGAGTCCTGCACGTAGGCCGAGATGTTGGCCAGCTTGTAGATCGTGTCGCCGTCGCGCGTCAGGTTGGCCGCGCACCAGCGGGTGACGTCATTGGGGTTGGCGGCCGCCAGCGCGGCGCAGTCGTTGCTCACACTGGTTGGAAAACGCGCGGTGGCGTGGCCACCGGTCACGCTGATGGTCCGCGCGTAGTTGTCGCGCCAGTAACCGCCAATCTTGAAAGCGTGATCTCCCCACAGCTTGCCCGGCATGAAGTAGTTCAGGTTGGCGGTGACGCTGTTGGTCGGCCGGATGTTCACGCTCTGCGTGCCCGAGCGGCCGTTGATCGTGCCGGCGACGACCAGCGTCGGCTGCACCGTGGCCAGCGAGGGATCGTGGAAGTCGAGGATGAAGTTGCCGCCGACGTGCGAGTACTGCACGTCGAGCAGGGTGCGGTCGCTCAGCACCCACTGGTCGCCGAACTTGTAGGTCGGGTTGGGACCGCTGATCCAGCCCGACGACCCGAAGTCGCTGGTGATCGCCCCCTGGCGCTGCGTCGACTCGATCGGCGTCGTATCGCTGGCGTTGCGCGCGTTGCGCTCTTTCTTGTTGAACAGGTTGTAGGCGCTCAGCTTGTTCCCCTTGAACAGCTGCACTTCCCCTTTGAGGTTGGTCGACTCGAGCAGCGTCAGGTCGGTGTTCAGGCAGGCGTTGTTGTCCTGGATCGAGTGGCTGAGCGGATCCGCCTTGATCGCCTGGCACGTCGCGTCGGGCTTGTAGAAGTTGATGACGCCGACCTTGACGTTCTGCTTGCCGTAGGCGCCCCACACCCACGCGCGCCCCCTCTTGATCGGGCCGCCGGCCTCGACGCCGTAGTCCTGGATGTCCTGGATCGGGTTGCCGGTGGTCGCCCCCTTGAGGCGCTGCTCGTCGGTGATGTTGTTCGACTCGAAGCGATCGTTGGTGTCGTAGAAGCGCCCCGAGCCCCGGAAGCGATCGCTGCCGCTCTTGGTGATCAGGTTGATGCCGACGCCGCCGGTCTGCTGCGTGACGTCGACGCCGCCGGTGTTGATCGTCATCTCCTGGAACGAGTCGAAGTCGTAGTAGACCGACGACGAGCCGGTGGCGGCGAGGTCGGTCATGTCGACGCCGTCGATCGACCACTTGTTGTTGGTCGGGTTGCCGCCGCGCGAGACGTAGTTCGACTGCTGGCCCGACATGTTGCCGCCGATGTTCTCGCGGTCCATGGCGATGCCCGCCGTCTGCTGCAGGATCACCCAGGGATCGCGCGCCGAGGGGATGCTCTGCAGCTGCTCGAGCGTGAAGGTCTGGCGCGTGCCGGTCTCCTTGGTGTCGACGACCGGCGTCGCGCCGGTGACGGTGACCGTTTCCTGCACCGCCGAGACGCCCAGCTGCGTGCTGGCGTTGACGTTGAAGCCGACGTTGACGCGGAGCCCTTCCTTGATCACGGTCTTGAAGCCGGAGAGCTCGAACTTCACGTTGTAGCTGCCGACGTCGAGGCGCGGGAACTGGAACGTTCCCGTCTCGGAGGTCTGGGCCACGAGCGGCTGCAACAGCGACGGGCCGGTCAGCGTGACGGTGACGCCCGGCAGGATGGCGCCGGACTCGTCGGTGACTTTGCCGAAGATCTCGCCCGTCGGCTGCTGGGCACGGGCGGTGGCCGCGACCGCCACGAGTGCGAGCGCCGTGAGCATGGCGGTAAGACGCCGTTTCATCGAGCTACCTCCATCAGGGACGGAATTGTCCGTACGCGGGATCGTGTGCACCCGCGGTGCCACGAACGCATGGAGGTGGGACGAAATTCCGTCCCGCTGCGAGGACCCTTCGTCACCGGCCGCGGCAGTCGACACCACACGCCCTCGGAACCGGTCACTCGCGCTCCGAAGTTTTGTTCAACTCGCGTTCAGCTTTTTGAATTGAATTGGATAAGATGGGCCCCGCGATGCGGACGATCCTCGCGTTCGCGCTGTTGTGCTGCGCCGCCGCGGCGCCGCAGCAGCCCGCACCCACCACGAACCTCGGGACGGACGCCAGCGGCAATCCGCGCCGCCTCGCCCTCAAGACCGGCCACGTGTCGAATTACGACGAAGCGCGCGTCGGCGAGTACACGCTGCCGGATCCGCTGGTCCTCGCCAACGGCACGCGCGTGCGCGATGCGCGCACGTGGCAGCGCACCCGGCGTCCCGAGATCATCCGCCTCTATGAATCCGAGATCTTCGGCCGCGTGCCGGCGACTGCACCGCGCGTCACATGGAAGGTGCTGGGGGTGCCAATCCTCGCGCGTGCGGCGGTGAATGTTGCCATCAAGCACGTCGACGGGATCATCGCTGACGCGGAAACGCCGCGCATCCGCCTGACGATCTACACGCCGTCGAACGCGAAGCGTCGCGTGCCGCTGATCCTGCTGATGAATTTCGGTGGCGGAGGCACGACCCCCGCAGCTAGCCTGCCGTCGGGCGAGCCGCCGGTGGCGCGCGACATCCTGGCGCGCGGCTGGGGCTACGCGACGATCTTCTACCAGGACATCCAGCCCGATCGCGCCGACACCGCGAAGGAAGGCGTCATCAACCTCGCGCGCGCCGCCGGCCGGCGGCCGGCTCCTCCTGATGATGACTGGGGAGCGATCGCGGTGTGGGCGTGGGGCATCAGCCGCACGATCGATTACCTCGTCACCGACCCCGCGGTCGATCCGCGCCGCATCGCCGTGCAGGGGCATTCGCGTCTCGGCAAGACCGCGCTGTGGGCATCGGCCACGGATGCGCGCATCGCCGCGGTGTATGCGAGTTGCGCCGGCGAAATGGGATCCGCGCTGTCGCGCCGCGACTGGGGCGAGACCGTCGACGACATGGCGCAGAACTTCCCGTGGTGGTTCGCCGGCGCGTTCCAGCAGTGGTCCGGCCGATGGCAGGAGATGCCGGTCGACGCGCACATGCTGATCGCGCTCAGCGCGCCGCGTCCCGTCTTTCTCACCGGCGGCACCGCCGACCAGTGGGCCGATCCCGCCGGTGAATACCTCGCGGCCGTCGCCGCCGGTCCCGTCTACCGCCTGCTCGGCGCGAAGGATCTCGGGACCACCGAGCCGCGGCCGCCGCTCGACACGCCGTTGACGAGCGGCGACATCGGCTGGCACTACCACACCGGCGCCCACGCCGCCACGCCGGCCGACTGGAGCGCCTTCCTCGTCTTCCTCGACAAGTACTTCGGCCACCGATGAAGGCCACAGATGCACACAGGAGAACACTGATAAATACACGGACAAAGAACACGGATAAGGGCCACAGATGAACACAGACGAACACAGATAAAAGCCAATCCGTGTTTATCCGTGTTTATCCGTGGCGTTTATCAGTGGCGTTTATCTGTGGCTGTCGGTCCGCGCCGCTACTGCGATTTTTTGGCGGCGTTCTGCCGTTCCGTGGTCGGCGGCACGATGCCCTTCAACCGCAGGTAGACCGCCATCGTCCCGTACATCTCGTTGCCGTGCGAGTTGGTGCCGGCGAGGAAGAGTCCCTTCGCCGCCTGGTTGTTGCCCGCCTTGACGAGGGTGGTCAGGTCCTCGTCCTTGAGCGAGGTGAGCACGGGATCGCAGTAGGCCGTCGACTCCTTGAGCAGGGCGACGAGCTGCGCCTTGGTCAGCGACGCCTCTTCCTTGTCGTCCTTGTGCGGCGCCGCGGCGTCGCCTTTGAGCGTCGCGCAGCTGCCGAACTGGCTGAGCGCGACGTGCGCGATGAGCTGCCCGAAGGGACGGATCTCGGGGGTCGGCTTGAACGCATAGTTCGCTTCCGGCATCTTCTCGGCCGCCTCGAGCAGGTTGCGCTGCAGGTTCTGGTAGCCGCGGATCATCTGGCCGGCCAGCGGAAAGGTCTGCGGCGCCGGCGGGGTCTGCGGTTTTTCCTGCGGCATCGGTCCAAGCGCCAGTGCAAGCGTCATCAGCGGAATGAGCATCACGTTCTCCTCGAGGTTATGGTTCGCGGTTCACGGTTCGGAGTGTTCTACGTGTGAACGGAATCGGCGGGGAGGCCGATGCAGCGGACCGCATCGGCCGTGCAGTGAACCGCGACGGCGGCGGGACGGGCGCGGCGCCACCTGCGATAACGTAGGCTCGCCCACTGCCCGATGCCCGACAACCGTGAACCGCGAACCGTGAACCGACACCGGTGGGCCGTGGCCGTCGGCTTCTGGATATTCGTGTCGGTGGTCTACGCCGGGCAGATCTGGTGGCTGTCGCGGCTGCCGGGCGAGCGGATCAACGTGCGCCAGGCGCTGACGTGGCAGACGACCTACTTCCTGCTGTGGATTCCGTTGACGCTGCTCGTCTGGCGCGTCACCTCGTCATGGATGCCGGAGTCGTCGGGCGGATGGACGCGCATGCTGCTGCGCCACGCGCCGATCTTCGCGGCGGCGGCGTTCGCGCACTTCGTCCTCGTCGCCGCGGTTTCGGCGGCGCTGGGCGCGCAGCGCGACGCCTTCTGGCCGAGCGTGGTGATGCAGGCGACCGGGCGGCTGCACCTCGAGCTGCTGATCTACACCGCGGCGGCCGGCAGCGGCGCGGCGCTGGTGCTGCATCAGCGCTATCGCGATCGCGAGCTGGCCGCGGCCCGGCTGCAGGCGGAGCTGGCGGCGGCGCGGCTCGACGCGCTGCAGGGGCATCTGCAGCCGCACTTCCTCTTCAACAGCCTGCACAGCATCGCCTCGCTGGCGCGCGCCGGCGACAACGCCGGCGTCGTGCGGCTCATCGCCGGCTTCAGCGACATCCTGCGCCATCTGCTGACCAAGGACGCGCGGCACCTGCCGCTCAGCGACGAGATGCAGCTGGTGGAGCGCTACCTCGAGATCCAGCGCGTGCGCTTCGCCGACCGCCTCAAGGTGACGATCGATCTCGCGCCGGACGCCGCCGCCGCGCGCGTGCCCCTGCTCATCGTCCAGCCGCTGGTCGAGAACGCGCTCCGCCACGGGCTCGCGCCGCGCGTCGAGGCCGGCGTGCTCAACGTCCGCGCGCTGCGCGAGAACGGCTGCACCCGGATCGACGTGGAAGACTCGGGCGTCGGCCTTCCTGGCGGATGGTCGCTCAGCACGACGGCCGGCACGGGGCTGAGCAACCTGGCCTCGCGCCTCCAGGCCGAGTTCGGCACGGAAGCGTCGCTGCAGGTCGAGCCGCGGCCGGAGGGAGGCGTCCGCGCCATCGTGCGCGTGCCCTACCGGCTGGCATGACCGCCTCTGCCTGGCGCGTGGTGATTGTGGACGACGAGCCGCCGGCGCGGCAGACGCTGCGCCTGCTGCTCGAGCGCGAAAAGGATTTCGCCATCGCCGCCGAGTGCAGCCACGGCCAGGACGCGATCGCCGCCGTGCTGCGCGAGCGGCCGGACGCGATCTTTCTCGACGTCCGCATGCCCGGCATGGACGGCTTCGCCGTGCTGCGCCGCATTCCCGCCGACGCGATGCCGGCGATCGTCTTCGTCACCGCCTACGATCGCTATGCGCCGCAGGCCTTCGAGCAGCACGC
>Ga0207708_10004304_pt1 | contig 10480 bp, 8 predicted proteins | sample KBSK5101metaG_FD_184340 | JGI IMG/M metagenome (GOLD analysis project Ga0207708, IMG submission 184340) | Corn, switchgrass and miscanthus rhizosphere microbial communities from Kellogg Biological Station, Michigan, USA - KBS K5-10-1 metaG... | ecosystem: Host-associated > Plants > Roots >...
GCGAGCGCTAACGACACCGCATTGGCCATCTGCGCGCGCGTGAGTTTCATCAAGCGGCCGATGCCAAGCACGCAGCCCAACACGCTGTATACCGGCTGATCCCAACCCTTGGTGTTGATATCGATCGCGTCCATAAAGCTGCAATAGACGTCGTAGGCGAGCGTGATCGCGCCGAGTACTGATGCCCCGTCTGCGCCGATGTGGTCGGCGACAGCCAGTATGCCGGACGTCATGTCGCTCGGATGCCCGCGGCTCTTGCTCAAGTACGTATCGCTCAGATCGAGATAGCGCAGCATCACGCCGTTCGCGAAGGCCGCGGCTTCTGCCGAGGTGCGCAAGCTGCTGCCCCAAATTCCGGCTTCAGGCGTCCCGGCGTAGCGCCGCGCGATTTGGCGTGCCATCGTGCTCAGCGGCTCGTCGTACGCGCCCAGCGCGCTTGCGAGCGTGTCGATCACGTGCTGCTTGCACGCGTGCAGGGTCTCGGCAGGCAGCGCGGAAAATTCCGGCCGCAAAGCGAAATCCACCAGCCGTTCGGTCGTCGCATCCATGGTCAGGGCCGGTAGCCGAACGACGGCGGCTCCGTGGGGATCGTGCCCGCGCAGACGGCGGCGAACTCGCATAAGAGGCGGCGCGTATCGCGCGGATCGATGATCTCGTCGAAGTTGTACGCCTCGGCCGTGCGGAACGGCGAACATACTCGCGCCAGCCGCGCTTCGATTTCCGCCAGTTTAGCGGCGGGGTCCGGCGCGTCCGCCAGTTCCGAGCGATACGACGCCTCCAATCCGCCTGCGATCGGCATCGAGCCCCAGTTGGCGGAAGGCCACGCGTAACGCGTCGAGTAGCGCGCATTGTTGGCGTGCGCGCCGCCGCCGATGCCGAAGCATTTGCGCACGATGACTGCGCACCATGGGATCGTGGAACCGATTATCGCGGCGAGCGCTTCCGCCCCGTAACGCATGGTTCCCTGCTGCTCCGCCTCCAAACCGACCATAAACCCCGGCACGTCGACCAGATGGACGACCGGAAAATGGAAAGTCTGTGCGAGATCGACGAAGCGGCGGATCTTGCGCGCGGCGTCCGCTGTCCATGCGCCTGCATAATGATATGGATCGCTCGCGAGCACTGCAACGGGCCAGCCGTCGAAGCGCGCGTAACCCGTGATCACGGGACGTCCCCAACGGCGGCCGGTCTCGAAGAACGTGCCGCGGTCGGCGATCTCGTCGATGATGCCGCGCATCTTGTAGACCTGGCGCTCGTCGCGCGGAATCACATCGATGAGGCTGTCGACTTTGCGGTTGACATCGTCGCCGGTCTCGAGCCGCGCCGGCAGCTCGAAGACCGAACGCGGCATGTACGAGAGAAAGCGGCGCGTGCGCGCGAACGCGTCGGCTTCGCTGTCCACCTCATCGTCGACCGTGCCGTTGCGCGTATGGATTTCGCTGCCGCCCAGTTCGTTCTTTTCGTATTGCGGGCCGAGCCGGTTCACGACCGGCGGACCGGCGATGAACATCTGCGAGGTGTCTTTCACCATGATCGAGTAATGGCTGGTCGCGACGCGCGCAGCGCCGAAGCCGGCAGTCGATCCCAGCGCCAGGCCGACGACCGGCACCCGATTCAGATTTTCGAGCGCGATGCCCCAACCGTAAAGCGACGGGCATTTCGCATAGCCGTCGACTTCGAGCGCGCGCACCGAGCCGCCTCCGCCCGTGCCGTCGCACAGCCGCACGATCGGCAGCCGCAAATCGCGCGCCATCATCTCGGCGCGGACCATCTTGTCGCGCAGGCCGCCCTCGGCCGAGCCGCCGCGCACGGTGAAGTCGTCGCCGGCGACCACGACCGGCTTGCCGTCAAGCGTGCCGCGCCCCATCACGAGCTGGGCCGGCGTGAATGCGGTGATGTTGCCCGCATCGTCGTAGCCGGCCTTGCCGGCGATGCTGCCGACTTCGCGGAACGAACCCGGGTCCAGCAGTGCGTCGATTCTTTCGCGCACGGTCAATTTGCCGCCGTCCTTGTGGCGCTGCACGCGCTCCGCGCCGCCGAGCTCCTGCGCGAGCCCCTGGCGCCGCCGCAATTCTTCGAGTTCCTTATTCCAGCTCATTGCCAGATCATCGCTCTGTCACATTATCGCCCGGCATCATTCAGGCTTGATGCCTGCCGACTTGATCACCTTCGCCCATTTCGGCAGCTCGGAGCGCACGAGTTCGCCGAGCTCCTGCGGCGTGCTCGGCGTCGCGTCGAGGCCCTGCGCCTCCATCACGGCCTTCGTATCGGGGTTCGCAAGTCCCTGCCGCACGAGCTGGTTGAGGCGGGTGACGATCGCGGCGGGCGTACCGGCGGGCGCGAACAGCGCGTTCCACGCCGTGATTTCGTAGCCTGGCACGCCCGACTCGGCGATTGTCGGCGTATCGGGCACGAAGGCAGAGCGCCTGGCACCCGAGACGCCGAGCAGAATCAGTTTTTTTGTCTGCACGTGCGGCAGCACCGAAGTGCTGCCGAACATGAGTGCCACCTGCCCGCCCACCAGATCGATGATCGACGGTCCGCTGCCTTTGTACGGAACGTGGATCATCTTCACGCCGGCCATCGACTTGAAGAGCTCGCCCGCAAGATGAGTGCCGCTGCCCACCCCCACCGACGCATAAGTGAGCTGGTCGGGCTTGGCTTTGGCGAGCGCGATCAATTGCTGCACCGAGCGTGCCTGCGTCGACGGATGCACGACGAGGAAAAACATGTACGAGGAGATCTTCGAGATCGGCTCGAAATCCTTGACCGGATCGTATGGGACCTGTTTCTGCAGGCTCGGATTGATGACCATGCTGCTCTGCATCGCGAGCAGCGTATAACCATCCGCCGGCGCCTTGGCGACGAGTTCCACGCCGAGGTTGCCGCCCGCGCCGGGCCGGTTGTCCACGAAGACCGATTGACCGAGTTCGGTCGTCATCGTGCGCGCGAGCGCCCGTGAGACGAGATCGAGCGAACCGCCGGGGCTGAAGGGGTTGACCATGCGCACCGTTTTCGTCGGATACGTCTGCGCGTGCGCGTTGTTGCCGGTGGCTGCTCCGATAAACGCACAACCGGCCATCATGAACACTGGTTTCAAATTCATCGTTTGCTCCGGACTATCAGCGCGTCGACGACACGGCAGCCGGCGCCGCTCTGCATGACGACCAGCGGATTGATGTCGACTTCGGCGATTTCATCCCTGAAGTCGTGCGCGAACCACGACAACCGCACGATCAGGTCGCACAGAGATTCGATGTCGCGCGGCGACACGCCGCGCACGCCGTCGAGCACTTTCCGCCCGCGCAATTCGCCGACCATCGCGCGCGCGTCTGCCGGTGTGACCGGCGCGATCCGATAGGCTACGTCGCGCAGCACCTCAATATGGATGCCTCCCAGGCCGACGGCGACGACGGGACCGAACACCGAATCGCGAATGACGCCGAGCATCATTTCGACCCCCTGCGGCACCATCTCCTGCACGAGCACGCCGTTAATGCGCGCGTTCGGCGCGTGACGCGCGGCGGCGTCCGTCACCTGTGCATAGCCTAGCCGCACCGCCTCGTCGCCCTGCAAGCCGAGCTTGATCGCGCCGGCATCGGTCTTGTGCGGAATGTCGGCGGAATCGATTTTCAGCGCGACGCGGCCGGCGATTTCGCGCGCGCGTGCAACCGCCTCATCGGCGTTGCACGCCAGTGATTCGCGGGTGACCGGAAATCCGTATTCGGCGAGCACGTGCTTGGCTTCGCGCTCGGTCAGCGCGGCGGTTTGCGTGCCGAGCTTTTCGCGCGCCGCCTGCAGCGAAATGCCCGCGGGCCGTTGCGGACGGTCCGTGCCTTGCCGGTACGCAGCAACGCGTTGCCCGAAATCCGCGGCGTCGCGAATCGCGCGCAGACAGGGCAGCGCATCGCGGTAGACGGGAACGCCGGCCGCGACCAGTTCCTCTGCGGTGGGCTGCGCGTCGTCAGTGCACGCGCCGACCCAGATCATGGCCGCCGGCTTGGCGCAGTTGCGCACGAACTCGACGCCGGTTTCAATCTGCGCGCGCGTGACGAAAGCGAATATCGGCGCCACTGCGTCAATGTTCGGATCGTCGACGATCGCATTGAGCGCACGGCTGAACATTGCCGGCTCGCCGGTCGCGAGCGACGTCAGGTCGCTCGGATTCAAAATCTTGCTGCCGTATCCGGGCAACAAGCCCGTCAGCACGGCTTGGGTCTGCGGCGCATATTCGGCCCACTCGATGCCCTGGTCGGCGCCCATGTCCGCGAGGTGCACGATATTGCCGCCGGTGGCCGCGACCGATGCGGTGCGCCGGCCTTTGGGCCAGCGTCGCTTGCGCAGCAGGATCGCCGTTTCATACAGCTCGTTGCAGGTGTTCACCCCTATCAGCCCGTACTGCCGGAAAGCGGCTTGATAGATATCGTCGACGCCCGCGATAGCGCCCGTGTGCGAAGACGCCGCGCGGCTGCCCGCTTCGGTGCGTCCCAGCTTCAGCACCACGATCGGCTTCTCGCGCTCGAGCGCTTCGCGCGCAACCGCCTCGAGCTTGGCGCCGTCCTTGAAGCCCTCGATCGCCATCAGGATGATGTCGGTCGTATCGGAGCGCAGCATGAAACGCGCGAAATCGAGCGTGTCGAGGTCCGCTTCGTTGCCGCAGCTCGCCTCATAGCTCACACCGAGCCCCGCCATTTGGGCGCGCCACATCACGGTGATCTGGCCAAGGCCGCCGCTGTGGCTGATCACCCCGACGTTACCCGCGGCGCCGCGCGCACGGCCGATCGCGCCGGTCGACGTCATCGCGAAGCTGTCGATGAAATTAATCACGCCGTTGCAGTTCGGCCCCATGATGCGCATGCCCGACGCGCGCGCGAACGCAATCAGGCGTGCCTGTCGCTCGCGGCCCTCGGGGGTCGCGGTCTCCGCGAATCCCGCCGTGTACACGGTCGCGAACGGCACGCGGCGCGCGGCGCAGTCCGCCAGGATGTCGAACACGCGCTCGGTCGCGACGATGATGCCGACATGGTCGGGCGTCTCCGGCAATTCCTTGATGCCCGGATAGCACGCGAGGCCGTAGATTTCCTTCAGTCGCGGATTGACCGGATAGACTTTGCCCGCATAGCCGAAATTGAGCATCGCGCGGAACACGCGGCCGCCGAAATTCGTCGGGTGGTCGGTGGCGCCGACCAGCGCGACCGAGCGCGGCGCAAACAGGCGCGTGAGGTCGGTTTCCAGCGCCGGGGGGATCCCGTTATCCACTGATACATTCACCGGCGTCAGGCTGCGAGTCCGCTCGCTGTGCCGACCATGGTTTTTTCGCCGCGCTGGCTGACGCACCAGAACTCGACGGTGACCCGCGTATGGGGGCCTTCCGCTTCCTTGCTTTTAACCGCGCCGTGCATGGTCAGCGTGTCGCCCGCGAGCACCGGCTTGATGAACGACGCGCTGATTTTGCCGCCGCGCACGAATCCCTCGCCCAGAAAATCCACCATCATCTGCGACACGTAGGCGGTCGACATCAGGCCCTGCGCGAGCGGCGCCGCAAAGCCTTTTTTCTTCGCCCACTCGGCGTCGGTGTGGATGGATTTCGGGCGCACGCCCGAATAGCAATCGATCTGCCGCTGCGCGATCGGCTTCACGCGCGGCGCGAGCTCGTGCCCGATCTCGATGGAATCAGCCGCTTTAAGCCCCATGGGTCTCACCCTTGAAAATATTCTGCGTGAACTGGCCGCGCACGAGCACGGCGCCGGACTCCTCGTCCTTCGTCGCGAACTCGGTCACCATGTAATAGCGACCGCGCTTTTCGAACTTGTCGATGACCTTGCCGTACGAGCGCACGCGCATGCCCGCCCGGATTGGCTCCAGGAATTCGAACTGGATCTTGGCGTGCAGGCCCGCCGGAATGATGTAGCGGCTGTGGCGCATCATCAGCGCCTGGTTGCCCAGCAGCACCGGGTGCGCGATCGGCCCGCCGTACGGCGACTCGTCGAAATACCACGGATGGTGATCGTCGACCGCGTAGGCGAACGTTTCGACGTCTTCCGGCTTGATCAGAAAATCGTCGGAGCGGAACTCCTCGCCGACCTGCACCACGTCATACGAAATTGTCTTGAACTCGACCATGCTTGCCTCTAGTAGGACATGAACTGCCCGCCGTTGAGATGGATCACCTGCCCCGAGATATAAGACCCGCTATCGCCAGCCAGGTACACGCAGGCCATCGCGATATCGTCGACGCGGCCGATTTTCTTCATCGGAATCTGCCCCAAACGCATTTCGAGCCAGTTCTTCGGATACTGGCTCCAGTCGCGCGTGGTTTCGATCGACCCGGGCGACACGGTGTTGGCAGTAATGCCGTCCGCCGCGAACTCGATAGCCACCGCCTTCGAGAACGCGTGCACACCCGCCTTGCACACCATGTTGTGCGCGCGGCCGGGAATGTGGCCCTGAAAACCGTCCTCGCCGGAAATATGGATGATACGTCCCCATTTCGACTTCTGCATGCCGGGCAGCACCGCGCGCGCCAGATAGAACGCGGAGCTCAGGTTCGACTTGAGTATCCGGTCCCAGTCGTCGAGCGAGATGTCGTAAAACATCTGGTGCAGCCGGAGCGAAACGTTGGACACCGCGATGTCCACGCTGCCGAATTTATCCTGGGCCTTCTTCACCATGTCCGCAACGGCTGCCGCGTCGCTGACATCCGCCAGGCAGGCCATCGCCTTGCCGCCGAAGCCTTCGATCTCCTTGACGACATTGTCGATGGCTTCCTGCTTGCGATGGCCATTGACCACGACATTCGCGCCGGCGCGCGCGAAATGCAGCGCGATCGATTTGCCGATATTCTGGCCCGAGCCGGTGACGATGGCCGTGCGCCCCGCGAGCGGCTTGGCCGGGTCGACGTTCTTTTCCGTAGTAACAGACATTGTTGCCTCCTCGATAACACTGCCGGACGGCGCGCCGTCAGCCGGCCGCCGTCGTCGTCGCGCCGACGAACACCATCAGCGCTTCGTTTTGCCGAATTTTTCGCGCAAAAAAGCGATGATCGCCGGCATGATGGAAATCAAGATCACGCCGAGTATGAATGCGGTCAGGTTGTTCTTGACGAACGGGATGTTGCCGAAATAGTAGCCGCCGTAAACGAAAAACGAAATCCACAGCACGCTGCCGCCGAAGCTGTACATGACGAAGTGCAGATAGCGCATGCGGCCGATACCCGCCACGAACGGCGCGAACGTGCGGACTATGGGCATGAAGCGCGCGAGGACAATGGTCTTGCCTCCGTGCTTTTCGTAAAACTTCTGCGTGCGGTGCAGGTGCGCGGGATTGAGCAGACGCGAGCGCTGGCGCTTGAACACGCGCGGGCCGACGAAATGGCCGATCCAGTAGTTCGTGTTGTCGCCGGTGAACGCCGCCACGACCAGCAGCGCGAAGAGCGCGTGCACGTCCATCGCGCCGGTCGCCGCCATGGTACCGGCGACGAACAGCAGGGAATCGCCGGGCAGAAACGGCGCGACCACCAGCCCGGTCTCGCAAAAGATGATCAGGAACAGAATCAGGTAGATCCACGTGCCGTAGTTCTGGATCAGCAGCGCGAGGTGCTGGTCCAGATGCAGGACCAGATCGACAAACTGCGCGAGCAACTCCACGGCGGTTCTGGCTGGCCTGCTTCGGGGCGGCTAAATCGCCGCGCCGATTTCGGTCTTCTTCTCGGGCTTGACCAGGTCTTTGCGCGAGACGCCGAGCCACATCACGATCGGGCTCGCGACCAGCACTGACGAATAAATACCGAAGCAGATGCCGATGGTCAGCGCCAACGCGAAGTAATGCAGCGTCTCGCCGCCGAATATGAGCATGGATGTCACCATCAACTGGGTACAACCGTGGGTGATGATGGTGCGCGAAATCGTGCGCGTGATCGCATTGTCGATCACCGTCGTCACGCTGGCGCTGCGCATGCGGCGGAAATTCTCGCGGATCCGGTCGAACACGACGACCGATTCGTTGACCGAATAGCCGAGAATCGCGAGCACCGCGGCGAGCACAGTCAGCGAGAATTCCCACTGAAATATCGAGAAGAAGCCGAGAATGATCACCACGTCGTGCAGGTTGGCGACGATCGCCGCCAGGCCGAATTTCCACTCGAAGCGCAGCGCGAGGTAGGCGACGATGCCGATCGACACGAAGAGCAGCGCGAGTCCGCCGTTCTCGACGAGTTCCTTGCCCACCTGCGGGCCGACGAATTCGACGCGGCGCACCTCTGCCGTCGGGTCTTCCTTGCGCAATTCGTCGCGCACCAGCTCCGACAGCTTGGCGCTGGTCTGGCCGGGCTTCACTGGCATCCGGATCAGCACGTCGAGCGAGGTGCCGAAATTCTGCACCGCGGCGTCCGCGAAGCCGAGTCTGGTCATCGTCTCGCGTATCTTGTTGACGTCCGGCGCATGCGCGTAATGCACTTCCATTACCGTGCCGCCGGTGAAGTCGACACCGAAGTTGAGTCCCTTGGTCGCGAGCGAGCCGACCGCGATGATGAACGTGATGACCGAAATCACGTTGAACACCAGCGCGTGGCGCATGAACGGGATGTCGTGTTTTATCCTGAAAAATTCCATGTCTGCTCCTGGCCTGGTTGGCGACGGTCGGCTGTCGCCTAGGCCTTAGATCCCGCGCGTTTTTCGGCGCCCGCTTTCCACACCTGGCCGATCGGAACGCTCTCCAGTCGCCGACGGCTGCCGTAGATAAGATTGACGATGCTGCGCGATACCATCACCGCGCTGAATATCGAGGTCAGTATGCCCAGGCACAGCACGACCGCGAAACCTTTGACCGGGCCCGAGCCGAAGGCGAACAGCGCAAGACCGCCGATCAGCGTCGTGATGTTGGAATCGAGAATGGTGCCCCATGCGCGCTCGTAGCCGGCATGGATCGCCGCCTGCGGCGTGTTGCCGTTGCGCAATTCCTCGCGGATCCGCTCGTTGATCAGCACGTTGGCGTCGATCGCCATGCCGACCGTCAGCGCAATGCCGGCCATGCCGGGCAGCGTCAGGGTCGCCTGCAGCATCGACAACAGAGAGACCAGGAACAGCACGTTGAAAGCGAGCGCCACGACCGAAATGACGCCGAACATCTGGTAGTACGCGATCATGAAAATCGCGATCGCGGTGAACCCGATCCACGTCGAATGAAAACCGATCTTGATGTTGTCGGCGCCGAGGCTCGGGCCCACCGTGCGCTCTTCGATGATATCCATCGGCGCCGCCAGCGAACCCGCGCGCAGGAGCAGCGCGAGATCGTTTGCTTCGCGCGTCGACATGCGGCCGGAGATCTGGAACCGCGCGCCAAGCTCGGACTGGATCACGGGCGCGGTAATGACTTCGGGCTTGCCTTTTTCGATCAGCAGCACCGCCATGCGCCGCTTGACCGCTTCGCGAGTGACGTCGCGCATGATGCGCGCACCCTGGCCGTCCAGCTCGACGCTGACGATGGGCTCGTTGTTCTGCTGGTCGAAGCTCGGCGCCGCGTTGGTGAGCCGCTCGCCGGTGATGATCACGTTTTTCGACAGCAGCAGCGGCTCGGTGGTCTTGCCGCGCTTCTCGATGAACAGCTCGGTGCCGAACGGCACGTTGCCTTTCAATGCGTCGTCGATCTTCTGCGGATCGTAGTCGCGGCCCGACGGGTCGCTCGCGTGCGCTTCGACCAGCCGCAATTCGAGACTGGCCGTGCGGCCGAGCAGTTCCTTGGCGCGCGCGGTGTCCTGCACGCCGGGCAGCTGCACGACGATGCGGTCGGCGCCCTGCTGCTGGATGATAGGCTCGGCGACGCCGAGCTCGTTCACGCGGTTCCTCAGCGTGGCGATGTTCTGCTGGAGTGCCAGGTCCTGCGTGCGCTTTTCTTCTTCCGGCTTCAGTGTCGCGACCAGGCGAAATTCGCCGCCCTGCTCCTGCTCGCTTAGCCCAAGCTCCGGATTGGCGGTTTCGATTTCCTTGCGCGCCTTGCTGCGCGTATCGGCATCGCGAAACTTGATCAGCAGATTCTGGTTTTCACGCCCGATGCTGCCGTAAGAGATGCGCTTGTCGCGCAGGAGGCCGCGAATGTTGCTGCCGACACCGTCGAGTTTCTTGGTCAGCGCCGAGGCCATGTCGACCTGCAGCAGGAAGTGTACGCCGCCTCTCAGATCCAGGCCGAGATACATGGGCAGCGCACCGATCGCCGTCAGGAAGCGCGGGCTGCGTGAAACCAGGTTCAGAGCCACCACGAAATCCTCGCCAAGCACCTTCTGCACTGCGTCTTTGGCCTTCAGCTGCGTGTCGGTGTCGGCGAACCGGACTTTGAGACTCGCAGGCTCCAGAAAGATGCCGTCGTTCGTGATGCTCGCTGCTTTGAGCGCCGCCTCGACGCGCTGCTGCAGGTCGGTATCGACCTTTTGCGTCGACTTCGCGGGCGACACCTGGATGGCGGGCACTTCGCCAAAAAAATTCGGCAG
>Ga0207708_10004309_pt1 | contig 10475 bp, 13 predicted proteins | sample KBSK5101metaG_FD_184340 | JGI IMG/M metagenome (GOLD analysis project Ga0207708, IMG submission 184340) | Corn, switchgrass and miscanthus rhizosphere microbial communities from Kellogg Biological Station, Michigan, USA - KBS K5-10-1 metaG... | ecosystem: Host-associated > Plants > Roots >...
AATTCAGAGAGTTTGCCTGCCAGGCACCGCCCTGTGCGCGACGCCGGCTAGTTCGGCCGCTCGAGCGCTGCCGCCACATGGCGGTAGCCCACCGTCTCGAACCCGACGACAGTGACAACCGGAGCGAACATCAGCACCAGCAGGCACGCGGCCACGCTGACACCCAGAGCGGCTAGTGCCACCGAGAGCACGAGAATGCTCGTGGTGGCAGCCAGAAGAACCAGGTGGAATGGCTCCGAATGCCGGGTGAACGCCGCGTAGATGGCGTACAGCGCGGCGGTGTAGACGGCAAACGGAACGGCAGTGCTGAGGACGGTGCCTACCGGGCCCAGGGTGGTCTGGCGCTCGAGGTAGTAGGCCGCGACGTGGAGCCCCCCTCCAATCGCGGCGAGCGAGGCGAAGACCACGATGTGCCCGTAGCCCCAGATGAAAGCCCGCTCGCGATGCGCCGACAGTACGCGTGCCCACGGAATGACGAAGTACGTCCACCAGGTCGCGAAGATCAGCCCGACGCCGGCGAACGCGACGACGCCGGCTTCGGCCGTCCAGCCGGCGTCGCCATGCACGACGGCGTTGATCGAGGCGACGGTGCCGATGATCCCCTCTCCGAGCGTGATGATCACGAGGAGGCCGTAGCGCTCCGCGATGTGGTTCGCGTGCCACGGTGTTCCTCCCTTGCGTCGCTCTGCCACGAACGGTCCCAGAAGTTCGACCCCGACGAAGACGACGATGAGCGCGAGGGTCGCCCCGATCGGCAGCGCGACGATCGCGAGCGCAACCCAGAACACCTGCGCAACCGAGATCGTCCAGATGTAGGTAAGCGCCGCCGGACGTCGTGGTGGATCGTCGTGAGCCGCTCGCGCCCAGAGAAAGATCATGGGAACGCGCATCACCACGTAACCAGCGACCATCACCCGGTTGTCGATGTCGCCGCCCTCCTGGATTGACGAAAACATCTGCTCGATGCCCAGCGCGAGGACGATCACGCCGAGCATCTGCACCATCGTCGCGAGCCTCATCACCCAGTCGTCGGTGTCATACGCGGAGGCGAACCACGAGTAGTTGATCCACGCCCAGGCGACCGCGAACGAGGAAATCGCGAACCCGAGAATCGCCGTCCCGAAGTGGCCGTCTGCCAGGTACCGGGCGAGTTCGTTCGCCGCCGTCCCGAACGCGACGACGAACGTCAGGTCGTAGAGAAGCTCGAGCGGCGTGGCAGTTCGGTGTTCCTCGTCCGGATCACGGCCGGCAAAGTTCTGGCGGCGGTGCGCTCGGATGCTCACCGGAATCTGATTCACGCCAAGGATGCTGCCATGCCCGCCGAACAGCGCGGGCTGAGACCAAATCATGGGGCGGCGCTAGTCGCGGAGCTCGAACGTCCCGTCGGAGGCGAGCAGTTCCCGATCCTTGAGGCGCTTCGCGACCAGCTCGCGCAGGCGCTTGCGGGACGCGGCCGTCTCGGAGCTGTTGGGATCCTCTTCCAGGTTGCGGCGGTACGCGCTCGCGAGAAAGCCGACCTGGATCACGTCGCCGCCGGCCTCCCGGATGACGCCCTTCGCCTCGTCGATGCTCAGCGTGACCTGAGCCGGCACCTCGGGCTCCTGCTCGGGCTCCGGCGCGGCAACCTGGCTGACCGGCTCCGGTTCGGGCTCCGGCTCCGGCTCCGGCTCGGGCTCCGCTTCGGGCGCCGGCGGGGCGACCTCCTCGGAAACGACGGGCTGGGCGGTCTCCTCCACCGTCCAGAACTTCCACCTCATGCCCTCCGTTCTACCCGATGGGCCTGACGCCGGTCCCGCTTTACATTCCGGCGTCCTGGCGTTTTCCTTTACGGCATGCGGCTGTTGCGGCGCAGGAAGAAGGAGCCGGATTCGTTCTGGTGCGAGACGCTGGTCGAGAATGCGAACGCGGCGCGGATGCGGGGCGTCGAGATCGCCGCTCCGCCCGAGCTCGTCTTTCGCCGGCTCTGCCAGCTTCGCGTAGCGGCCTACAGCTACGACTGGGCGGACAGCGCCGAGCGGCGCAGCGGTGAGCTTCTTCCAGGGCTCGACGAGCTCGAGCTCGGCCAGCCAGTCATGGAGGTCTACGAGCTCGCGGACTTCGTCCAAGGCCGCGAGCTCACCATCCGGCTCGACCGCAGGCTGATGGCCCAGCAGGGGCTCGAAGGCTGGTACGCGCCCGCCGCGACGACGTACCGCGTGAGCGCGGCCGGCCCCTCCTCGACGCGTCTCCTCGCCAAGTCGGTGACGGCGTTTCCGCGAGGACTGCGGTGGCGGTTGGCGCGCATGGTGGTCAAGCCCGCCGACCGGCTGCTCCTCAGGCGCCAGCTGCGGACGCTGAAGTGCCTCGCCGAGCGCGACCACGTGCGGGCCGGACGCACGCCAGCCTCGGTGGACGAGCTTCCACTTCACGTCGTCGCCCTGCCTGCCCACAAGCGCGAGTCGGTCGCGAACTAGCTTGGCGCTCGACGTCCGGCGCCTCGAGGAGGAGGGCAAGGTCGGAGCGGCGGCTGCTCGCGACGGCGACGCGGCCGGCCGGCTTCTGGCGGCTCTGCAGGAGAACGACGTCCGCGGTCGCCACGCGTGGTCGTCCCTCGACGACCACGAGCTCGCGGACGGCGAGGAGCCCTCGCTCTACCGACAGCTCTATGCGGTCGCGGCCGAAGCCTGGGTGGAGGTGGGCTACCTCGACCACTACGTCGTCGTGCCGGCCGAGGACGAAGTTCTGGCCGCCTGGTACGGCCTCTCCTTCGCCCAGCAGCAGGTGCACGGAAGACGTGCGCTCGAGCCCGTCGAGGTTCCCGACCCAGAAGGCTTCACGGTGCGGATTGGCGGGCCGGAGGATCTCGACGTCGCCATGCAGCTCGCCTTCGTCATCTTCGACCACCAGGCGTCCGCTCCGACCTGGGCGGGCGCGCCCGCCCCCCCCGAAGCGGAGGCGCGCGCCTCCTACGCCGACTATCTCGCGGAGGAAGGCGTCACGTACTTCGTTGCGGAACGCGGGGATGAGCCGCTCGGCCATCTCATTCTCGAGCGCGTCGACGAGACGGAGACCGAGCTCACCATCGCTGCGACGGTTCCGGCCGCGAGGGGCCTGGGAGTGGGGACGACGCTGACGAGGTTCGCGCTCGGCTGGGCGTGGGAGCATGGCTTCCGTGCCTGCATCACGGATTGGCGCTCCGCGAACTTGCTCGCCGCCCGCTTCTGGCCCGCCTGCGGGTTCGAGCCGACGGCCTACCGGCTCTACCGCTCGATTGCGCTGACGCCGCGCTAGCTGCCGGCCCAGGGCCCGACGCCGCCGAAGCGCTCGGGCGTGATGCGGGTCACGCGTCCCGGCGGAGGATCCGGCATGGGGGGGAACATCGTGCCCGGCCCGATATAGGTCTGGGCCAGCTCCTGGAGGAGCTCGGGCGCGCCGCCATCGGTGATCCGCGCCTGCCCGTGGACGACGAGGTACTGCCGCAGTCCCATGTCGTTCGTCTCCTTGTCCTCGACGGAGATCGTGACGCGCGGATCGCGCTCCATGTTGCGGAGCTTCTGCTGCGGGAAGAGGTGGCCGGCGACGATCTCGTCGCCGTCGAGGCCGATCCAGATGCAGGTCACCTGCGGGCTTCCGTCGGTGTTCAGTGTGACGAGGTGTGCGAGCGCGTCGGACTCGAGGAGGCCGCGTGCCTCGGGCGGAATCGGCGCCATCAGGACGCCGTCCTTCCGCGCCGCCGGTCCTTGGCCCGGTCGACCGCACGCCAGGCCGGCATGACGAGCGGATCGGTGATCCGGCTCGCGACTCGGACGACAGGCGCGAGGTAGTCGCCGCCGAGCGAAAAGACGATCGCCGCCGAGACTAGCCCGATTGCGGCGCCGCCCAGGATGTCCCCGGGGTAGTGCAGTCCGGCAATGACGCGGCTGACCGCGATCAATGTTGCGCCCGCGAGGAAGGCGGCACCCATGCGCCGGCCGACGAAGGCGACGCCGAACGCGATTGCGAACGCGGCGACCGCATGGTCGCTCGGGAACGAGGGCTCGTGGGAGGGAGCAACGAGGAGGATGGTGTCGTGCGGGTGTGCCGCGAACGGTCGCGGTCTCTGCCAGAAGTGCGTGATCACCTGGCTGATGACCAGCCCGAGGCCGGCGGCGGTCATGCCCGCGAGCGCCGCGATCTTCCAGCGATACCAGGGCCCGGGCCGATCGAGGAACCACAGGCCGATTGTCGCGGCGGCGAAGAGCGGCACCGCCCAGATCGCGACGAAGTCGCCGATCTCCTCCTCCAGGACGCCGTGACCCTGGAAGAGGTCGTTCAGATATTGGAACGCGGTCCAGTCGATGCCGCGACCCTAGCAGCGCGCAGCCGCGCCCCAGCGGCTAAACGGCGGCGCCCTTGAACTGCGGGATGATGTCGCTCCCGTAGGCGCGGAGGATGTCCTCCTGGCCGTGGGTCATCAGGTAGATGTTGTAGTGGTCGACGCCGATCGACTCGAGCTCCTTGAGCTTCTCGGTCACCTGCTCGACGTTGCCGATCACGGAGAAGCGGTCGCAGATCTCATCCGTGACGAACTCGCCGTGCGCGGCGCCCTCGCGGCTGTGGTCCTTGTAGTCGTAGAACTTCCGCGCCTTGACGTAGTCGGTCAGGTCCTTGGGGATCTCGGAGTCCTCCCCGTAGCGCTCGATCAGGTCCATGACGTGGTTCGAGACCATCGCCGGGAACCAGCGCACCGCTTCCCGGGCCTCCTGCATGTCGTCGGTGATGATGCTCGGCGCACAGACGAGACATTGGAGCTCGTCCGGATCGCGCCCCGCCTCCGCGGAGGCGGCGCGCGCCTGCTCCATGATCCACTGGATGATGACCGGGTCGGCCAGCTGGATGATGACGCCGTCGCCGATCCTCCCGGCTACCCCGAGCGCGCGGGGCCCGTACGCGGCGACGTAGAGCGGGATCTCGGGCCGGCCCTGAGCCCACGTGAGCTCGAGCTCCTTCCCGTTCCACTCGACGGGCCGCCCGTTCATCAGGTCCTTCATCATCGCGAGGGCGCCCTCGAACTCCACCATCTTCACCGGCTTGTAGCCGATCACCCTTCGGGCGGAGTCCCCGCGCCCGATGCCCATGACCATGCGGCCGTTGGAGATGTCGTGCAGCGTCGCATAGGAGCTCGCGGTCACCGTGGGCTCGCGCGTCCCCGGGTTTGTGACGCAGTGGCCCATCTTCAGCCGCTCGGTGTTCACCGCGAGCAGCGTCATGAGCGGATAAGCGTCCTGCCAGAGGATGTGCGAGTCGTACGTCCAGCCGTATTCGAAGCCGTTGTCCTCCGCGAGCTTCATGAGCTCGACGAAGCGGGTGTGCGGCGGGTCCGGCAGGACGGTGACGCCGAATGTGAGCATCGATGCCCTCCTCGGGATGGGAAGCGGATTCTATTCCGAGGGCGGATGGCCGTTGCCGCGGGCCCAGTCGGCGACGGCGCGGACGACCTGCACGAGGTCCGGCTTGGAGATGCGGCTCGAGAGGCGGAGCCAGCCGGCAGTCGACGGCGTCGTCGGCTCGGACGTCAGCACCTCGACGACCGGAATGCCGCGTGCGTGCAGCGTGGCGGCCTGGTTTCGGCCGATCAGGCGTCCACGGAAAACGACGGCGAGGTCGACATCGGGGAGGCCGTTCCTGGGCGGCTGCCGCTCTGCCTCGACGGTGAAGCCGGCCTCTTCGAGAAGGCCGCGCAGATCGGGTTGTCGTGCGGCGAGGAGCAGAACCTTTCTGCCGTTCCCGTTCGGCGCTGACCCCCCGTGATCCATTGCGGGGAATTTCCCCGCTTTGCGGGCGTTGCAACCATTATTCGTGGGTAACTTGCGCGGTATGAAGATCGAGACGCTTGACCACATCGCCCTCTGGGTCGCCGACCGCGACGAGCTGGCGGACTTCCTCGTCGACCGGCTCGGCATGCACGTGATCGACCGCACGGACAATTTCACGCTCGTGGGCAGCGATGCTCGCCGTGGGAAGCTGACACTCTTCGCGGCCGAGCCCGACCGCGCCCCTGGCGCGTTGTCGCGCATCGGCCTGCGGGTGTTCGACCTCGACGAGGCGCTGGCCGAGCTCCCGCCCGACCTCGCGGTCGAGAGGCCGGACGAGGGTCGGGTCGAGTTCGAGGGCCCGCAGCGCGTGCCCTTCGCGCTCGTCGCCGCTGACGACGGGGTTGCCTACGACCTCGATCACGTCGCATTCCGCGTCCCCGATCCCGAGACGACGTTCGCGCAGCTCGCCGAGCTGGGATTCGACGTCGAGGCCGGCCGCCTGAAAGCCGGGGACGCCTACGTCGAGCTCGTCCAGGGCACGGTCGAGGAGCCCGAGCGGCCCCTGCTCAACCATCTCGGCCTCCGCGTCGAGTCGGCCGACCAGCACATACGGGAAGCCGAGGAGCGCGGCCTCGAGATCGCCGACATCGTCGATGCGGCGAACACGTACGCCGTGTTCGTCTGGGGCCCGGACGGCATCAAGCTCGAGTACGTCGAGCACAAGCCGACCTTCTCGCTCGTCTAGCCCACTGCCCGACCTCGTCGTCGCGGGGGCTGGGATGGCCGGCCTGGCCGCGGCGGCGCGTGCGCGGGAGCTGGGCGCCGACGTCGTCGTCCACGAGAAGGGGACGCGGCCCGGAGGGTCGATGTACCTCTCGAGCTGCGTCGTCTGGCGCTACCGAGACTTCGAGCGCTTCCGGGAGGAGTGCCCCGGCGGTGACCCCGCGCTGCAGCGGGTGGTCTGGGAGGGCCTGGACGACGCGCTCGCCTGGCTCGAAGGGCTGGGCGCTTCCGTTGTCGCACGGGAGACCGGCAATCCGCTCACGACGGGCGTGCGCTTCGAACCGAAGCGACTGACAGAGCTCCTGGTCGGCCTGGCGGGCGACATTCGGCTGGGCGAGCCCCTCGCCGAGCTTCCCGACGGCGTTCCGGTAGTCCTCGCGACCGGCGGCTTCCAGGGCGACGCCGGGCTCGTCCGCGAACACGTCACGCCGGAAGCGCAGCATCTCGTCCTGCGGGCGAACCCCTGGAGCAGCGGGGACGGGCTTCGGCTCGCGCGTGAGGCGGGCGCTGCCGAGAGCGCCGGGCTCGACCAGTTTTACGGACGCAATCTCGCGGCTGCGCCGCGCATCTACGAGGCGGACTTCGTCCCGCTGGCCCAGGTCTACGCACGCCATGCGCGGGTCGAGAACCTGGACGGAGAGCGCTACGAGGCGCACACGTGGTCGGAGATCGACGTCGTCCAGTGGACGGCGCGCCAGTCTGGGGCCCGGGCCCGCTACGTCGTTCCGGACGAGGCGCTCGGCGCGTCCGTCCGCGAGCGCACCGTAGGCGAGGTGATCCAGGCGGCGCAGGCTGCGGGAGCGCCGGTCGAGCGCCGCCACGGCGAGACGGTCGTCGAGGTGGTGGCGGGGATCACGACGACGCTCGGCGGGATCGCGGTCGATTCGCGCGGGCGCGCGGCCGACGGGCTGTGGGTGGCCGGCGCGGACGCGGGCGGCATCTCGACCGGAGGCTGGTCGAGCGCGCTCGCCTCTGCGCTCGTCTTCGGGCGAATCGCAGCCGAGGACGCTCTAGGCGGGCTGTAGGTACGCGCAGAGTCGGTCGTCCTGCGGCAGGGGCGACGGCGCGACCTTGACGACCTCGAAGCGCGCGCCGTTCTCCTCCAGGTCGACCTGCGTCCCGGGCGCGGGCGGATCTCCGTCGCGCTCGACCAGCTCGTAGCCGGTGGGGCGGGAGACGAAGAGGATGTGCTTGCCGTCCATGCGGGCCGGATCTTATCCCTGCGCGGCCGCCACGTAGGCGGGCATGACGACGCGGATCGCCGTGCCGCCCTCTTCACGCGACTCGATGGAGAGCCGGCCGTTGAGGAGGCGGACGCGCTCCTCGATCGCCTCGATGGAGGCTCGCCGTCGCTCGTCGACGCCGTCGTCGTCCACTTCGGTGGCGAACTCGCCGTCGGCGAGCTCCTCGACGGTGACGCCGATATGGCTCGGCCGCCGGCGCACGGCCTGGTTGATCGTCTCGCGGATGACCTGGTAGAGCGCGGCCTGCGCTTTCTCACTCAGACGCTCGCCGGCTGCGACGCTAGCCCCGACCGTGATCCCCTGCGACTCCTCGACCTGGTCGGCGAGTGCGCGCACGGCGGCCTCGAAGCCCGCATCGCGGAGGACGAGCGGCTCGATCGCGAAGGAGAGGTCGCGAAGCTCCTGGATGGTGCGCCGCTCGCGTTCGAGCGAGCTCTCGATCACCTTCGCGGCGTCCTCGTAGCGGCCGTCCTCGATCGCGCCGAGCGCGGCGTCGTGCATGAGCGCCAGCCCGGCCATTGCCTGGACGGGCCCGTCGTGGAGGAAGAGCGAGAGGCGGCGGCGCTCGTCCTGCTCAGCCGTGATGAGCTGCTCGGTCAGGCGGCCGCGCTCGGCCTCGCGCTCATGGGCTTCCCTGACGAGTCGGGCGTTCTCGACCGCGCGCGAGGCGAAGTCGCCGAGCACGGCGGCCCGTGTGCGGTCCCAGCGCTCGAATGCAGCCGAGCGTGTTATCTCGATCGACCCAAGCGGCTCGCCGCGGACGGCGAGCGCCATGACGAGCTTGCCTTCCGTCTCGCTTGTCTCCTCGCCCGGTGGGACGAACCGGGCCGAGCGCGCATCGAAGAGGCGCTTCGCTTCGTCGCAGGCACGCTCGACGATCTCCTCGGGGTCCAGCGTGCCGGAGACGGCGGCGATGGACTCGACGAGCGACTCGAGGAAGCTCGCCTGAGCGGCCAGCTCGTCTTCCGCCGTCTCGTGCCGCCGGCGCTCGGAGACGATCAGAAAGACCGCGAAGGCGCCGGCGAACGCGGTCGCCGCGATCAGCCCCGCGGCGGCGAGAGCCTCGCGGTTCACCGCCCAGCCGACGGCGCCGATGATCGCGCAACCGACGGTCGCCGCGACCAGAATCCCGGGAAGGTTCTTCGCGCTAATCGATGATCGACTCGCGGAGAGCGATCGCAACGGCATGGGTGCGCGTGTCGGCCTCGAGCTTGGCGAGGATGTGCCGCACGTGGCTCTTCACCGTCTCCTGGCTGATGAAGAGGCGGGAGGCGACATCGGCGTTCGACATTCCGTCGGCGAGTAGCTGCAGGATCTCGCGCTCGCGCTGTGTCAGCATCTCCTCCCGCTCGCGCGTGAGAAGGGCCGGCATGAGGGCGGGATCGACGTAGCCTTCGCCGCTCGCGACCTTCTCGATGGCGCGCAGGAGAGTCTGGTGCGGGGCCTCTTTCAGGATGTAGCCCTTCGCACCGGCCTCGAGCCCGCGGCCGAGGAGGCTGCGCTCGCCGTACGCCGTGAAGATGAGCACCGCGGTGCCCGGAAGGCGCTCGGCGAGAATCTTGGTCGCTTCCAGGCCGTCCATGCCCGGCATGCGAACGTCCATGATCACGACGTTCGGCCGGCGCCTCTCTGCGATCGCCACCGCGCTCGCGCCGTCTGACGCTTCTCCGACGACGCGGATCTGCGGCGAGCGGGACAGCGAGAGTCGAAGCCCTTCGCGGACGACCTCATGATCGTCGGCGATCAGGCACGTGATCTCCGTTGCGGCTCCGTTTGTGGACACTGCGGCTTCCCCCAAGGCACGATGATAATCGGGTGGGAGGGCGTCACACTTTAGAGGGACTTAGGAAGGGTGAGAACTACGTCCGTGGTGGTTCCTCTCTTTCCGCTCTATGAGCGGGATTGCGACTCGTTGGTGAGAACCGCCTCCCGTGGCCTCCCCCCGCTTCCGCCCCTCTCCAGGTAGATCGGAGGTAGATCAGGAGAGTTGTAAGGACTCGTCTTGGCGGTCGCAAGGATTGACTTTCGCTCGAAGCGGGGCAAGATCATCTACGAGCCGGGCTAGTCATCCGTCCTCTCCCCATCCATCGGATGATCGGGCCGGAGGCGAAGGCATGCGGGTTGGCCGCAACCTCGCAAGCCGCGCCCGGCTCGCAGTCTGTTGCCAGCGACGGTGACGACCAACAACGCAACTCCCCACGGCAACAAGCCCCACACTTCAGAGGCGCGACGGTCGTCTACGTTCCTTGACCCAGCTCCTCGGTTCCGATCTGTCGCCGTGCGCGCCGCGTCGGAGAGGGCTAGACCAGTCCACTCTCCCCGCCGTGATCGTGTAGTACGCACGCCACCGACGACCGCCGCGTCCCGCATCGCGGGCCAAGCCGTCGGTGACCCTCGACGTCTACGCTCACCTCTTCGCGGAGGGGATCGAGGAAGCCGCCGCAAGGTTCGACCCTTGGCTCCAGGTAGATGGGAGGTAGATGACGCGGGTGCTGTTCGCCTTTAGACCGCGTGGATACAAGCGATGCCAGGCAGTCGGTTTACTTTAGAGGGACTTCTAATTGACCCGATCGGTGGGGCAAGACCGGGAGCTCTGACGATCGAGGACGACCTCATCGTCGAGGTCGAATTTGGGGAGACGCGCGTCGAAGATGTCGTCTTCCCGGGGTTCGTC
>Ga0207708_10004312_pt1 | contig 10472 bp, 7 predicted proteins | sample KBSK5101metaG_FD_184340 | JGI IMG/M metagenome (GOLD analysis project Ga0207708, IMG submission 184340) | Corn, switchgrass and miscanthus rhizosphere microbial communities from Kellogg Biological Station, Michigan, USA - KBS K5-10-1 metaG... | ecosystem: Host-associated > Plants > Roots >...
GGCCGACGGCCGAGCGTTTGGCCGAGCGCGGATTCGAGGTGGTCGAAGCCGGCAGCGGCGAACAGGCGCTCGAGCTGCTCGATCAGTTCGCCTTCGACATCCTGGTCACCGACCTGCGCCTGCCAGGCATGGACGGCACGCAGGTGATCGACGCGGCGCGACAGCGCTATCCCGCCATCGTCGCCATCGTCATCACCGGTTACGGCACCGTGCGCGACGCCGTCGAGGCAATCAAGAAGGGCGCGTCGGACTTCATCACCAAGCCCTTCCACTTCGACGAGCTGATGCACGTCATCCAGACGTCGCTCGAACGGGGCCGCCTGCGTTCCGAGAACGCCTATCTTCGATCGCAGCTCGAGGAGCGCTATCAGTTCGAGGGCATCATCGGACGCAGCCGCGCGATGCAACCGCTCTTCTCGATGCTCGAGACGGTGGCGCGCACGGCAAGCACCGTCCTCGTCACCGGTGAGACCGGCACCGGAAAGGAAGTGATCGCCAAGGCGATCCACCACAACAGTCCGCGGAAGGCGCAGCGTTTCGTGGCGATCAACTGCGCCGCGCTGCCCGAGACGCTGCTCGAAAGCGAGCTCTTTGGCCACGAGAAGGGATCGTTCACCGGCGCGACCAGCACGAGGCAGGGTCGTTTCGAGCTCGCGCACAAGGGGACGATCTTCCTCGACGAGATCGGAACGATGAGCCTCGGCTTGCAGAGCAAGCTGCTGCGGGCGCTCCAGGAGCGCGCATTCGAGCGTCTGGGCGGCAACCAGACGATCAAGGTGGACGTGCGCGTCATTGCCGCCACCAACGCGCCGTTGAAGCGGATGATTGCCGAAGGTGCGTTTCGCGAGGATCTCTTCTACCGGCTGAACGTCTTCCAGGTGACGCTGCCGCCGCTCCGCGATCGGCGCGAGGACATTCCGCTGCTCATCAAGCACTTCGTGACGAAGTTCGCGCCCGAGGCGCCGCCGCAGATCTCGCAGGGCGCCATGCGCTGCATGATGGCGTTCGACTGGCCCGGCAACGTGCGTCAGCTCGAGAACGCCGTCGAGCGCGCGGTCACCATGCGCGGGTCGCGGCCCGAGATCGACGTGGGCGATCTGCTGCCCGAAATGCAGGAAGCGCCGTCGCCGACCGCCACGCCGTACGTCGATCTCCCCGATGAGGGGCTCGACCTCAACGACTACCTGGCGTCAATCGAAAAGGACCTGATCCGGCGCGCGCTCGAACGCACGCGCGGCAATCGCAACAAGGCCGCGGAGGTGCTCCGCATCAAGCGGACCACCCTCGTCGAGAAGATGAAGCGTCTCGGATTGGAGTAGGTCGCCACATGCCGCCGCGCTTTGCATACTGGACGATCCTCGTCGGCGGGCTGCCCACCGCGTTCCGCGCCACGGAGCGCGACGAACTGCTGCCCACGTTCAAACGGCTTCAGGAGAAACATCCCGACGCGGTCATGCAGTGGTTCTCGCGCGGCCGCCTGTGGGAGTCGCCCGAGGCTGCGCGCGAGGCGCTCATTCGCGATCGCGAGGGCGACCGGCCGCGGGGACGGGGCCGCGACTGGCGGCCCGGCGGCGAGCATCGTGACCCGCGTCAGAAATTCATCGACGCCAAGAAGGCACGAAACCTCGATCGACGAAAGCAGCGCTTTGAGCGACGGCAGGACGGCGACAAGGGGACGGGACGTCCTCCAGACCGTGCCGGACACGAGCGACCGACAGGCCCGAGGGCCGATGCTCCGCGCGACTGGCGACGCCCGCCCGGGCTGAAACCCGAGGGCCGCGGTGAGTGGAAGGATCGACCGGCCAGGCCAACCGGGCCGAAGCCCGAAGGCCGCGGTGAGTGGAAGGATCGACCGGCCAGGCCAACCGGGCCGAAGCCCAAAGGCCGCGGTGAGTGGAAGGATCGACCGGCCAGGCCAAACGGGCCGAAGCCCGAAGGCCGCGGCGAGTGGAAAGATCGACCGGCCAGGCCAACCGGGCCGAGGCCCGAAGGCCGCGGCGAGTGGAAAGATCGACCGGCCAGGCCAACCGGGCCGAGGCCCGAAGGCCGCGGCGAGTGGAAAGATCGGCCGCGTGGCCCGCGCCCGCCGGGCAAGCCGACGGGCGGTCCCGGCGCGAGCCGTCCCGCCGGGCCGCGCGCACCGCGCGATCCGCGCGGGCCCCGGGGCCCGCGCGGGCCAAAGCGCTGATGGTGGCGCACGTCGTGCTGTTCAAGCCCAAGCCCGGACTGGATCCCGCGGGCCGGCAACGGCTCGCCACGGCGTTCGAGCGCGCGCTCCAGGAAATCCCGTCGATCCGCCGGGCGCACGTCGGCCGCCGGATTCTGCACGGACGCCCGTACGAGCAGCTGATGACGGTGGACTACGAGTACGCGGCGATCCTCGAATTCGACACCGCCGCAGACCTCTCCGCGTACCTTGCACACGAAGCGCATGACGCCCTCGGCGCGCTCTTCTTCGAGGCCTTCGATGTCGCGCTGATGTACGACTACGAAATGCAACCGGGCGGAACAGACTGGTTGCTGGAGCGGCCGGTCTCTTAGATCGGCGGACGCAGGGCGGTCTCAAGACCGCCCTCTACATTTACGCGGAGGCGCGCGAGTACGAGTCGGGACGCGGATTGCCGCGAATCGACGCTTTGGCGCTGCGGTAGGGGCCCACCGGCAGATTGCAGTTCTGCTGGTAGAGGAACGCGTGGAAGCGCTTGTAGTCCGACGTCGGCAACCCGAACGTCGCCAGCAGCGCACGATAGCTGCCGCGGGTGTGCTGCAGGCCGCGATCGATGAGCGCCGCGAGATCGTCGCGGGTGAGCTCGTGGGCCTTGAACGGCTGGTGCACGACGGTCCAGAAGTCCTCGCCGTTGATCAACCGGTTCCACAGCCGCTCGGCCGCTTCGGATCCCTTCACCACGTGACGGCCGGCCGATGTCTGCGCGCGCGGACTCTCCTCCGCGCCCGGCGCCGCCATCACGGGCACGATCGGCTCTGACTCGCCGCGCGCTTCGCGCGGCAGATCCTCGGGTCGGATCGGCATCTCGCTCGCGCGCACGACCAGCCGCTCGGTCATGTTCTTCAGCTCGCGGATGTTGCCGGGCCACTGGTAGCGCAGCAGCAGCTGTTCGGCCTCGGGCGTGAGCTCGGGCAACGGCAGCCGGTGCGCCTCGCTGGCCCGCTGCAGGTAGTAGCGCAGAAGCAGGAGGACGTCGTCGCCGCGCTGGCGCAGCGGCGGCACTGCGATCTGAATGACGTTCAAGCGGTAATACAGATCTTCGCGGAACTGCCCGCCTTCGATCTGCCGGCGCAAGTCGCGGTTGGTGGCGGTGATCAGGCGGACGTCGGTGCGGCCCGTCACGGCATCCGATCCGATCGGTTGAATCTCGCCCGTTTCTGCGAAGCGAAGCAGCACGGCCTGCATCCGCAGGCTCATCTCGCCGAGCTCGTCGAGGAACAGCGTCCCGTGATCGGCTTGTCGCACCAGCCCCGGCTTGTCGCGGTAGGCGCCCGTAAAGCTCCCCCGAACATGGCCGAAGAGCTCCGACTCGAGCAGGGTTTCCGGGATGCCGCTGCAGTTGACGGCGACGAAGGATCGGCCAACGCGCCCGCTCTGGGCGTGAATCAGCTGCGCGACCACTTCCTTGCCGACCCCGGTCTCACCCAGAACCAGGACCTTCGCCTCCGTTCGGGCGGCCGCCTGGATATCTCGGCGAAGCTCGACGAGCGCTGGACTCTCGCCGAGAAGTAGGGGCAACGCCCGCGAGCGGGCAACCGAAGAAGTGGACACAGTGCGAATCCTCCTCGCTGTTGAAACGAACTCCAGCGGGTAGGCGAACAATAAGTCTGCCGTATTCAGAAGAATAAAATCAACGGGAAATTCGAAGAAAAGTCTCGGTTCCAGTTACGATTCTGACATTCTGATTACTGTTCTGACGGCCTCCCGGAGACGGCGATCAGGCTAACACACTGATCCCCAAGACCTTCAACCGACTGCACATAATCCAGAGGCGCTGGCACAACTCTAGGATTTGCGTGCAGCGGGCGAAGCAAAAGTGCACGCTGCCGCAGACTTCTCTCAGACAGGGCCCGGTCCGCTCGCGGCCGCGCTCGAAGGGCGCCGGGTCGATGGGCGGCGCTCGCGCTGGGTCGCGCGCGTGCACGGCGTGTATCTCGATGAACGGGCCTGGTGGATTCAGGTGTCGCGCGATGGCGATGAGTCGGCGTGTGTGGTGCTGCGCTGCTCACCCCGCGCGACGGTCGAGCAGGCAGCGGCCGTTCTGGGCCACTGGCGGCCAACCACCACTCTTTCCCTACTCGTGCTGAACGTGATGGCGGTGGCGTAGCCGGCCGTCGCGCGAAGGCGAGGCCTTCAGCGCGTGGTGACGGGGCTGGTGCTCACTCGGTTCTTGCCGGCTCGCTTGGCAGCGTAGAGCGCGCTGTCGGCCCGCTCGATCACTTCGCGCACGCTCCCCAGCGGTCCTGACTCGGCCACGCCAATGCTCACCGTCACGCGCAGGCCCGCCAGCGCGCGGTCGGTGGAGTGGTAGCTGTGGATGCGCTGCCGGATGCGCTCGGCGATCGCGCTGGCGCTGTCGAGGCTGCTGCCCGGCATCACGACGGCAAACTCCTCGCCGCCGTAGCGCGCGCACACGTCGAAGACGCGCACCGAGCTTTTCAGGATGTCGGCGACGTCCTTGATGACCGTGTCGCCCGCCAGATGGCCGAACGTATCGTTGATGTTCTTGAACGAGTCGATGTCGAGCATCAGCAGCGACACCGGCGTGTTCTGACGCGTGGAACGCTGCAGTTCCTCCTGCAAGCGGCTCTGAAAATAGGGCCGATTGAAGAGACCGCTCGACGGATCGACGATCGCGGCCTGCGCGAAGAACTGCGCCTGCCGCTGCGTCCGTTCGCGTACGAGCGCCAGCGCCACCGGCGCCAGCAGTATGCCGAGGTCCGCGACGTCGTCCACCGACAGCGCCACGTCACCGTCGCGATCGGTGACGCACAGGACGCCGAGCACGTCCGAACCCGCGGTGATCGGGACGGCCGCAAACGACTTCGTCCGGTAGCGCGAACGCGGGCGTTCGAACCCGGGCAACGTGGTCACGTCCTCCACGCGCAGCGGCACACCCTTCTGGTAGACGGCGCCGATGATGCCGGCTCCCGGTGAGATGCGGAGGTGTTCGGTCAGCGCCACCGGATAGCCGTGTGTCGCCACGATCGACAGGTTGCCCTGGTCGGTGGGTACCGCAAAGGTCGCGACGCGGCACGGCAGCGTCTTGACGACGGCGCGGACGGCCAGTTCGCACACCTCGCGCAGCCCGGTCACGGCGGCGAGATCGCGCGCCAGCTCGTAGGCGGCCAGGCCGATGTCGCCGAGGCTCGTGGACGACCCTTCCTGGGCGCAGAGCGCGCGCGCCGCTTCGGCCAGGGCGTGCGTCGAAGCCGACCAGTCGCCCTCGATCATCAGGATGGCGGTGTGCGACGCGCCGGGAAGCAGCGCCAGCGTCCAAGGCGCCCCGTCCACGATCCGCACGGCAATCTGGTCACCGAGCGCGGTCACCTCGTCGAGGGCATAGTCGTCATCGGGCAGCAGCCGCAGGTCGGCCCCGCTGGAGGACCGCGCGAGGATCGACCAGCGCCCCTCGCGCCAACCCGCAAAGACGACCGCGGCGCCGAGAATCGAGGCGAGATAGGCGGCCGCCTGGCGGAGGAGCAGATCAGCAGGCAGCCCGGGGGGCACGGCGCGGCGCGCGCTGAGCAGCCGCAGGCTCTGCTCCGCCGTCAGCGTCCGGACCCTGGTCTCTGTCATCCCGATTCCAAATCCACCCTGCGGTGCCGAAAATCCGTGGCCGGGGAGACATTTGCCCCACGGCGCCGAGCCACACTTGGGCGTCTCCCCAGAAAGCTCTAGAAACACCAACGTTTCGAGAGCCCCTTGGGCACCCTACGGATGAGGTGGCAACAAGCGTACCGCTGATGGGTGACGAAGTGTTAGGGTGCGTTGGCTAACTGCCCAGAGGGGCTCATGGCCGCTGACAACGGACGAGCTGTCGTCGGTTTGTGCGATCGTTGCTACGCTTCACCCGGATGGGTTTGACGCCAACCTCGCTCAGTCATCTCCAGCGGCTCGAAGCGGAGAGCATCCACATCATGCGAGAGGTGGTCGCCGAGTGCGAACGCCCGGTGATGCTCTATTCGATCGGCAAGGACAGCGCCGTCATGATGCATCTGGCCATGAAGGCGTTCCATCCGTCCAAGCCGCCCTTCCCGTTCATGCATGTGGATACCACATGGAAGTTCAGGGAGATGATCGCGTTCCGCGACGAATCGGCGCGGCGGCTGGGCATCGATCTCATCGTCCACATCAACGAAGAGGGCGTGAAGGCCGGAATCAATCCGTTCTCGCACGGCTCGGCGGTGCACACCGACGTGATGAAGACGGTCGCGCTCAAGCAGGCGCTCGACAAATTCGGCTTCGACGCCGCCTTCGGCGGGGCCCGCCGCGACGAGGAGAAGTCGCGGGCGAAGGAACGCGTCTTTTCGATCCGCTCGGCTCAGCACCGCTGGGATCCGAAGCAGCAGCGGCCGGAACTGTGGCGCCTCTACAACGCGCGCATGCGCAAGGGCGAGAGCATCCGCGTGTTTCCGCTCTCCAACTGGACCGAGCTCGATGTCTGGCAATACATCTACGCCGAGAACATCCCGATCGTGCCGCTCTACTACGCCAAGGAACGGCCGGTCGTCATGCGCGACGGTCAGCTGATCATGGTGGACGATGACCGCATGCCGCTCGAGCCCGGCGAAACACCGCAGATGCGGCGCGTGCGCTTCCGCACGCTCGGGTGCTATCCCCTCACCGGCGCCATCGAGAGCGACGCGGCCACGCTGCCGGCCATCATCCAGGAGATGCTGCTCACGCGCGTGTCCGAGCGGCAGGGACGCGTGATCGACAACGATCAGTCGGCCTCGATGGAAAAGAAGAAGGTCGAGGGGTACTTCTGATGGCGACGCCCGCGACCATCGCCGCCGAAGTCGAAGCCTACCTGCAACGGCAGGAGCGCAAGGACCTGCTGCGCTTCATCACCTGCGGCAGCGTGGACGACGGCAAGTCCACGCTGATCGGACGCCTGCTCTTCGAGAGCAAGACGCTGTTCGAGGACCAGCTGTCCACCCTCGCTGCCGATTCGCGCAAGTCGGGCACGCGTGGCGGCGACATCGACTTCGCGCTGCTCGTGGACGGGCTGTCCGCCGAGCGCGAGCAGGGCATCACGATCGACGTCGCCTACCGGTTCTTCTCGACCGAGCGGCGCAAGTACATCGTGGCCGACACGCCGGGGCACGAACAGTACACGCGCAACATGGTCACCGGGGCGTCCACGGCGGATCTCGCGATCATCCTCATCGACGCCCGCAAGGGCGTGCTCACGCAGACGAGGCGCCACAGCTACCTGGTGTCACTGCTCGGCATCCGCCACGTGGTGCTGGCGGTGAACAAGATGGACCTCATGGACTATTCCGAGGAGGTCGGCCGCCGCATCGAAGCCGATTACCGCGCGTTTGCGGCCCAGATCGGGGTCGAGGACGTCGTCTGCATTCCGATCTCGGCGGTCAACGGCGACAACGTGTTCACGCGCAGCGACCGGATGCCGTGGTACACGGGCCCATCGCTGATGGACCATCTCGAGTCGGTGCCGATCGAGCAGGAGCCGGCCGGCGGGCCGTTCCGGATGCCCGTGCAGTGGGTAAACCGGCCCAACCAGGATTTCCGTGGCTTCGCCGGAGTAGTGTCGAGCGGCAGCGTGTCGGTCGGCGACCGCCTCGTGGCATTGCCCTCGGCGCGCACCAGCACGGTACGCGCGATCGTCAACGGCTTCGACGAGACGCCGAGAGCGATCGCCGGTCAGGCGGTCACCGTCGTGTTGTCGGAAGAGCTCGACGTGAGCCGCGGCGACGTGCTCGTCGCCGCCAGCGAGCGTCCGAGCGTCGCCGATCAGTTCGAGGCCACCATCATCTGGATGAGCGAGCAGCCGATGCTTCCGGGCCGCTCCTACCTGTTCAAAACCACGACGCAGACCGTGGGGGCCACGGTGGCGCCCCTCAAGTACAAAGTCAACGTCAACACGCTGGAGCACACCGCCGCCAAGCGGCTCGAGCTGAACGACATCGGCGTGTGCGGCCTCGAGCTCGCAAAGCCGATCGTGTTCGAGCCGTATCGCGAGAACCGCGAGCTGGGCGGGTTCATCCTCATCGATCGGCTCACCAACGCCACGGTGGGCGCCGGCCTGCTGCACTTCTCGCTGCGCCGCGCGCACAACGTGCACTGGCAGGCGCTCGACGTGGACAAGCGCACCCGCGCCAGCCAGAAGGATCAGAAAGCCTGCGTGCTCTGGTTCACGGGGCTGTCGGGCGCGGGCAAGTCCACGATCGCCAACCTGCTCGAGCGCCGGCTGCTGGCGCTCGGCCGGCACACCTACCTGCTCGACGGCGACAACGTGCGGCACGGGCTCAACAAGGATCTGGGCTTCACCGAAGCGGACCGCGTGGAGAACATCCGGCGCGTCGCCGAAGTGGCGCGACTGATGGCCGACGCGGGGCTCATCGTGCTGGTGTCGTTCATCTCCCCCTTCCGGGCCGAGCGGCGCATGGCCCGTGGACTGCTCGAGCCGGGCGAGTTCATCGAAGTGTTCGTGGACACGCCGCTGGCCGTGGCCGAAACGCGCGACCCCAAGGGGCTCTACAAGAAGGCGCGGCGGGGCGAGCTGAAGAACTTCACGGGGCTCGATTCCCCGTATGAGGAGCCCGAGCAGCCCGAGCTGCGCATCGAAACGACGCTCTTGCAGCCGGAAGAGGCCACCGAGGCGATTGTTCAGTTCATGGTCGCCGCCGGCCTGTTGGAATCCGCCTGACGGACCTCGTGACCGCTCTCGATCGCGCTCGTCTGCTCGACGAAGTCGCCGGCTACGTACGCGCCGCGCACGTCGAAATCATGCGTGTGTACGCGACACCGGTCGAGGCGCAGCTCAAGGAAGACCAGTCGCCGCTCACCGAGGCCGACCTGGCGTCGCACCGCGTGCTCACCGAGGGGCTGGCCCGCATCACACCGCACCTGCCGATCGTCTCCGAGGAGGGCGGCCTGCCCGCCGCGGCCGTGCGCGCGTCGTGGCAGACCTACTGGCTGATCGATCCGCTCGACGGCACCAAGGAGTTCCTGGCCAGGAACGGCGAGTTCACGGTCAACGTCGCGCTCGTCGAGCACGGGCGGCCGACGCTCGGTGCGGTGGGCGTGCCGGCGCGCGATCAGGTGTACGTCGGCGACGTCACTCGTGGCGTGGCCCGGCGCCTCGATGTCTCGATCGACATCGACTTGAAGGCTCGGCGATACGCGGGCTCGAACCCGACCATCGTCGCCAGTCGCCGCCACGGCGGCGAGACGCTCCTGGGCGCGCTGCGGCGGATCGAACAGGAGCAGGGCGGATACGAGCTGCTCAACGTGGGGAGCGCGCTCAAACTGTGCCTGCTCGCGGAGGGCAAGGCCGACGTCTATCCTCGCCTCGCCCCCACGTCTGAATGGGACACCGCTGCCGCACAGGCCGTTCTCGAAGCCTCTGGCGGCGGTGTCTTTGCGTTGGACGGCACACCGCTCGTCTGCAACAAAGACGTGATCGTCAATCCGTCATTCGTCGCGGTTGCAGATCGATCGGTGGACTGGCTGAAATACTTCCCGGCCCCCTAACGACGAGGCGCTAGTGCTGGCCCGGACGACCCGCGCCGAGCCGAACGACTTTGGGGCTGCGCGTCTTGATCGCGTTGCGCGTGTCGACCACGGTTTTCGCGACGCGCTGCAGCTCGGTGTAGTCGAACTGAGTGTGGTCGGTCACGACGACCACGCAATCGAATTCCTCGCTCGCGGTCTTCGCCACGTCCGTATTCACCAGGTCGATGCCGTTCGGCCACTCTTTGGCCGCCAGCTTCGGCACGAAGGGATCCGTATACGACAGGTCGGCGCCGCGTTCACGCAGCAGGTGCAGGAGGTCGAGCGCCGGTGACTCGCGGATGTCGTCGACGTCCTTCTTGTAGGCGATGCCGGCCACCAGGACCTTGGAGCCATTCAGCGGCTTGCGCACGCTGTTGAGCGCCTCGCTCATGAGCGACACGACGTAGTGCGGCATGTTGCCGTTGACCGCGCCGGCGAGCTCGATGAAGCGCGCTTCGAATCCCGACTCGCGCGCCTTCCACGACAGGTAGAACGGATCGACCGGAATGCAGTGGCCGCCGAGGCCCGGCCCCGGATAGAACGGCATGAAGCCGAATGGCTTCGTGGACGCCGCTTTCACGACCTCCCAGACGTCGATGCCCATGCGATCGCACATCAGCGCGAGCTCGTTGACCATGCCGATGTTCACGGCGCGGAAGGTGTTCTCGAGCAGCTTGACCATCTCGGCGACGCGCGGCGAGCTCACCGGCACGATCGTCTT
>Ga0207708_10004313_pt1 | contig 10470 bp, 9 predicted proteins | sample KBSK5101metaG_FD_184340 | JGI IMG/M metagenome (GOLD analysis project Ga0207708, IMG submission 184340) | Corn, switchgrass and miscanthus rhizosphere microbial communities from Kellogg Biological Station, Michigan, USA - KBS K5-10-1 metaG... | ecosystem: Host-associated > Plants > Roots >...
GACATGGAATTGATCCTGCGGATGCACCGCCTCAATCGCCTCGCGGGACATCCCTATCGCATCGCCTTCCTGGTGAATCCCGTGTGCTGGACGGATGCGCCGGAATCGCCGGGCGTGCTGCGCGGCCAGCGAATCCGCTGGCAACGCGGCCTCGGCGAGAGCCTGGTGCTCAACCGCGGCCTGCTCTTCCATCGGCGCGGCGGCGCGGCCGGGTGGATCATGTACCCGTTCATGGTGCTGTTCGAACTACTGGGGCCGTTGGTCGAGCTGGGCGGCTATCTCTTCATGGCGGCCGGATTCGCGTTCGGATTCATCAGCCCGGCGGCCTTCTGGTCCTTCCTGCTGCTCGCGATCTCGCTCGGCGTCCTGCTGTCGATCAGCGCCTTGCTGCTCGAGGAAATCTCCTGTCACACCTACCGGCGGCCAGGCAACCTGTTCGCACTGACATGCATGGCGATTGTCGAAAACTTCGGTTACCACCAGCTCGTCCTGTTCTGGCGGCTGCAAGGCTTGTATCGATGGGCAACTAACGCGCCCTCGAAGTGGGGCGAAATGAAGCGCAGTGCGAGCTTGCAGAAGGATCCAGGATGATGGCGCGCGAATCCCGGAGGCAGGCGCCTAGAACACGGCTTGCTGACGAAGGTACTGGCCACGCTTCATGGTCATGTAGTCGTCCTGGGATACCTCGTGAAGCTGCCGCGCGAAACGCTCCGTGTCGGCAAACCAGTGCTCGAGGCTCTGCTCGAAGCGTTGCGCAGCCGGACTGCCCTGGGCCTGTAGATAGGCGTCGATGGCCAGGTAGTAGCGCATGGTGTTGCGCTCCAGCGCGCCGCGGATACCTCTCACCAGCCGAGGCGGTCCGTCTTCATCGTGGACCCAGGTGAAACCCACCTTGTCCCGGGCGCGAGTCGAGAAATACACACTGCTCGCCCAACGCGTCAACCAGCCCTGTGTATATGAGTACTGCAGGTGCATGAATGACCGCCGCTCGTCGAGCGCGGTCAGCTCCAGCACGATGAGATAGTTGCCGGTGTCGAGCGGTCCTTCCACGGAACTGAGCTCCGTGCGCGTGTAATCACCGCTCGATACCGCGACCTTGTAGACCAGGTCGATGCGATGCGTATCGTCGAGCGGCTGGTTGGTTTTCTTGCCCAATGCCGCGGAGAGCTGCGGACTCCCATCGCGGGTGCCGGCCCGGCAGTACTGCACGTTGAGATGCAGGATCAGTGACTCGCACCAGTCAGCCGGCGTCGCGAAAGCCGCGGCGACCCTGGCAAACGGATAATTGATCACCGCATAGGCGTCGCCGCGCGGCGCGCGTGAGCTTTCTGTGGATTCCAGGTACAGCCCGCGCTGAATCGCGCTGTTCTCGAGCTGCTCCCTCAATGCGTCGTAACGCGCCCGCAAGGCCGCGGACGAATCTGCCGCGGTGTCGGCCAGGGCGACCGGCACCCATGCCACCCACGCAAAGACAGCCGCCGCAAGGCGCAGGTGGACGGTGAGATTGGCGATGGGCACGGTGGCGGACTCGTGACCATGAATCTCCGCGTGTGCCAGCGGGCAGGCTATAGGCGGATGCCGGCGGCAGGGTTTCCGAAGCGCTGGATGGCCAGCCGCGGCCCCGGTTGGCTGATTTGGCGGCAGGAACGCAGATTCCCGGGCTCCAGGGGCTCAAATGGAGTACCTTTGCGCCCGCTCGAGACAGAGCCTCGTTCCCCTGTTCTCGCGCCTTCCTGGCGCAGCGTTGAGGCCTGAGTCTGTCGTCTCGAGCATCCAGAGCGGAGCGACGCAGTTGCGCCGGCTATCTACATTTTTTTCCGAGGAATTCTCGTGACCAAACTTTACGTTGGTAATCTGCCTTTCAGCGCCACTGAAGACAGCGTGCGCGCGCTGTTCGCCGCCCACGGCACAGTTGAAAAGGTCGCGCTCGTCAACGATCGCGACACGGGACAGCCGCGCGGCTTCGGCTTCGTGGAAATGTCGAGCGCCGACGCGCAGCGCGCGATGCAGTCGCTCAATGGCAAGGACTTTGGCGGTCGCCCGCTGAAGGTGAATGAGGCGCAGGACAAGCCCCGCGGCGGTGGCGGCGGCTACGGGCGTCGTTGAGCCTCCCGTGCCCATCAAGAAAACCCCCATCAGCCCGGAAGCGGCCCGCAATCTGCGGATCGAGAAGCAGCGCCGCAATCGCCTGGCCGCGAAAGAATTGCGGGTGCAGTACCCGCAGTTCTCGACGGTTCGCGTGGACCTGGTATTCGATGCCGAGGTTTCCCAACCTCCGGCACCGCAATCGATCGTGCTCCATCCGCCCGCGCGCGCCTATTTCGTGTACCCGTGCCCGTACGCCGGCTGCACTGGCACGCTCGATCTCGCCGCGAACGTGGATTACATCGCCGAGCAGGGCAAGACGCGCGCGGCCGGACACACCAAGTGCAATGGTGAGCGTCACGGTCGCAACGGCAAGGGCCCCTGCGATCTGCACATCGAGTACTCGATCGCCGTCGGCAAATAGGCGCACGCCATTTCCATTGGAGTCCCGCATTGAATACTTTATTGCCGATGCATCCTGGTGAACTCGTTTCCGACTACCGCATCCGGCTGGCCCAGGAGCGGGCAGATGCGGACGAGCGTCGCCGCATCGAGCTGCTGGAGCTGGCGTCCTCTGCCAATGCGCCCCCCGCAAGGATTCGCGCCTGGGAGCGGACCCATGGCCTCACCTTGCCGCGTGATGCATCACATCCCGTGCTGACGACAGTGGCGGCCGCGACGCACCTGACGCTCGACCAGGTGCGCGAGGAACAGCGTCGCCGGCTGATGCCGGTGCCATCTCCCTTGCCGATAGTCTGATCTCACGGCGGCAGCGCGGCGGCGCCTGCCGCGGCAGCGGTGGCGAATATTTGTTCGTTCTCCCCTGAACGAAGTCTTGCGTCCACGCCGAATCTGCCAACAATCGCGGTCATGAATGAAGTCATGAGCCGCGCCACCCAGGTGCTGCACGAAGTCTGGGGCTACCCAGCGTTTCGCGGGCCGCAGGCCGAAATCATCGAGCACGTGGCGAACGGTGGAGACGCCCTGGTGCTGTTGCCCACCGGCGCCGGCAAATCGCTTTGTTACCAGGTGCCCGCGCTGGTGCGCGACGGGATGGGTGTCGTGATTTCGCCCCTCATCGCGCTGATGCAGGACCAGGTCGCCGCACTGCGCGAAGCCGGTGTCCGCGCGGAATTCCTCAACTCGTCGCTGTCGTGGCCCGAGCAGCAGCGCGTGGAGAAAGCCGTCCGCGCCGGCCAGGTCGACGTCCTCTACGTCGCCCCCGAGAGGCTGCTGATGGATCGCTGCCTCGAGCTGCTGGATGCCTCTGTCATCGCGCTTTTTGCCATCGACGAAGCCCATTGCGTTTCCCAGTGGGGTCACGACTTTCGCCCGGAATACATGCGGTTGTCGGTGCTGGCCGAGCGTTATCGAGTTCCGCGCATCGCGCTCACCGCGACGGCCGACGCCACCACGCGCAAGGAGATCATCACGCGGTTGAAGCTGGATTCGGCGCGCGTCTTCATCTCGAGCTTCGATCGCCCGAACATCCGCTACCGCATCGCCGAGCGCGACAACCCCCGCAAGCAGCTCCTGCAGTTCATTCGCGAGGAGCACGCCGGACATTCCGGCATCGTGTACTGCTTCACGCGCAAGTCCGTGGACGAGACCGCTGCCTTCCTGGTCAGTTCCGGCATCAACGCACTGCCCTATCACGCGGACAAGGAACACGAGACGCGCGGTGAACATCTCGATCGTTTCATCCGCGACGATGCCGTCGTGATGGTGGCGACCATCGCCTTCGGCATGGGCATCGACAAGCCGGACGTGCGTTTCGTCGCGCACCTCGACATGCCGAAGAGCGTCGAGGCGTACTACCAGGAGACTGGCCGCGCCGGACGAGATGGCCTGCCCGCGGATGCCTGGATGATCTACGGGCTGGCCGACGTCGTTCAGCAGCGCCGGCTCATCGACCAGTCACCGTCGGGCGAGGAGCACAAGCGCGTGGCAGGCGCGAAGCTCGACGCGTTGTTGGGACTGTGTGAAACCGTGGATTGCCGCCGGGTGCGCCTGCTCGATTACTTCGGCGAGGCCAGCGGCGCCTGCGGGAACTGCGACAACTGCCTGACACCGCCTGAGGAATGGGACGGGACTGAGGCTGCCCGCAAGCTCATGTCGTGTATCTACCGTTGCGAACAGGCCAGCGGCTTCGGATTCGGCGCGATGCAGATCATCGATGTGTTGACGGGGCAACGAACGGCCAAGGTGGAGCAGTTCGGCCACGATCGGGTGAGCACCTTCGGGATCGGCAAGGAGCTTTCCGCGATGCAATGGCGGGCCGTCATTCGCCAACTCGTCGCGCTGCGCCTCCTGCGGGTTGACTACGACCGGTTCAACATCCTGCAGCTGACGCCAGAGGCTCGCGAAGTGTTGAGTGGCCGCAGGATCCTCAAGCTGCGCAAGCCATCCGAAAAGCTCTCGCGCCAACGCAAGACCAGGCGAGCAGACTTCTCCTCCGCGCCTGCACGCGACGCGCTTGCCGGCGAATCCGGCAATGTTTTCGAGGCCTTGAGGGTGTGGCGCAAGGGCGTGGCGAAGGAACACGGAGTGCCGGCGTACACCGTGTTCCACGATGCCACGCTGCAGGAAATCGCGCGGCAGCTTCCCGGTTCGCTGGATGGATTGCGCGGGATTTCGGGGATTGGCGCCACCAAGCTCGAGCGGTATGGAGAGCTGTTGCTGAAGGTAGTCCGCGAGAGCGCTCCCACTCCTCTATCTGGTTGATGCGGGAGTGGTCCCCAGCCATTCCCTCCGCACGGCAGCTGCAGCGCCTGGCTACTTCGCAGTTTCTTGATTGGCAGCGGGTCGTTGCCCGCCCGCCGTCACCGGGGCCTGCGCCAGCGCTTTCATGAACTCATATCGCCCGAGGAGATCCTGCTCGGTGGTCAGCCAGCTATGCGCTTCCGCGCTCCTGTCGCTCACCACGGGATCACCAATCAAGACCAGTGTTCGGCCGCCATCTGACTGCACCCTGGATGCAGTTGAATGTGCCCAATGTAATTGAGCTTGCCGGGCGTCACGGTGAAGGTCATGGCTTCGTTCTCGGCCAAGTCCACCCAACTGGTGTAGCCGATCTTGCCGATGAAATAGCGGCCAGCCTCGAGACGCTGCGTCTGCACGCCCTCCTGGCAGAGCAGGGCTCCGGCACGCCTGAAACCGGCGAAAAAGCCGGCCGAGCCTTCTCCCGAACGATAGAACTCGCCCCACGCGATATGCGAACCGCAATTCATCCGGTAAACGATTACGCCTTCATCGTCCTTCAGTTTCACTGAATCAGGCACTCGTGCGGGTTGCGCGCAGCCCGCCAGCAATGCCACGCATATGGATAAACCCATGGAGCGGTTTGTTGTTGTTCTCATGACTGCCACCGACAGCGCGCCAGCTGCGCACCTCCGTCTTAGTTCATCAGAATGGCCAACGCTTCACAACGATCGAGCACCGGGGCAGTAGCGTCCCTGCCATGGCGGCCCAAGCCGACCTCGGCTAGCCTTGCCGCATTGGGAAAAAACGACGGGGAGAAAAGGCATGAAATACGGTGCTCTGGCCGCGCTGTTGTTGATCTCCGGATGCGTGACTCCGCCGACCGCGACGCCACCGACACCGGCGCTCAGCGTCTTCGTCGTCGCCCATCCCGACGACTGGCAGCTCTTCATGAACCCCGCCGCCTTCCACGCCATGAATGAGCCCCACGAGAAGGCCGTGTTCGTGCACGTCTCGGCGGGCGATGCCGGCCGGGGCGTGACCGGCGAACCGACACCTTACTACCTTGCGCGCGAGGAAGGCGCGCTACGCGGTATTCGCTTCATGGCCAACGCCGCCAACGCGACCGCTGCGCTGGGCGCTGACACCAAGCCCGAAACTGTCGAGCGCGGCGGACACAAGGTGGCTCGCCACAGCTACGCCAACGCGGTTGCGTATTTCCTTCGCGTGCATGACGGCAACATCGTCAACGGCAACGACTTTCAGGAGCACCCACTTTCGCTGCAGCGTCTGCGCTCGGGCGCGTCCGCCGAGACGAAGGCCATCGATGGCAGCGCGCGATATGCGGGATGGAGCGATTTCGTCGCCACACTGGAGGCCGTCATCGCCAGCGAGCTTGCGCCCGGCACCGCGCTGAATCTGCACATCGCCGAGCTGGATGAAAGGCTCAACCCGGGCGACCATGCCGATCATCGCGCCGTGGCATTCGCGATGGAGGAGATCGCCGCCCGCCTGCCGTGCGCCCGCGTCAGCCGGTATCAGGAATACGCAACACGTGACCGCAAGCCCAACGTGACGGGCGAGAACTATCTAGTCGATGTGGGAACCTGGGCGGCGACAGCTTCAGGTCTCAGCGACAGTCACGCCGGCAGCACGTGGGAACAGGGACACAATGTCTGGGTGGGACGTGACTATCACCGCACACAGAAGCCGCGTGGCACATGTAGCTGAGCGCCTCGATCGAAGCCGGGAGTAGCCCGGCAGGCCCTTGTACCCGTAGCGGCCCCGTGAACCGGCCGACAGTGTCAAGCCCTTGTTCTGATTAGTTTCCGCCAGCCGGTCGCATCGCTTACGATCGAGCCAATTGATTCCTCAGCGGTTTGTTAGGAATGGGCTCCATCATTTCGTTGATCGATTCTTCGGTGGGCGCAATTCCGCTGGCCCTGCTCGAGGTATGGGGGCGCTTCAGCTACTTCGTCGGTGCGGCCTTGGCGGTATGCGCCTTTGGCGGATTCACCTTTCGCATCGGCGAACGCTGGGGGTTCGGGCGCGAGCGATTCGCCTGGAACACCAAGGCATTCCTCGCCGTGCCGCTCACCCTGGTGCTGGTGATCCTCAGCGGCTATCTCGGCTCATTCATCGTGCTGGTGCCGGGTGCTCAGACCTTTGAATCGCTCAAGGACCTGGTGGTGCTCCTGTGCATCGTCTACTTCGGCTACCCAGCGCTGCTGGCGGTACCGCCGGCATACATGTTGTCCGACCTCATCGAGGGTGTGCCGCCGTCATTCGTGCGGGACTGGGCCGAGGGTTACTTCTTCTGGACCGCCTTCGTGTGGATGGCGCTGCAACTCATCGGTCGCGATCCGGATTTTCGCTTGCCGCGTACGTGGGCCAGATACGCGGTCTTCGTCGCGACCATCATGTTTCTCGATCCGGTGATGTGGGGTTACATCTGCTCGGGAAAATTCACCTCGCTCATCTCTTACCGCAACATCACTTCCGCCTTGTTTTTCACGCTCGTGATCACCTGGGTGCTCGCGCCGTTGGCATTCCTGCTCACGCTGCCGGTGGTGAAACGGCTTGGGTGGTTCTGGGCGGAGATTCCTGGTCACGTTCGGGCGCGTTGGATGGGCAGCCCGGAATGGATTTGGGAATCGGGCCGCAGCGATCGTGCGTACAACCAGTCACTCATGCAGCGCGGCCTGCCAATTCGCGTGTTCATCTTTCTTCCGTTCATTCTGCTCGTCCTGATCATGGTCGGTGTGACGGCCACGGTTTCACTGCGCGCCGCCGCAATCGACTCGGATCGGCTGGCCAGCAATCTTCACCAGGAAACTTCCGACAACGTGCGCATGCAGCTCGATGACTTCCTGGCGAGCACGCTGGTGCCCGCCGATGCCGCCCGTCGTGGCGGACTGGACGCATTGCTGCGCGATCGCACCGCCAGCGCAAATGGCCGTGCCTTCATCCTGGACGGAGCGGGCAAGGTGATTGCGTCCTCGGCGGAGGACGGAGATGAGGTGGTGAGCGCGGCGACAGCGGCATTGGCGAAAGCGCGGGAGGGTTTGCCCGGTGGCGGCGCGGTGGAACTCAAATTCGACCACGTCACGGCGAAGCCACTGTCGCGCGATACCTGGCTGACGCAAGCGACTACCTACGATCGGGGTCCCGCCAGTGGCTGGACGCTGGTCACCGCAATGCCCGAGTCTTACTACCTGTCGGGATTGCGTGCCGGCCATGGGCGCAGCGCCGTCGTATTTGCACTCGCCCTCGTGATCTCGCTGATTCTTGCTGCGATCCTCGCCTCGACGGTCACCGCGCCGCTGCGACGCATCTCGATCGCCACCGGAGCGATGGCCCAGGGCGACATGGAAACCCGCGTTTCTGGTGGCAGTCTCGACGAGCTGGCAGCCCTGGCGGACTCGTTCAACGACATGGCACTGAAGCTCAAACGCTCCTTCGACGACCTGAGCGCCAGTGAATCGCGCGCGCGGGAAAGCGAGGATCGCCTGCAACTGGCCATCGACGCTGGCGGCCTCGGCATCTGGGACTGGCACGTGGAGGAGGACCGCCTCGTGTGGGACGACTCCATGTATCGGCTGTACGGCGTGCGCAAGGAAGACTTCAGTGGCGCCTATGACACGTGGACGGCCAGCCTCGTCGCCGAAGACCGCGAGCGCTCCACCGCCGACGTGATGGCGGCATTGCGTGGCGAACGCAAATACCTGACGGACTTTCGCGTGCGCAGGCGGGACGGCGCAGTGCGCATCTTGCGTGGTGAGGGACAGGTGATTCGCGATGCGAGCGATCGTGCAGTGCGCATGGTGGGCATCAACTGGGATGTCACGGACCTGGTGACTGCCGAGCGGCAACGCGAGGAATTACTCGCAGAACTGCGTCAGCACCGGGAGCAGCTCGAAGCGCTGGTGGCTAGTCGCACCGTCGAGCTGCAGCGCGCCAACCAGGAACTGGGCGCGAGCTTCGAATCGTTGCGCTCACTGGAAAAGCTGCGCGACGACCTGGTGCACATGATCGTCCACGACATGGCAACACCTCTGACCGCAGTGCTCAGCCGACTCTATGCGATCAAGCTCACGCCCGAGGCGATCAGCACCGATGCCGGCGAGGATCTCGACGCGGCCATCGACGCGGTGGTTTCGCTCGCCTCGATGTCGCACGACCTGCTTGACGTCAGCCGTATGGAAGCAGGCCGAATGCCCATCACCCTTTCGATTTGTGATCTCGCGCGCATCGCGCACGAGGTGTGTACGAGCATGCGTGCCTCCGATCCCGAGCGTGTCCTCGAGGTCGAAGCTTCCGCTCCCGTGGAGATCAGTTGCGACGCTGCGCTCGTCCGTCGAGTCCTCGTGAACCTCGTCAGCAATGGCTTCAAGCACACACCGAAGGGCAGCCCGCTGCGCGTCGTAGTCACACGGGTGGCGCAAGGTGCGCGCGTGGAGGTACGCGACCGCGGCACCGGCGTGGCGCCGGATTACCGCGCCAAGATTTTCGAGAAATTCGGCACCATCGAAGCGCGGCACAGTCGCAACTATCATTCCGTGGGCTTGGGCCTGGCGTTCTGCAAGCTCGCCGTGGAGACCCATGGGGGTTCGATCGGAGTCGATGACGGTGTACCGACCGGCAGCAATTTCTGGTTCACGCTGCCGGATGCGCAATCCCCGTCCAACTCGGCGTAGCGGGCAAGATCATCGGTGGCTATGCCGCTTTTTACTGCGATATCCAGTCCATGTCTGACAAGCCATGCCTTTGTCATTTTGCGTAAGCTCCATGCACAACCAATTTCTGGCGCCCAATCCAGCCAGCGCCATGGCTAGAAAAAAAACGCGGCGGTCTCGACATCGCAGCGGCGAACACCTCGATAACATTTAACTGAGCGAGCATGAATACGACACTAAAGCACTCATTGACACGCAGATTTCCGAAGCTCAGCGCTTGTTACACATTGCTAGCCAAAGGTGACTCTTATTTACATTCCACCGGCTGGATCGAAAGTAAACGACGCGGCTATCCGTGTCGGCCAGACGGTTCGGAACTGCCGTGGATGAACTATGCGGTGGTCGCGTTCCTTGAGCGACGGTTGAACAAAACCCTATCGGTGTTCGAATACGGCAGCGGCTATTCAACACTGTTCTATGCGCGGCGCGCGCGTAGCGTGATTTCAGTGGAGTATGACCAGGCATGGATTGCGAGCATCGGCCCTCGCTTGCCGCCGAACGCCAGCGTGCTATTCGTGCCAGATGATGTCGATGGCGATTACTGCCGCGCCATCGCGCGCAGCGGAGATAGTTTTGACGTCGTCGTCGTCGATGGCAAAGACCGGGAGAACTGCGTCAAGCAAAGCATGCAAGCGCTGTCGTCACGCGGCGTGATCGTGCTTGATGATTCGCAACGAGCTGGATATGCGCCCGCCATCTCGTACGCTCAGGATAACGGCTATTTGACGGTGGACTTCGAGGGGCTTAAACCCACGGAAAGTTCCTGGTTTCGCAGCACCATTCTCTATCGACGAGAAAATTGCCTGGGACTGTAATCAGCTCGCCTAAAGTTGGTCCGCGAGGCCCGCGTGAGCAGCTTGTCCGGCAGGTAGTTGACGGAATTCCCTCTGCAGCGCCGCTCGTTTCCGACAGGGCCCGCGCGCGCCTTCGACCAGCGAGCCGCGGGCCG
>Ga0207708_10004316_pt1 | contig 10470 bp, 8 predicted proteins | sample KBSK5101metaG_FD_184340 | JGI IMG/M metagenome (GOLD analysis project Ga0207708, IMG submission 184340) | Corn, switchgrass and miscanthus rhizosphere microbial communities from Kellogg Biological Station, Michigan, USA - KBS K5-10-1 metaG... | ecosystem: Host-associated > Plants > Roots >...
CCGGTGACGAGGAACTCGACCACGAAGCGACGGTAGGCGGCCGCGGCCTCGCTCGCCTCGGCCGGATCCTCCACCCAGCCGCGCGCGAGCGCCTCCTGCAGCAGCAGGCCCATGCCGATGCGTTCGCGGCCGTCCGAGAAGTCCGCCCAGCCGCCGGCGAGCACCGCGAGGCCGTGCTCGGTGTCGAACGGCAGGAACGCCGCAGCGGCCGCGCCCGCGCGGTGGCCGGCGCGCTGATGGGAAAGCACGAAGCGGACGCGGCGCCGGACGACCTCCTCGAGCGGCGCGTGCCAGGCCACCGCCACGCGCGAGCGCCGGCCGTCCGCCTCGACGTCCACGTAGGCCTCGCCCTCCCGCGAGCATGACAACGCGTCCCCCGCGACGGAGACCGGCACCCGGGCCTGGACGCGGACACCCGCGTCGCGGCGCCGGAAGGGAATCGGCTCGCCGACGGCCGCGACCGCCGCATCCAGTTCGACCGAGGGCGGATGGCGCCGCCCGAACGCCGCCATCGACTCGTACCAGTCCAGCTCCCACTCGAGGACGTAGGCCGCGCCGGGTGGCACCGAGATCTCCGGTTGCCCGCCGAAGGCGTGGCGCGCACGCGCCGCGTCCGTGACGTGCATCACCAGATGCCCGCGTACGTTCGATCCGGTGACGAGCGCCTCGCGCGACTCGATCGAGTAGGCCCACAGCTCCCCGGCGCGCACCCGCAGGCCAAGGACCGGGCCGCCGCCGTCCATCGGCTGCGCGAGCACGAACGCGTCGCCGCCCCCCGGCCACACGTGGGCGTGCACCGCCCGGCCGAGGGCGTCGGCGGCGGACTGGTAGACGTCCCGCCAGGGCGTGTAGATCCCGAGCGACCGGATCGCCACGCCGCTCGCACCCGTGCAGCGCAGCGCGTAGCGCTCGACCCATGTCGTCCCGAAGCGGCGCTCGACGTCGAGGCTGACGCCGTCGCCCAGGGGATGCGTCGCCGTCACGCGGGCACCGTCCGGCCCCGTCACGATCTCCGGCCGTGCGGCGGCGTCCCAGCGCGCAGCACCGCGGTCCGTGATGACGAAGCCCTTCCCCCACCGCCGCTCCGCGGTGTGCCACGGCTCGGTCGTCTCGTCCAGGAGGTAGGTCATGCCGGGACGCTCGGGGTGCTCGACGGCGATGACGGCGCCGTCGTCGGGATCCACCCGGGCGACGCCCGCGCCGAAGCGCACGGCGAGCGACTCGGTCGGCGGCAAAGACGGATGCAGGGGAGGACCGCGCCTACTCGCGCCCGGCCCAGACGGTCACCCGCTCCATCGACAGGCCCGCCTTGGTCGCGACGAGCCACGCCGCGTGGTCCTCGTTGTCCGTCCAGATGTCGCGCACGACGATCACGCCGCCGTCGCGCTCGACCGTCCAGCCCGCCTTCCTGGCCGCCGCCTCGAACTCCGAGCGGTGGTCGCCCAGGTCGTAGCCGTCGGGCAGCGTGACGTCGAACGGCTCGGCGCCCTCCGGACGGTCGCTCTTCCTGGCCATGCGCGGAGCCTACCGGCGCACCCTGGCCGCGTCACCGCACGCCGCGGACCGGCGGCCCGTGCCAGCATCGGGTCATGCGCAGTGCCGCCGGCCGCACCTCATGAGACTTCCGGTGATGCCGCCGGTCGCGCCGATGCTCGCGAAGCCGGCGCCCGCGATCCCGCCCGGGCAGTTCTACGAGCCGAAGTGGGACGGCTTCCGCTCCATCGTGTTCCGGGACGGCGACGAGGTGGAGATCGGCAGCCGGAAGGAGCGCCCGATGACGCGCTACTTCCCCGACGTCGTGGAGGCCGTCCGGGCGAGCTTCCCGCCACGCGCCGTGGTCGACGGCGAGATCGTCATCGCCGGCGACGGGGGCCTCGACTTCTGGGCGCTGCAGCAGCGCATCCACCCCGCGGCGAGCCGTGTGGCGATGCTCGCGGGCGCGACCCCCGCGAGCTTCATCGCCTTCGACCTGCTCGCGCTCGGGGACGACGACCTCACCGGCGAGCCGTTCGCGGTCCGCCGCGCCACGCTCGAGCGGGCGTTCTCCGGCGCCTCGCCGCCCGTCCACGTCACCCCGATCACCCGCGACGAGGGCGTCGCCCGGGCCTGGTTCGAGCGGTTCGAGGGCGCCGGCCTCGACGGCCTGATCGCCAAGCGCGCCGAGCTCACCTACCAGCCCGACAAGCGCGTCATGACGAAGATCAAGCACGTGCGGACGGCGGACTGCGTCGTGGCCGGCTACCGCGTGCACAAGACGGCGCCCGACGCGATCGGGTCGCTGCTGCTGGGGCTATACGTCGACGACGCCGCACCGCCGTCCCAGTGGATGGACCACACGCGCGGGCTCGCGCCGGTCGGCGTCATCGGCGCGTTCCCGATGGCGCGGCGGCGCGAGCTGTTCGCGGAGCTGCAGCCGCTGGTGGTCGACGTCGCCGAGCATCCGTGGAGCTGGGCCGCCGAGTACGGTCGCGCGCCGGAGGGCGGCAGCCGCTGGAACCCCGGCAAGGACCTCTCGTTCGTCCCGCTGCGACCCGAGCGGGTCGTCGAGGTGCGCTACGACTACCTCGAGGGCGCGCGCTTCCGCCATCCGCCGCAGTTCGTGCGCTGGCGGCCCGACCGCGACCCCGTCTCGTGCGGGTACGCGCAGCTCGAGCAGCCGGCGCCGTTCGACCTGACCGACGTGCTCGCGGGGCGGCTCGCGCGGTGCGGCGCGACGGACCGAGACGCCGTCAGCGGCCATCCGGCGATCGATCCCGCTCTTCTTCGTGCTGATGCATGCGGACGAGGCGGAAGCCGACGCGGACGACGACGCTCGCGGCGACGAGCAGGAGGGGAAGGGCGTGCATCGTGCTCAGGGCTCCTCGGGTGGGCGCGTGGGCAACAGATCGAGGGCGCCGGAGCGAGACGAGCGGGCGCCGGCGAGATCTGTATGTCGATACCTGTAGACTAACAGATATCTCCGCTCCGGCAGCCGAGGATCAGCAGCGGGAGGCGCTCGGCAACGAGATCGCCGCCCTCATGGGACCGCTCGTGCGCGAGCTCGGCGGCGCGTTCCAGACCTGCGCGGGCGATCTCGGCCTCGCCCCGAGCGAGGCCCAGATCCTGTGGCTGCTCGCCGCCCGCGGCGCGCTGCCGATCAAAGACCTCGCCCGCGCGCTCGGCATCGATCCCGCCAACGCGTCCACGCTCGTCACCAAGCTGGAGCGCCGCGGCCTCGTCCGGCGCGACGCCGCGCCGCACGACCGCCGGCTGCGGCTGATCGCCATCACCCGGGCGGGCGGCGACCTGCGCGGGCGCCTCGCCGCGTGCATCGCGGAGCGCAGGCCGACGTTCCGCGCGCTCACGACGGACGAGCTCGTCACGTTCCGGGATCTGCTGCGCCGGCTGGCCGGGCCGGGCTGACGGCGGTGGGGGCCTACTTGCCCGTCGTCCGGTGCCCCGAGGCGCGCGAGTGCCCGCGCCGCCCGTGCGCCGGACCGCTGCGCGGACCGACGCGGCCACCGGCCGGCGCCCGGCGGATGAGCCGGTGCAGCACCTCGTCGTGCTCGCTCTCCTCGGCGCGCTCCGTCAGCACCTTCGGGTGCACGATCCGGAACACGGGGCCGCGCTCCGCGTCGAAGACGGCGACCTCCACCTTCACGAGGCTGGGGACGTGGACCACGATGCCGTCGAGCGCGGCGCCGTCCGCGCCCGCCACGGTGACGAGCTGGGCTTCGCGAAAGGACTTCATAGCGCGGAGCGTACTCCCGCCGGCCTGCCGCCATCGCCCCCTCCGGCGGTCGGGTCGGTCCGAACGACTACCCTGCTGCACGATGGTGCAGCAGCACGGAACGCAGCCGTCCATCGCGATCCCGCCTCGCGCCCAGCTCCGAGCGCGCCGCGGGAAGGTCCCGGCGTAGCCCACGTGACGGCGCGTATGCCCATGTCCACGGCGCGGCCCGCCGGCGGCGCCGATGCGTCGCCGGAGCCGGCCGGATCGCGGGAGGAGGCCTGACCATGGCCCGTGTCGTCATCGCCGCGCCGCTGTTCGACAAGGCGGCATACCTCCCGGCGGCGGTCGAGTCGCTGCTCGCCCAGACCTACGCCGACTTCACCCTGCTCCTGATCGACGACCGCTCCGACGATGCCACGGAGGAGATCGCCCGCGGGTTCGCCGCCGCCGACCCGCGCGTGGAGTACCACCGCAACCCGCGCCGCCTCGGCATGCTCGGCAACACGAACCGCGCGTTCGCCCTGGCTCGCGAGCGCCATCCGGAGGCGGAGCTCTGGGCGCTCGGGTCGGACCACGACCTGTGGGACCCGCGTTGGCTGGAGACGCTGGTGGGTCTCCTCGACGCGCATCCCGAGGCCCTGCTCGCCTATCCGCAGAGCGTGCGCATCGACGAGCACGGCATCCCCTACGACCGCGGCGGCAAGCCCCCGTGGCGCTCGGAGACGGTCGGGATCGCGGACCCGGGCGCACGGCTGCGGGCCGCCTACCGAGGCATGGTGGCGGGCGACATGATCTACGGCCTCTTCCGCACGCGCGCGCTGGAGGAGCTCGGCGACCTCTACCGGCCGGTGCTGGTGCCGGACCGGCTGCTGCTCTCGGAGCTCGCCCTCCGCGGCGCCGCCGTGCAGGCGCCGGAGGTGCTGTGGCAGCGGCGCTTCCGCGGCCTCGCCACGCTGGACCGACAGCGGTCCGCCTTCTTCCTCGACGACGTGCCGCGCCGCGCACACCTCCCCTGGTGGGCGCAGCACACGCTGGCGCTCGCCGTCGCCTACGTCTGGCACGGGGAGGGCGCGCCGCGCATCGGGCGCGTGGCCGGCGCGCGCTTCACGGCGGCCTACCTGCGGCTGGCGCTCGCGCACCGCGCCCGGCGCCGGCTCATCCGCCTCGAGCGCCGGCTCAGCCGCTACCGGCCGCGGCGGGTGGCCCACCGGGCCGCCGGCCGCGTGATCGCGCGGCACGGCCCGCAGACCGGCGCGGCGATCCGCGCACGGCTGGCGGCGCTCGACGGGCATCCGGTCACCGGGCCGGTGACACGGCGCACGGTCGCGCCGCTGTTCGAGCGGGTCGCGGAGGCGGTGAACGCGCCGGGCGGTCGCGTGGAGACGCCGGACTGATGTGCGGGATCTCGGGTCTGTTCGGTCATGCGGCGGAGGCACCGCGCGTTGCGGCCATGGTGGCGGCGCAGCATCACCGCGGGCCGGACGACAGCGGCGTGTACCGCGACCCGCTGGGCCGCGGCGCGCTCGGCCACAACCGGCTGGCCATCCTCGACCCGTCGCCGGCCGGCCACGGCCCCATGCCGAGCCACGACGGGCGCTACTGGATGTCGTTCAACGGCGAGATCTACAACTACCTCGAGCTGCGAAGCGAGCTGCGCGACCACCCGTACCGGTCCGGGACGGACACCGAGGTGGCGCTGGCCGCCTTCGCGCGCTGGGGACCGGCCTGCCTGGACCGCTTCGTCGGGATGTTCGCGATGCTCGTCTGGGACGAGCAGGAAGGCCGCCTGTTCGCCGCGCGCGACCGCTTCGGCGTCAAGCCGCTCGTGTACGCGCCGCTGGCCGGAGGCGGACTCGCGCTCGCGAGCGAGGCGCGGGCGCTGCACGCGGCCGGCGTCCCCGCCGTGCATGACGAGACCGCCTGGGCCACCTACCTCACCACCGGCCTGCACGACCACGGCGAGCGGACGTTCTGGGCCGGCGTGCACGCCCTGCAGCCGGGCCACTGGCTGAGCTGGCAGGACGGGCGCGTGGCCGTCGGCGCCTGGTACGACCTCGCGGAGCGCGTCGGGCCGGAGCTCGACGAGCGCCCCGACGAGGCGGTCGCCGCGGACTGCCTCGGGCTGCTCGAGGAGGCCGTCGCCCTGCGCTTCCGCTCCGACGTGCCGGTCGGCATCAACCTGAGCGGCGGCCTGGACTCCTCCCTGCTCTTCCGCCTCACGGACCGGATCGCCGGCGGGCGCGGGATCACCGCCTACACGTTCGTCACCGGCGACCGGCGCTACGACGAGCTGCCGTGGGTGCGCGCGATGACGGAGACGATCGGGCAGGAGCTCGTCGTCTGCCCGCTCGAGCCCGCGGACGTGCCGAGGCAGGCGGCACGGGTCCAGCGCCACCAGGACGGCCCGTTCGGCGGGCTGCCCACGCTCGCCTACGCGCAGCTGTTCGAGACGGCGCGCGCCGGCGGCTGCACCGTGCTCCTCGACGGTCAGGGCCTCGACGAGCAGTGGGCGGGCTACGACTACTACGCGGACACCGGCCGCGAGGGGCGGATCGTCCAGGCCGCGGGCGCGCGGTTCGTCCGGCCGGAGTGCCTGCATCCGGAGTTCCGCAGGCTGGGCGAGCGCTTCGACGCGCCGGCGCCGTTCCCGGACGCGATGCGCAACCTGCAGTACCGCGACATCGCCCACACGAAGATCCCGCGCAGCATGCGGTTCAACGACCGCGTCTCCATGCACGCCTCGGTCGAGCTGCGCGAGCCGTTCCTGGACCACCGGCTGTTCGAGCTCGCGCTCCGCCAGCCCGAGGACCGCAAGGTCCGCAACGGCGAGCGCAAGTGGCTGTTGCGCGAGCTGGAGGCGCTCGGCATCCCCTCCACGGTCCGCCACGCACCCAAGCGCCCGTTGCAGACGCCGCAGCGCGAATGGCTGCGCGGCCCGCTCGCCGACTGGGCCGAGGAGACGATCGAGGCCGGGCTCGCCACGCTCGCCCGGGACTGGTTCGACGCGGGCACCGTCCGGCGCGAGTGGGCGGAGTACCGGGCGCACGGGGGCGACAACTCGTTCTTCGCCTGGCAGTGGATCAACGTCGGCCTCGTCGCGCAGGCCTTCGCTGCGGACGGCGCCGGGACGCTCGCCGCGCCGGCGCTCGAGTCGCGGCGGGTCGCGTAGCGCGGCCTACGCCGCCCGGCCGAGCCGTCCCCCGACGCTGCCCCGCAGCCGCCGCCAGCGGCGGCGCAGGGTGCGCCGCGCGCGCCGGCCGCGCTTGCGCGCCGTGCCGCGCACGCGGCGGTCGGCGCGGCGCGCGCGTTTGCGGCCGCGATCCCGCAACCGCTGCAGGTCGGCCTCGCTGGCGGGGAACAGCGTGAGCGCGGCGGAGAGGGCACGCAGCGGCGGGCGCAGGAGCCGGAGCGAGGCGGGCGGCGCGGCCGCGACGATGTCCCTGCGGCCGGCGAGCGCCTCGATGGTCGCCGCGAAGCGCGGCGTGGCGGGCTCGTCGAGCCCGTGCGGCCGCACGAACGAGCGCACGTACTCCCGCTGGGCGTCGCCGCCGTCCCAGTCGCCGCGCACCACCTCGGCGAGCTGCGCCGCGTGCTCGTCGAAGCTCCGCGAGAGCCGCAGCGCGCCGCCGCCGGCGTCCGCCAGCTGGCGGAAGTGGCGCGTCTCCTCCTGCGCGTAGCGCCAGCGCTCCTCGAGCAGCGTGTGGACGGGCCGCCCGACGATCGCGCTCTCGATCAAGGCGCTCGTGTTGATGCCCACCACCCCGGCCGAGTGGAAGATGGAGTCGAAGTACTCGCGCCGCGCGTCCGGTGCGGAGACGTTGTAGTCGCTGAGCTGGAGCGAGGCGCCGTGCTCCGTGCGCGGGAGGGGCCAGACGCGCGTGCGGTCCGGGCCCGACTCGAGCAGCTCACCCCACGACTCCTTGGTCTTCGGATGCGGGCGGACGAGGACACCGACCTCCTCGAGCTCGGGCCGGCCGGACGCGCGCAGGCGCTCGACCCACTCGCGCACGTACGGCAGCTCGCCCTTGATATAGCCGCCGGAGGAGCCGAGGTAGAGCAGGAACGGGCGATCGGCCGGCAGCCCGACGCGGGCGCAGAACTCCTCGCGCGTCGTGGCCGGCTCCCACTCGAACCAGTGGTCGTAGGCCTGCGCGCCCGTCACCGCCACCCGCTCGGCCGCCAGCCCGTGGATCTCCGCGGCATCGCGGCGCTGGGCCTCGTTCCACACCGTGAGGAGGTCGGGGCGCTCGCGGATCTGCCCGCGCAGGGCGAGCGCGTCCCACGAGTAGACGCAGACGCAGCTCGCCACGCCGCGCTCGCGCGCCGCGCGGATCCAGCGTGCCTGCGGCGTGCCGAAGTCCAGGAACGGCGTCATCAGCACCGCGTCCGGGTCGTGCTGCGCGAGGAAGGCGGCCGCCGCGCGGCTCGGCGGCAGCGCCCGCTCGAGGGTCCGCAGCACGCGGCGGAGGCCGGCGCGGAGGCCGCGAAGGCGGGCGAGCGCGACGAGCGGCCGCACCGCCGGGGAGATCCGCCAGGTGGCGCGACCGGCGACGTACGGCATGTCGCGCGAATGCGGCTCATGGAAGCGGATGGCGTCGAGCGCGCCGGCGACCGCATCGCGCACCGGAGCCCAGCCGTCGCGCTCGGGGCCGGGCGCGGGCACGTAGGCGACGTTCGGGTGCTCGGCCGCCAGCTGGGCGCCGAACGGCACGGCGCCCGGGACCCGGATGTCCTCCCCCTCGACCGCGAGCACGAGCGCGTGCCCGCGCTCGGCGAGCAGCCGGAGCACGGACTCGAAGTTCTTCGTCGACGTCGGTGTCGCCAGGATCCAGAGCAGCGTCCGCGGCGTGGCGGCGCCGTTCGAGTCGGCGGGCTCCGTCATCGGGGCCATGGTACGAACGCGGGTCACGGCACCTGGTGGCGCGCCGTGCGCGCCGCGGCGGCGACGGACTGCAGGACGACGGCGGCCTCGAGGCGCTCGGCGACGGCGACCATCCGCGTCCCGCCGGCGGGCAGGACGGCCGCGCCTTGCCGCAGCCGGGTCGCCGCCGGCAGGCCGAAGCGGAGCACGAGGCGGCCCTCGATGCGGTGGCGCACGCGATACGGGGCGTAGTGGTGGCGCAGCCTGTTGACGCGCGCGCGGGTCACGCGGACGTGCCGGCGCAGGGTCCGGCGCGGTCGTGCCATCCGCCGCCGGTAGCGCAGCGCGAGCGCCAGGCGGAGGTAGGTGAGCGCGACGCGCAGCCCGCGGGCGCGCCCGAGCCCGGGGGCGCCGGACCGCCGCACGACGTAGACGAGCAGCAGCGCGCCGGTGTGCTGCAGCCACCACGGCCACGCGGCGTGCCGGGGCGCCGCGTCGAGGAAGAAGGCCCGCCGCTGGCGATCGAGGTCGGCGAGCCCGCGGAAGCGCCGCCGCCACAGCACCTCCGGCGCCTGGACGAACTCGCCCCGCAGCGCGACCTCGCTGAGCAGGAGGCGGTCGGGGACGAGCACCTCCCGGTACACGCCGCCGAGCGAGTCCAGGACCCGGGCGCGGAACAGCCCGTAGATCATGTCCCCGGCCACCATGCCGCGGAAGGCGGCCGTCATGCGCGCGAACGGCTCCCGGATGCCGCTCGTCTCGGCCCGCCATGGCGCGCGCGCCGCGTCGTAGGGCCGGCCGTGCTCGTCGATACGCTGGGTCTGCGGATAGGCGAGCACGGCCTCGGGGTGCTCGTCGAGCAGCGCGACGAGGCGCTCGAGCCACGTCGGGCTCCACACGTCGTGGTCCGAGCCGAGCGCCCAGAACTCGGCCTGCGGGTAGCGCTCGCGGGCGAGCGCGAAGGCGCGGCGCGTGTTGCCCAGCATCCCGAGCCGCCGCGGGTTCACGTGCACCTCGACGCGGGGGTCCTCCGCAGCGAGCGCGCGGCACAGCTCCAGGGTGCCGTCCGTGGAGCCGTCGTCGATCAGCAGCAGGACGAGGTCGCCGTGGGTCTGGGCGAGGAGGGAGCGGGCCGCCTGCTCGAGGTACTGCGCCTTGTTGAACAGCGGCGCGGCGACGACGACGCGCGGCGACGGGCGGTCAGCGGTCATCGCCGGCGCCCTCCCGCTCCGCCTCGGCGACGAGCCGCCCCAGCGTCTCCTCCGCCGCGCCGAGCGCCGGCACGACGCGCCGGCGCACGACGGTCCGGACGGCGGGGACGGCGAGCGCGGCGCGCACGGGCGGCCCGAGCGCGGCGTCGCGCGCGCGGATCGCTCGTCCGCGCAGACGCCGCGCCCGCCGCCACAGCCGGTGGCGCAGGCTCACGTCGAGGTAGTCGAGCGCGAGCCGCGCGCCCGCCCGACGGCCGATGCCGAGCGACGCACCCTCCCCGCTCACGCCGTACGCCCAGGCGAAGGCGCCGGCGTGCTGCAGCCACCACGGCAGGTGCGTGTAGGCCGGCGCACCGTCGAGGAAGAACGCTTGCTTCTGGCGCTCGAGCTCGGCGAGACCGCGGAAGCGCCGCTCCCAGAGCACCTCGTCCGCCTGGGCGAAGGTGCCGCGGAGCGCGAGCTCGCTCAGCAGGAGCCGATCGGGGACGAGGACGGGCCGGTAGGTGCCGACCGCGGCGAGCGCGGAGACGCGGAACAGGCCGTAGATCATGTCGCCGGCCGCCATGCGACGGAAGGCGAGCCGCATGCGGGCGCGCGGATCCGTGCAGCCGCGGCTGTCGAACCGCCACGGCGGCTTGGCGTTCGCGTACGGCCGGCCGTGCTCGTCGATGCGGCGGGTGAGCGGG
>Ga0207708_10004322_pt1 | contig 10462 bp, 12 predicted proteins | sample KBSK5101metaG_FD_184340 | JGI IMG/M metagenome (GOLD analysis project Ga0207708, IMG submission 184340) | Corn, switchgrass and miscanthus rhizosphere microbial communities from Kellogg Biological Station, Michigan, USA - KBS K5-10-1 metaG... | ecosystem: Host-associated > Plants > Roots >...
CACAGCCCCTCGCGCAGCCGGTGGCGCTTCGCCTGCAGGCGGCGCACGGCCTTCAGGCGGGCGTTCGCCCGCGAGGAGATCGGTTCCACCCGTGCTCCGGTGTTACTTCGCCGCTGCGAGCGCTGCCTTAGCCGATTCGGCGAGCGCTTCGAAGGCCGCCGGGTCGGAAACGGCGAGGTCGGACAGCACCTTGCGGTCGAGATCGATCTCGGCCAGCTTCAGGCCGTGCATCAGCTGGTTGTAGGACAGCCCGTGCTGGCGGGCGCCGGCGTTGATGCGGATGATCCACAGCCGCCGGAAGTCGCGCTTTCGCGTGCGCCTGTCACGGTAGGCGTACGTGAGCGACTTGAGCATCTGCTCCTTGGCGCGCTTGTAGGTGTTCTTCTTGAGGCCGCGGTATCCCTTGGCCTGCTCGAGCACCTCCCGGCGCTTCTTCTTCGCATTGACGCTTCGCTTGACGCGTGCCATCGATCCTCCTACCTAACGCTTGCCGAGGAGGCGCCGCACCTCGCGCGCATCCGTCGCCGAGAGTCCCGTGTCATGCCGCTTCGCACGCCGCCGCTTCGCGGTCTTGTGCTCGAGCAGGTGCGACTTGAACGCGCGCCGGCGCAGCAGCTTGCCGGTCGCGCTCAACCTGAACCGCTTCTTCGTGGCTGACGAGGTCTTCATCTTCGGCATCGGGCTCTCTCCTACGTCTTCTTGGCCGGGGCCTTGGCGGCCGCCGCCTTCGCCGGCGCCTTGGCCGGCTGCTTCGTCGCGGGCGCCGCTTCGGGCGCCTCGGGCTGTTCCTCGCTGGGTGCTGCGGTCTTCTTCGCTGCCGGCGCCTTGGCCGGGGCCTTCCTGGCGGCGGCTGCGGGCTTTTCGGTCTCCGCCTCGGGCTCCGGCTTCTCCGCCTCGGGCTCGGCGGCCGGCGGGGTGTCCGTCACCGCCGCCGGGGCCTCGGGCGGGGCCGCGGGGGCTGCCGTCTCCGTCGGCGGCTCCGCCTCCTTCGCCGGGGCCTTGTGCGGCGCCAGCATCATCACCATGTTCCTGCCGTCCTGCAGCGGGTTCGATTCGATGACCCCGAGCTCGGCGACCTCCTCTGCCATCTTCAGCAGCAGCGCCCGTCCACGCTCGGGATGCGTCATCTCGCGTCCCCGGAACATGATCGTCACCTTGACCTTGTCACGGTTCTTCAGGAAGCGGACGACGTGGCCCTTCTTGGTCGCGTAGTCGTGTGGGTCGATCTTCGGACGGAGCTTGATCTCCTTGATCGTGATGGTGGACTGGTGCTTGCGTGCGAGCTTCGCCTTCTGCTCCTGCTCGTACTTGTACTTCGAGTAGTCCATCACCCGGCACACGGGCGGCTTCGCGTCGGGGGCCACCTCGACCAGGTCGAGGTTCTTGTCCCACGCGTACCGCTGAGCATCCTCCGTGCTCTTGATGCCGATCTGTGACCCATCGGCATCGATCAGGCGCACCTGCGGAACGCGGATGGCCTCGTTGATCCGGGTCGTCGGCTCCTGCGGCCGCTGGTCGAAACGCCTTCGCGGCCTCAAGAGATGTGCCCAGTCACGATCTGATACAAGCTTGCGGTGTCCTTTCGTCGTAAACGGAAAACGGGCGCCACACGGGCACCCGTCTCGCGACCGCCGATGCGGTCACCCATCCGATGAAACTCGGTTGAACCTGCGCGAGCGCCGTGGGCCCCGGCAGGTGAGAAGCTGATGCCTCTGCTTTGCCAGGATTGGAGTATAGCGGACGGCATCGGCGGCCCCTCGGGGCGGCGGGGCAGCGAAGGACATACGTCACAGTCACCGGATGACAACCTTGACCTGAGGCATCGAGGTTGGAATGATCGACGCGTGTTCAGGGATCGGATCCAGGCCGGAGGGGGACTCGCGGCCGCCCTGCCTGATCTGCGGGGACGGCCCAATGCCACCATCATCGGCCTCGCGCGCGGTGGCGTCGAGGTCGGCGCCGAGATGGCGCGGCTGCTCGAGCTGCCGATGGACGTGCTCTGCATCAAGAAGGTGCCGATGCCCGGGTATCCCGAACTGGCCATGGGCGCCGTCGCCCCTCAGGGGGAGCGGTTCACCAACCGCCGGATCGCCTCCGCCCTGTCCACGCGCGAGATCGAGGCGGCCTACGACGCCGCCACCGCCGAGGCGCGTGCCATGGACGAGCGGCTGCGGGGCGGCGTCCCCCTCAACCTGGCCGGCCGGATCGCGGTGATCGTCGACGACGGCGCCGCCACGGGCGCCTCCGTGCGGGCAGCGCTGGCGGCCGTCCGCAACGCGATGGCCCGTCAGCTGATCATCGCCCTGCCCGTGCTCCCGCAGCCCGCCGCCGAGCGAATGGCCCGCGAGTGCGACCGGCTGGTCACGCTGCGCGCTCCACAGCGGTTTCGCGCCGTCGGGCAGTTCTACGAGGAGTTTCCGCCGGTGTCCGAGGAGCGCGTTCGCCAGCTGCTGCTCGAACATCAGCCGGCCGTGGAGGTCTAGGCCCAGCAGCGAGCCGGGCACCGGCCGCTGCTTGCGGTGGCTCAGCGGATGCCGGTGTCGTAGACGACGTCGAGGTGCACCGTCCGCCCCGCGGCGACGCGGAAGGGGACTGGCTTGGCCACGCCCATCAGGCCGGCGACGCGCTGCGGCATCAGCAGGTAGCTGCCGGGGGCCAGGTTGCCCTCGGCGCGGCCGTGAACGACGGTCAGGGTGGCGGCTTCGGTGCCGTCCTTGGCCTGCACGGACAGCTCGGCGTGGTCGACCGGCCGGGGCCGGCACTGGGGATCGTCGTCATCGCGAACGACCGGGCAGCTGGGCCCCGACACCACCTTCACCATGACCGTGCCGGTGGGGCCGCCGCCGCTCCCCGAGCCGGCCTGCGAGCCGCCGCTGCCTGCGGCGCTTCCGCAGCCGGCTGCCAGGAGCAGAAGGATGAGGATGATCGGTCTCATGCCCATCTGACGCCCGCCGGCCGCTTCGGGTTCACTCCGCCGGCCGAAGGCCGAGGATCTCGCGTGCCCGGGCCGGCGAGGCGGGGGCACGTCCGAGCAGTCCGCCCAGGCCGACGATCCGCTCGACGAGATCGGCATTCGACCGGGCGCGAACGCCCGGCTCGAGCTCGACCTGGTCCTCGAAGCCGCAGCGAACATGGCCGCCCGCCGCGAGCGCGGTGGCCGAGATCGGCAGGAAGGCGCGGCCGATGCCGGTCGCCGACCAGGTAGAGCCCTCGGGCAGCCGCCCCGCGAGCATCAGCAGGTTGGCGGGCGTGCCGCGCAGGCCCCCGGGCACGTTCAGCACCAGGTCGAAATGCTGGGAGCCGGCCAGCGGCGCCTTGCCGACCAGCCAGGCGGCGTTGTCGAGGTGGCCGGCGTCGAAGATCTCGAGCTCCGGCTTGACTCCTGCCGCCAGCTGCGCGCGGGCGAACTCGAGCATCAGCGGCGCAGGGTTCTCGAACACCCCGCGGCCGAAGTTGACCGTTCCGCAGGTCAGGCTCGCCATCTCCGGGGCGGCCTCGAGGGAGCCCAGCCGCTCCTCCGCCGACATGCCGATCGCACCGCCGGTCGAGACCTGCACGATGATCTCCGGCACCTGCGAGCGGATCGCCGCCACGGTCTCGGTGTAGCGGGCACCGTCCTGGGTCGGGGTACCGTCGTCCCACCGGGAATGGACGTGCACCATCCGCGCGCCGGCGTCGAACGCCCGGCGGGTCTCGGCGGCGATCTCGGCCGGGGTGAAGGGCACGGCGGGCGCCTGCTCGCGGGTCGTCTCGGCACCGCACGGCGCCACCGTCACGATCAGGTCGTCCATTGCCCGGCTACGCGGGTGGGTTGAAGCGCTCGCCGGCTGCGACCGCCCTGCCCTGCGGACCGCGCGAGTGATCCTTGCGCACCACGTAGGTGCCGCGGGCGCGGGTCGCGAGCACCGGCTGCTCGAGGTAGTCGGCCGCGGAGTCGCTGATGTCGGGCCGGGCGGCGATCTCCTTCCACAGCTCCAGGTCGACGGTGCGGCTGGTGTTGCCCATGCGGACGATCGTGCCGGTGGCGCGCACGAAGTCGCCGGCGGCCAGCGGCGCCAGGAACTCCACCTTCTCGTAGCCCGCGAACAGCCCTTCGTCGCCGTCGGTATGGATGGCGAGCTCGGTGACGATGTCGCCGAAGATCTCCAGGCCGTGCGCCCCGTCCACCAGGTGGCCGCCGTAGTGCGCATCCGCAGCGGACAACCGCATGCGAAGCTCGACGTTGAGTCCCTCCATCACCCCTCCGTCCTCACGCGTTTGACGAGCTCCTGGGCGATCCACGCGGCGACCTTCGAGGGCGTCGCTCCCGGCCCGAAGCCGGCATCGTACCCAAGCTCCTTGGCGAACGTGTTCGAGAGCCGGGGACCGCCGCAGACCAGCACGTAACGGTCTCGCAGCCCCTCGGCCTCGAGCAGGTCGACCAGCTTGGTCAGCTGGCGGGTGTGCACCTGCTTCTGGGTAACCACCTGCGAGACCAGGATCGCATCCGCATGCCGCTCCTGCGCCTCGCGAAGCAGCCGCTCGCAGGGCACCTGAGCCCCCAGGTTGACCGCCTCGATCCACGGATACCGCTCGAGGCCGTAGTCGCCGGCGAAACCCTTCATGTTCATGATCGCGTCGATCCCCACGGTGTGCGCATCGGATTCGATCGCCGCCCCGATCACGACCAGCCGCCGGCCCAGCTGCCCCTCGATCAGGGCGTTCACCTCGGCGAACCCCAGGGCCGGCGCCTCGACCTCGGTGGCCGTGACCTGGGCCGGATCCACCCCGGCTGGGGCCCTGGCGTAGGCGACGTAGAACGTCATGTCCCGGTCGGCCGCCGCCGCGTGCACAACCTGCGGCTCGCGGAAGCCGTTGTTGCGGAGAAACTGCAGGCCGACCTCCCGGGCCCGGGCGTCGGCCGGCACCGGCAGGGTGAAGCTGAGCTGCACCATGCCGTCTCCAAGAGTGTCGCCGTAGGGAACGAGCTCAGCCATCTGCACCGCCCGCCGACCAGGCGGCGAGCTGCGGCTCCCACAGCTCGAGGAACGGGTTGTGGTAGCCGGGCGCCCGTTCGGCCACACCCTCCAAGCCGCGGCCGCCGTCACGGCGGCGCGGGGTGTCGGCGAACCATCCCCGCTCGATGGCGTCGAACATGCCCACCCCGGCCACCTCTCGCAGCAGCCCCACGGTCTGCGCAAGCACGGCTGCGGATCGGCGGTCGAGCGGCCCGCCGGGCACCGCCTGCAGCGACTCGCGCAGCGGCCGGGCGGCGTCGAACACGCGCCGGGCGTCCTGGATCGCCAGCAGCCGGTCGGCCAGGAAGGGCGTGTGCACCGCTTCCGTCAGGATCGACAGCAGCTGGATGTGCTGGCCGGTGGCGACGCCGACCAGGTTGAACATCGTCCCCAGCGACTGCGTGCGGAAGATGTCGCCGGTGACGTGCTTGGTGGGCGGCATGTACTTGATCGGGCAGCTCGGGAAGAGCTCGCGGATGAGGAGCGCCAGCGCCCACTCGTCGACGATCTGGCCCGGCAGATCGGGATCGATCTCGAAAGCGTGGCCGAGCCCGATCTGCGCCTCGGGGATGCCGGCCGCGAGCGCGAGCGCGCGGTTGATCAACGTCGAGGCGACCACCGTATGGCCGCCCTCCCGGCCCGAGGCGGTCGTCAGGTAGTTGTCCTCGCCCGTGTTGATGATGATCCCGGCCCGGCCGTTGATCATGCGGCTCACGTACTGGTCGCAGAACGTCCGCTCCGGGTTGATGTCGCGGAAGAGGATCCCGTACATCGAGTCGTTCAGCATCATGTCGAGCCGCTCCAGCGCTCCGCAGGCGGCGATCTCGGGCATGCACAGGCCCGAGGCGTAGTTCGTGAGCCGCAGGTACCGGCCGACCTCGGGCATCACCTCGTCGAGCGCCGCCCGCACGCAGCGGAAGTTGGCCTGGGTGGCGAACGTGCCGCCGAAGCCCTCCGTCGTCTCGCCGTAGGGGACGTAGTCGAGCAGGCTCTGGGCGGTCGAGCGGATGACGGCGACGACGTCGGCGCCGGCCCGCGCCGCAGCCTGGGCCTGGCGGGCGTCCTCGTGGATGTTGCCGGTGGCGACGATGACGTAGAGCCACGGCGTGGCCGGATCGCCGTGTTGCTCGATCAGCTCGTCACGCCGCGCCCGCTGGGCCACGATCCGCTCGTCGGCCTCCCGCGCGAGCCGCGCAGCCAGCTCCCTCGCATCGCCTGAAACGTTGGGGTCTGACCCCAATCTCTCGCCGGCGGCGACGGCCTCGGCCACCTGCTGGGGCGAGGCCTGCCGCTCGACGCAGGTCTGCGCCAGCGGGACCGCCAGACCCCCGGGAAGGTCCGGACCGAGCGCGTCGACAAGAACGTTCGGGAGCGGGACGCCCAGCTCGTCGACGCCGTCCACGCCGAAGAGGCGCGCGACGGTGCGCTCGATCGCGACCGTCGTGTGCCCCACCGCGAACTGCATGATCGGCGCCGCGATCGAGTCGGCCAGCGCGAACGCCTCCTCCGTCAGCTCCCGGTCGAGGTCGAGCCTCATGCCGCAAATCCTGCCACGACGTCGTACACGGGCCAGCGGCCGGCGCTCGCGCCGACCAGCGCGTCGAAGGCCTCCGCCGGCGTCCGCGAGCCGTCGGGATGAAACGGGCTCGACGTGAGGGCGGCGATCCGAAGCGGCCGGCGGGCGGCGAGCTCGACCCCCGCCCGGCGGGCGCGCGCCACCGTCTGTGCTCCGGCCAGGACTCGCGTGGCGTCGGCGACGACCAGCGTCACCCGGCGCCGCCCGCGCATGAGCGCCTCCAGGAGCGGATCGGTCAGCGCGCCCGCCATCTCCGCCACCGCTCCGTCCCCCACCTCGGCCGCGGCCTCGGCCTCGTACCCGGCCGCCCGCGCGAGCGCGATCTCGGCCGGCGCATCGGTCACCGGAAGGTCGAGTGCGTCGACCGCCAGCTTCAGCCGCAGGGGCAGATTGTCGCCGCCCTGCGCGAGCGACGCACCGGCCGCCAGCACGACGGCGTCGGCCCGGCCGGGCGCGGCTGTGCCGAGCCTGCCGAGCGCGCCCTCGAGCAACAGGCGCTCCGCCCCGGCGTCGCGCAGCGCGGCGAGCGCCGCGTCCAGCTCGTCGAGCCGCGTCGGGCCGGAGACGACGACCGCCTCTCCCCCGCTCGCCGCCACCACGACCACCTCGCCGGCGGCGGTGCGAAACGGCAGCTCGCGCACCACCGGGGTCTGACCCCGAAGTTGCGTGGTGGTGAGGACGAGCGCGCCGGCCGGCGGGGCGATGCGCGGCTTGGCGAGGCCGGTGAGCTGATCGCGAGCCTCGCCGTCGAGGCCGAGCGAGGCCAGGCCGACCCGGCCGGCCATCCCCTCCAGCAGGTGGTTCACGACGGTCGTCTTGCCGGCGTTCTTGGCGAGGCCCACGACGGTGACCGTCGTGTGCGGTCGCAGCAGCTCGGCGAGCGTCACCGCCTGACCAGGTGCTTCGGGAAGGCCTCGTGCGGGCGCCCGTCCCTGCGCGTCCCGGCCTTCGCCGCCACCAGGCAGTTGTAGACGGCCTCCTCCGCCGCCTCGTAGGCGGCGGCGAAGAGCGGCGACATGCGGTCGGTGCGAAAGGCCTGCTCGCGCGTGACCGTGAAGGCGATCCCGATCTCGCCCGAGCCGTTGCTGGCATACGAGCCGGCCCGAGCCAGCCCCAGGAGCGGCCGTAGCGCCAGCCGCCGCAGCTGGATCGCCGTGAGCGGCGCGTCTGTGGCGCAGACCGCGATGCACGACCCCTCCGGCGGCGGGTCGCCCGGGACCGGGTCGAACCTGAGGCCCCCGACGGTCAGCCGCTCGCGGTCGCCGAAGTTGCACATCAGGAGGACGCCGACGGTGTGCCCCTCGACCAGCCGCGACGCCGTCCCGATCCCGCCTGCGAAGTCGAAGCAGGTCATGCCGGTGCCGGAGCCGACCGTCCCCTCCGCCACCTCGAGCCCGGCGTTCGCGAGCGCCGCATTGGCATCCTCGACGGTCACGGTGCGCGAGTCGCCGAGATCGGAGTCGTCGCACTCGCCGACGACCGGGATCACGGTCTTGTCGGGGCTCCCGCCCGCCGCCAGCACCGCGGCGTGATAGACCGTCCCGACCGCGTGCGTGCCGCACAGCCACACGGGCGTCACGATCAGACCGTACTCGTCGATCTCGAGCTTCGCGGTCAGCTCCCCCACGCCGTTGGTCGTGTCGACGCCAGCCCGCGTCGGCAGCTCGGGCGGGACGACCACCGTGACGCCGGTCGCCTCGCCGCTCGCCGCCTGGGCATGGCCGACGCGCACCCCGGGAACGTCGGTGATCGCGTTTCGCTCCCCGGTCGGAAAGAGGCCCACGGGGCCGCCGATGTCGCGCCAGCGCTCTCCCATCCTGTCCCGTCTATACCAGATCCAGCCCGTCGTACGACCAGGGAAACGCCTGCTCGAAGGCCCGGGCGGCACGCAGGACGAGCGCGTCCTCCCCACGCCGGCCCACGATCTGGAGGCCGACCGGGAGCCCGTCCGAGTCGAACCCGCACGGCAGCGACGCGGCCGGCTGGCCGGTGACGTTGAAGGGGTACGTGAACGCCGTCCAGCTCAGGTACTCGGTCGGCCGGCCCGCCACCCAGCCCGGCTGGTCGGCGCCTGCCCGAAACGGCGGGCACGGCATCGTCGGCGTCACCAGCAGGTCGTGGGCCTCGAAGAACGTGTCCATCCCCGCCGTGTAGCGCTCGCGAGCCTCGTGCGCGGCCGCAAGGTCGGCCTCGGTCATCCGCATCCCCCGCTCGACGACCTCCCAGCGACCCGGGTCCGCCAGCTCCCGCTTGGCCGGGTCCTCGTCCTGCGCCTGGTTCCAGGCCCAGATCGGGTCGACGATCGGCCACGGGTCGGCGAGGCCGGGGTCGGTGTCCTCGAGCACGAGGCCCAGCTCCGGGAGGCGGCGAGCGGCCGCCGCCGCGACGCCGAGGACATCGCCCTCGACGGCCGCGTAGCCCAGGTCGGCCGACCAGGCCGCCCGCACGCCCTCGACGCCCTCCTCGAGCGTCTCCGAGAACGACGTCGCCGCCATCACGTCGAGCAGGAGCGCGGCGTCGGCCACCGTCCGCGCGATCGGCCCCTGCGCCGAGAGCCCCGACCCGGCGACCGTCGGCACGAGCCCCACCGTCGGCTTCAGGCCGAAGACGCCGCAGAACGACGCCGGGATCCGGATCGAGCCGGCGCCGTCGCCGCCCTGGGCTATCCGCACGACGCCGGCGGCGACCGCGGCCGCCGAGCCGCCCGATGACCCGCCCGCGGTCAGCCCGTGCCGCCACGGGTTGTGGGCCGGGCCGTTCACGCGGTTTCCCGACTCGCCCTTCCACCCGTACTCCGACGTCGTCGTCTTCCCGACCATGACCGCTCCGGCGGCGCGGATGCGGGCGACGAGCGGCGAGTCGGCCCGCGCGACCCCGTCCTTGTGGACGAGCGAGCCCATGCTCGTCGGCACCCCGGCGACGTCGACCAGGTCCTTGATCGCGACCGGGATGCCCGCCAGCGGCCCGGCCGACCCGGCGGCGTGTGAGCGCTCGGCGGCCGCGGCCTGCTCGAGCGCGAGGTCGGCCGTGCGCGTGACGAACGCGTTCAGGCGGGCGTCGACCGCGTCGATCCGCCCGAGCGCCTCCTGCGCGACCTCGACCGGCGAGCGCTCGCGGCGGCGGAAGCTCTCGATCAGCCCGGCCGCGGTCACGCCGTGCCGCGCCCGCCCGGCCCGACCTCGTCAGCGGACGGCCCGGGCGCGGTCACGATGCACGCGGCGCGGTGATCGGGTGCCGCCTCCTCCCGCGGGCGCTGGAGGCTCGGATCGACCTCCGAGCACCTCGGCTCGGCGATCGGGCAGCGGGGATGAAACCGGCACCCCGGCGGGACGCGGACCGGGTTCGGCGTCTCGCCTGTGAGGATCTGCGGCGTCGTCTGCTCGCGTGGGTCACGCTTCGGCACCACCGTGATGAGGGCGCGGGTGTAGGGGTGCTGCGGGTTTCGGACGACGTCCCGGGCCGGGCCCTCCTCGACGATCCGGCCCAGGTACATGACGGCGATCCGGTCGGCGAAATGCGCGGCCGTGGACAGGTCGTGGGTGATCATGAGGATGCCCATCCCCTCCTTGCGCAGCCCGTCCAGGAGCGACAGGATCCCGGCCCGCACGGAGACGTCGAGCATCGACACCGGCTCGTCGGCGACGAGCAGCTTGGGGTCGAGCACAAGGCTCGCGGCGATCGCGACGCGCTGCCGCTGGCCGCCGGAGAGCTCATGCGGGTAGCGGTCGATGAAGAGCTCCGGCGGCGACAGCCCGGCGCGCACCAGCGCCTCCCGCACCTTGGCGTCGCGCTCCTCCCTGCCGCGGGCGATGCGGTGCACGACCAGCGGCTCCTCGATCGTGTCGCGGACGGTGAACCGCGGGTCGAGCGACTCGTACGGATCCTGGTA
>Ga0207708_10004324_pt1 | contig 10461 bp, 10 predicted proteins | sample KBSK5101metaG_FD_184340 | JGI IMG/M metagenome (GOLD analysis project Ga0207708, IMG submission 184340) | Corn, switchgrass and miscanthus rhizosphere microbial communities from Kellogg Biological Station, Michigan, USA - KBS K5-10-1 metaG... | ecosystem: Host-associated > Plants > Roots >...
TACATCATGTACCGTACAGAACGAACTAACGAGGGCTCGTCATGACGGACTTCGACGTGGTCGTCGTCGGCGCCTCGCTCGCCGGCTGCGCCACCGCGATCCAGCTCGGCCGCGCCGGACACCGCGTCGCTCTGGTGGACAAGCGGCCGGACCCGGCGGCCTACAAGCGCGTCTGCGGGCACTTCATCCAGTCCAGCGCGGTCCCCGCGCTCGAGCGGCTCGGCGTGCTGGACGAGCTCGAGGCCGCCGGCGCGGTGCGCGGGCACGGCCGCGTTTGGTCGCCCTACGGATGGTTCGGGGACCCGGCGGGCCCCGGACGGAACGCCTCGCTGAGCCTCCGGCGCGAGAAGCTCGACCCGCTGCTGCGCCGCCGCGCGGCCGCGACGCCCGGCGTGGAGCTGCTGCTCGGCCACGCGCTCACGGGCACCGAGCGCACGCCCGAGGGCCGCCGCGTCGAGCTGAGCCGCGGCCCCGCGCTCACCACCCGGCTGCTCGTCGGGGCCGACGGGCGCGGCTCCCGCACGGCCGCGCTGGCCGGCGTCCGCACCCGGACGAGCGACAACGCCCGATTCGCCTACTGGGGGTACTTCGAGGGCCCGCCGCTCGGCACCGGCGCGAGCGTGCACATCTGGTTCTGCGGCCGCGACATCGGGATCGCCACGCCGACCGACGGCGGCCTGATGCTCTATGTCGCGTTCCCGGGCCGCGAGCGCGCGACGGCGTTCAAGGCCGACATCGAGGGGGAGCTGCGCGCGTTCGTCGGCGCCCTGCCGGACGCGCCCCCGATCGCCGAGTCGCGGCTCGCCGGGCCGCTCGTCGGCAAGCTCGACCTCACCAACGAGTGGCGCGCGCCGGCCGGCGACGCCGTCGCCCTGGTCGGCGACGCCGCGCTCGCCGCCGACCCGGTCGGCGCGGTCGGCTGCGGCTGGGCCGTGCAGTCCGCGGAGTGGCTGGCGGAGGCGGTCTCGCCCGCCCTCCACGGAGAGCGGCGGCCGGCGGCCGGGCTGCGCGCCTACCGCCGCCGCCACCGGCGCGAGCTGCTCGGCCACTCGCTGATGGCCGCCGACGCCGCGCGCGGGCGGCCGATGGCGCCGCCGCAGCGGCTGCTGTTCGCGGCCGCGGTGCACGATCCCGTCACCGCCCGGCGCGTCGCCGACTTCGCCTCGCGCGAGATCCGCCCGCACACGCTGCTGTCGCCGCGGGCGCTCGCCCGCGCGGCCGCCGTGATCGCCCGCACGCGCGTGCCGCAGGCCCGCAGCGGTGCTAGAACTGCCGCTCAATGAAGCTGCTCGTAACGGGCGGCGCGGGCTACATCGGGTCCGTGGTCGCCAACCTGCTGCTGGAGCGCGGGCACGAGGTCGTCGTGCTCGACGACCTCTCGCGCGGGCACCGCGCGGCGGTCCCCTCCGGCGCCCGCTTCGCCGAGGTCGGCCTGGCCGACGCCGACGGCACCCGCGACGCGCTCGCCGAGGGCTTCGACGGCGTCCTGCACTTCGCCGCGCTCGCGCTCGTCGCGGAATCCGTGGAGTTCCCGGAGCGCTACCACCGCGGCAACTTCGTCGGCACCCTGAACCTGCTCGACGCGATGCGCGAGCACGGCATCAAGCGGCTCGTGTTCTCCTCCACCTGCGCGACCTACGGCGAGCCCGAGCAGGTCCCGATGCCCGAGACGCTGCCGACCAATCCGGTCAACTCCTACGGCAACTCCAAGCTCGCCGTCGACCGCATGATCGGCGACGAGTGCCGCGCGCACGGGCTCGGCGCGATCTCGCTGCGCTACTTCAACGTCGCGGGCGCGAGCGGGGAGCTGGGCGAGGACCACTACCCCGAGACGCACCTGATCCCGCTGGTGCTGCAGGCCGCCGCCGGCACGCGCGAGCACGTCTCCGTCTTCGGCACGGACTACCCGACCGAGGACGGCACCGCGGTGCGCGACTACATCCACGTCGAGGACCTCGGGCGCGCGCACCTGCTCGCGATGGACGCGATCGCCCCCGGCACGCACACGATCTACAACCTCGGCAACGGGCTCGGGTTCTCCGTGCGCCAGGTGATCGAGGCCGCGCGCAAGGTCACGGGCCGCGAGATCCCCGTCAAGGAGGAGCCGCGCCGCCCCGGCGACCCCGCCCAGCTGGTCGCCTCCAGCGAGAAGGTCCGCGCGGAGCTCGGCTGGGAGCCCGAGAAGGACCTCGAGACGATGATCGCCGACGCGTGGGCCTGGCGCCAGGCGCGCCCGGACGGCTACGGCTCCAGCAACGGCGCGAGCTGAGCGAGCGCCTCCGCGAGCACCTGCTCCGGGGGCTGCGTCGCGTCGATGACCGCCCAGCGCTCCGGCTCGGCCGCCGCGAGCTCGTCGTAGGCGCGCGCGCATGCGATCCAGAACGCCTCCCGCTCGGACTCGATGCGGTCATGGGCCTCGCCGCGGCCGCCGACGCGAGCCAGCCCGGCGGCGGGCTCGATCCGCAGCAGCAGCGTCCGCTCGGGGGCGATCCCGGCGGTGCCGAACGCGTTCAGCGCGCGCACCGCGTCGACCCCGAGCCCGCGGGCGGCGCCCTGGTAGGCGAGCGAGGAGTCCACGAAGCGGTCGAGCAGCACGAGCCGCCCGGCGTCGAGCAGCGGGCGCAGGCGCTCCTCCACGAGCTGGGCCCGCGCGGCGGCGTAGATCAGCGCCTCCGCCCGGCCGCCGACCGTCAGCGCCGGGTCCTTGACGAGCGCACGCAGGCGCTCCGAGAGCTCGACGCCGCCCGGCTCGCGCAGCACGACGGGCTCCCGCGCCGCCAGCGCGCCGGCCAGCCCGGCGACCAGCGTGCTCTTGCCGGCGCCGTCGATCCCCTCGACCGTGATCAGCACACGATCTCGTCCCGCAGCGGGGCGATCCCGCCCACGGCCGCCATGCCGCCGATCTGGTCGTGGACCGAGCCCATTCACGGGATCGTGCCACAGCACGGCCGGGCCCCCATCTATCGTTGCCGTGACCGTGCTCGCCGCCCTCGAACCGCACCCGCATGCCGCCGCCGTGCTCGGCGCGGCGCTGCAGCCCGACCGCGGGCCCGCGCACGCGTACCTGCTGCACGGCCCGGCCGGCACCGGCAAGCGGGTCGCCGCGCGCGCGTTCGCGGCCGAACTGCTCTCGCGCGGCGCCCCGGACCCCGCCAACGTGCGCGCTCGCGTGGAGCACGGCTCGCACCCCGATCTGACGTGGGTCGCGCCGAGCGGCGCGCACGAGATGCTCCGGCGCGACGTCGACGAGGCCGTCGTGGGCGCCGCCGGGCGGACGCCGTTCGAGGCGCCGTTCCGCGTGTTCGTGCTCGAGCGCGTGGACACGATGAACGACGAGACCGCCAACTCGCTGCTCAAGACGCTCGAGGAGCCGCCGGTCTACGTCGTGCTGCTGCTGCTCACGGACCGTCCCAGCCAGGTGCTGCCGACGATCGCCAGCCGCTGCCAGGGCGTGCGCTTCGACCCGCTCGGCGCCGAGGCGGTCGCGCAGAAGCTGCAGTCGCGGGGCGTCGCGCCCGACGTCGCCCTGGCCTGCGCCCGGCTGTCGCTCGGCGACGGCGAGAAGGCGCTCGAGCTCGGCCTCGCGGAGGGCCCCGCGCTGCGCGCCGCCGCCGAGCGGTTCGCGCGCGCGCCGCTCTCCGGCCGGGCCTCCGGGTCGCCGTGGGAGCCGCTGCTCAAGACCGCGCGCGAGCGCGGCCGGGTCGCGAGCGAGCAGGTCGAGGCGGCGCTCGCCGAGGAGCTCGCGTACCTGCCCAAGAAGGAGCACAAGCGGCGCGAGACCGAGTTCGGCCAGCGCGCCCAGCGGGCCAAGCGCCGGGCCGAGACGGGCGCGCTCGACCAGGCGCTGCAGCTGATCGGGCTCTGGTACCGCGACCTCGCGTGCGTCGTCGCCGGCGCGCCCGAGCTCGTGCACCACACCGACCGCATGCCGGCCCTCACCGAGGACGCGGAGGGGCGCGAACGGGCGGGGTCCGATCTGCGCGAGGCGCTGGAGCAGGTCGACGATGCGCGCGCCCGCCTGGCGCTCAACGTCGACTCGCAGCTCTCCTTCGAGGCGCTCGCCTACCGCCTCGAGCGCCGCTTGGCGGCATGACGAGGACCGAGGTCCGCATCCGCGGCGCGCACGCCACCGTGCGGGCCGACGGGCTCGAGGACGAGGTCGCGGTCGAGGAGCCGCTGGAGATCCGCGTCGACGGCCGCGCGCTCGCGGTGACGATGCGCACCCCCGGCCACGACGAGGAGCTCGCGCTCGGGTTCCTCTACGGCGAGGGGCTGATCGACGGCGCCCGCGCCGCCGCGCCGCCGGCGGACCTGGCGGGCAACACCGTCGAGGTGGCGGGACCGCTGCTGCGCGAGCCGTCCGCGCGCTCGTTCTTCACGTCCTCCTCGTGCGGCGTCTGCGGCAAGGGCGCGCTCGAGGAGGTGGCGGTCCACGCCGCGCCGATCCCCGACGGCCCGGTCCTCGAGCGCGCGCTCGTGGCGGCCCTGCCGGACCGGCTGCGACAGCCGACGTTCGAGCGCACCGGCGGGCTGCACGCCACCGGGCTCTTCACGCCGGACGGCGAGCTGCTGTGCGTGCGCGAGGACGTCGGGCGCCACAACGCGATGGACAAGGTGATCGGCCGGGCGCTGATCGACGGCCTGCTCCCGCTGCACCCGAACGTGCTGTGCGTGTCCGGGCGGCTCTCGTTCGAGCTCGTCCAGAAGGCCGCGGTGGCCGGCGCGCCGCTGCTCGTGGGCGTCGGCGCACCGACGTCGCTGGCCGTCACGCTGGCCGACGACCGCGGGCTGACCCTGTGCGGGTTCGCCCGCGGGGGCCGCGTGAACGTCTACACCTACAGCAGCCGCGTGCTCTGAGGCGCGGCCGCGGCCGCCTCGCGCAGCTGCCGGCGGCGCAGCGGCGTGGCGTCGATCTTCGCCCACAGCTCGCTGACGCCGACGAGGTTGTCCCAGCGCGCCATCAGGCTGCCGTCCTTGCCGGTCAGCTCGACCTGGAACGCGCCCGCCTGGCGCTCCGTGACGTCGAGCTCGCGCTCGTCGGCTCCTGTCGGATCGGCGCGCAGCGCCTCCATCTGCTCCGCCACGAGGGGGTCGCCCGCGGGGCCGGACACGATCAGCTCTCGTCTTGTCATCGAGGCTGACTGTTACCCCGAATCCCCGCCGATCGGACCCAACTCGACGGTCAGACCGTGAACCTCGAAGCCGCGAAACGCGGAAAATCGGCCGTGATCGGGGCCGTGGAAGTCCGTCGAGCCGGTCGTCAGGAGCCCGCGGGAGGCCGCGAACTCGTGCAGCAGGCGGGTCTGCTCCTCGCTGTGGGTGACGTAGAAGCACTCGACGCCGTCGAGCCCGGCGTCGGCGAACTCGGCGAGCGTCGCCAGCGCTTCCTCGGGCGCGTCGACGTCCCAGAACGGGTGCGCCCAGACCGCGACGCCGCCGGCCGCGTGGATGACCTCGATCGCCTGCGCCACGGTCGGCCGGCTGCGCGCGACGTAGGCCTTCGCGCCCGGGACGAGGTAGGGCGGGAACAGCTCGTCCTTGCCGTGGATCCCCTCGTCGGCGAGGCGCTGCGCGTTGGCGGGGTGCGCGAGCACGGCGTCGGCGAGGTGCGGGCGCCCGATCGGCTTGCCGGCCTCGCGGCGGGCGACGAGCGGGGCGTCGTCGAGCTCGAAGCCGAGCTCGCGCAGGCGGTCGGCCATCTGCTCGATCCGGCGCGCGCGGTCGCCGCGGAAGTCCTCGAGGATCGCGATCAGGTCGGGGTCGGAGACGTCGAGCTCGTAGCCGAGGATGTGCAGGTCCTCGTGGCCGCCGTGCACCGCCGAGAGCTCGGCGGCGGCGGAGAAGCGCAGGCCGAGCTCGCGGGCGCGCGCGGCCGCCTCCGGGACGCCGTCGACGGTGTCGTGGTCCGTCAGCGCGAACAGCTCGACGCCCGCCGCCGCGGCGCGCTCGACGACCTCCGCGGCCGGCAGCGAGCCGTCGGAGTGGACGGAGTGGGCCTGCAGGTCGAATGAGGGCTGGGCGGGCATCGGGGCAGCCTACGGTTTGGCCGCGGCCCGCGACCGGGAAGCCTTGTCCGCAACCCGAAGTCGCACTCCAGAGGGAGGAATAGCGATGTCAACAGGTCTCATCATCGCCATCGTCGTGGTGGCCATCATCATCATCGCCCTGCTCGTGATGCTGCCGCGCATGCGGCGCAAGGCTGCACTGCAGAAGCGCGAGCGCGAGCTCAGTCACCGTCGCGAGGCGGTCGCCACCGAGCACCGCGAGACGGCCGACGTCCGTCAGCGCGAGGCCGAGCAGGCCGAGCGCAAGGCCGCCATGGCCCAGAAGGAGGCCGAGCGCCAGCGCGCGGAGGCCGAGCTCCACCAGGAGCGCGCGACCATGCACGAGCGCGGCGACGCCGATCACGAGCTGATCGACGAGCACGAGCGCGACAAGTTCGCCGGTACCTCGGCCGATCCGGACGGCACCATGGCCCAGGAGCCGCGGAGCGAGTTCGACGAGGGCCGCGAGGTCGGTCACGAGGAGCAGGCGCGCGAGAGCGACGGCCGCTTCAACCGTGACGAGCGCACCGCCGACTCCACGACGGAGCCGACCCGCCGCGCGTAGCGCCTAGGGGACCAGCGTGCCCTGCGCGAGCAGGGCACGCGCGTCCGGCGCCGCCAGCGGCGCGGCCACGTGGTAGCCCTGGGCGAACTCGCAGCCCAGGACGCGCAGGTGCTCGAGCTGCCCGGCGGTCTCGACGCCCTCCGCGATCACCTCGAGCCCGAGGTTGTGGGCGAGCTCCACGATCGCCTTGACGATCTCGAACGAGCCGCCGTCGTGCCCCATCCCGCTCACGAGCGGGCCGAAGATCTTCACCGCGTCGCCCGGGAAGCGGTGCAGCAGCCGCAGCGACGACGCCCCGGTGCCGAAGTCGTCGATCTGCCAGCGCACGCCGAGCGTCTCCAGCACGTGCGCGAGCGTGCGCCGCGTCGCCTCGGCGTCGCGCGCGAGGTCGTGCTCGCGGACCTCCAGGCGCAGCGCGCGCGGGTCGAGGCCGGTGTGGGCGAGCACCGTCTCGAGCTCGACCGGGAAGTTCGGCTCCGAGAGCTGCCGGTGTGAGACGTTGACGGACAGCATCAGCCCCTCGCCGCCCGGCAGCGCGCGCCACTCGGCCATCTCCGCGCACGCGCGGTCGAGCACGCGGCGGCCGAGCGCCACGATCAGCCCCGTCTCCTCGGCGATCGGCACGAAGTCCGCCGGGTCGATCGGCTCGCCGCCCGGGCCGTGCCAGCGCGCGAGCGCCTCGTAGCCGACGATCCGGCCGGTCGCGATCTGCACGAGCGGCTGGTAGGCGACCTCGATCCGGTCGGCCTCGATCGCGTGGCGCAGGTCGGTCTCGAGGTCCAGCCGGCGCATCACGAGCTCGTGCATGCGCGCGTCGAACACCGCGTGGCGGCCCTTGCCCTCGGCCTTGGCGCGGTACATCGCGACGTCGGCGTCGCGCATCACGTCGGGCGGCGCGGCGTCGGGGTCGGCGAGCGCGATCCCGATCGAGGCGGCGACGACCAGCTCGCGCCCGTCGAGGTGGAACGGGTCCTGCAGCGTCTGCTGGACGCGCTCGGCGATCACGGTCGCCTCGCGGGCGTCGCAGACGTCGTCGAGCAGGATCGTGAACTCGTCGCCGCCGAGCCGGGCGACGGTGTCGCCGGGACGTAGGGCCGACTCCAGCCGGCGGGCGACGGCGACCAGCAGGCGGTCGCCGACGTGGTGGCCGAGCGAGTCGTTGACGAGCTTGAAGCGGTCGAGGTCCAGGAACAGCACCGCCGCGCAGGAGGCCGGGCTCTGGCGCTGCGCGCGAAGGATCGACTGCGCCAGGCGGTCGAGGAACAGCACCCGGTTGGGGAGCCCGGTCAGCGCGTCGTGCAGCGCGTCGTGCTGGAGGCGCTGCTCGGCCTGGCGGCGGTCGGTGACGTCGGTCTGGGAGCCGACGACGCGCGTGGCGCGGCCGTTGGGGTCGCGCACCGCGATCCCGCGCGCGAGCATCCAGCGGTAGGAGCTGTCGCGATGCTGGACCCGGTGCTCCGACTCGAAGTGCTGGGTCGCGCCGGTGAGGTGGCCCTCGAGCGCCTGCGTGAGCCCGGCGCGGTCGTCGGGGTGCACGCGGCCGAGCCACTCGCCCGGCGCGTCGCCGATCTCGGCCTCCGGGTAGCCGATCATCGCCTTCCAGCGCGGCGAGAAGTACAGCTTGTCGGCGCGGACGTCCCAGTCCCACAGGCCGTCGTTGGCGCCCTGGAGCGCGAGCGCGTGGCGCTCCTCGGACTCCGCCAGCCGGCGCAGCGCGCGCTGGTGGGTGATCGCGTAGCGCAGGCTGCGCTCCAGCGTCGCGGGGCTCGGGTGCACGAGGTAGTCCGAGACGCCCATCTCGGTCGCCGCGAGGTCGGTCACGCGATCGGCGTGGTCGTCGAGCAGGATCACCGGCGCGTGCGGGCTGTGGGCGAGGATGTCGGCGGCGACGTCGAGCCCGTTGTGGGCGGGCTCGTGCAGCTCGCGGTCGACCAGGAACGCGTCGTGCGGGTGCTCCTCGAGGGCGGCGAGCGCGGCGCGCGGCGTCGTGACCCAGTGGATCTCGTACTCCGTGCCCTCGATCCCCTTCAGGGCGGCGCGGACCGGCGCGTGCGCGGCCTCGTCGGCCTGCACGACCAGCAGCACCAGGTGCTCGGGCATGCGGCTCACGCCACGTCCTCCTGCTCCGGCGGCAGGACCGCGGTCTCGAGCCAGTAGGCGGTGAAGACCTTCATGAGCTTGACGAGGGCGAGGAACGTGACGGGCTTGGCCAGATAGGTGTTGACCCCGGCGTCGTAGGCGGCGCCGACGGCCGCGGGGTCGTCGTCGTCGGTCAGCGCCACCACCGGGATGCGTCGCAGCTGCTGATTTGAGCGGATGGCCCGGACGGCATCGAGACCACCGAGCCGTGGAAGGTCCAGATTCAGGACGATCAGGGCGGGGCGCGGCGAGGCGATCGGATCGAGATGGCGGCCGCGGCGGTGCAGGTAGTCGAGCAGGTCCTGGCCGTCGATGGCGAAGCGCGGGTCGCTCGGGCTGCGGCCCTCCAGCAGGGCGTCGCGGGCCATGGCGCGCCAGCGCTCGTCGGCGTCGGCGAACAGGATCGTCGGCAGCAGCGCCTGGCGGGCGGTCTCACGCGCGCGCTCGGATGCGGGCACGAACCGGTCAGGCACGCGCAGGCACCTCCCGGAGCACCGGGCGGCTGACCTTCCGTGGCCCCGCCGTCATCGAATCCCTGATCCTTCTTCGCCTCTTGGCGGCCCTCGTGGCCGCACATTCGTTCGAGCGTAAGCCGCCGGGAACCGCCCCAGCAACGGACCTGAGTCCTGGTCAGCGAATGTACGACCGCGTTTTCATGGAGATTGCGGGGTCTTCGCGCAGCCGTGCGGTGAGCTCGAGGGCGCGCTGCGCGGGCGATCGGCCGAGTCCGGCGGGGGTCGCCAGGCGGATCGAGGAGGTCAGGAAGATCGCCCTGGCGCGGTCGAGGTCGCGCAGCGTCAGCGGCGCCTCGCGGGCGTGCAGGTGCGGGGCCGCCAGCAGGCGTGCGCGGGTGATGCCGGGGAGGATCCGCCCGTCGGCCGGCGGCGTCAGCAGGGCGCCGTCGGCGGACTCGATCCAGACGTTGGCCCAGGCCGCCTCGAGCACGGTCCCGTCGAGGTCGACGGCCAGCGACTCCGGGTCCTGCGGGCGGTCGAGCCACTTGTGCCGGCCGAGCCCGCCCGCCAGCGCGCGCGGCTCGAGCACGACCTCGGTCGCGGCCGCCGGCTCGGCGTGCGCCTCGACGGCGACCGCCCCGCCGGGCGCCAGCCGCACCCGCAGGCGCCCGTCGGGCGGCGCGGCCGGGAGCGCGACCTCCGGCTCGAGGCCGTAGAGCTCGCGCGCGCTCGCCCGCAGGCGCGCGAGATGCGCGTCGGCGTCGACGGGCTCGCCGCCGCGCACGGCGATCGTCTCGAGCAGGCCGGCGGCGGGGTCGGGGCGGCGCGGCCACGGCGGCGGGGCGGCCGGGGGCGCCGGGACGTCCGCGCCCGGCACGGTCGCGCCGAGCGCGGCGGCGATCGGCGCCGCCTTGCCGAGCGCCTCGCGCAGCTCCGCGCGCGGGTCGGAGTCGGCCACGATCCCGCCGCCGCAGCCGAGCCAGGCGTGGCCGCCGGCGACCTCGAGCGTGCGGATGGCGACGTTGAGCTGCAGCCCCGCGTGCGGGCTCGCGAAGCCGATCGCGCCCGTGTAGGCCTCGCGCTGGGACCCCTCGAGGCCGGCGATCACCTTCAGCGCCTGGATCTTCGGCGCGCCCGTGACCGAGCCGGGCGGGAACGCCGCCCGCACCAGGTCGGCCGCCGTCGTGCCCTCGCGCACGCGCGCGGCGACGTCGGTGACGAGGTGCCAGAGGCCGGGGTGCGGCTCGGCGCGCACCGC
>Ga0207708_10004326_pt1 | contig 10458 bp, 9 predicted proteins | sample KBSK5101metaG_FD_184340 | JGI IMG/M metagenome (GOLD analysis project Ga0207708, IMG submission 184340) | Corn, switchgrass and miscanthus rhizosphere microbial communities from Kellogg Biological Station, Michigan, USA - KBS K5-10-1 metaG... | ecosystem: Host-associated > Plants > Roots >...
AAGGCGGCTACTACTCGACGCTCGACGCGGACTCCGAGCACGAGGAAGGCAAGTTCTACATCTGGACGCCCGCGGAATTCGACGCGGTGCTCTCGCCCGACGAGTCTGCGCTCGCGAAACGCGTGCTCGGCCTTGCCATGCCGCCGAACTTCGAGGGCAAGCACTGGCATCTGCATCTCGCCGAAGATCCGGCCGCGGCGGCCGAGCTGTTCGAAGCTGCGCGCGCGAAGCTGCTCGCCGCGCGCGAGAAGCGCGTCTGGCCAGGCCGCGACGAGAAGCTGCTCGTCTCGTGGAACGGGCTCATGGTCGCCGGCATGGCGCGCGCGGCGCGCGTGCTCGCACGGCCAGAGCTCGCCGAGTCCGCGACGCGCGCCGTCGATTTCATTCGCGCGGAGCTCTGGCAGGACGGGCGCCTCAAGGCCACGTACAAGGACGGCCGCGCGCGCTTCGCCGCGTACCTCGACGACTATGCGTTCCTCGCCTACGGCCTGCTGGAGCTGCTTCAAGCACGCTGGCGCGACGCCGACCTCCAGTTCGCGCGCGAGCTCGCCGACGTGCTCCTGACGCACTTCGAGGACGAGCGCGGCGGGTTCTTCTTCACGGCCGACGACCACGAGCGCTTGATCCACAAGCCGAAGCCGTTCGCCGACGAGGCCGTGCCGGCGGGGAACGGAATCGCCGCGCTCGCGCTGATCGCGCTCGGTCACTTGCTCGGAGAGCAGCGCTACCTCGACGCCGCCGAGCGCACTGTGCGCGCGGCGCTGCACACGCTCGAGAGCTATCCCGATGCGCACGCGACGCTGCTGCGCGCGCTCGAGGAGCTGCTCGAGCCGCCGAAGCTCGTCGTGCTGCGCGGGACGCCCGAGCAGCTCACGCCCTGGCAGCACAAGCTCGCATCGGCTTACGAGCCGCACCGGCTGGCCTTCGCGATCCCGAACGATGCGCAGCTGACGGGATTGCTCGCGCAACGCACGCCGCGCGAGCGGGCGGTGGGTTATGTCTGCGAGGGAATGACCTGTCGCGCGCCCGTCGAGCTCGCGGACGGAGTCGTGCTCTAGAAGGCCGCCTTCGTCAGTAGGCCGTGTACGTCTCGCCGGTCACGAGCGTCTCGGGGCCCGACGGACCCGCGAACTCGAGCGGCACGGCGACGAGCGCGCCGCCTTCGTTGCGCTGCACGACGAAGTGCAGATGCGGCCCGGTGCTGAAGCCCGTGTTGCCCGAATCGGCGAGGTACTCGCCGCGCCGCACTTGCTGGCCCGGGACGACGCGGATCGAGTTCCAGTTCAGGTGCACGTAGAGAGCCATGGTGCCGTCGTCGTGCAGCACCCGCACCACGTTGGCGCGCGGCCCGTCGATCTCGTAATTCGTGCCGCTCTCGAAGAACTCGCTCGCGACTTCGATGACGACCCCTTCCCGCGCGGCGAACACATCGGTGCCGACGGGCATCGCGAAATCGATGGCGTACTGGCTCGCGGGGTCCGAATGCGTCTTCAGCAAGGGATACGCTTGCGACACGCGGACGGACGTCGACAACGCGAACGGAAGCCGGTACGGCTGGTCAGGCCGATGCTCGATGCCGGGCTCCCCCGGGATGAACTCGAACTCCGAGTCGAAGCGCAGATCGACGTCGTCTACGGACTTGCCGACGACGACGAGCTCCTTCTCGCTGCGGGCCGGCACGACGGCGAGCCCGCTGCGCCGCGTCTGCGGCGATACATTCTCGATCGGTCGCACCCGAAACGCGATCTGCACGGGCCCGAAGTACGTGTTCTGCGCGATCAGCGCGACGCCGTTCTCCAGCGACCTCTGCAACAGGTTCACCGCCGGCCGCTCGAACCGCCGGTCGATCTGCTGCTCCTGAAACTGCTGCTCTCCCCCCGGCTTGCGGTCCGTATAGACCCACACCCCGTTTCCATCCTTGTAGCGATACATCGTCTGCGCGCTCGCGACTTGCGCCACGGCGGCGAGCGCAAGCAGCGCTGCGCAGACAACGGGTTTGGAGCGATTGGGAGCGTCAACGGGCATCGGGCGACTGTGCAGGAAGGTCATGAAGCCGCCAAGGCCCTCGTTCACATAACCGACTGTTTCTGGGGACTAGTTGCGGTCGACGTCGTCTACGGTCGCCTGCCCCGACCATCGCGCTCGCAGGTGGGCCCAGGACATTCCGACGGCCAAAATCGCGGCAAAGAGGACGAGCACGATCCACGAGATCAGCGTCGTGCTCCCGGAGCTCACGATGTTGTAATTGAACAGCGCCCAAAGCACCGTCACCGAAAGCCCGACGCACAGCACGATTCCAACCGTGCCGAGCGAGCGCGCCGTCGTCTTCAGGAAAAACATCCAGCCCGCGAGCATGACGATTCCGCAGAACGCGACGAGCGGCCACAAGCTGCTGCGCTCGACGGGATCGAATTGCGCGAGCATCCAAGCGACGTAGTTGAACGGCGTCGGATTCCAGGTCAAGCACACGAGCGCGAACGCGAATAGGAACCGGCTGCCCAAGCTCTTGAAGCCAAACATCGGTACCGCCACGAGCGTCCCCTCGCTACTTCTAGTTCAAAGCCTGCCGCCGCCACTCGTAGCCGTCGCGGACGAGCTCGTAGCTCGGCCAGTACTGCGGGTCGAGCTTCATCGTGATGACTTCGGGGACGTCGTTGAACGACATCGTATTGAGGCGCACCGATTCCTTGTTGCCGACGCTCTGGGCGACGCGCACGAAGGCGTCGAGATCCGGCGTCGGCTGACCGTCGACGGCGATGATGCGCCGGCCTGCGAACAGCCCCGAGCGGCTGGCGGGCGAGCCGAAGTTGAAGAAGCTCACGTAGACGCCGCCCGAGCCAACGCCGCGCTGCACGGCGAGCTCGCGATGCGGCGCCTGCACCAGCGCGCCGGCCCACGAGATGACGCGCTCGATGCCGAGGCCGTCGAGCACGACGGTGTTGACGCGGCCCGTGACCTCGCGGCCGTCGCGGAACACGGTGACCTCGACGGTCGGCCGCTGCGACGCCTGCTCGGCCTGGCGGAACGTGTTCGCGAGCTGGCCGTCGATGCTGAGCAGAATGTCGCCGGCGCGGAAGAAATCGGCGGCCGGCGAATCGGCGACCGTCGTCGACACCGTGAGCACCTCGCGCTTCGCCGGGTTGTGCGTCTCGTAGCGCTTCACCCAGTCTTCGGAGAGCTCGACCTTGCGCGCGGTCGCGAGCGGCATATTCGCCCACTCGACCTCGAGCGAGCGCATCGGCTCGCGGGCGCGCAGCTTCTCGATCATGTCGATGATGACGTCGGACTGGACCCCGAGATTGACCTGCGTCAGGTCGCGCCCCGACTGATACGCGAAGCTCGCCCACATGCCGAGCACGCGGCCCTGCAAGTCGACGAGCGTGCCGTCGAAATCCGAAGGCGCGTTGACGAGCGTGACGATGTCGAGGTTCGTGTCGCGGAACCGCAGCGTCCGCGACAGCGGAAACGCAGCGGGGGAGACGGCCGCGACCTCGCTCGACTGCGACAGCATCCTGAAGTCCGGCCCCAAGCCGACCACGGCGACGTCGTCGCCGGGGGACAGCGTTCGGTTCACGAACGTCGCGCTCTTGACCGGCGTGTTGCCGATCAGCTTCGGGTCGTACGAGATGACGGCGAGGTTGTGCAGCGGATGGATGTACTCGACGCGCCCGGGAATCTCGAGCGTGCCCGCGAACGTGAGCCGCACGTCGCCCATCGCGACGGGCACCGTGTTGCGGTCGACGACGACCCAGCCGCGCTCGGCATCGGCGATGAGCCCGGTACCGTAGTAATACCGGTCCGCCACGCCCGACACCGTGTACGGCATGTCGAAGTTGACGAGCACGAGCGACGGCGAGATCGCCTGCACGTGCTTCTCGCCTTGGCGCGGGAACGTCGTGCCTTCGCTGGGCACGACGGGCTCGCGCGCGGGGCTCGGCGCGAGTGCGTGGCACGGCCAGACGCCGAGCGTGTCGTCGCGGCGGCAGCGCTGCGCCGGAAACCAGTTGCGATCGTTCGTCACGAGGCGCTGCCGCTCGGTCTGCGGCTCATCGAACGTCACGAAGCGCACGGGCACCTGCGCGTCGTCCGGCAGCGACTCGAGCACGCGCTGAAGATCGTCGAGGTCGTCGAGCTTCTCGCCGCCGATGCCGGTCACGATGCTGCCGCGCGGGATCGCGGCCTTGCCGAACACGTAGCCGGGGTTCGCGACGTAGACGCCGGCGACCGGCCGATAGAAATGCCGCGCCTGCTGATACGAGAGCTTGTGAAAGACGCCGTCGCCGTACTCGATGTACTCGTCGGGCGTGATGTCGTGAAGGTTGCCGACCTTCACGCGCGTCTCGAGCCGCTGCCCGCCGCGCTCGACGACGACGCTGACCTCGCGCCCCACGGCGCTGTCGAGCATCGCTGCGAGCGGCACGAACTCCGCGATGAGCTTGCCGTCGACCTCGACGAGCACGTCGCCGGGCTCGAACTTGCTCGCGGCCGCCGACTCTGGAATCACTTGCTCGACGACGAGCAACCCCGTCTGCTGCGGGAACGTCTGGCGCACGCGCGTTTCCGTGTCGCGCGTCAGGCCCAGGCGCCGCAGCTCGGCGAACGGCTTGTGCACGAACTCGGTCTCGAGCGTGCCGCGCGGCACGGGCTTCCCTGCTTGGATGTCCGCGAGCGCGACCTCGACGCGATCGAGCGGCAGGAAGAAGCTCGAGGCCGCTTGCGAGTTCGCGCCGGCGTTCAGCGCGACGACGCGGCCCTCGATGTCGACGACGGGCGAGCCCGACGAGCCGCCCGACGTGCCCGACGCGGCTTGCAGATAGAAGGTATTGAAGTCGTTGTAGTTACCGCGGCCGTAGTTCGGCGCCTGGCGGTCGAGGCGCGCGATCGTGCCGGCGAGAATCGAGAGCTGCTCGCCGGCATCGTTGCCGACGACGCGGATGTCACGGCCGATCTGGGCGGCTGCCGGCACGAGCTTGAGCTCGGTCGGCTTCATGAATTGCAGGTCCGCCGGGTTGTAGCGGAAGAAGCCGAAGTCGTGAATCGGGTCGCGATAGACGGGGATGAGCTCGACCTCCTCTTGATTGAGGAAGACGGCCTGCGCGCGCACGGGGCCCGGCGTCACGACGTGCCGGTTCGTCAGAATCAGCCCGCGCTCTGCGTCGACGACGAAGCCCGTCGCCTGGCTCGATTGGTTGCGCTCGGTGTCGAACGAGCGCGTGCTGTCGATTTGAATGGAGACGACGCCGGTCGCGATGCGCTCGAGCGTGCGATTCCAGGTTTGTTCTTGCGCCGCAAGCGGCGCAGCCGTGAGGGCCAGAGCGCCGAGAAGCGCCCCGACAATTTTAATTGTGCTCATAGCGCCGGATTCTATGCTTGCAGCTCCGCGCGTGACCAGCGGACTTGGTGTCTACGGCCCGCTTCGAGACCGAGCGCCTTTTGCATCAACAGGCGTTTGACGGGAGGCGCGGCTTCGACGACGCGCAGCCCGAGCGAGCGCGCCGGCGACGCCCAGCCGGGAAGGCGGAACAGCCGGTTCAGGCCGTCGAAAGCCGCCAACATCGCCAAGTTGTCACCCTTGCGCTGCCGCTCGTAGCGACGCAGCACCTTGAGGTCGCCGACGTCTTCGCCGGCGAGCAGCGCGTCCTCGACGACGGCCGCGATCGAGGCCGCATCAAGAATGCCTAAGTTCATGCCCTGACCCGCGAGCGGGTGCACCGTATGCGCAGCGTCGCCGAGCAGCGCGACGCGCGGCGCCGTGTACTTCAGTGCGTGCAGCGCTTGCAGCGGGAAGCTGACGCGCTTCGAGCACGCGGTGAGCTCGCCGACGCACCCCAAGCTCGCGGCGCCGAGCTCGGCGAGAAACTCAGCGTCGCTCGCCGTGAGCAGTCGCTCCGCATCCGCGGTCGGCAGCGACCACACGATCGAGCTGCGGCCGTCGGCGAGCGGCAGCAGCGCGAGCGGGCCGCCCGGCAGGAACCGCTGCCACGCCGTGCCCTGGTGGTCGCCCGCGCTCGTCACATGCGTGACGACGGCGCTCTGCTCGTAGCGGTGACCGGCGACGGGCAGCTCGAGGAACCGCCGAACGGTCGAGTCGCTGCCGTCAGCCGCGAGCAGCACGGAGCCGCGCAAGCTGCCGCCGTCCTTCAGCTCGACGACGACCTCGCTCGGGGCGGTTTCGACTGACTCGATCTCGGAGCCGATGACGAGCTGCGCTTCGCGCGCGGCGGCGAGCTTGTCGGCGAGCACGGTGCGCAACAGCGTGTCCTCGACGATGTGGCCGAGATCGGGCTCGCCGATGTCGGCGCTGTCGAAGTCGAGCGCGCTCGCGGCGTACGCGTCGGTGCCTTCCCAGACGCGCATGCGGCGATACGGCGCCGCGCGCGTCTCGGCGATTCGGCCCCACGCGCCGACGTGCGCGAGCAGCTGCTGCGACGCTCGCGACAGCGCGTAGACGCGCGGGTCCATCTCCTCGGCGCGCCAGCGTGGGATGGGACGCGCGTCGAGCACCACGACGCGCAGGCGGTCTGCGCAGCGGCCAGTCGCGAGTAGCGCCGCGGTCGCGAGCCCGACGACGCCTGCGCCGGCGACCAGAACCGTGGGTGTCGCCGGCATCGCGTCAGCTCACGAGCGGCAGGCCGCGCGCCAAGCGCGGCAGGCGGCCCGCCTTGCCCATCGTCTGCCGCGCGAGCAGCGCCTTCGCGCCGGGCAGCAAGTCGAATGCCATGAGCCCCAGGCCACGACCGAGCCCCATTCCCGGCACCGACTCGCCGAAGAGCTGAATTAGCCCGTGCGTGAACGAGGAGACGCGCTGCCGATCCGCGGCGCGCCAGGCCGCGTAACGCTCGAGCAGCTCGGCGGCGCCGACGTCGGTCGGCACGCCGGTCGCATCCGCGATGACCTCGGCCAGTGTTGCGATGTCGCGCAGCGCGAGGTTGAAGCCCTGCCCCGCGACGGGATGCAGACGCAGCGCGGCGTCGCCGATCAGCACGGCGCGTGGCCCATGAATCGCCTCGCTCGCGACGCGCGCAAGCGGGTACAGATGGCGCTCGCCGATGCGCGTGAACCTTCCCAAGCGCTGACCGAAGGCTGTTTGCAGCTCCGCTCGAAACGCGTCGGCAGGCAGCGCCGCGATGCCTTCGGCGTCGCCTTCGGGCAGCGTCCAGATCACTGCGCCGCGGCCGCCCGTGAGCGGCAGCAACGCGATCGGGCCGCGGTCGCTGAAGCGCTCGAACGCGCGGCCGTCGAGCCGCGCCTCGGTGGCGCAGTTGAAGACGACGGCGCGCTGGCCGTAGTCGTCCTCGGCCGTCGCGACGCCGAGCGCGGCGCGGACGGCGGAGCGCACCCCGTCCGCCGCGACGACGAGCTTCGCGCGCACGATCTCGGTTGCGCCGCCGCGCTCGACAGTGACTTCGGCGTGGTCGGGCTCTTGTGTAAGGGCCACGACCTTGGCAGGCGCGAGCACCGTCAGTCGCGCCGAACGCTGCAAGCGTTCCCAGAGGACGCGGCCGAGCGTCTGATTCTCGACCGTATAGCCGAGCGCCGGCACGTGCTCCTCGCGGGCCGCGATGCGCGCAGCGCCGAAGCGGCCGCGCTCGGAGATGTGGATCGAGCGGATCGACTCCACGTAACCCGCGAGGTCGCGCCACAGACTCAAGCCCGACAGGATCTGCTGCGAGCCGTTCGCGAGCGCCGTGACGCGCGCGTCGAAGCTCGGTTGCGCGAGGAGCTGAACCTGCTGCGCCTCGACGAGCACGACGTCGAGCGGCAGCTCGCCGAGCGCGCACGCGAGCGCCGACCCGACGGCGCCGCCTCCTGCGATCAGGACGTCGCAGTCGCGGCGCGGCGCCGCGCTCACGCACTGCCTCCGTTCATGTGCTGCTCGATCTCGGCCACCGTCGTGGGCACGCCTTGCGTCAGCACCTCGGGCCCGTTACGCGTGACCTGCACGTCGTCCTCGATGCGGATGCCGATGCCGCGCCAGCGCTTGTCGACGCTCTTGTCGTTGGCCGAGACGTAAACGCCGGGCTCGATCGTCATGACCATGCCGGGCTCGAGCAGCCGCCATTGGTCGGCGACCTTGTAATCGCCGACGTCATGGACGTCGAGGCCGAGCCAGTGCCCGGTCTTGTGCATGAAGAACTGCCGGTACGCGAGCGTCTTCACGAGCTGAGGCACGCGGCCGTCGAGCAGGCCGAGCTCCTTCAAGCCGCGCGTCACGACACCGACCGCGGCGTCGTGCGGGTCGTTCCAGTGATTGCCTGCTTGGGCTTTGGCGGTCGCGGCACGATTGGCGTCGAGCACGACCTCGTAGAGCTCGCGCTGCGGCGCGCTGAAGCGGCCGTTGACGGGGAACGTACGGGTCAAGTCCGAGGCGTACATGTCGAGCTCGCAGCCGGCGTCGATGAGCACGAGGTCGCCGTCGACGATCGGGGCGTCGTTGTTGCGGTAGTGCAGGATGCAGGCGTTGGCGCCCGCGGCGACGATCGGCGGATACGAGCATTCGGCGCCGTGCCGCCGAAACTCGTGCACGAACTCGGCCTCGAGCTCGTATTCCTTCATGCCGGCGCGGCACGCGCGCATGGCGCGGCCGTGCGCGCCCGCTGCGATGCGGGCCGCCTGGCGCATGACGCCGGTCTCGGAGCGGCTCTTGAACAGCCGCATCTCGTGCAGCAGGTGGTCGAGCGAGACGAGCTCGCTCGGCGCGTGGCCGCTCTGACGCTTCGAGTTCAACGTCTGGATGAACGACAGCAGCTTCTGGTCGAACTCGTTGCCGCCGATCGAGTAATAGACGCGGTCGCTGCGCTCGAGCAGCCCCGGCAAGATGTCGTCCAAGTCCGAGATCGGGAACGCGTCGTCGGCCGCGAACTGCGCCACGGCGCCCTCGGGCCCCGCGCGCGGCCCGTCCCACTGCTCGCGCTCGGGGTTGCGCTCGCGGCAGAACAGCAGGAACTCGCCTTGCGGGCGGCCCGGCACGAGCACGGCCACGGCCTCGGGCTCGCGGAAGCCGGTCAAGTAGAAGAAGTCGCTGTCCGGACGGTAGACGTACAACGTGTCGCGGCTACGCACGCGCTCGGGAGCCGCGGCGAGGACGGCGATGCCGCTCGTGCCGATCAGCTCCATCAGATGCTTGCGGCGGCGCGCGAATTCCTTGGCGTTCACTACTTTGGAGACCTCTGGCCGTCAGTGTACTTCGCGTGCGTCGGCCCTCGAGGGGGCCAGCTCCTCGAACGCGAGCTGCACGCTGACGCGCACGTATTCGTGGATCTGCGCGAGCGCGAAATCGGCCTCGACTTGGCCGTCCGCTTCGTCGTCGCTCAAGCCCGCGCGGCTGATCTCGGCGAAATCGCGCAGGATCTCGCCGAGCGCGTCGCCTTCGACGGAGCTTCGCGCGTCGGCCGGCGCCGCGCTGCCGACGCCGCTCAGAAACCCTTGGCACCAGACCGCGAGCGCCTCGACTTGCTCCGCGAGCGGCGAGTCGTCGCTCGGCAGCAGCGGCTCGAACTTGAGCTCGTCGTCTTCGAGCATCTTCGAGCTCGTGCTGATCAGCTCTTCGAGGTCGTCGGAGAGCGCGGCGGAAGCGTCGAGCTCGGCGTCTTCGAGTGAGTCCAATAGCCAGCGTCGCGCCGCGGCCGGCCCGCCCGCGCAGAGCGCGCCGCACACCCCGCCGTGCAGCTCCGCGAGCGCGACCACCGCGCCCGCAGCGGCGAGCGATTCGCGCAAGCGATCGTAGTCGAGCGATGGAGTTGCAGAGCTCGGTGTCAAGTGAGCGTTCCGCGCAACGTGCGCGCGCCTGCGAAATGCTATCACGCGCGTGTTGTTGACCCTCGATCAGCGCGGTTCTATATTGCGGCGCATGACGCCCGACCAAGCCAACACCCGAGTCGATCTCGAACTGAAACGGCTCGAGAAACGGTTGGAGGAGCTCGTCGTCGTTTGCCGACAGTTGCAGGAAGAAAACAAATCACTGCGGCACCGGCAAGACTCTCTGATGTCGGAGCGCGCCACGCTGCTGCACAAGAACGAGCAGGTGCGCGGGCGAGTCGAAGCGATGATCGGGCGGCTCAAGGGAATGGAGCAGGTTTCGTGAGCGGCAACGGCACGTTCGCTCACGTCACGGTCAAGATCTTGGAGAAAGAGTACAACGTCGCCTGCCCGCTCGAGGAAAAGCCGGCACTGCTCGCGTCGGCGGAGTTCCTCAATTTGAAGATGCGCGAGATCCGCGACAGCGGCAAGGTCGTCGGGCTCGACCGCGTAGCCGTGATGGCCGCGCTCAATATCGCGAACGAGCTGCTCAAGGCCCAGGGGCAGGACGAAGAGCTGAAAAACATCGTGGGCCTGCGGATTCGCGCCATGCGCGAGCAATTGGACTCGGCGCTGGGTCCGGCGAAGCAGCTCACTCTATAATTGGTCTTGGTGCTCCCTGCGGTGTTCGACACGGACGAAGGTCTCTCGGACCCTAAA
>Ga0207708_10004332_pt1 | contig 10453 bp, 8 predicted proteins | sample KBSK5101metaG_FD_184340 | JGI IMG/M metagenome (GOLD analysis project Ga0207708, IMG submission 184340) | Corn, switchgrass and miscanthus rhizosphere microbial communities from Kellogg Biological Station, Michigan, USA - KBS K5-10-1 metaG... | ecosystem: Host-associated > Plants > Roots >...
ATCCGCTCATACATTCAGCGCCGCTCAATCGGCCGCACGCCACGAGTGGGGGCAGTTGTTCGCGCCATCCGCCGTTCCGGCCGGCTGACCGTTCGTCAGCCCGTCGGCAAAGACTTGAAATGCCGTGGAGTTCAAAAGTTCTCGGCCTCCACGACCGTGACGGTCGATGCCGTAGTCGCTGGTGTGTGGATTGCGGCGCGGTGGCCCCTGCGTCACCGCCGGATGCTGCTGGGCGAAAGCCCGGCTTGGGAGTAGCCCAGCCGCCAACCTCGTCACCGGCAAGGTCGGGCCCGCCATCCGGGTGGAGGTGTTGGATGGCGGACCCTCGGCGGCTAGCTCTTAAAGGCGTCTTTGACCTTGTCGCCGGCGTCCTTCAAGCTGGATTTGGCCTGATCGACCCTGCCCTCGTTCTCGGTGTGCTTGTCGCCGGCGGCCTTTCCGATCCCTTCCTTGGTCTTACCCGCAAGGTCGTTGAATTGGTTGCTCATCTTGTCTGAGGTACCCGCGACGAAGGTCCTTCCCGATTCATGGCGTGGATGTCGGCTCGGAGTTGACTCGATGCGGTGCCGCCGAAACCTAGTGGGGTTCCAGCGATAGGGCCTGCATTCGGACCGTCGCGAGTGCGCGGGACAGCAAGCGCGACGCGTGCATCTGAGAAATGCCGAGGACCGAACTGATCAGCTCGCGGTGCGGTACTGGCGAACAAAGTCGGCGCCGATCGCCACTAGACGCTGGACTTCACTCGAATGGGCTGTCGCCCTTGGCCACTCGCGTGCCGATGTCGATCAGATTCTGCGCGCTCGAATGCAGCCGCTCCCCCGCGTCCCTGCTCGCCTGCCCCATCAGATACCGCGACCAGGTGCCCTCGATGACGATGCCCAGTTTGAAGCACGCCATCGCGAGATACCAATTGAGACTTGATGTTTCGCGCCCACCTGCCGCCAGGTACGCATCGAGCAGCTCGCGCCTGCTGGCCAGCCCGCCGAGCGCGGCGAGCTCGCCGCCGGCGGTGATCGTGTTGGTTTCCAGCGGCCAGCAGATCAACATCCAGCCCAGATCCAGGAGCGGGTCGCCGACCGTACACATCTCCCAGTCCACGAACGCCGCCAGCTCCGGCTTGTCGCGACGCAGAAGCACGTTGCTCAAATGCGGGTCGCCGTGCATGACTCCCGGCCGCCCATCGTCGGGCCGATTGACTTCCAGCCATTCCGACAACTCGGTGACGGCCAGCGATTCAGGCGAATAACGTTCGTGCCGATAGCTTTCCAGGAGTCGGAGAAACTGCGGAACCTGACGCTCCAGGAACGAGCCCGGCCGCTTGAGCTCCGCCAACGGGCGGCCTTCCCACTCAACGTTGCCGAGCTCGGCGAGGCTGCCCGCGTACGACAGGCCGACCTGATGCCGCCAGTCGGCGTTACGCACGTAAGCCTCGTCCATGGTGTCGCCGGGGTTGAAGCCGTCGACCTCCTCCATCAGGTAGAACACCACCCCGAGCACATCGAGGTCGTCGCAGCCCGCGATGAAGCCCGGGTGCGGAACCGGGGTACCCGCCAGCGTTCTCAACGCCGCGATCTCCCGCAGCATGGTCTTGTCGCTCGTCGGCCGCGGGTGAAGGGGCGGCCGCCGCAACACCATCGCGCGACCGTCAATGTGCAGGCGCACCACGATGTTCTGTGTTCCGCCGGTCAGTGGCTCGACATCTGTGACCTCTGACCCGAGGCCCTGCTGGTGCGCCCAGCGCTGCAACGCGGCCTGGTCGTCGTCGGTCAGGGTCGGCAACTGCCGCGCGTCGTCGGGCATGCCGACATCGTGTCAGGCCTTACGCGCCGTCACGAGCAAGTACTCCCATTCCATGGTCGAACGGCCCTGCAGAACGCTGTCGCCAACGCGCGCGATGGCCGCATCCAGTTCCGCGATGCGGTCTGAGTCGCCCTCGATGTTGCGGTACACCGCGATCGTCGGCCCGTAGACGGCCTTGAAGTAGTCACGGAAGGCGGCGCCGTCGGGGAAATGGTGGACGGGCAGGGTTCGTCGCTCGGTGACGAGATCGGTCACCCGGTCGCCGAGGAGCGCTCGGACGTGGTCCTCCTGCCCCCACAGCGGCGGTGGCTGCGCACCGGGCGGCGGTGGCGGCGCGTACGGCTTCATCGTGGCCCACAACTGCCCAATGTGGCCCTCGGGCGTCCAGCTGATCAGGCCGATCCTGCCGCGGGGTTTGGTCACCCGGACCAACTCGTCGGCGGCCTGCTGATGGAACGGCGCGAACATCACGCCGATACACGACATGACGACGTCGAACTCGTTGTCGGCAAAGGGCAACGCGTGTGCGTTCGCCTCACGCCATTCGAGTTCGACGCCCTGCTCGGCGGCAAGCGCGCGGCCGTGCTCCAACAGTTCCGGGACCAGGTCGCTGGCCACGACGCTGGCCCCCGTCTTCGCGGCGGGAATCGCGGCGTTGCCGGTGCCTGCGGCCACGTCGAGCACGCGGTCACCCTGATCCACCCCGGTCGCTTCTACCAGCACCGGTCCAAGGGGCGCGACGAGTTCGGCGGCGAGCTTCGGGTAGTCACCCGACGCCCACATCGCTCGGTGTTTGACCGCGATCTGGCTGTCGTCGACGGTCGCGGCGGGATTGCTCATGATCGATGTCCTCCTTCATCGGTGCAAACATCGTCATTCCTGTTGCGGCGCCAAACTAGTAACAGATCTGTACTGGGCCCGGTTCCATATCTGTACTAGATAGGGGTGTTCATGCAGCTCAGAGGCATTTTTTGGGCCTCGGCAACCCGCCGCGAACTATCCGTGAACTAGTGCGATGGGCAAACCGCGACGAACGCTCATGACCGCACCAACGCCAACCATCACACGCTCCCCGCTGCCCGACTCTGAGCACCTGCTCCCCAGCACCGACGGCGGCTAGTCATGCCACGAGGTGGCCGTAGTGACTCACGGCGAGTTCACCGGCCGCGTTTAGCGCCACGTCCACCGCGACGGCGATGGCACCCGCTTCGAGTTCGACGCCTCGCCCTGACGCGGCCCGAACGGGGACACTTTCGTCCCAAAGAATGCGCGACTTATACACCCTTGTCTGACTCTTCCCTCTGTATCGGCCGTTCTGTCGACCGATCCTGCGGCCGGTCGCGCAACCCTCCGTGAGGGCACCCACCCCACCGCACTACGGGCATGGCCATGTGGTGTGACCGCCCCGGCACGAACGCGGCAACGAGACGCGCCGGCACCGCTCTGGCGGGCGGGACCGTCGCCGTGACCTCGCATGCCCCGCGTGCCCTGCCCGTGGAAACCCCCAAAGTTCAGGCCCGAGAGGCCATACCCTGGGCGGATCGGGCAGTCAGTCCGGGCCGCGGGATCGGGGAGGATGCGGTGACGGCAGCGCCGGCAGTGTGCCGCTCGTGTGGCGCGGCGCCCCACGAGGGCGCCCGGTTCTGTGACGCCTGCGGGTCACCACTGGTGGCATCGGTCGACACGGCGGAGTACAAGCAGGTGACGGTGCTGTTCGCCGACGTGGTGCACTCGATGGACATCGCGGCTGCGCTGGATATGGAGCGGTTGCGCGAGGTCATGACCGAGTTGGTGGAGCGCCTGGCGGCGGTGGTGCGCCGCTACGGCGGGACAGCCGAGTACACCGGCGACGGCGTAATGGCTATCTTCGGCGCTCCAGTGGCGTTGGAGGATCACGCTTTTCGGGCATGTGTGGCCGCGCTGACCATACAGGACGAAACCACTCGATTGGCGGCCCAGGTGCAACGCCGCGATGGTGTGGCACTGCAAGTGCGGGTTGGCCTGAATTCCGGTCGGGTGATCGCCGGGGAGATCGGTTCGGGGTCGTTGGGTTACGCCGCGACCGGGCAGCAGGTCGGGATGGCCCAACGCATGGAATCGGTGGCCCCGCCCGGAGGGGTGATGCTGTCCGAGTCGACCGCGCGGCTGGTCGAACACATCGCCGTGCTGGCTGAACCGGAGTGGGTGCGCATCAAAGGGGTCGACGAACCGGTGCGCGCGTGCCGGCTGCTGGCGACCGGCCCGCGTAGCGGCCTGGTCGAGCGCGCCGAGGCGAGCCTGGTCGGTCGGCGCTGGGAGATGGCGGTCCTCGATGCCCTTGTGGACCGCACCATCGGTGGCCGCGGTGGTGTCGTGAATGTGGTGGGACCGCCGGGCATCGGCAAGAGCCGGATCGCCCGGGAGGCAGCGGCACTGGCAACCGGTCGTGGCGTCGAGGTTGTTTGGGCCTTCTGTGAGTCGCACGCCAGCGACATTTCCTTCGGCGTGATGGCGCGGCTGCTGCGCGCGGGCACCGGCGTGGCTGACCTCGACGGCCAAGCCGCCCGCGACCGGGTTCGGGAACAAGTCCCGGATGCCGACCCACAGGATCTGCTGCTGCTCGATGACCTGCTCGGTCTCGCCGACCCCGAGGTGCCGCTGCCCGCCATCGATCCGGATGCCCGCAGGCGCCGGTTGACCGCGCTCATCAATTCGACGACGCTGGCGCGCACCGAACCGGCGCTTTTCATCATCGAGGATGCGCAGTGGATTGATGCGGTCAGCGAGTCGATGCTGGCCGACTTCCTCGCCGTCATTCCGCGCACCCCGGCGATGGTGCTGATCACCGCCCGCCCCGAGTATGAGGGAGCGCTTACACGGAGGCACGCTGCTCAGACGATAGCGCTTGCCCCGCTGGGTGATTCGGACACGGCCACGCTCCTGGGTCAGCTGCTCGGTTCGCATCCCTCGGTCGGCGACCTGGCGGGGGTCATCGCCGAGCGGGCTGCGGGAAATCCGTTTTTCGCCGAGGAGATGGTGCGCGAGTTGGTGCAGCGCGGCGTGCTGCAGGGGCCGCGAGGTGGCTACATCTGTCGGGCGGATGTCGCTGACGTCGCGGTGCCGGCCACGGTGCAGGCGGCCATCGAAGCGCGCATCGACCGGCTGACCACCCCGGCCAAGCGGACGTTGAACGCGGCGTCAGTCATCGGAGCGCGCTTCGGCGCGCAGCTACTCTCCGCACTGGGGGCCGATCCGGTTTTCGATGAGCTGGTTAACGCGGAGCTAATCGACCAGGTGAGCTACACAGCGGGCGCCGAATACGCTTTCCGCCACCCGTTGATCCGCGCGGTGGCCTACGAATCGCAGCTGAAATCCGATCGCGCCGACGTGCACCGGCAGCTGGCCGCCACGATCGAATCAGGCAGCCCGGAATCGGCCGACCAAAATGCCGCGCTGATCGCCGAGCACCTGCAGGCCGCTGGCGACAACCGAGCCGCGTACGGCTGGCACATGCGCGCCGGCGCATGGTCCACCCACCGCGACATCAGCGCGGCGAACCTCAGTTGGGAGCGAGCGCGCCAGATCGCCGACGCGCTGCCTGACGACGACGCTGACCGCACCGCGATGCGAATCGCGCCCCGCACCATGCTGTGCGGCACCGGCTGGCGAGTCAATGTGAACATCGCCGGCCATTTCGATGAGCTGCGGGAGTTGTGCGCGCTCGCCGGGGATAAGGTCTCGCTGGCCATCGGCATGGCCGGGCTCGTGGGGAGTCAGTTGTTTCATGGGCACGTGAAGGAAGCCTCGCGGCTGGCGTCCGAACAGATCGCCCTGCTGGATTCGATCGGCGACCCGGCTTTGACCGTGGGAGCGGGGTTCATGGCGATCAATATCAATTACAAGACCGGTGAGATCGCCGACATCCTGCGGTGGGCGCAGAGCGTCATCGATTGGGCCGACGGTGACCCCGCCAAAGGCAACCTCATCGTGGGATCGCCGCTGACGGTGGCGTTGGCATGGCGCGGCGTTGCTGGATTCTCCCTGGGTCGTGACGGGTGGCGTCAGGACCTCGACGACGCCGTGGCGATGGCCCGAAGCACCGACCCGGTAACCCTTGCCGTGGTCCTCACTTGGAGTTACGGATTCGGGATAACGAGCGGGGTGCTTCTGCCCGACGACTCAGCGGTGCGCGAGCTCGACCAAGCGCTGCGGGTCGCCGAGCGCTCGGGCGACGATTACATGCTTGGCATCCTCATGTACACGCTTGGTTTCGCGCTGGTGCTTCGGGTCGCCGACGCCGACCGGCAGCGCGGACTGGAGCTGCTGGCGCAGGTCCACGACATGTGCCTACACCAGCGGTTCTACAGAAGCGAATTACCGGCCTTCGACTTTGTTGCCGCGGGTGAGATGGCTCGGCGTGGCGACCGCGATGGTGCCATCACGCTGATGCGCAACGCCGTCAACGACGTGGTGCAGACAGGAATCCTCGTGGCGGCCCCGACCGCCACCGCCGGTCTGGTGGAGCTGCTGCTGGACCGCGGCACCGAGGGCGACGTGGCCGAAGCTCAGAGCGCGATCGACCGTGCGACGAACGTGCCGGCGGATGAAGGCTTCGTTCTGCGCGACGTCATCCTGCTGCGGCCACGCGCGCTGCTGGCGCGAGCCCGCGGCGACGAAGTTGCCTACCGCGACTTGGTGAATCGTTATCGCGCGATGGCGGAATCACTTGGCTTCGAAGGACACATCGCCATGGCGAGAATGATGATGATGTGAGCTCACGGGTAGAGACCCAGATGTCGTTGGCACGCAACAGCTAACAGCCCCGGGATCCTTCGGGGCTGTTGTGACTCGGCAGCCTTATTGCCCCTCAACCCCGGTGCCATCGTGGCCGTGTTTGCGGTCGCGCAATGCCTTCTTGGCGCTGTTGGAAACCTTGGTGACAACCTTCTTGATGTCACCGCCGGTCTTCTTGACGGCATCCCGCACTGGCGTCTTGCGCCCGGTGGTGGCGGTGGCAGCAGATGAGCCGTTGTCGTTGACGGCGGACCGCACGATCGTGCGCCCGTTTCCGAGGACCGACTTCACCGCACCGAGGGTCCGATGGATCTGGTCTCTTGTCGCCGCCAACTCTCGACCGGTCGTGCGCTGGCCCGCGGCGACATCGTCTTGGGTGACCGCAGGCGGCGCAGGCAGCTGTGACCTGACCGCGGAGAACCCCTGTGCGACACCGTCATTCACGTCGCCGATGATCCTCTTGAGGGTGGTTCCGGCCGAGACGTCCTGCTCCACGGCATCGTCCGGATCTGCAATAGCCGGCGTCGCGGGAATGCGCAGCGATGCGGGCGCTCCGAGGAGGGCCGCGGCGTTGTTGATACCCTCGCCGACCGCGTTGATCAGATCTGTAGCCACCTTCACTGGGTCGAGCGTCGGGATCAGCCGTGCCGGGGTGGGCTCCCATGGCGGGATGCTGCGGTCATAGCCCAGTTCCACGATCACCCGGAAGAACGGCTCGACCACATCGATCAACGACTCGGGCACCCCCAGCGTGCGCAGCGGACCGAACAACGGCAGGTCCTGCGTCTCGAAGAAGTAATAGGTGCTGTCACCGTCGCGGCTCTGGATAGCCGGCGACTTCGACGCATCGGGGGCCAGACGCACGTCGGCGCCGTAGAGGCCGACATAGACCGCACCCAGAAGCGCGTTCAGGTCGGCGACGAGGTTGAGCGGATACAACGGGAAATCCTCCACGCCATCGTACTGACGGATGATGACGTCGGTACGGAACTGGGTGTCGGTCGGCGCGGGGCCGTTGAACGACAGATCGACGATCGGGATGTAAAGGCCCGGGAACCGGGCGAATAGGCCCCCGTTGGGGAGATTGAAGTCACCGCCCACCACGAAGTCGATATCGGGGGCATCTGGTCCCGGGTACTGCTCAGCGAGCCTTTGCTTCTCCATGTTCGCGATGACCGCACTTTGGCCGTAGCCGTAGATCACCAGATGGTCGTTGCCATACTTCGTCATCGCCGTCTCCAGATCAGCGAGCCCGGCCCGGTTCGCCTGATCGAAGGTGAGGTCGAAGAGGCCCGAGAGTTTCCACCACGGCTCGTCCGGCCACGCGAGGCCCTTGTCCTCGGCCAAGTGCGGATCCAGTTGCTGCAAACCGAGTATGGCGAGGCGGAGGATGCCCGTGAGGGGCCACACCTCCTGAGGCGTGGTCACCGCGACGTACTCGATGTCCTGGTTCGGATGGGTCGGCGCAATGTACTGGTTCTTGATGGCGTCGATGTAGAAGTCGTTGGGCGTCGGGATGGTGGTTGTGCCCATGATCAAGGCGCATGTCGTCTCGGTTGAGCCCCTGCACGCGGTCGACGCAGCCAACCGCACGGCCGGCGAAACCGTCGAAGCCGGCGTCGGCACGGCCGTGGCCATCACCACCAGCACTGCGACACCGATCGACACCGTCATCCGCGTGGCGGTGTGTCGGAAATTGCCCACTCCAAGCGCGCTCGCCACAGCCCCGTTGCGACCGATGTGTTTTGCGTTATCCATCGTCGTTCCCCCGTTCAGTCCAGGCCGCGATGGAATCGTCGCTCCCCTTCGGTGCGAGGGACTCAGTAGCGCCCCACTGAAATCTCGCCGGTTTCGGCGCGGTACTACTTAGATCCCCACGGATGGCGGACCGAGCTGTCGTTTGCGGCATAGGCTTGTACATGTGCTGGGCGAGTTGGTGCAGACGACGGCCGGGAAGTGGATCACGCACCCGCCTAAGCGATGCCCGAACGGCCACAACCTCGGCCCGCCTCGTACAGCGTGCCCGGCGCCAGATGGCCGCCATGCCGGGCGGGGAATACCAGCGCGTCCTGGTCGACACCGACGTGACTTGCCATGTGATCGGCTGTCGGCAGCAGGTGCGGCGGGATGTTGACATCTCGGATGTCCGCCTCTGATTCGGTGTGGTGACGCGGAACTCACCCCTGACACAAACCATCGCGCGGCGCACACGGATCACTCCATCGCCGAGATCGACGTCACTGCGGCGGAGTTCGGTCAGCTCCCCCAGCCGTAGACCGCACCAACTGGCCAGCAAAACCATCGCCTGGTACCTCGACGGCATGCCCAATGTGTCTTCTCGAGCTCGGCCAAGGTGGCGGGCCGGATCTTGTGGACACGTTGCGAGGTGCCCGCGCCACGGATGTTGGCAGGGCACACATCGATCAACCCGTCGGTGACTGCGGTGCGCAAGATGGTCCGCAGCAGGCGTAGGTGTGTGCCCGTTGGGTGGGTGTCTTCTTGCCGAATCCGCTGTGCCACTGGCGGATATCGATGTCATCCGCAGCGTGCCGAACCGCTTGAGTAGGTGGCGGTCCAGCAGGCTGCGGTAGCGCTCCCGGGTGCGGTCCTTCAGATCCCGTGTCGCCAGCCATGACTCGGTGTACTCGCCGAAGTCAGCTTCGGCTTCGGCTTCGGCGCCTGGGCGGCCTTGCGGCTTGTGAACGTGGTCGGGGCCCCATACCGGCGGCCGTCGGGCCCGTAGTACAAGGCCCGAAACCGCCCACTGGGCAGTTGGTGGACCGTTCCGAACGTTCCTCGCGCCACTGGTTGCCTCCGATCGTGAACTAAACGCGCTTCTGCCAGCTCATTCAGTCTTCTACAGTTTTCACCTATACTGAGTGATATCAGCGCAGGTAGAGCCCACTATTCGCGCTGGCACCGAAAACCGACAGCAAACACCATTGTACTGGTTACATATCTGTACTGGGAGGTTGCGGACCCGGGAGGTAGTGAGATGTCCGGATACGGCCAGTTCTGTCCGGTCGCCAAGGCGATGGAGTTGCTCGACGAGCGCTGGACGATGCTCGTCGTCCGGGAACTGCTGCTGGGCAGCAGGCACTTCAACGACCTTCGCCGCGGGGTGCCCAAGATGTCGCCTGCGCTGTTGTCGAAGCGGCTGAAGTCGCTGGCCCGTGCGGGCGTCGTCGAACGCGGGGAAATCGACGGGCGCACAACATATTCGCTGACCGAATGCGGGAAGGAACTCGCCGACGTCGTCGAGGCGCTCGGCGCCTGGGGGGTGCGCTGGATCGGCGAACTCGGCGAGGAGGACCTCGACCCGCATCTCCTGATGTGGGACATGCGCCGAACCATCCCGGTCGACACCTGGCCGCGGTCACGCACGACGCTGGCGTTCCACCTCGACGGGGTGGCGCCGAAGGCGTCGCGCTGGTGGATCGTCGTGGCCGACGGCGAGGCGGACGTATGCGACTTCGATCCCGGCTACGAGGTGGCAGGCACCGTCGAAACCAGCCTGCGCACGCTGACCCGGATCTGGCGTGGCGACGTCGGCTGGCAGCATGCGCTGCTGGACGGCAGTCTCGCGGTGTCGGGCCCGGCCGATGTGCGCCGCGGCATCCCGACGTGGATCGGTCAGAGCCCGTCGGCGGCCGTGCCCCGCCCAGCCTGACCTAGCCACAGGCCGCCAAGAGCGAGAACGTCAGCCAGCGGTGAATGTTAACCGGCTCAATCGAGAATTCGTCGCGCGACGTTTGTGGTGATCAGGTCGAGGAGCTCGTCACCCCGGCCGGCCAGGATGGTGCGGATCGCGTACAACGAGAAGCCCTTCGCCTGTTCGACGGTGATCGCGGGCGGTATCGACAGCTCCTGTCGGGCGGTC
>Ga0207708_10004333_pt1 | contig 10451 bp, 13 predicted proteins | sample KBSK5101metaG_FD_184340 | JGI IMG/M metagenome (GOLD analysis project Ga0207708, IMG submission 184340) | Corn, switchgrass and miscanthus rhizosphere microbial communities from Kellogg Biological Station, Michigan, USA - KBS K5-10-1 metaG... | ecosystem: Host-associated > Plants > Roots >...
GAGACAATCCCGGGGCCGCTGCTCGACCGGATGGAGGTCATCCGTTTCGACGGCTACACGACCGACGAGAAGGTCGCGATCGCGAAGGGCTACCTCTGGCCGCGCCAGCGGGAGCGAAACGGCCTGCGTGAGGACGAGGTCGAGATCTCGGACGACGCGATCGAGATCGTCGTCAGCGAGTACACGCGCGAGGCCGGCGTCCGCCAGCTCGAGCGAGAGCTCGGGACGGTCCTCCGCAAGACCGCGACGAAGATCGCCTCCGAGGAGGTCGAGCCGCCGATCGAGGTCGGCGAGGATGCGGTCCGCGAGGCGCTGGGGCGGCGGAAGTTCTACCGCGAGGTCGCGGAGCGAACTGCCGTTCCCGGGGTTGCCACCGGGCTGGCGGCGACCGCCACGGGCGGCGACGTCCTCTTCATCGAGGCGACCTCCCACAAGGACGGCGACAAGCTCGTCCTCACGGGGCAGCTCGGCGACGTGATGAAGGAGTCGGCGCAGATCGCGCTCTCGGCCGTGCGGGCGCTCGCGCCGCAGCTCGGGATCGACGAGGAGCTCTTCGAGAGCCGCGCGTTCCACGTCCACGTCCCGGCGGGCGCGATCCCGAAGGACGGCCCGAGCGCGGGTATCACGATGGCAACGGCGCTCGCATCGCTCCTCACCGAGCGGCCCGTGAAGCACACGGTCGGAATGACCGGCGAGATCACGCTCCAGGGGCGCGTGCTCCCGATCGGCGGTCTCAAGCAGAAGGTGCTCGCGGCACACGCGGCCGGACTCACCGACATCATCATCCCCGAGCGAAACCGCGCCGACCTCGAGGACATCCCGGAGAACGTGCGCGAGGAGATCTCGTTCCGTCCCGTGATGTCGATCGGCGAGGTCCTCAGCCTGGCGCTCGAGGAGACGCCGGTGCAGCCCGGTGTCGCGCTGTAGGCGATACGAGCCGGTTCCCGAGGACGTCCGTCGCGCGGCGGACGTCCTCGAGCGTCGGTATGCCGTCTCGATCCTCTACGCCTCGCACTCCGGCTGCACGCGGTTCACGGAGTTCCGGCAGGCGCTCGGCAGGATCCCCCCGGCGACGCTCGCGCAGCGCCTCACCGAGCTCGAGGGCGCGGGTGTGCTCCGGCGGGAGGTGCGGGACACGCGCCCCCCGCACGTCGAGTACGTGCTGACACCCTCGGGGCAGCGGCTCGAGGGACTTCTCCAGGCTCTAGCCGTCTGGGCGCGCGCCTAGTTCCTGCGATACTTCACCAAATGAAGCGACGGCCCGACCCGCTCGCGCACCCGTATCGCGACCTCGACGTGATCGATTCGCGCGCGCCGCGCTTCAACCAGGTGGTCATCGGGTCGCTCGCGTTTCTCGCGGTGATCGCGGCATGGCACTGGCTCGTCGGGCTCCTCGCCCTCCAGCTCGTCGTCGGATTGACGCTCGGCCGTCGCTACTGCCTCCCGTGCCTCGGATACTTCGAGCTCGTGCAGCCGCTCGTCGGCGAGGGACCGCTCGAGGACTCGCGGCCACCACGCTTCGCGAACATGGTCGGCGCGGTGTTCCTAGGCGCATCGTTCGTCGCCTTCGCACTCGGTCTCGACGTGGTCGGGGCCGGGTTGGCGCTCCTGGTTGCGGCACTCGCGCTGCTCGCGGCCGCGACCGGTTTCTGCGCGGGATGCGAGGCGTTCAAGATCGGGTACGTGCTCACGGGCCGACGCTTCGTGGCGTGCCCGCTGCCGCCGCGGCCGCAGGTCCTTTCGAAGCCTTGACGATGCTCGTCTCTGCCGAGGGCGCGTAGCGCATACTCGAAGCATGTCTCGTCTCGCGGGTCTGACGATCCTGGGAAGCGTGTGCGTGCTGGTGCTCTCGGGAGCCGCGTCCGGCAGCCGCGCCGCGCCACCGTCGCTGGCCACGTTGCTCGCCCGGCACGTCCCCATCCTCCTCATGCATCCCGACGAGCACTTCACGCCCGTCGAGGTCGAGGGATTCATCGCCGACTCGGACGTCACGGAGAAGACGTCCGGTGGCTGGGTGCCGGTGCCCGGTCCGTTGCCGGCAGGGGGTGCGAGCCTCCGACTCGACCAGCGCTCGTGCCGGGCGATCGACGGTCCCGCTGCGACGCCGTGCTATGTCGCCGCCGAGGCGGCGCACGCCAGCCCTCCGGTCGTGTACGGGGCAGCGTTGCGGACGAGGACCAGGATCGCTCTCCAGTACTGGCTCTGGTACCCGTACGACGACTACGTCGCTCCGCTCTCACGCGGCGACGTCTGGCAGGTGCACGAGGGGGACTGGGAGTCCGTGTCGGTGATCCTGGATCTCGAGGGCACGCCACTCGTCGTCGGGCTCTCGGCGCACTGCAAAGGCACACGCCGCGAATGGGCCACCACGCCGAAGCGCGGCACCCACCCGTTCGTGTTCGTCGCTCCCGGGTCGCACGCGAACTACTTCAAGCGTGGCCTTCACCGTCACAACCCCGTGTGCTGGCCGCCCGAGGTACGGGACGTCGTGCGCGCTCTCGTGCTCGTCGATCGCGCCGCGGGGGGTGAGACGGTGCGGCCGAGGCTCGTGCGCGTGACTGCGACGACGCCGTCGTGGATGACGTTCGCGGGGAACTGGGGCGAGACGGGGTACGTGCACTTCCCGAACAACCCGCCGATCGCGTACGGAGCCGGCCCGCGCGGCCCGGCGTTCCACGCGCAGTGGCGACACCCGGTCGCCGAGGTGCTGAGCTGGCCGAGCGGCTAGCGGCTACTCGGGCCAGAAATCTTCCTGGTATTCGGCCTCGTCGGCGGAGCCGCCGGGTACGACCTTCGAGACGATGATGAGCTCCGCGTCCTCTGGCTCGTCGTTCCAGACCGAGCGCCATGTCTCAGGCGGCACGCGCACCGCGGCGCCGCGTTCGAGCTCGAGGATTTCGTCATTCAGCTTGAACTGCAGCTTGCCGGAGGCAACGAAGTAGATCTCCTCCTGCTCTCTGTGACGGTGGCCGTACGACCCCTTGCCGCCCGTGCGATGCGGCATGCGGCGATACGTGAAGGCGACCTGTTCCGCCTCGAGGGCCCCCGTCATCATCCGCATCTCGCCGGGGTAGTCGCCGAGGACGTCGTGGACGTCCTCGAGCCGCTTGATCGTGTAGTCGGCCATCTCGCCTCCTCGTTTGCCGTCGCGCGACTCTAACGCGCCCCGCAGGAGTCGTCCGCGCAACGTGGGCGCAACCAGGCCTTACGTTCTGTCAACAACTGACGGGGGTACCTCGTCGTTAGAGCAAGTGTGTCAGCCGCAGAACACCCACCAGCTGCATTCGAGTTCTCGCTCGAGGATCAGCGCGTCGTGAGCTGGCGCTTCGAGCAGTTCCGGCTCCTCGGGTTCGGTGACGAGGACGCGTGGATGCTCGTCGACTCGGGCGCCGACCTTCAGCTGACGCGCTCGCTCGTGGGTGCCGGATGCCCTCTGCATCTCGCGCTGCGGATCGTCGTCTAGCGCGACGCCCTTCTTGACACCCCACGGGGCAGCTGGCATCGTGGCCGCGCCCTGCCGGGGGATCCCGGCACGATGTGAAGGGAGGTCACCGATGCGGATCCGTCTCTCGATCGCGAGCTGGCCTCTCGCCTCCGCGTAGAGCCGCTCGCAGCCCACTCGCTCGCAAGCGCGCGCCCCTCGAAGGGGCCATGACGACGTAGGAGGATCTGTGACTGCACTGCCCGAGCTCGACGGCCTCGCCTTCCGGATGTTCCGCGGGCCCACCGACTATCCCGCACTCGTGCGGATCATCAACACCTCGGCCTCCGGCGAGGGCGACGAACGGGTCGAGACCGTCGAGGGTCTCGCCTCGGGGTACGACCACCTCGAGCGATGCGACCCGACGCGCGACCTGCTCGTCGCCGAGGCCGACGGTCTGCCGGTCGCCTACAGCCGCGTCATGTGGGACGACGAGCTCGACGGCCCGCGCGTCTACCGTCAGGTCTGCTTCGTCGATCCCGCGTTCGGCAGGCGCGGAATCGGAACGTCCCTGCTCGCGTGGAACGAGACGCGCCTTCGCGAGATCGCATCCGAACACGACGTCCCCGAGAAGGTCCTCGAGGCGTGGGCGGCCGACAAGAACGAGACGGCCACGGCGCTCGTGCGCTCCGCCGGGTACGAGGCGATCACGTACATGGCCGAGATGGTCAGGCCGTCGGTCGACGACTTGCCGGATCATCGGCTGCCCGACGGGCTCGAGATCCGGCCGGTCCGCGACGAGGACCTGCGCACGATCTGGGAGGCCGACCACGAGGCGTTCCGCGATCACTGGGGGTACGTCGGGCCGTCCGAGCCCGGCTACGAGCGCTTCCTCTCGTTCCCGTACCTCGACCCGACGCTGTGGAAGATCGCGTGGGACGACGAGGGTGTTGCCGGCCAGGTCAAGTCGTTCATCGACCCGGCGCAGAACGAGGCGTTCGGGCGGCAGCGCGGGTGGACGGAGAACATCTCGACCTCGCGGCGATGGCGTCGCCGGGGCGTCGCGAAGGCACTCATCGTCGAGTCGATTCGCGAGCTGGCCTCACGCGGGATGACCGAGGTCGCGCTCGGCGTGCACACGGAGAATCCGACCGGTGCGTATCAGCTGTACGAGAGCCTCGGGTACGCGGTCGTCCGTACCTGGACGACGTATCGGAAGCCGCTCTAGTCGCCCTGCTGGCTTGCGAGGTCCGCGAGGAACTGGTAGCCGATGACGTCGAAGACGCCGAACTCGACGACCTCCATGCCGGCCGTTGCGGCGAGCTGGTCACGCATCGCTGTACGCGACTCCCTCGCGCGCACCTCGTCGGCGGCCGAGTCCCAGAAGGTGACGAGCCGTGCCAGCTGGCGCTCCTCGTCGGTGAACACGATCGTCCCCCGATAGCCCTCGTACTCGTTGAGCCACGGCCCGACGCTGTCCGCGGCGAGGCGTGAGACTTCGGCGAGCGTCGCCACCGGACCAGAGAGCGTGGACATCGCCGCAACCATCCGCGGAAGGCTACTGAGCGCCGAGCAGCGACCGGGGCCTGACAGCGCAGGCCCCGATCTCGTTCTCTCTGTGTTTGGCGCTAGTGCTTGCGGAACGTCCGCGACGACGGCGCGCTGGTCAGCCCCGAGGTGTCCCGCGCACGGAGCGTGATCGTGTACCTGCCGGGGCCGCGGAAGCGGACCGGCGTCCTCCAGCTGCGCGTGTAGGCGCCACACGGCCGCGGCGGCACACGCGTCGCGAAGCGGCGGAGTGCCGGAGCGACGCCCGGCCGGGTCTCGCGAACGAGGATCGCGAGGTTCCGGGCCGTGTCGTCGCACACGCGGAAGCGTGTGTAGACGCGGGCGCCGAGGAACGTCACGCCGAGGATGCGCAGCGTCGGTCGTCGGTTCGTGACCGGCGTGGTCGGCTCGACGACCGCCGTCGGGATCGATGTCGCGGTCCCGGTCCGGTCGCCGTTGCGGGCCGTGACCTGCACGCGCAGACGGAACCCGAGGTCCGCGAGACGGACGCCGTACGTTCGCCCTGTGGCGCCAGTGACGTCGAGGCAGCTGGCGGCATCGATGTCGCAGCGCTGCCACTGGAACGCGAAGGACGTCGGCGCGCCGGTCCACGTGCCTTCGTCTGCACTCAGCTCCTGGCCGACGCGCGCTTCGCCCGTCACGGTGGGCCGCGAGGTATTCGTCAGCGGAGGCGCGTTCGTCACGACGACGTCCGTCTGCTCGGACCGCACGGAGCGCGAGCCGTCGGCGTTCGACGCCGTGACGCGGACGCGCAGGGTGCGGCCGACGTCGGCCGACCCGACGCGATACGTCTCACCGTCCGCAGCGAGGAGGACGCACGAGTTGCCGAGTTCGTTGCACCGCAGCCAGCGGTACCGGAACGATGTGGGAGCGTTGTCCCAGGTTCCGCGGTGTGCGGTCAGCGCCTCGCCGACGCGGGCCGTGCCCGTGATCGTCGGCGGATCGACGTTGACCGGCGTCGCCGCGGGTGCTCCGATCGCCGCCGCGGCGACCGTCAGCGCCGCGAGCCCGAGCGGCACCCACACGCGGACGAAACGCCTTCTCCTGCCCTTCGCAGTGGTACGCATGATCCTCTCCCTTCCCTCGTCGAACTGATTGGGAGAGGTTTTCCGGTTCGCCAAACACAAAAACGCCTCTTTCGAGGGACTTACAGCATTCGTACAGGCGCTAGACGGCCACCAGCGACAAGCGCGAGGCGACGTCGTCCGCCCACTCTTCGATGGCGTCCCAGTCGCGGGCGTCGAACGCGGGCAGCTTGCTGAACGGGAAGCGCCACGTCTTGGGCGTCAACGCGCCACCGAAGATCGTCACCGCGATGGGCTCGAGCTCGGGCGTCGCCGCAAGCGAACGATCGAGCTGCTTCCGGGACTCGACGACCTTCGAGTCCTCGAGCGAGTCGGGACCCATCCCGAAGACGGCGAGCGGGATACCGGCGAGCTGCTCACGATGGCGCTCCAGGAGTCGACGCGCGTCCTTGTGCCACTTTCCCATGTAGAGGCCCCCGCCGACGATGACTGCGTCGTACTCGGCGACCGTGTCGACGCGGCCTGCTTCCTCGACCTCGACCGCGAGGCCACGCCTCTCGAGCGTGTGGGCGATGAACTCCGCCACTTCGCGGCTCGTCCCGTGCTTCGAGGCGGACGCAACGAGAACGTTAGGCGCTGACATGGCTCCTCCTCTTCGGTTCGGCAGCGGCAAGCGATCGCACGAGATCCAGGGTCGACAGGACGCCGACGGGCCGACGGCTGACGTCGACCACGACGACATGCGACACGCCGTGCGTCGTCATCCGCTCTGCGGCGCTCTCGAGAGACTCGTTGGGGAACGCCGTCAGCGCCGGGGCCATCGCTGTTCCTCCTGCTTGCTGATCGTCGAGTGACCTCACCGTCGCGGCCGCGACGAGGTCGAGGTCGGAGACGACGCCCCACAGCGCGGCACGGTCGTCAGCGTCCTCGATGACGACGACGCAGTGGACGACGGCGTCGGCCATGAGCGTCGCCACCTCCCGAAGCGTTGCGTCGGGACTGCAGTGGACGAGCGCCCGATGCATGGCGTCCGCGACTCTCTCCATGCGCGGAGGGTCGCCGCGCACCTCGGCGTCGGCATCGGCGATGACCACGCGGCGGATTGCGGAGAATTACGGTTCGCGATGGAATCCAGCATTCACCGGGCGAGCGATCGGCAAGACCCGTCAGCGGCTCCCGACCGCCTCCGCGCGCTCGTCGATGCCGGCATCGCCCTCAGCTCGGAGCTCTCGCTGGACGCCCTTCTACAGCAGCTCATCGACACCGCCGTGCAGCTGACCGGGGCGCGGTATGCGGCGTTGGGGGTGATCGACCAGACGGGGACGGGTCTCGAGCGCTTCCTGACGACCGGCATCGACGCCGAGACGCATGCGGCGATCGGCGATCTCCCACGCGGCCGGGGAATTCTCGGCGTCCTGATCCGCGACGCGAAGCCTCTGCGGCTGGACAATCTCGGCGACGATCCCCGCTCGGTCGGGTTCCCTGCGCACCACCCGCCGATGCAGAGCTTTCTCGGCGTGCCGATCCTGCTCCGGGGCGTCGCCTTCGGGAATCTCTATCTCACGGAGAAGGAAGGCGGTGAGGCCTTCACGCTCGAGGACGAGGAGCTGACGCAGCTGCTCGCGGCGCAGGCGGCGGTGGCGATCGAGAACACGCGGCTGTACGAGTCCTCGACCCGCTGGCTCCGCCACCTCGAGTCCCTCGGTGAGATCGGAGACGCCCTGGCAGGTGAGGTCGAGCTCGACCCGCTGCTCGCTCTCGTCGCACGCCGGCTCCGCGATCTCGTCACGGCTCGCCTCGTCCTCATCGCGCTTCCCCAATCTGGGGGCGAGAGGCTGCAGATCGCTGCAGCGGACGGCGAGGGCGACGACGCCGACGGGCTCGTCGGCGTCGAGCTCGACCTGGGCGCGTCCAAGACGGGCCGGGTACTGCAGCGCCGGCGGAGCGAACGCGTGGACTCGGTACTCGACGACCCCGAGCTCGACCAGCAGGTCGCTCGACGGATGGGCGTTCTCTCGGCCCTGTACGTCCCGCTCGTCGTCGAGAATCAGGCTATCGGCGTCGTCGTCGCCCACGACAAGCTCGGCCCGACGTCGGCCTTCACCGACGAGGACGTGCGGCTCGCCGAGTCTCTCGCGACGCGTGCGGCGATCGCCGTCGAGCTCTCCCGGCGAGTGAGTCGCGATGCCGTCCGCCGCGTCGTCGAGGCGCAGGAGCTCGAACGAGCGCGCCTCGCCCGCGAGCTGCACGACGAGACGGGGCAGGCGCTGACCTCGATCCTCCTCGGGCTGAAATCCCTCGACGACGGCGCCGTCGGCGATCAGGCTGCCGTCGGCGAACTGCGCGAGCTCGTCGTGACGACGCTCCAGAACGTCCGGCGGCTCGCAGTCGAGCTTCGCCCGGCGGCCCTCGACGACTTCGGGCTCCTGCCGGCGATCGAGCGCCTGCGCGACATCGTCGCCGAGCAGGGCGGGATCTCCGTGGATATCCAGTCGAACCTCCGTGACGACCGGCTCGCGCCGGAGGTCGAGACGGCGCTGTACCGCATCGTCCAGGAGGCATTCACGAACGTGCTCAAGCACGCGTCCGCGTCACGCGTCTCACTCCAGCTGCACCGGCGCGCGGAAATCGTGACGCTCGTCGTGCACGACGACGGACGTGGATTCGATCCGTCGAATCCGCGGGCGGGCAGCCTCGGCCTCGTCGGCATGAGCGAGCGCGTCGCGCTCCTCGGCGGTCGCCTCACCATCGAATCGAGCGAAGATGCCGGCACCATGCTCAAGGCGGAGGTCCCCCTGCAGTGATTCGCGTGCTGATCGTCGACGACCACGCGGTCGTCCGCGCCGGCCTGCGCCGTCTGCTCGACGCGGAGCCCGACATCGAAACGGTCGGTGAAGCACCGAATGCCGACCGCGCCGTGTTCGAGGCGCTCGAGAGCCGGCCCGACGTCGTGCTGATGGATCTCGTGATGCCCGAGAAGAGCGGCATCGAAGGCATGCCGGCAGTGCTGCAGGCCGTCCCGGAGGCGCGCGTGCTCGTCCTCTCGATGCAGGACGACCCGCGCTACGTCCGCGCGGCCTTCGAGGCGGGTGCAAGCGGCTACGTCCTCAAGGAGGCGGCCGACACCGAGGTCGTGTCCGCGATCCGGTCCGTCGCAGCGGGCGAGCGGTACGTGCACCCTGCGCTCGGGGCGAAGCTCGTGGCGGCCGATGCCGAGGAGAGGCGCCGCGCCGAGCAGGACCCGCTGTCGGACCGCGAGCGGGAGGTCCTTCGGCTTCTAGCCCTCGGTCACACGAACCAGGAGATCGCGCAGCAGCTTTTCATCTCGGTCCGCACGGCCGAGACCCACCGAGCGCACATCATGCAGAAGCTCAGCCTCTCGAGCCGCGCCGACCTCGTCCGCTACGCGATCTCCGAAGGCCTGCTCGATTCCGAGTAGCGACCGACCGCGCCGAGCGGCGCGGTCGGTGACATGGCGAGACGGCGCCTAGCGCGGCGTCGTCAGCTGGAGCCGCTCGAGCTCGCGGCGGGCTCGCTCGTCGTCGTCGAACTTCCAGCCGAGCTCGGCGTGCACCGAGACGACTCCGGGCACGCGAGCCACGAGCCGCTGCAGCAGGACCGCGTCGGTCGAGGTCTCCACCTGGCCGCTCAGCCGGACCGCTCCGCGCTCGACGTGGACCTGCACGGCCTCCGGCACCTCGAGCCACAGAGTGCGCCGGAGCAGATCGTCCCTGATCTCGGCGGCGATCTGCTCGTCCGAGCGGACGAACGCCCGCACGAGATCGGTTCGCGAGATGATCCCCACGAGCTCTCCGTCCTTCACCACGGGAAGACGCTTGATGCCGTGATCGGACATGCGCCTCGCCGCCTCGGCGACGGATGCGTACTGCGAGATCGTCACCACCGGCGCGGTCATCGCGTCCTTCGCCTTGAGGGCGCGAGCCTTCTGCGCGCGCTTCGCATCGGCGCCGCGGACGCGTCCGATGATCCCGACGTCGTCCCTCGGCCCTCCTTCCTTCACCAGGATGTCCGCCTCGGAGATGACGCCGAGGAGCTCGCGCTGCGCTCCGCAGACGGGCAACCCCGAGATGCCGTGGTCGACGAGGACCTTCGCGACGTCGCGCAGGTCGGCTTCCGGGCCGATCGCGACGACTTCGCGCGTCATGATCTCCTGAACCTTCATCGGTCTGTCCTCCTTCGTGTCTGGAAACCGAGAGGGCGGCCGGAGCCGCCCTCTCTGTGCTCCGGGAGGCGGAGCCGCTTGTCGATCCGGGTGCCTCCCGCGGTCATCCCCGGATCAGTTCGTCACGGGCCGTGCCGCGAGCGGCGGCGGGCCCTCCGTTGCGGGCTCCGGCTCGCGGCCGAAGATCGCGAAGGCCACGATCACGAGCCCGACACCGGTGAGCAGGAGGGCGATTCCGACGACGAGCCCGAAG
>Ga0207708_10004334_pt1 | contig 10449 bp, 12 predicted proteins | sample KBSK5101metaG_FD_184340 | JGI IMG/M metagenome (GOLD analysis project Ga0207708, IMG submission 184340) | Corn, switchgrass and miscanthus rhizosphere microbial communities from Kellogg Biological Station, Michigan, USA - KBS K5-10-1 metaG... | ecosystem: Host-associated > Plants > Roots >...
GAAACATGCCATTTTGTTTAGGCCCGCGTAGCTCAGTGGATTAGAGCGTTCGCCTCCGGAGCGAAAGGTCGCAGGTTCGACCCCTGCCGCGGGTAATCAGTTTTCCTTTTCGTCTCCGCTTTTATCTCCGCATTGAGCCTTGCCGCACGCAAATCGGCGCGATCCGGGTCTCATATCCTCTCAGCGAAAGTAGCAACGGCTTCAGCCGGCATTCCCGTCCCACTCTGCATTGCGGATGCGAGCGTGGCGTACACGTTACTCCAGGCTGCTTCAACGGCGGGTGTGAAGGACTCACCCAAGCCTTTCCGCAGTGTCCACAGAAGCGCCTGACCCACTGTGTCGTAATCCTTGTCTCGAACTCCATAAATGAGATGTCGTGTGCCCAGCGATCGGACCGCTGGCAGAAGTTCCTCCATCCGATCGAGACTGTTGACCGCAAGTCCAAGCATTTGCATTAGCTTGCGGCCTTGCTCGGTAAGGTTTCCTTTGAAGAGCAATTCCAGATCGGGGTCAAGTTCGAAGAGCCGGGCGTAGAAGAGTTGGGCCGCGGTCTCAGCGATCGGGGCGACCTTCCTGAAGCTGTCCTGCACTAGTTTGATCTGTTCATTGGTCATGATGACCCCTCCTGATTTATTCAGCCGGCCCTGATCCTTTGCCTTCGTCGTAAGCCGGGCTGTATGCCACGTTTATTAAGGCGCAAATTAGTCACGATTTGGCTCATCCCAGGCTGTGAAAAAACCAAAAATGTCACGCGCAGCCGTGGTGGAGGTGTACAGGTGCGGAGGGCGGGCCTGGTTTGCTTGTGTTTTGTTGGTGTCCGCTCTGATCGGTATACGGCTATGTTGGCCCAAACTTGGACCACAATAAAACCTCGACGTTCCCTGGCCCTCGTTTTGTCATGGAACAAAGAGCCTTGCGAGCGATGTTCGACCCGCCGCGCGTCACCGTCGCGGCGAACTTCGGTAATGCTCTCTCACATACGTGCCATCTCTCCGATAGTATCCACTTATGTGAACAGTTTTCGGTCTCCCGGTGCGTTCACTTATCTCTCCATAGTAAGAACCATTCTCTGCAACCGGAGGGTTGTAAGATGACCGTGGCGGAATGTAGTAAGAAGGACTTTCTGTTGGCCGTGAACTTGTTGTGTAGCTGTCGTTTGAATAACTTCGCGCTGGTGGAAAATAAGAAGATGAAGGAGCAATCGGTGCCGGCGAAGAAACAACCTCATTCGTGCTCGTCGATGTTTCTTCTTCTTTTGATAAATCGGTGACTACCTCGGTTAGTGGATCAGGTTCTTGCGATTCATCGTCACTCCAAAGACCAAGCTTGGCTTGCTTTGCCAGAGACTCATACTTAGTGAAGTGTCTATGAAGACGATAATCGCCTTCTGACGAAGCGAGATAGCCCTTCTTAATAAGTTCTGCATTAACTAGAGTTCCATCCTCCAAATACACGTAAGCCAGAGAGGAACCCTTCTCAATGTAATCCTCAGGCTCAAACTCAAGTCTTACCTTGCGACCTTCAACCGCACCCTTGAGGAAGGCCAGAGCAGACGATGTAAGCTCACTGGTCGATTGCTCAGGAACTGCTACACCAAGGAGAGTTACTTTCGACCCACCTTCAAGCTCAATCAAGTTGGGTTCAAGTATGCGAGCAACTGTCCAACTCCTGGGCGTTACGGGTGGTAAGTCCTGGCTGGGAATCTGGACGGAGAGATCTACGTCAGTAGGCCGTTCAGCGGTGGTATGCGAAACAGATACAACAGCGTTTTCGATCCTGACGGTTGCCGCAACATAACCGAGAACCGAACAAATTATGCAGAGTAGTAATACTTTTCCGAGTGAGAGTGTGCGAGGTTGAATTGACATGAGTTCCTCCTGTTTGGAGGAGAGTTCTAATACTTCTAATTTTCTAAGAAATCCAAGCTATCTTCCTCCAACAAAGAGAACGGACGCGAACCATAGCGGCGAAGGAGGAAGAAACATCACGCGTTGAAAACATTCCCCAAACTGCGGTTTTTTGCTAGGCTTAGGCTACCCCGAGGGTCCCCCGCTAATCTCAGGAATTAGTATGAGCACGGCGACCAACACCCCGCGAACAGTTCTTGTAGTCGATGATTTTGATGACACTCGTTTGCTGTTGCGCACGTGGTTCGAGCGGCGCGGGTTTCGCGTAGTCGAAGCTGAGAACGGACTTCAGGCGATCGATCAGGCAGAGACTGAAGCTCCGGACCTGATCATCATGGACATGCAGATGCCGCAACTCGACGGGCTCTCCGCGACACGACGGATCCGCAATCTGCAATCTCTGAATTCAGTGCCGATCGTCGCCGTATCTGCATATGGCGCCGACCAGTTTCGCGAGCAGGCCCTCGCGGCCGGTTGTGATGAATACGTTTCCACCCCTTTCGAACCGGCCACGCTCGAGGGAATCATTCGGTCACTGGTCCAGAGTTAGGTATACTCTCACGCATGTTGCGATTAGCCCTGTTCCCACTCCTGCTCCTCCTCCTGGCTCAATCTGCGCCGGCTCAGTGTACGAAGAAGATGAGCGATTTACCGGCCGCGCCTGAACTATTGGGATTTCGTCTGGGAATGATGAGAGATCAGGTCAAAGCCAGAGTTCCGCAAACCGTTTTTGGAAAAGCTGATTCGTTTGGAGTCGTTAAGACGACTATCAATCCTTATTTCGATCCAACGATCGACAAGACCAAGTTTGAAGGAGTGAGAAGCATCTCGCTCGATCTGCTCGACGATCGACTCACGTCGCTCTGGATCGGCTTCGACGAAACGTTCAAAGCTCCCACCGCGGAAGAGTTTGTGAAGCTGATCTCGCAATCGTTACAACTTGATGGAAACTGGTCGTCGTGGAAGTCGAGAGGTCAACAACTGCGTTGCGCTGACTTTCAGTTGGTCGTGACGACCGTTGCGAATGGACCAAGCTTCCGGCTGATCGATACGGCGGCGGATAATCTCGTCGCAGAACGAAGACAGGCCAAAGAAGAGCAGGACGCGCTCGCTGAAGCCGGCGGCAACTCGGGCGCAAGCGCTGACCCAGAGATAATCGCCGACAAGCATTCCAGAACTTACTACCCGGCCGGGTGCGAGCCTGCGAAAGAGATCGCCGACGCAAACAAGGTAACGTTCAAGACTTCGGCAGAAGCAGAGAAAGCCGGATTCAAAGCAGCTAAGAACTGTCACTGACAAACAACAGGAGGACACAACCATGTGGAAGGAATTCAAAGAGTTCATCGCTCGTGGAAACGTGATCGACCTGGCAGTTGCAGTAGTAATCGGTGCGGCGTTTGGAAAGATCGTTACGTCTCTGGTGGAAGGCGTCATCATGCCACCAATCGGCATGGCTCTAGGCAAAGCAGATTTTTCCAATCTCTTCATCGATCTTTCCGGTCAGCGCCCGGCGTCGCTTGCTGATGCTCAGTTGCGAGGTCTGCCGGTCATTGCTTACGGAGTGCTCATCAACGACATCGTAAACTTTCTGATCATCACGTTTGTGGTGTTCCTGGTGGTCAAAGCTGTGAATCGCCTGCGTGCGGCTCCGCCACCACCGCCGAACACAAAAGACTGTCCTCATTGCCTGACCGCAATTCCGTTAGCGGCAACGCGCTGCGCGGCGTGTTGTTCCGAAGTATCAGCGGCGTGAGAGCTGTTTCACGCAAAGGCGCAAAGGTTACGCAAAGGCGCAAAGAGATCATTTAGTTACTTTGCGTAACCTTTGCGTCTTTGCGTGAGAAATTCTTCTGCTAGAATCCTTCCCTATGCGTGAGTGTCCACGTTGCGAGGTTTGCTACGACGACAACGTTGAGATCTGTCCGCAGGATCAGGCAAACACGAAGAACACGTTGCCCGGTCCGCGGCTGCTCGCCTCGCGATACCTGCTCGAAAAACGTCTCGGGCGCGGGGCGATGGGCCAGGTTTATCTCGCGCGCGATCAAAACCTGCTCACGCGACAAGTCGCCGTAAAAACGGTTCGCCCCGACATTCTCAACGACGAAGATCTACAGGAAGGCGAAGCGATCGCTCGCTTCGAACGCGAAGCGCGCTCAGCCGCATCGATCCGTCACCCGAATGTCGTTGACGTCAACGACTTCGGCAAAAGTGCGGAAGGCGTGTTCTTTCTGGTGATGGAATACGTGCAAGGTGAAACTCTCTATCACCTGCTGCGTCGCGAAGGCACCGTCAATCCACAACGAGCGGCAACGATCATGCAGCAGGTGGTGGCGGGTGTCGAAGCAGCTCATGACGCCGGCATACTTCACCGCGACCTGAAGCCCGCGAACATCTTTCTGATGCAACAGAAGCGGAAGACCGGCGGTGAGGATGGGTTCGTAAAAGTCGGTGACTTCGGTCTCGCAAAGATCGTCGATGCCGATCGCGCTGACGTCACTTCCGCCAGTGGTCCAGCATCGAGAGGAATCATCGGCACACCTGAGTACATGGCGCCCGAGCAGATGCAGCCCGGTGAGCCACTCGATGCGCGCGCCGACATCTACGCGCTCGGCACGATCGCGTATCACATGCTCGGCGGTCGCCCACCATTCACCGGCAACATCACGCAATTGATCGCGCAGAAGTTAACGCAAGCACCGCCCGCGTTGTCGAGTCTTCGTTCCGACATCAGCGCAGAGCTCGAAGCTTCCATCATGAAAGCACTCGCGAAAGAACCCAAAGAGCGTCCCGCAACTGCGACTGAATGGTTCGAAAGTTTTTCAAACGCGGTCTCCGCAAGTTCAGACACAGCAAAACGAGGAGATTCGCGACTCGTGGTCATGGCCCCCTCTGGCGCAGAGGTTTACGTTGATGACGAACGCTACGGCAGCATCGGCCGTTCAGGTCGTGTAATCCTGACTTCGCTTGCGCCGGGCCAACACGTGCTGCGTGTGTCGAAATCCGGTGAACCCGACGACGAACGTGTGATCGAGATTCGCAGTGATATCGCCGAACAGATCATCGAAGCACAACTCAAGATCGGAGCTTCCAGTAATCAACTGAGTCCATCGCGTGGCGGCAGTCTCGACAGCAAACACGGCGTACACTCGACCACCTTAGTCGTGGTGATGTGCACGAAATGTCATTCGCGTTTTGCGGAGGGAGTGAAGTTTTGCGGTCGCTGCGGCAACACGACGTTTCGACCCGTCTCGGGCGAACTGCACGCACCGCCGCCGATTACTGTCACTTGCGGACGATGCCGGCAAATTTATCCTGCGGGAACAAAGTTTTGCGGCCGTTGCGGCATTCCCATCGGCACTGCTTCGCTCGATTGGCGCCCACCCAGGCCTGTTGAAGTCTTCTGTCGCGGCTGCAACAGCAGCTATCCAGCGGGCACCAAGTTCTGCGGTCGCTGCGGAAAGCCGATTAGAGCTTGAGGTAGTTTGAACTTTTCCTATAATCTGTGCGGCTACAAATGAAGCGCTGCCCCACTTGTGACCGGACTTACACCGATCCCTCCCTGAATTTTTGTTTGGAGGACGGCACTCCGCTGGCGACCGATGCGCCCGCCTTCGATCCGAATGCGACCGTCAGGTATCCGTCAGCGAGGGACACGGCCGAACCGCCGCCGACGGAGATCTATCGTCCGGAACCTGCGGTAACCACTCCGAGACGAAAGACGCCAGTACCAACGCCACGACCGCCGGCTCCAGCGCCAGCTCCGCCACCGCAGTGGACGCCCGGACCAACCGGTGCGCCGCCACCACGAAAGAAATCAAACGCGATCTGGTGGATAGTCGGTGGACTCATAACGCTGATCGTTGTCGGCGCCGGTTTCGTGGTACTGCTCATCGCGCTGGCCAGTCTTTCGACTAACACGAACAACGCGAATGCAAACGGTCGTAACGACAATCGCAACGCGAACGTCACGACAAACGCAAACACCAACAACGCAAACGCAAACGCAAATACCAACACTAACGCGACCGTGCCGGCCTCGTTCACGGATGACTTCAGCGAACAAAAATGGAGCACGGGACAATCACCGTACGGCAAGATCTGGTACTCAAACGGCGAATATCACATGACTTCGTTCGAGGAAAAGTTCGTTGTCATGTATGCGCCTTCAAACGACTACAGCACGGAGAACGCGACGGTGAAAGTCACGGCGCGAAGCGTTAACGGCCAGGCGCCTTCGGCGGGATTCGGATTGATGGTCCATTGCCTGCAAACGCGAGACAAAAAACTTGAAGACTACGCGTTGCTGATCTTTCCATCAGACGAGCCTGCGTATGAAATCATCATGCACAAAGCCGGCGTTCAATCAGCACTGGTGCAAAAAACGACGTCGAGCGCCATTCGTTCAGGCAGCAGTCCCAATCAGTTGGAGGTTAGAATCCGTGGGGCTGAGTTGTCGTTTTATGCGAATGGGCAGTTGTTGACGAAAGTCACTGATACCGCAAATTTCCGGCGTGGCCGCGCCGGCTTTTACACCAGTGGTCCCTACGAAGTTGCCTTTGACGATCTCAGGATAGAACATTAATCCACAGATTGCGCGGAAAGATCTATGCCAATCTGTGGATGGTTATATGCAAGTTAATCTGAAAGTCACATCCGGCCCATACAAAGGCCGCATTTTTTCCTTTACTCAACACGACAGTTTTCTGATCGGGCGCAGTCCTGATGCCCATCTTTGTTTGCCTGAGGATCGATATTTCTCGCGTAATCATTGTTTGCTCGAGATGAATCCGCCGCACTCTTACCTGCGCGATCTCGGTTCGACCAACGGAACGTTTCTCAACGGCCAACGCGTCAAAGATGCGTCTCTGAATAATGGCGATCGAATTCAGTGTGGTGAAACGATCCTGGTTGTTGAAGTAACGACCACTGCTCCGGTTGATCTCTCCGAAACTACACAAGACGCAGGGATACCAAAACGACCGGTCGTCGTGATGGTTGAATGTCTCAACTGTGGCCGGCGAGAACAGGCGCAGGCGTCAGCCCCTGACGAGCACATGACGTTTCTCTGCGAAGACTGTCGCATCGAGCTGAAGCGTTCGCCGCAGGCGATTCCCGGTTACGACACTGTGAAGCTGTTGGGACGTGGCGGCATGGGTTGCGTGATGCTGGGACGCGAGCAACGCAGCGGTCGCGCAGTCGCGATAAAAACTTTGTTACCGGAATTCGCAGTCAGCGACAAAGCGATGCGCCGTTTCATGCGCGAGATCGACGTCGCTGCTGCGCTCAAGCATCGAAACATCGTCGAGTTTATCGATCGCGGCACACACAACGGCGTGGTCTATCTCGTTACGGAATTTGTCGACGGTTCAGACGCATCGAAGCTCGCGGAGAATCAGGGCGGGCGTCTTTCGTTTGAAGACGGGATCTCGATCATCGCGCAAGCGCTCGACGCACTCTCGTTCGCGCATGCGCAGAGCTACATTCATCGCGACTTCAAGGACCAGAACATCCTCGTTGCGGGTAGTTCACCAAACCTCGTCGCCAAGTTGACTGATTTCGGTCTGGCCAAGAGCTTTACTCAATCGGGCTTGAGTGGCGTGACTATGGCGGGCGAAATGGCTGGAACCCTCGCCTACATGCCGCCCGAGCAGTTGCGCAACTTTCGCGACGTCAAACCACAGTCAGACATCTACGCTGTCGGTATGACGGCGTATAGTTTGTTGACCGGCTGTCTGGCCCTCGATCTCAGTAAAAACAGCAGTGTTAACGACACTATTCGCGCCATTTTCGAGCAACCGGCAGTGCCGCTGCATCAGCGTGCCCCTCATATCCCACGCCCGGTCTGCGAAATCATCGATCGCGCCCTTGCAAAGGATCCTGCACAGCGCTGGCAATCCGCCGGAGCCATGCGCAACGCCCTCCTGCACTCAATATAATCGGTGAAATTCTGTGTAATCCGTGGCATAATCCCGCGTTGAAGGTGAGGGTCCTATGAGATCTATCTGGAAAGGTCATATCCGTTTTTTGCTGGTCGCCATTCCCGTTCGTATCTACAACGCGATTGAGACTGGGGAGAAGATTCAATTCAACCAACTGCACCGCGACGACTTTGGTCCAATCGGCTACGACAAGCGCTGCAAGAAGTGCAACGAGGTCGTAACCAACGATCAGATCACGAAGGGCTATCAGTATGAGCCCGATCGGTATGCGATCGTCGAACCCGACGACATCGCGAAGATCAAGATCAAAACAACCAGGGCTGTCGATATCGTTGGCTTCGTCGATCGCGAAGAGATTCCGAGCACCTTCTATGATGCGCCTTACTTCGCGGGACCGGATGGTGCAGCTTCGGAAAAGCCTTACGCGCTGTTGCGCGAAGTGATGAAGCAAACGGGCAAGGTCGCGGTCGGCAAAGTGGTGCTGCGCGATCGGGAAGATCTGGTGGCAGTGTTTCCGCATGACGATGGTCTGGTGTTGCAGAAGCTTCATTACCCGCACGAGTTGCGCAAGATAGAAGACGTGCCGGATCTTGAAAGCGTTGGGAAGCTCGATGCGCAAAAGTTGAACAAGAACGAATTGAAACTGGCCACGACGCTGGTCCAGGAGATGACCACCAGCCTTTCCGAAATCGATACTGAAGACAACTATCACACCGCGCTGCGCTCGTTGATTGATTCGAAGATCAAAGGTCGCGAGGTGACGGAATTTGAAGAAGTTGAAGAAGTACCCAGACTTGATATTATGAGCGCGCTCAAGAAGAGTTTGCAGGCATCGAATCGTAAACCGATGGTGAAGGCGCCGGCAACGACGGAAAAGAAGAAGCCGCAGATCACGCTCGTGAAACCGCGTGCGGCAAAGAAGCGAAAAGTTGGTTAGGGCCACAATAAAGCACATAAGGCACACAAAATATTTTGCTGATTCTTTCAAAAACTGTTTATGAGCTTTTTGTGCCTTTTTGCGGCTAATAGGTTTTTTGGATGGTAATGAAAGATCACAGCACTAAAGTAATCTCATTTCCCTCACCTGTCCCATCGAAGGCAGATTACCAACGTGTCAAATCATCCTATTCCGTTAAAGAGATCAAACAACTGTTTGGTCTGAGCGAAAAGACCATTCGCCGTTGGACTGAACAAGGCATCATCGAGGCGGCGGCCTCTTCCGAAGCGCCGGATTACGTTTACGACTTCAATTCGTTGACACAGTTTCGACGCGTGCGCGAACTGCGCGCACAGGGTCACAGCATCCGGCAGATCGAAGCCGAGTTGCAGGGGCAGTTAAATCTGTTTCGCGTGGAAACGCCGCGTCTCGCGCGACTGCTCACGCCGTTCGAAGAAGCGTTGCTTTTACACGAACAGGGAGATCCAAAAGCCGCCGAGCACTATCTCGAAGCAATCGGCGAAGGCGATAATGTAGCTGAAGCTTATTGCAACCTCGGCATCATCAATCTCGAACGCGGGCAGATCTCGAACGCGCTCGACAATTTCACTCTTTCACTCAAAAACGATCCGCGCCACGTCGAAGCACATTACAATCTCGCGAATCTTTATTACGACGCCGGCGATGTACAGTTGGCGAAGCTTCATTACGAAGCGGCGGCACAAATCGAGCCTGGTTTCTCGCTCGTTTATTTCAACTTGTCGCTCGTGTATCACAAGCTCGGCGACCTGAGTGCCGCGTCGACGACGTTGGAAAAGTACCTGCAATTGGAGCCTGAAGACGAAGACCTCGAAGTCTTGAATCGTCTTCTGAAAGCAATGAAGGATCCTCGTTGATGTGTTGGTGGTGGGCAGGAGGGCTGCCCACCTGGTCGGTACTGGATCGCAAGAAAGGGTGAACGATCCGAAGTACCCTTGTATTTAAGGAAAACGCGAATTGCGCGGCGGTTCCAGATTGCCTATAATTCGCGTTCCCACTGCTTCTCCTGCTTTCGGTGGTTAGCTAAACAAACTGTGCCTGACCGAGGAGGTTTCGCCTGTGGCAAGTCCCAAGTGCCGTGTGCTGTGTGTGGACGATCATCGCGACACATCTGAGATGTTGCAGATGCTGCTGTCTGAAGAAAACTACGCCGTTCACACTGCGGCCACAATGAAAGAGGCCTGCGACAAGGCAAGCACCTACCAGTATGATCTCTACGTGCTGGACAAAAGATTGCCTGACGGCACCGGTGTGGAGTTATGTGGGACGTTGTCGAAGCTCACGCCGGATGTGCCGTGCATCTTCTACACTGGTGATGCTTACGAGATTCACCGTCACGAGGCCTTGGCCGCCGGCGCCGCCGCATACGTCGCGAAGCCGGATATCGAAGGTCTCATCAACGCCGTCCACCAACTTCTCGCAAATAGTGAGTGCGCCACGGCGTAGCAAGCTGCCCTTGCTTGACACTCAAAACTTCGCACGTATAATTTTCCGCGCGTCACATAAGGGCCGATAGCTCAGTTGGTAGAGCAGCTGACTCTTAATCAGCGGGTCGCAGGTTCGAGCCCTGCTCGGCTCACCATTCCTTCAATGACTTACGGCAGGTTGAACGACCTGCCGTTTTCTG
>Ga0207708_10004335_pt1 | contig 10447 bp, 11 predicted proteins | sample KBSK5101metaG_FD_184340 | JGI IMG/M metagenome (GOLD analysis project Ga0207708, IMG submission 184340) | Corn, switchgrass and miscanthus rhizosphere microbial communities from Kellogg Biological Station, Michigan, USA - KBS K5-10-1 metaG... | ecosystem: Host-associated > Plants > Roots >...
AAAAGGCACAAAAAGCACAAATGAGAAAAATTTACTAAGCGCGACAGCTCCTGAAGTATATTTTGTGTCTTTTGTGCTTTATTGTGGCTAAGGAGTTTCTATGGAGATTCTCGTTTATCGACCCGGCACACCGAAGATTATCGAAGGCAAGACTGTCGACGACCTGCCCGAGTTGCTGAAGGACAAGTCGGCCGTGATCTGGGTTGACATGGAACAACCCACGACAGCCGACGAACGCGTGCTGCTCGACGTCTTTAATTTTCATCCACTGACGGTGGAAGACTGTCGCGAGAATCGCCACTACCCGAAGATCGAAGAGTTTCACGATTACATCTACTTCATCGTGCATGGCGTGACCGCCAACACCAGTCCCGATCGCTTCAACACGATAGAGCTCGACGGCTTTCTTGGCCCGAACTACGTCATCACCTATCACCACGACATGTTTCGCAGCATCAACAACGTGAAGCAACAGCTGCGGACAACAGCCGTGGCTTGCCAGCGTGGTCCGGCATTCCTGCTGCACCAGATCCTGGACCAGGTCGTCGACTTCTATTCACCCGTGCTCGACGACTTCGACGATCGCATCGACAAGCTCGAAGACGATATCTTCACGCTTCGACGGCCCAACAACCTGATACTCTCGGAGATCATGGATCTGAAGCGCAGTGTGTTGCGTTTGCGACGCATCTCGGGCAAGCAGATGGACATCCTGCATCGCATGAGTCGCGGCGAGTTTGCGTTGATACCTGAAGACATGCGCCCGTTCTATCGCGACGTTTACGATCACCTCGTGCGCGTCGTCGATCTCGCGGAGAATTATCGTGATTTGATTAGCGGATCGCTGGAGGCTTACTTGTCAGTGGTGTCGAACCGTCTGAATGAGATCATGAAAGTGCTCACGATCTTTTCGGCCGTTATGCTGCCATTAACGTTCATCGCCGGTGTTTACGGAATGAACTTCGACAACATGCCGGAGCTGCATTCAAGATATGGCTACTACGCGGCCTGGGCGATTATGTTGGCCGTGGCCATCGGCATGTTGCTGTTTTTCAAAAAGCGCGGCTGGATTGGCGGGAGCTCAGACAAACAGGACACGCCGGAAGGTTGATCACACCGGATCCGCGTCTTTCTTCTCCTCCGCATCATCAAACGCGCCATCGGGACTCGGCATCTCCGCGTCGTCACCAGACGTGTCTGTCACTGAGGCTTCGTTCTCTTCCAAATCCTTCAACGTCTCTTTGCTGGTAGCGTCTTTGCCAATCGACTCTTTACGTTCCATGAACTCGCTCCTAAAAGATTCTTAAAACAATCGAAACAACTATCGCGCCATAAACGCCAGCTACGAGATCGTCGAGCATGATTCCCATGCCGCCGTCGAGATCCTGCAACCGGTTTGCAGGATACGGCTTAACGATGTCAAAAAAGCGAAAAAGTATAAACGAAAGAATGACTGCGCCGATGGACCAGCGCGCGAAGAGTGTCAACGGAAACAGGGCGATCATCTGACCGGCGACTTCATCAACGACGACTTTGCCCGGATCTTTTCGACCCGACACCTGCTCGACCCTCGAACCGGCCCAGATCCCCGCGAACGTAATAGCGAGAATCGCGACGATGATCACCAGCAGATTCGCATGCGCCAACAGGAGAAATATTCCCACACCAACCAACGATCCGAATGTACCCGGCGCCAACGGCAAATACCCGACGCCGCACGTCGCAATCGATAACGCCAGATAATCAGTCGGCTTCATCCGTGTTATCAGCGGCTAATAATCCTCCCGACAAGATCGTATTCGTGTCCCTCCGTGATCTCGACGTTCACAATCTCGCCGCTCTCCGGCAGCACACCGTCAGGCACGTCGTTAATCAACACACAACCATCGATATCCGGCGCCTGCGTCTCCATTCTTCCCTGCCACAACAGCTCGCTCTCTTTCGACTCGCCTTCGAACAACACACGCACGACCTGCCCGACGCGCGCCCGGTTCTTCCGTCGCGAGATCTTCGCCTGCTGTTTCATGAGACTGTTGCGACGCCGCGACGCAGTGCGTTGCGGAACTTTGTCAGACAAGTCGAACGCGGGCGTGCCTTCTTCGTCCGAGTAAGTGAAAACGCCGACGCGATCAAACTCAACATTCTTGATGAACGAGAGCAGCTCCTCGTAATCCTTTTCAGTCTCGCCGGGAAAGCCGGAAATAAACGTCGTCCGCACGGCTATCTCCGGAACTCGCTTGCGAACACGCTCGATCAGTCGTTCCAGACTTCCGCGATTGCCGCCACGCTTCATCAGTTTCAGCACGTTCTGCGACGCGTGCTGCAAAGGCATGTCGAGATACTTCACGGCCTTTGGCTCTTCAGCAATGACGTCGAGAAAAGCGTCGCTGATGTGCGTCGGGTAGGTGTACATGACGCGCACCCACTCGATCCCATCGACGTGCGACAGCTCGCGCAACAGACGCGCAAGCGCATCCGGCTTGCCGAGATCTTCGCCGTAGCGCGACGAATCCTGGGCCACAAGGATGAGCTCTTTCACGCCTTCTTCAGCAAGCTGGTGCGCTTCGGCGATGATCGATCCGAAGCGACGACTGCGAAAGTGTCCACGCATCTGCGGAATGAAACAGAAGGCGCACGGGCGATCGCAGCCTTCGGCGATCTTCACAAACGCGTAATGTGACGGCGTTGCGAGTACGCGCGGGGTGGATTCATCGTAGAGATAAGTCGCGCTCTGATTTCCGAGCGGCACGACCGGCAGCGAGCGCGCGTTGGTCTTTGGATCGCAAACGGCAAGGATGTCGTTGATCTGGTTGGTGCCGATGAACGCATCGACTTCGGGTATCTCGGCTTTTAACTCATCCCGGTAACGCTCAACCAGACAGCCGGCAACGATGAGTCGTTTAGCTTGACCGTTAGTCTTGAGCTGGGCCGCCTCGAGGATCGTGTCGATCGACTCTTTCTTTGCCGAGTCGATAAACCCACACGTGTTAACTACGACCGTGTCGGCGTCTTCCGCATTCGATGTGATCTGATATCCGTGGTGTTTTAGCTGTCCCATCATCACCTCGCTATCGACGAGGTTCTTCGGGCAGCCGAGGCTAATAAATCCGACTTTCTTCATCCGTGTCTATCTGTGTTCCCTTCCAGTGCAAACAGCGCGCGCTCGACTTCCTTCCTCTCGATCGCCGAAAGCTTCTGCCCACCAAAACGCACGCGATTGTAAGCGCGCGTGATTACCATCACGTCATTCGATCTCAACGTGTTTGCAAATTCGAGCGGCGTCAGGTGCTTGTCTCGCAAGACGCCACGCTGCTCCATCAACGAGACCAAACGCTCATAGAACTGAACATTCGAGTAATTACGCCCATCCTCCGTCCCATTGTCCAGCCCTCTGCGCGTCCAGGCCCAGATCCGTTTGCCGTAGAAGACGAGCAGTAGCGTGAGGACTAACGCTGTGACGCCGGCTACGACTACGAGCACGTTCCTATTCATGTAACGGCTCATCGTGTTGAGCATGTTTGACGCCATCCGCCCGTAATCGAAGATGCGATTGTGTAGCGACGTGGCGAGCAAGCGTTGCTCCTGTTTGTCGTAACCGACTACGTACTGAACCCACAGCAACTCGAGTGCTTCACCATACTTTTGCAGTTGCGCCGTGAAACCTGTACGGACCGGCTCGGTGCGTCCGGCAGGCGGCGTCGGATCGAACGTTACCCATGCACCTGTATCCGGAAAGTAGACCTCGACCCACGAGTGAGCATCGTATTGCCGAACCGTGTAAGCATCTGCTGCGTCGTTGTACTCACCCGACACAAAACCATTAACGAGCCGCGAAGCGATGCCGTGAGTGCGCAACAACATAACCATCGCACTCGCAAAATACTCGCAATGACCGGCCTTCACGTTGAAAAGAAAATCAGCAACCGGATCGGGCCCGCTTGCCTTCATGTCCAGCGAATAAGCGTACTCGCGCTGAAGATATGACTCGATGGCTTTCGCAGCGTCGTAACGATTATTCGCATTCGCGTGCAGCATAATCGACGTGGCCAGTGGTCCGATGCGCGGATCCAGCCGGTCAGGTACCTGGAGGTAGCGATAGTAAGACACCGGCAGCGGCCGCAGATCGTTGCGGAGTTGATCCATGCGCGGCTCGGTCGTGTCGGAGAGCGCCTTGTACATCAGCCGCTCGAAATCGTGTCGGCGTGACTGCACTGATCCTTCTTCGTCAACGCGGACGAACGGCAAGTCTCCCTGGAGCGCAACTACGCGCGGCGCCGCGAAGAGCACGGGAGATTCCAAAGGCTCGAGAAAGAACGTTTGTGTTGTCAGGCGATGGAGCGCTTCAGTCGTATCGACTTTGAAGAAACCGCCCTTTTCCACGATCACGTCGAGTTGTCGCGCCTGCGGTGATTTCCTCCAGCCGAGACCGGTGAACTCGTCGAGCGCGACACCACGCCAACGCAAGTCGCGCAGCGGCTGTGTTTCATCGAGGCGCACGCGCATCACGATGCCGTCGGTCAACTTCAGTTGCCCGATCTGACCGAGCGTGACATTTTCAGAAAAGCCGCTGAACCTCTGGAGTGGGCCACCGTTGCGTGTTAACGCCGCTGCGCCGGATCGTGGCGCGATTAAAAATAGCGGCAGCGCGAGCACAAAGATCAAAAGCAGCAGCGTTACTGCGACAAACGGCAGTCGAGCGGCTTCGGTGGTGCGCCAAAAGCGCTGGCCGGATCTTTTGAAGACGCGCGAATCGGGCGGCACGAGCAGGCGCGTCTCTGTTGTAGCGAGCGAGCGTCGCGCTTTTTGAATCTCAAATGCAGTGACGGCCGACAAGCCACACAACAAGTACAGCGTGAGCGTACCGAGAAACACGGGACTAAAACTCAAGCCCGCGGCGAGCAGGACTTCGAAGAATGAGATCAGGTAGAGAAAGACCCAGTCGCGATCTTTCTTCACTTGTAAGAGTTTTACTGCCGAGAGAAAGACGATCAGGTGCGCGAGCGCGGTGACGCCAAGCCGCTCCGTCGGTTCCCCGAGCGCTTTCTGGTAATTCCAGTCGACATAGAACAGCGGGATTGAGAGGAGGACGATTCCGAGGCCATAACGTTCCGGTAACTGCCACTTCGTATTCTCGAGCAGCCAGCTTCCCACCATCACGACGAAGAACACGAGCGACAGCCCGACACTCAATCCCCCGGCGAGGACGAGCGCCAGCATCGCCACCGCAATCATGGCGTAAGAAAATGCTCGAAAGTACGTCGCAAAACTCATCTCGAATACTTATACACAGATTGCGCAGATTTTTTATGACATCTGTGTATCTGTGGATGGATCGTTAACGCTTAACTTTGATCTCGTACACGCGTGGCCAGAGCTTGCCCGTGACGATCAATTTGTCGCTAGCCTGGTCGTAAGCGATTCCATTCAACACCGCTTCCGGATCCAGTAGCTCACCTTCAGGCATCAGCCCCGTCAAGTCGATCCACGAATTCACGCGCCCACTCTGCGGATCGATCGTGGCGATCCGGTTGTCGTGCCAGACGTTCGCGTAAATCTCGCCTTTCACATACTCCAGCTCGTTCAGCTCCCTGATCGGCCGGTTTTGGTCTGTTACGTTTATAGTCTTCGTCACTTGAAAATTTGCCGGGTCGATAAACCTGATGTTAGGGGTTCCGTCACTCAGTATCAGCGACTGGCCGTCCGTCGTCAGTCCCCAGCCCTCGCCCTGGTAATTGAATTGCCCCAAACGATTAAACGTCTGCGCGTCGTAAATAAAACCGAGATTGTGCTGCCACGTGAGCTGGTAAACCTTTCCATTTAGCTGCGTCATGCCTTCCGCGAAGTAAGGCTCAGGCACGTCGACTTTCTGCAGAACTTTGCCGCTTTCGAGCTCGACACGACGCAAGCTCGAGAAGCCTTCCTGACCCGTGCTTTCCAGCAGTTTGCCATCCATTAGGATTAGCCCCTGCGTGAAAGCGTTGCTGTCGTGGGGCCACATATTGACGATTTGATAGCTGTATTTAGGAGCCGGACCGTTTGCCGGAGCCGCAGTCGTTTTGCTGTTACTACCAGTTGGCTGGCATTGAAAACAAGACAGCGCCAGGACAAGCACGACTATGAGCTGCAGTTTGAGCGTCAGTGACATACTGGCATTCTATCGTTTTTGCGCTGTTTGCGCCTTTTGCGGCTAATCGGAAATGAGTACAGGGTTGTCCTGGCGGCGTTTTTCGAGATATGTGGTGAACCGTTCGCGGTCCTCGTCCGACATTTGGTGGATATTCACGCCGAGGAGCCACTTCTTCTTCCCTTCCTCACCGGCGCGCTCGGAGGTAACGATCTTGACGACCGCTTCTGCCGAACCTTCGGGCAAGTCGACGCGGACGAACAGCAGTCCGCCCAGCCGGGACATTTCGGCTTCGGGAAAGCGAGTGCCGACGAGAGATAGCCTCATCCCGAACTTGCTGATCGTTTCGCAATGACCACGCGACGGCTGGGAATACGAGACCTTTCCGGCCTTTCCGTCGATCAGGGATATCGCCGCAGGGATATGGGCGTAATAACGAGGGCCACGACGGCGGTTTCGCACCTGTTTCGGCTTCTCGGACGGCGTTCGTTTTTGTGTGCTGAGCGGATCGAAGCCTTTGAAGACGAGCCCACAGTTGTTACAAAGCAGCTTGTGGAGCCCAAACACTCGTAAAAAGAAGACTGCATCGTCATAATCGCGCTGGATCCGCTCACTCTTGCACCTCGGGCACTGCATACCAGTCCATTCTAGCAGTTCGTCTTGTGCTGATGTTGAACTTGTACTAACGTTCGGTCCTCAATTGGTGCATCCTCCAGTGCACGTCGTTCGTAGATCACCGGCAATGGAAGCTATCAACCTACTCGGACCGACAATGGGCCTCGGTTTGGTGTCGGGGCTGAATCTCTACGCGACCGTTCTCACCGTCGGGCTCGGAATTCGTCTTGGGCTGATCACGCTCAGCCCGGAGACGTCAGGGCTCGCGGTGCTGGCGAGTCCTTACGTGCTGATCGCTGCGGGCGTGATTTACCTGATTGAATTTTTTGCAGACAAGATTCCCTGGGTTGATAGCATCTGGGACAGTGTTCACACGTTGATACGACCGCTCGGCGCGGCAGTGATTGGCGCAACAGCTATCGGCGCGGTTGAGCCGCAAACAGCCGTCATCGCCGCTCTCTGCGCGGGAGTGTCGCTTTCTGGACACTCAGTGAAAGCCGGAACACGGCTGCTCGCGAATCATAGTCCGGAGCCGTTTTCGAATATCGCGCTCAGCTTGATTGAAGACGGTCTGGTGGTGGTTGGTAGTTGGCTGGCGCTGAGTCATCCCGCGATCATGGTGACGATCGTGGCGATTTTCCTGATCGCGTTTATTTGGTTCGCGCCGAAGGCGTTCCGGCTGTTGAGAATTGAATATGTTGCGTCGCTGGCGTTGCTGAAGAAGTTCTACTTATCTGTAAAGCACTATGTAACTGGTTTCGATCAGCCTCGAGAGTTGGCGACAGTTGGTTCAGGGTTTAGTGTGCCTGTTGATGTGATGGGTGGGGGGAATGCGGCAGTTGATGACCATGACGGGGTTCCCGAGCACATCTTACATCGCCTCGACAGCAAGCTTGGGTCAGGAGGTCAGCGATTCTTCATTCGTTGTACTGCCGGAAAAGGCGTGAAGAAACTGCGGCACTCGGTGGGTTATCTCCAGATCGATGACGACAGTCTCGTGTTTGTGACGAAGCGGATGTTCCGTTTGCGCGATCATGAGATTGAGCGGAGCACGATTGAAGATATCCAGTTTAAGAAGCGGCTGCTGTTCGATCGGCTAATCATTCGCGCTGAGGGAAAACAGCAGCAGTTCTATTTCTTCAAGGACTTTGCAAATCGCGGCAGTCGCGCTTACGAGATCTTGCAGGTCCACAAGAAGAAAGGTAGCGCTTAATTCATCTGAAGATGAATCCTTTTTGAAACGGATCTTCGGAATCGAAGTAAAATTCATTGCGGCCGATAATTGACGCCGTGCCGCTCACTTCGGGAATGACCGCGTCGTAAGATCCAAACCTCGTCACATCAACGACCTCGACCGACATCGTACTGCCGAGAATACTTTCAATCGTTACACGCTCATTCAAATTTAGCTCGCCTTTTGCGAAGTGCAAAGCCGCACGCGCACTCAAGCCGCTGCCTGTAGCCGATCGGTCGAGTTCGCCTTCGGCGAAGATGCAGGCGTTGCGACTGTGATGCGCGGGATCGAGCGCAGGCGCAGTGAATATCGTGCCGTAGAGGAAGCTCAGATCATCCTCAAACGGATGTTCGATCGGAAAGCTATTCATCACCGCGCGTTTGATCCGACGGCCGTAATCAATGATCCGCTCGAAGTGTTCTGGTGTGAGTTGCAAGCCAATAGACTGGGCATTGACGATGGCGTAAAACGCGCCGCCATAAGCGACGTCAAACTCAACCGAGCCGATCCCCTCAACGTCAACACGCTGATCGCGCAGGCAAAGAAATGAAGGAAGGTTGCGAAACGAGGCTTCTGTAACTTTGCCGTCTGAAACAGAAGCACGTGCGAGGATTCTGCCGGCCGGCACGTTGAAAGTTATCTCGCGCTGGTCGACTAATTGTGTCTCGACGACGAGTTTTGTGAGCGCGATGATCGCATGCCCGCACATCGTGCTGTAGCCTTCGTTGTGCAGGAAGAAGACGTCGAAGTCGGCGTCTGTGGACGAAGTGATGACGGCGCCGTACATATCTGCATGACCGCGTGGCTCCCACATCAAACCGGTGCGCAAGTGATCGTAGTGATCGCGAAAGTAACGTCGCTTTTCGAGTACCGTCCGCCCTTCGATCTGCGGCAGCCCATCAATGATCACCCGCAGCGGCTCACCACCGGTATGCATGTCGATCGTGGTGACGCACCTCCAGTGTTCGGGCGGTTGCCAGTCTATGAGATGGTTCATCAGCGAGGAATCTTAGCCGCGGATGACGCAGATTAAAAACGCGGATTCTTAACGCAGTGTTAGCGAACGACTCTGAGCACGAAGCCGAGAACTGACAAACTCACGCGGTTTCGGAGGGTCTGAGCTTGTTTGACCAGAGCCAGTGAAGTCCGTACCAGAAGAAGAAACTGACGACGTAGCCGATCAGGACGTTAGGCGCGTTGAACTTTGGATCCACAGCGAGGGCTATGACGGTGAGTGCGATGGCGGGCGCCAGGCTCACGATCAGGAAGGTAAAGAATGCGACGCGCAGCGGTCTGAATCTGGTCAGCTTTATCAGCAGGAACACAATTAAGTTTCCGACCACGCCGGTGAATGCAATGGCGTCGAGCGCGAAACCGAAGACCAGAATCGAGGAGACCTGGTGAGATCTGCCGTAATTCAGTAGTAGCAATGCAGCGAGGATTATCAAAATACATCCTCCGATTGCGAAGAGGTCAGTACGCAGGTTACGCATAAGGTTGTTATCCTTCCTAATCTTTTCCAGATGTTCTCGCGGCGCCGTCCGAACAAGATCGACGAGAGTGCGAAACCATATCCGCGTACGCGCCGGCGCGGTGCGCGCGTCTCGCTGGCAGTCAAGGAGCAGAAGGACCATCTGCGATCCATACTCCCGCCGAAACTCTCGCGGATAGACGAGCAGCAGGATCGAATAGATCGAGAGAAACCACTCAGTATCCTTGCTTAGATTTTTACTCATCAACCAGATTTGGTCCGTGGTAACAATTTCTTCGCGCGCGCAGATCTCACCATCCGCTCCAGACGTTGCGCTTCGGCAGTAGCAACGCGAAAGCCAAAATCAGTCAGGCGGTAATACCGGCGGCGCTCGTCGTCGAGCTCAGGATCCGGGCGTTCCTCGAGCTCTTCGATTAGACCGTCGCCCATCATGCGCTTGATCGATCCGTAGAGCGTGCCGGGGCCCAGCTTTACATTCCCCTCCGTGCGCTCATCGACTTCACGCATGATGTGATAGCCGTGACGTTCTTTATCAGCCAGCGCCAGCAAGATGTGGAACATGGCCGGAGTTAGGGGCAGAAACTCCTCTGGTCTGCGGGTGGGTACCTTCACAGATTGTTCTCTCAGATTTTTTATTTAACTATATCGCGCGCCGATATAGTATTCAGGCTTGCGGGTATTGTCAATAGATAAAACGCGGATATTATCCGTTCAAGTAAGACTTAGACAGGATTGACAAGATTTTTCAGGATGAACAAGACATCTTGTTAATCCTGTAAACGTCTTGTAAATCCTGTCAAACAACTTACTCTAGGTTTATATTAGGATTAGAAATGTACACAAACAACAAACCAAACAACAAACCATTTGTCGCTTCGTTATGCGTAATTGTGCTGCTGCTCGCGTTGACGCTCAGCGCGACTGCACAAAACACAAGACTGCCGAACCAGATACTATTCGACGATTTCAGCTACGCTAACAA
>Ga0207708_10004347_pt1 | contig 10436 bp, 9 predicted proteins | sample KBSK5101metaG_FD_184340 | JGI IMG/M metagenome (GOLD analysis project Ga0207708, IMG submission 184340) | Corn, switchgrass and miscanthus rhizosphere microbial communities from Kellogg Biological Station, Michigan, USA - KBS K5-10-1 metaG... | ecosystem: Host-associated > Plants > Roots >...
GCAATTCTTCACCGATGGGAGGAGGTGCCTGATGAGTTTGGACAAGACCAGCGTCCGCAACGGGATGTTCGTCATGGGCACACAGGGCGAACGGATCGGTAAAGTCATTCGTTGTGACAGCGATACGTTCGTGGTCGAGAAGGGAGTGTTCTTCCCGAAGGATTACGAGCTGCGCTACGACCACATCACCGACATATCCGGCGGGACAGTTCGCTACGCGCTGACTGATTTCCTGCGCGGCAGAGAGCTCGAGACAGCGAAACCAGGCGCGACCGCGGCGAGCGGCGCGACCGCCACCGCAGCAACCGCCACCGCACAACGCGGCGACCGGCGGTCCGACCGGGACGAGATCCGCATACCGCTGCTGCGCGAGGAGATCGGCATCGAGAAGGTCGCCCGTGAATCCGGCCACGTCCGCATCCACAAGACGATACACACCGAAGAAAAACACTTCTCCGTACCGGTGACACGCGAGGAGGTCATCATCGAGCACGTGGCCGTCGGCCGGGACGCCTCGATGAGCGCCGACGGCGCCTTCCAGGAGGACACCGTCGACGTCCCTCTCTACGAAGAGGAAGTGAGGGTCAGCAAGCGTCCGATCCTCGAAGAGGAGGTGGTCATTCGCACCGTCGCGCAGTCGGTGGAGCGCGAGGGCTCGGCGATGCTGCGCCATGAAGAAGCCGAGGTCGAGGACACGCGCCGAGACGCCAAGTCGGCCGCCGACGACGCCGAGTACAACGCCGAGTACAACGCCGACAACGATCCGGACACCCGCCGCTGACCAGCGGCTGTCGCGACAGAAGGAGGAACGCATGATGTCCCTGGGGCGGCGATCTATCGCGGAGATGGTGGGCACCTTCTGGCTCGTGCTCGGTGGATGCGGCAGCGCCGTGCTCGCGGCGGCCTTTCCCGGTCTCGGGATCGGTTTCGCGGGCGTGGCGCTCGCGTTCGGCCTCAGCGTGCTGACGATGGCGTACGCGCTGGGAGGCATCTCCGGCGCGCACTTCAATCCCGCCATCTCCGTCGGACTGTGGCTGGGGGGCCGCTTCCCCGGACGCGACGTGCCTGCATACATCGCGGCCCAGGTCGCCGGCGCGTTGCTGGCCGGCGGCGTCCTCTACGCGATCGCCTCCGGCGCGCCGGGCTTCACCCCGGCCGCCGGCTTCGCCGCCAACGGTTACGGTGCGCATTCGCCCGGCGGGTACGCGCTACCGTCGGCGGCCGTGTGCGAGCTGGTGCTCACCTGCGGTTTCCTGCTGGTCATCATGGGCGTTACCGACACGAAGCGGGCGTCGCCGGGATTTGCGCCGCTTGCGATCGGGTTGGCGCTGACGCTCATCCACCTCATCAGCATCCCGGTCACCAACACTTCCGTGAATCCGGCGCGCAGCACGGGCGTCGCGCTGTTCGCGGGCGGCTGGGCGATGAGCCAGCTGTGGCTCTTCTGGCTGGCGCCGCTGGTGGGCGGCGCGATCGGCGGTCTGCTCTACCGCGCGCTGGCGGAGAGCGGCCGGCTTTCACTTCGGCAGCAGCACACCTAGTCGACTGCCCCTAACTTGAAAGCGAACAAACGCGGGAGGTCGAATCATGTTGATGGAAAAAGCAGAGCTGGGGTTGGCGTCGCGATGGGGCTGGGTCGTCTGCCGCGGCGTGATAGCGATCCTGTTCGGGTTGGTCGCGTTCGCGCGGCCGGGTGCGATGGGCTTCAGCATGGTGTTGCTGTTCGGCTGCTTCGCCTTCGCGGCTGGAATCTCGACCATCATCGCGGCCGTACGCAGCGGTCGGGCCGGGGACAGCTGGGGCGGGCTGCTGCTCGAAGGCGTGCTGGGCATAATCATCGGCGCCGTCGCGCTGTTGTGGCCGGCGTCCACGGCGCTGGCATTCGTCTGGCTGATCGGCGCGTGGGCGATCGCGACCGGTGCGCTGGAGATCTACAACGCGGTCAAGCTGCGCAAGATCATCGAACACGAGTGGGCCCTCGGGCTGGCCGGCCTGGTGTCGCTCGCGTTCGGCTTGCTGATGCTGTACCGGCCGATCGCGGGCGGCGTGGCGGTCGTCTGGTGGCTGGGCGCCTACGCGCTGATCTTCGGCGTGCTGATGGTCGTGCTCGGCTTCCGCCTGCGCAGCTTCCAGCGCACGATCACGGGCGGCCGCGAGCTCCCGACCGAGGGATTGCACCAGCGCGTCTGACCCCGAGGGTCGCCTAGATACGAAGCTCCTCGGTCCGACGGATGGGGATCGGACCGAGGTGATCGTCTATCCACGCCTGGATGTCGGCCATCACGCGCTGCTTGCCGAGGTCCGCCAGCAGATCGTGGTAGTGCCCGTCGTACAGCTTCAACATCTTGTCGTTGGAGCCGGCCAGTTGATAGAAGCGCCGGCTCCCGCTCGGCTTCGCCGCCCTGTCGCTGGTGCCGTGGATGATGAAGAGCGGCAGGGTGATGCGCTTGAACTGCTCCGTCAGGCGCTCGTCGGCGCGCACCAGCTCGGCGACGGTCCGGGCGGGTTGCACCTCGTTGGCGATCAACGGATCGGCGTTCATGGCAGCCACCGCCTGAGGATCGCGCGAGAAGTCCGCGTTCTTCAGCTTCAGCGCGTGCGCGTGCGGCAAGAAGCGGCTCACACCCTTGACGACCGCGAGGGCCAGGCCCGGCGCCGGCGCCTGGTACGCGAAGCTCTCGCAGATGAAGCCAGCCAGGTCCGATGAGTGCGTGACGGAATACGCGCAGGCCACCACACCGCCGGCGCTGTGACCGAGCAAGAACACCGGCAGGTCCGGCTCTCGCTGCTTCACCAGCGTCACGAACTGCGCCAGGTCGGCGACGTAGTCTTCAAACCTGTCGACGAAGAACCGCTGGCCCTCCGATCGTCCGCGGCCGCGCAGGTCGAACGCGTGCACCGCCAGGCCGTTCGATGCGAGCTGGTCAGCCGCCCAGGCGTAACGGCCGCTGTGCGAATTGAAGCCGTGCACGATCACCACGACGCCGACGGGCCGACCGATCGGGCGCCAGGCACGCGTGAAGATCTTCAGTCCCCCTACCCCTACGAAACTTCCCTCGGTCATGGCGTTCAATCTCGTCATCCGAGAAGGTTGAACAAGTAGTGGCAGGCGATCGGGGGTAGCAGTGATGCGCTCTTTTCGTACAACCAGCCAATAGCGACGCCCAGGACGAATGCCGCACCGACCCAGATCGTCGCCGGCCACCAGGGGACCTGCGGCCAGGCGAGCAGCACCTGCGTGTAGTGGCGGATGGCGAACAGAAATGCGGCGACCCCGATCGCCGTGGCGGCTCCGTATCGGCGGCGTAAGCGGGCCTGGAGGTAGCCACGGTAGAACAGCTCCTCGCCCAGGGCCGCCCAGACGACGATGAAGAGCAGGTAGCTCCGGCCCACGTCGTCGGGTGGATGCTTCAGGCGGAGACCGGCCGCCGCGAAGACGGTACCGAACATGCCGGCCAGGTCGACGGCGTCAGCCAGCGGTCGGAAGGCCAGCTGCAAGCCGACGGCGACGACGACCGCCGCGATCCAGTGGGGCCAGCGGGGCAGCGCCGGACGCCCGATCTTCACCGCGCCGAGCGCAAACGGCAGCACCAGCGTGAGGGCCGCGTAGACGAAGTAAAACGGCGCCCACGGAGCGACCGTGTTCTCGGCGGCGGCGATCGCCATCAGCGCGACGGCCACGACGACGGCGTTGCGTGGCGAGCTTGCCGGGGACTCCATCGCCGCCGAGATCTACAATGGATCGTGCCCTTCGCGCGCACGTTGCTGGCGGCGCTGGCCTTGACGGCCTTGCCGGCGATCGATCGGCGCGCGGCGGCGTGCAGTTGCGCTCCGCCCCCTGCTGAATTCGAGATCACCCCGTCGGGCGGCGCGCCCGTGCCGCTGAACGCGCGCGTACGCGTCGCCTTCCGCGGTGCTGAATCCAAAGTGCAGGTCACGCTGCGGGCCGCCGCCGGACGCAAGGTCGCCGTACGCGAACAGGTGTTCCGCGACACCAGCGGCCGCGAGCTTCACGAGCTGACGCCGCAAGCGTCGCTTCGCCCGGACACCGACTACACGGTCGTCGTCACCGCCGGACGGCCGTCGCTTCCGGCGGTGGCGACGGCGCGGTTTCGAACCGGCCGCGCCGCTGACACGGGCGCGCCGCAGTGGCGCGGCATCGAGGCCGCGGTGCTGGTGCCGGGCGATACCGATCCGGCCCACGGCGGCCTCTGTCACAGCTATCGTCCTTACGGTCACCTGAAGGTCGCGTCCCCGATCGATCCGGAATCCTCGCCGGTCGTGTTCGCCGTCTGGCTTGGACCGTCGGGCGCCGCCCTCGCCTACGATCGCGCGCCGATCACGTACGTCACGGCCGTCGATGGTCACATCACCATCGGCGATCCCAGCAAGTGCGGCGACGGGGCCCTGCAGGCGCAGGACCCGGGTACGCGCGTCGGCCTGCGCGCCGTCGACCAGGCCGGGAACCTCTCGCCGCCCAGCGAAACGCAATTGACATTGCAGGCATCCCGGTATTGACGCAGCGATTCCGGGTTTGAACAACGCCCGCGATCGGATTATCAATGCACCGTGCGTTGGCCGGTTGCGAAGGGCGAGATGGCGGTCCGGATCCTCGAACACCCGTGGGCGGCGACGTCTCTCGGGCCGATCGAGACGTGGCCGCAGAGCCTGAAAACTGTCGTGGACGTGGTGCTGGCGAACGGGTTTGCCATGGCGGCGCTGTGGGGCCGCGACCTGATCCAGATCTACAACGACGCCTATCGCGAGCTGGCCGCCGAGAACCACCCAGGCGCGCTCGGCCGCCCCTGCCGCGAGGTCTGGCCCCAGTACTGGGCCGCGACGTCGCCGGTGATAGAAAAGGTGTGGGCGGGCGAGACGGTCACGTATGTCGACGTTCCCTTTCCGATCGCTCGGCACGGAAAGACCGAAGAGGCGTGGTTCACCAACTGCTACAGCCCCCTGCGCGACGAGACCGGCGCAGTCGCCGGCGTGCTGTTCACGCTGCTGGAGACGACCGAGCGCCACCGCACCGAGGCCGCCCTGCGCGAGAGCGAATCACGGCTGCAGCTCACGCTGGATGTCGCCGAGGTCGGCACGTGGGACTGGAATCTGGCAGACGACACCGCGGTGCTCGATTCGCGGGCTGCTCAGATCCTTGGCCTGCCGGCGGGGCGCCACGCGAGTGCCACCGAGGCACAGGCCGCGTGCGTCCACCCCGAGGACCTCGAAGCGGGCCGCGCCCAGGCCGCGGCCGGGATCAAGACCGGCGAAGCATTCACGCTGCACTATCGCGTCGTTCACCGCGACGGCGAGATACGGCACGTCGTCACCCGCGCGCGCGCGTTGCCAGACAGCGCAGGGCGACCCGCCCAGGTCGTCGGCACGACCCGTGACATCACCGTCGAGCGCGAAGCCGAGCTGCGACTGCGCGCGAGCGACGAGCGTCTTCGAACGCTGCTGCAGAACATCCGCGACTACGCCATCATCATGCTCGACGCCAACGGGAACATCACCGAGTGGACAGACGGCGCGACGAAGGTGATCGGCTACACCAGCAAGAACGTCATCGGGCAACCGTTTTCCATCCTGTATCCGCCCGAGGACGTGCAGCGCGGCGTACCCGAGGCCGAGCTGCTCACAGCCCGCGAGAACGGCCGCGTCGAGGTCGAGGGCTGGCGCGTCCGCAAGGACGGCACGCGGTTCTGGGCCAACGCGATCGTGACGGCGATCCGGGACGAGCGGGGGGATGTCATTGGCTTCACGAAGATCAGCCGAGATCTCAGCGATCAGTACGAGCTGCTCGAACAGCGCGAGCAGCTGCTGGCCGAGGCGACGTCGGCGCGTGCCGAGGCCGAGAAGGCGAACCGCGCCAAGGACGAATTCCTGATCACGTTGAGCCACGAGCTGCGAACGCCGCTCGCCCCGATCTTGCTGTGGGCGCGCGCCCTGCGGGCGGGCACCGTCCCGCCGCACGAGGTCTCCCACGCCGTCGACGCGATCGTCCTCAGCGCCGAGAGCCAGCTGCAGCTGATCGAGGACCTGCGAGATCTCTCGCGCTTGAAATCCGGCCGCGTGCACCTCGATCGGCGCGGCAATTCGGTCGAGGACATCGCGCGCGGCGCGCTGGAGATGATCGCCCCCAGCGCCGACGCGAAGAGCGTGGTCATGACCCTGGACGTGCCCCCCGATCTCGGAAGCGCCATGCTGGATCGCGGGCGGTTCCAGCAGGTGCTGTGGAACCTGCTGTCGAACTCGGTGAAGTTCACACCCGAGGACGGCAAGGTGTCGCTGCGCATCCGGAAGGAAGCCGGCCAGCTGGAAGCGGTCGTCGCCGACACCGGACAGGGCATCGAGGCCGACTTCCTCCCCCACCTGTTCCAGCGTTTCCGCCAGGCCGACATGCGCGAGCGGCGGCGCTATTCGGGCCTGGGCGTCGGCCTGGCGTTGTGCCGGCACCTGGTCGAGCTTCACGGCGGCACGGTGGAGGGATTCAGCGAAGGCGCGGGCCGCGGCGCGGTGTTCACGGTCCGGATTCCGTGGATCGACCCGACCGAGGAACCGGATCACGACGCGACCGATGCCGGCGCGGCGGAATACGCGGCGGCGACGCTGCGCGGCCTCAAGGTCCTGCTCGTCGAGGACGACGACAACATGCGCGACATCCTGCGCTGGACGCTGGAAGGCGCCGGCGCCAGCGTGGTCCCGGTCGGTTCGGGCGCCGACGCGCTGTCCGTCATCGACGCCGGCGATCGCGCGAACACCGTCCCGGACGTGATGGTCTGCGACCTCGGCCTGCCCGGCATGAACGGCTACGAGCTGATGGAACGGGTGGTCGAGCACCGGCGCTCACGCGGGAAGAAGGCGATTCCCTCCTGCGCGGTCAGCGCGTTCGTGCGCGACGTCGACCGCGAGCGCGCGATAGACGCGGGATTCGACTCGTACGTGGCGAAGCCGATGACCGCCCAGCGCCTGATCTCGGCGGTCGGGGAATTGGCGGCCGTGGCCGCGTCCGACGACCTCTGATTCAACGCGCGACGCCCCTCGCCCCGGCGAACGGGGCGAGGAGTGTCGACGGCCTACGTCACGGCACGCAGATCGGGATGCCGTTGTCGTTGACCGAGCAGTGCAGCCCGTTCGGGCAGGTCAGGCCCAGGCAGGGATTCTGCGGGATCGCCAGGGCGCGGACGGCCGGGTTGCCGACGGCCGCCGCGAAGCCCGACGGGGGCGTCGCGGGATTGCCGAACAAGCCGGTCGCGCCGACGATCGCGACCTCGCCCGGATCCAGCGTGAGGTTGTGCGCGGGCGCCGAGATCGTGAACGTGCCGGGGCCGCCCGACACCACGCCGTCCCACACCGACTGGAAGCTGCCCGTGAACGAGAACGTGAACCGCCAGTTGTCCAGCGGCACCGACTCGTTGTTGGTCACCCGGAACTGGCCCTGGAAACCGCCGCCCGACCAGGTGTTGGTGGTGTTGAACGTGACGCTGATGTTCGGCAGCGCCGTGTGCGCGATCGCCGACGAGGCCCCCGTCGCCGAGACGTTGCCCGCCGCGTCGCGCGCCCTGACCGTGAAGATGTAGTTCGTGTCGCTCGAAAGGCGCGTGATGCGGGCGCGGGTGATCGGCGTCGTGAACGGCACCTCCCCGATCTCCAGCGCGGGCGCGGCCTGCGTCGCGTAGCTGAGGATGTAGCCGGTGACGGCGACGTTGTCGGTCGCGTTGCTCCAGAACAGGTCGACCAGCGCCGAACCGGCCCCGAAGATGCGCACGTTGCTGGCGTCCGACGGCACGGTCACGTCCGCCGAGCCATTGCAGGGCGTGCTCTGCCCGACCAGCGGCGCGCCACAGTGGGTGGGGAAGCCGAACGCACCCTCGTAGCTGCCGTACAGGTACTCCGAGCGGGTCTGGTTCACGCCGATGGTGTTTGCCGAGCCGGTGTGGAAGATGCGGACGATGTTCTCGACGCCGATGTCATTGATGATCGACCAGCAGTTGTCGGTGACGGAGCCGCCGCACCGAGGCAGGTTGGAGACGTTGACCTGCACGTTCCTCGGCATGTCGAAGTCCGTCGACCACCCCTGGATCGCGGTCGATCCAATGTTGGTGATGTCGATGCGGGCGTTGTAGCCCGTTCCCCAATCGGAGGTCTTCACGAAGTTGAACCGCGCGCTTCCACCCAGCGCTCCCACGCGCACCGTGATCGGTTCATCGTCCACGCCCTGCCCGCTGCACGCGGCCGTCATGCACACCAACGACAACATCCCCATCTTCCACATCTTCATAGTCAGGTCTCCTTTGGTTGATAAACGACTGCCTAACGTTCGCCGACCCGAACGCGCCGACCGGAAAATATTCGGCGACGAATCGGGGGATGAACGCTAACAGGCCCGAAAACCCGATCAACGGCGGGCGCGGTCTGTTGGCGCGCTCACCGACGGAAAAACCCGCGTGGCACCGTGATTTCCGGAACGCGGAAAGCGCGCGCCAGATTCGTGACACGCGTTCGTTGTTTCGCGACTGGCCCGGTGAGCTTGCTGACGTTCGTTGCCGCGATCGTTTAGAGACAATTGCAAGTCGTCAGTGAACGAGCGGGGCGAATCAGTCGGAACAGACCATCGGCGGTGGCGTCTTGTAATTCGCGGGAGGATCGCTCGCGGCGCCTCTGGGGATGAAGACGATGCAGCTTGGACCGTACACGAATTCCGAGCAGTGGCCGACGAGCCGCCACTTCTGTCGCTGCCTCCAGCTTTCCGGCGGCGGGCCGACCGGTTCGTGCCGATCGAACAGGCAGACGCCGGTGCACTCGTTTCCATCCCGGCAGGTTTTTCCGCCGTCGGGCGCACGCGGCACGCAGTACGGCCTGCCCGATATGCTCCTCCGCCAGTCGCCGCGGTCCCGCTTGCACGCCTGCTTTGCCGCTTCGCGCGACGGGTTGGTCAGTACGAACGGTGCACTGGTCACCTGCCCCGCCCGCCCGGATGCGAACCGCAACCAGACGTTCACGGCCAGCGTCTGTTCGGTGTCCTTGATTCCCGTCAGCGTGTGACGGGACGCCGCGCCGGGTCCGACCGTCGCGGGCGCCCCGGGGAAGTGGCGCACCCACCCCCACGCGTACGTGACCTGCTTGAGATCGAACCCTCCGACGGTGACCGCGCGATCGGCGCGGTGATTCTCGACCACGATCGGCAGCTCGGCGATGCAGGTCTCGCCGGGTAATCCGCACGCGCCGGTCCAGACCGGCGGGCCGATCCGGAGCCCGATTCCCTCGGTCGTCGGCGACAGCAACCATATGGCGAGCCCCAGATGGCTGGCGAACATTCTCCTCGAAGGACACCAGCCGGATGGCGTGGTTCCCGCTCACGGCGGGCTTCGACCGGCCTCGCGCCGGGTCAGCCAGTCGGCGATGGCGGCGCGCGTCTCCTCGCGGCGCATGAGCAAGACGAAGTGGCCGCCGTCGAACGCGGCGTAACGCGCGCCGTTCCGCGTGGCGAACGCGTGCGCCGCCAGCGCGGACGCCGTCATGTCGCGCTCGCCGTGGATGACCAGCGCCGGGAGGCCGGCGGCCGTACCGGCCGACGGAGCGCCCGAGATCAGGATCAGGCCCGCCAGCGACGGTGCCAGGCGGGGCGCCAGCGCGGCGGCGCCCGATGCGCCGTTGGACAGGCCCGCGAGGTAGACGCGGCGGATGCCGCGCCCGTGAAGGTATTCCAGCGTCGCGCCGACGATGCGCTCGCCCTCGCGGCCGCCCCAGTGCGCCGCGAACCCGGTCGCCGGACAGATGGTGACGGCGCCGATCGATTGCGCCGCCCGCGCCACCAGCCAGCACTCCACCGTGAAGCTGCCGCCGTAGCCGTGAAGGAACACGACGGCCGTCCCCGGCGAGCGCTGTTCAGGGGCCTCGATGACGATAGCGTCGAACCCGGCAGGCGCTTGCCGCCCGAGCATCGTGTCCAGGACCGGCGACGGAAACGTCCCGATCGCGGCGCGCATCTCGGCGTACGCGGCGCGCATCTCGCGCGGCAGCCCCTCGCGCTCCTCGCGTGTCATCCGCCAGGTCCAGGAGAGCGGGCGCGCGCCCAGGAGGCTGACGTCCTGCTCGTCGACGACGCGCCCGAGCCAGCGCGACGACGTGCCGCCCGGCAGCGTGCGCAGCGAGATCTGCGCGCCTCCGGACGCCGCCACCAGCCGCACGATCACCAGCATCGCCAGCCCCCCTGCCCCCACGAGGCGCAGCACGAGGCGGATGCGTGCGGCGCCAGCCAGACCGGCGCCCGCGAGCACCGCGCAGGACACCAGCGTGGCCCAACCCCACAACGACCAGGGCGCCTGGATGCCGAGACAGGCCGCCACCGCCAGGCACACCAGGGCCGCGATGGCCGCGGCGCGAGAGACCCAGCGACCCACTAGACGTGTTCGGTCACGACCGCCGCCGGAGCG
>Ga0207708_10004348_pt1 | contig 10436 bp, 9 predicted proteins | sample KBSK5101metaG_FD_184340 | JGI IMG/M metagenome (GOLD analysis project Ga0207708, IMG submission 184340) | Corn, switchgrass and miscanthus rhizosphere microbial communities from Kellogg Biological Station, Michigan, USA - KBS K5-10-1 metaG... | ecosystem: Host-associated > Plants > Roots >...
TCTCGACGCGATGGTACCGGCCTTCACGGCGCTGGCCCGCGCGCAGGCGCGTCCGCGCACCCGCTTCGGGGCGATCTACGTGCCCAACGGCGCCATCATGGAACAGTGGATCCCGGACACCGTGGGCGCCGGGTTCGACTTCAAGCCGATTCTCAAGCCGATCGAGAAGTTCAAGGACCAGATGGTGCTCGTCACCAACCTGACGCGCTCGCATCCGGGCAGCCAGGTGGGTGACCACGCGGTGAGCGCCGCCGGCTTCCTCACCGGCGTGTGGCCGAAGCGCACCGAGGCCGAGGATGTGCTCGCCAATACCACGATCGATCAGGTGGTGGCGCAGCAGATCGGCCAGGACACGCCGTTCCCGTCGCTCGAAGTGGCCACCGAGGACTTCACCGGCTACGTCGGCGCCTGCTCGCCGGGCTTCAACTGTGTCTATCTCAACACGGTGTCATGGAGCTCGCCGTCCACGCCGCTGCCGATGGACATCAACCCGCGGGTGGTGTTCGAGCGCATGTTCGGGCAGGCGGGCAGCCCGGCGCAGCGCGCGGCGCGGATGCGCGACGAGCGCAGCATGCTCGACTCGGTGTCGGCCGAAGCACGGCAGCTGCAGCGCGGGCTGGGGACACGCGATCGCCAGCGTGTCACCGAGTATCTGGACAACCTGCGCGAGATCGAGCGGCGCATCCAGCGTACCGAGTCGCGGAATTCGACCAACGTGACGCTCGACACGCCGGTGGGCGTGCCCGACTCGTTCGAAGATCACGTGAACCTGATGTACGACCTGCTCGCGGTGGCGTATCAGGCCGACGTCACGCGCGTGTTCACGTTCATGCTGTCGCGCGAGCTGAGCCAGCGCACCTATCCCAACATCGGCGTCACCGAGCAGCACCACACCGTGTCGCACCACGGCAACGACGCGCAGAAGATCGGACAGAACGTCAAGGTGAACACCTACCACATGACGCTGTTCGCGCGGTTCCTCGAGAAGCTGAAGGCGCTGCCCGACGGCGATGGATCCGTGCTCGATCACTCGCTCATCTTCTACGGCGGCGGCATGGGCAATCCGAACGGGCACGCCAGCGATCCGCTGCCCTGCGTGGCGATCGGCGGCGGTGTGGGCAAGGGGAATCGCCACGTGCAGCTCAAGAAGCAGACCCCGGTGGGCAACCTGTGGCTCGCCGTCGCGAACCAGTACGGGAGCCGGATCGAGACCTTCGGCGACAGCAATGGGCGCGTGGAGGACTTCTTTGGGTAAGAGGCGTCGGCTCTGGGCTCTGGGCTTTGGGCTTTGGGCGGCTTTGGGCCTACTGGCTCTTGCCTCCGCCTCCCTGTCTGGCGCCGGCAACGCGTCGAAGTTGTCGGCGGCGATCCAGGCTGGCGATCGTCCGGCGGCGCTGGCGCTGCTGAAACAGCCGGGCGAGGTCGCCACCGCCGATGCGGACGGCACCACGCCGCTGCACTGGGCGGTGCGCGCCGACGACCTCGACCTCACCACGCGTCTGATCCAGGCCGGGGCGAACGTGAAGGCGGCCAACCGCTACGGCGTCACGCCGCTGTCGCTGGCGGCCGTCAACAGCAATGCCGCGATCGCGGCGCTGCTGCTGAAAGGCGGCGCGGACGCGAACCAGGTGGTGTCCCGCGGCCAGACGGTGTTGATGACGGCTGCCCGCACGGGGAACGCCGACATCGTCACGGCGCTCGTCGACAAGGGCGCCGACGTGAACGCGCGCGAGACGCAGCTGGGCGAGACGGCGCTGATGTGGGCCGCGTCCGAGAACCATGCGGCCGTGGTCAAACTGCTGGTGGCGCACGGAGCCGAAGTGGACGCGCGCTCGACGCCGCTGAAGTTTCCCAAAGATCGGTTCGGCCTCGAAGGCGTGCTCACCATCCTGCCGCGCGGCAACTGGACGGCGCTGATGTACGCGGCGCGCGACGGCGCCCCGGACGCCACGCGCGCGCTGCTCGACGCCGGCGCGCAGATCAACGCGGTCGATCCCGACAACACGACGCCGCTCGTGCGCGCCATCTGGAACTCGCACTACGACACCGCCAAGGTGCTGCTCGATCGCGGCGCCGATCCCAACCTGCTCGACACCGCCGAAATGGGCGCGCTCTACGCCGCGGTGGACAACAGTTCGCTCGGGGAGATCTACGGCAGCCCGGCGCGCAAGGTGAAGGACGTGGCGACGCCGCTCGACATCATCAAGCTCGTCATCGCCAAGGGGGGCAAGGTCGACGCCAAGCTCAAGTCGCCGGCGCTGCAGCGGCAGCACACGCCGGGCGAGCCGCTGCTTGGCGCCGGCACCACGCCGCTGATGCGCGCCGCGAAGAACGGCGATTCGGAGGCGATGAAAGTGCTCCTCGCCGCCGGCGCCGACCCGGGGATGGCGCAGCCGAACGGCACGACGGTCCTGATGCTGGCGGCCGGCGTCGGCCGCGGGCTTGGCGTGTTCGCGAAGGACTACGGCACCGAGGCCGACCTGCTCGGCGCCGTGGAGCTGCTGCTCGACAAGAAGGTCAACGTCAACGCCGCGACCAACAACGGCATGACCGCGCTGCACTTTGCGGCGCAGGCGGGGCTGGACACGGTCGTTGCGGCGCTGGCCAAGGCCGGCGCCACGCTCGACGCGAAGGACAAGAACAACCGCACGCCGGTGGACGTGGCCCTCGGCGTCGGCGGCCGCGGCCGCGCCGGCGGCCCGCCGCCCATCCACACCAGCACCGCCGAACTGATCAAGAAGCTGATGAAGTCGTAGGGGCCGCCTTCAGGCCGCCCGTCCATCCATCACCAGGGATCGGTGCGCTTCGTGAAGGCGCGCCCCTTGTCCGCGGCCGGCGAGTCGCCGCCGGTGCAGATCATCACTCCGTCCTTCAGTTGATCGAGAACGGTGTTCTCGTTGCAGGCATTGAGGAATTTGATTCCGGCCGCCTTGGTCGCGTTCAACACGCGGCGCCGGACGGCGGCCATTGCGGGAGCGGCCTCACCGCCGCCCTGATAGGTACCGGGGCGCCCGAGGAGGTAGAAGCCGTGATCGCCAGGGCCCCATTCCGCGAACGCGATACCAGGGACGCGCACGGAACTTTCGACGTTGGCGTCGGCGCGGGGATTCTCGATCTTGAGGCCGAACAACAGCTCGCCGTCGGGATTGAGCGGCCACGGATCGGCGATGGCCATGTACTCTTCGGCCGTCACGCCCCACATGCGCGAGGCGTAGGCCTGCGACCCGTTGCCCCGCGTCCCCTGCGCCAGCCCGTCGACCCGCGGCGCGAAGGGATAGCGCGACGCTTCGATCATGAGACGCGCGGCCTCAGGGCTTTCGGCGTTGCAGAGCAGGATGCCGTGGACGCCGGCGGCCAGTGCCTGCTGGATCATCCAGGCGTTCGCGCGCACCGCATCCGGCGTGCCGGCGATGGGCAGCGTCACGATCACGGCCGGCGTCTTGTGCCCCGTCCGCGTCGGCCCCGCGTCCACCAGGCCGCGCATGAACTCACGCAGCTCCTTGAAGTCGAGCGGGCCATGCTCCATCTCGTAAGTGATGTAGTCGGCCTTCGTGACGGCCAGACGCTTGCCGTCCTCGTATCCGCCGCCGGTGATCTGTGAGTAGTAGACCGGCTGGTTCTTCAGCCACATGTCGATGACGCGGTTGACGCGCTTGCCGGTGCGGGTGGTCTGTTTCGGCATGTCCGGCACGCCCACGGTGCTCGGCGGCACCGTCTGCTGGGCCCGAACCGACATCGCCGTCAGCGCGGTGGCTGCGAGTGCCACCTGCCAAGCCATCTTGCGCATACGACACCTCCAGGTCAGGTTGCGGTGGACGTTCAGGTGAGCGGGAGACCCACGAACCACGGGCCGAAGGCCTGCCAGAGCGCGAAGCGGTGCGCGTTCAGGATTGCGGCCTGCCCGAGAACGACAATCGCCAGTGCCATCAAGAATACGAGGCGGCGGTTCTTCTGCCAGTCCCAGATCACCAGCCCCACCAGGATGCTGTCGGCGATGACAAAGCCCGCGACCTGCAGAATCTCGGCCCCGCCGATCCGCGGCACCATGCCGAGCACCGACGGCATGAAGCGCGCGATCAGCCGGTCCGTCACCGGCGGGAAGAGCGGGAAAAGCGTGGACACCATCAAGCGCGCGTGGACGGCCGGCTGCTTGCGGTACGTCATTGCCAGCGCGAAGAGCGTCACAAAGGTCACGAGCGTCCAGACGACCAGCGCCAGGAAGAACAGGCCGTACTCGCCGAGGTCCGGTACCTCCCGCACGGTGTAGTGCACGAAGCGCAGCGTGACGACGACGATGATCGGCACGAGCACGTACGACAGCAGCCCAAGGCGGCGATGGAGCGCCCGATTGCCCGCCCGCATCAGCGACGCCTGGGCGATGAGCAGCGCCAGCCAGGCGGTCATCGCCAGGCCGTGCATGTGCGAATGCGCGGAGGGCTGATCGGCGAGGCGCGAGAAATAGCTCGGCCAGAACGCCAGCACCATCGCCATCGTGAAGAGGGCGAACAGCCGGACTCCGAAGTGGTAGAGCGGAGGTACCGCCGCGACACGCGCGGCAGTGCGAGCGGCGGGGGAGGGGCGGGCGCGTCGGCTCATCGAGGACCCTACTATAACGGGGGATTTGCAGCACCGACGTCAACGCCCGCCCGAAGGGCGGGCAATCAAATACTGCGCTCGCGAGGCGAAGCCGCTTTTGCTTGGGCGAAGCCTCGCGAGCTATAGTCCGGCGGCATGACGCGCAAACAGCTCGGGGTCGTGGTGGCGGCGCTCTTCCTGGCGCAGTCGGCGTGGGTGCTCACGCAGACCGTCAAGCCCAAGCCGCCGGGCCCGCTCAAGACCGAAAAGGTGAAGGGCGACCTGTATCTGATCTCCGGCGAGGGGGGCAACGTCGCGCTCTACACGACGGGGGAGGGCGTCATCCTCGTGGACGACATGTTCGACCGCAACCACGACGACATCCTCAAGCAGATCAAGACGGTTACCGACAAGCCGCTCAAGTACGTCATCAACACGCACCAGCACGACGACCACGCCGGCGGCGACTTCAAGATGCTGCCGCTGGCCGAGGTGATCGCGCACAAGAACGTCCGCGCCAACCTCAAGGACATCAAGCGCCCGTACTACGAGGACACACCGGGCACGCCGATTGGCCTGCCACGCATCACCTTCACCGACGAGCTCGACGTGAACCTGGGCGACAAGGTGGTGCAGGCGCACTACTTCGGACGCGGCCACACGAGCGGCGACGCCGTCATCCTGTTCCCCGAGCTGCGGACGATTCACACCGGCGACCTGTTCCTCAACTTCCAGGGCGGCGGCGGACGCGCGGGCGCGCCCCCGCGGCCGCTCGCGCTGCCGATCTACGCCGACTACAACCAGGGCGGCAGCCTGACCGAATGGGCCAGGACGGTGGACGGGATCCTGAAGCTCGATTTCGACACCATCATCCCGGGCCACGGAGCGCTGGCGACGAAGCCCGACCTCGTGGCGTTTCGCGGCAAAGTGGCGGCGATGGTGACGCGGCTGACGGGGCTCATCAAAGGCGGCAAGACCAAGGCGGAGGTGGCGAAGGTGCTCGAGGACGATTACGGCTGGCGCTCCACCGGCTGTCCGCCGAGTCCGCCAACCGGCGGCTGCCTGCAGTATCAGCAGCTCGACGCGCTCATGGTGGAGCTCGGACGATGACGCGCCACGTTCGCACGTTCGTGGCGGCGGTCGGAGTACTCGCGGGTGTCGCGGCGGCGCGGGCTCAGGCGCCGGCGCCGGCCACGCTGTCGCCGCAGGATTACATCGCGATTCAGCAGCTGGTCTCGAAATACGCCTACGCGATCGACGAGTGCACCAACAAAGGGTACGACTACGCCGATCTCTACACCGCCGACGGCGCGTTCTACACGTCGCGTGGGGGGAAGATCCTCAACCGCTTCGAAGGGCGCGAGCGGCTGGCCGAGGCCGCGCGCGGCGGCCAGCCGGATTGCAAGGACGTCCCCTGGGCCGGCATCAAGCACATGCTGGTGAACCACGTGATCGATCCGGCGCCGGGCGGTGCCACCGGCAAGGTGTATTTGATCGCGATCGGCCTCGATGGCGAGCCGGGCAAGGTGGAAGCGCAGGGGCGCTACGACGACGTCTACGTGAAGACGCCGCAGGGCTGGCGCTTCAAGTCGCGCACCCACGTGCTTGCAGCCAATCAGACGGAAGTCTCGCGCGGATCGAAACCGCCCGCGCGTTAACCGGGAAGCGCCGGCTTCGGCGCCACCGGCTTTGGTGGGGCGGTAGACACGAGCTCGATGCCGTCGGTCCGGAAGCGGTCGTGCATCGCCACCACGAACCGGTGACGGATGAGCCCCTGATCGCCCCACGTCGCCGCGCGTAGCGTCACCGTGCCCTTCAGGCCGAGATCGGCGAAGGTGTGGAAGCGCACCGTCGGTTCGAATTTCGCGGCCGCTCCGGGCGTGTCGCGCATCACCGCCTGCGCTACATCGATCGCGGTCCGCTCGGCTTTCACCGCGTCCTCGTCGAAGCGGATCGTGAAGTCGATCGGGATCGCGAGCTCGGGGTTGGGCAGGTTGAAGTTCGTCACGATCGACTGTGACAGCTTCGAGTTCGGCACCACGGCCACGCTGCCGCCGGGAATTTCGAGCCACGTGGACCGCCAGTTGAAGTCCACGATCTTGCCCTCGACCCCCGAGTCGAGCTTGACGTGGTCGCCGATGCGCACCTGCCCGGCGAGCGACACGAAGAGCCCCGCGAACAGGTTGGCGAGCGGCTCCTGGAGTGCCAGCGCGACAGCCAGGCCGCCGACGCCGAGGGCGGCAAGCATCGGCCGGATCTCGATGCCGAGCTCGTTCAGCACCACCAGCAGGCCGCCGATGATGACGATCAGCCGGATGATGTTGCGCGTCAGCCCGGACACCGGCACGCCCGGCACTGCTCGCGCGCCGTAGGTGCCGACGAGCCGGGTGGCCACGCCGGCCAGCGCGAAGGTGACCGACGCGAACCCGACGACCGAGATCGCCGTCGCCGCCAGGTGCAGCCAGCGCTCGGGGATCGGCCAGTAGGCGAGCGAAACGCGAAGCCCGATTAGAACACTCCAGAGCGGCACATAGGTGCGGAGCTCGCTGACGACGATGTCGTCCCACGGGCCGTGCGATCCGGCGGCCAGACGAGCCAGGTGGCCGGCGATGACGCGGTTGAGGACGCGCCCGATGATGTATGCGCCGGCGACGGTGGCGGCCCCAAGCAGGAGCGGCGCGAGCCACGGGAAGTGCTCGAACGACAGATCCATCGGCCTTTATGATGCCGTAGAATCCGGCGGTGTTCGTAGGGGCCGGTCTTCAGACCGGCCCGACCAGCGAAAGGATCTCTATGGCCGTGTCGAAATCGTCGTGGCTGGTAGCGCTTGGTGGCGTGGCGTGCGGGATAGCCGGTCTGGTGGTGGCGCTCGGCGCGCAGGACAGCGGGCCGAAGCCGCAGTGCACCAACTGTCCAGGCACCTACCTGTCCGAGGGCGAGATCAAGGAGTACGTCGCCAAGGCGATGAAAGAACGCCTCGTCGACCAGCAGATCCGCGACGTCGAGATCGGCAAGGCGCACGTGGGCGTGGGCGTGGTGTATCGCGGCAAGCTCGACAAACCGGCGCCCAATTCGGTGGCCGAGCACGACCTGGTGAGCGAGGTCTATCACATCATCGAAGGCACCGCGACGCTCATGACGGGTCCCGACATCGCCGACATGGTGCGCCGGCCTGCCACGCAGGAAACGGTTCGACTCTTCAACGGTCCGGGCAACAACGGGTCGACCATTCGCAACGGCGTGTCACACCAGCTCAAACCGGGCGACGTGATGGTGATTCCCGCCGGCACCGGCCACTGGTTCCAGAAGATCGACGACCACATCGTCTACCTGATGGTGCGGATCGATCCCGACAAGGTGACCCCGCTCAAGGACGAAGCCGCGTCGCGCCTGTGGCTGAAGACGCCACACGCGGCGTCCGGTAATTGATGATGTAGAGGGCGGTCTTGAGACCGCCCTGTCAGGCGGACCTGAAGGTCCGCCTCTACGCTCAATAGGTGGTCGGGGTGTAGCCGAAGCGCGCGAGCCGCTCCGCCGACTCGCGCAGCCAGCGCCCGCGCTCGGCGCCGAACACCCCGACGATGGCCAGCACATCTACGTCGCCGCCGGGCGGCAGCGCACGCCGGATGCCGGCGCGCGCCTCGGCATACACCTGACGTTCGTCGTCGCCCATCTCGCGCCACATCCGCACCGCGCCGGCGATGTCGTCGCGGTCCCACAGCAGGCGTCCGGCCAGGAACCGTGCGTCGGCGGCTCCGTAACCGCCCGGGCTGGTCTCCACGATCGCCGTCAGGATCGCCAGTCGTACCGCGTCGAACCGTGCCTGGACCGCCCGCGGTGTGTCCACGTCGTGCGCGCGGCCCCAGGCCGCGTAGCCGCGCTGCAGCCGTCGGGCGAGGGCGAGATTGTCCGCGCTGGCGGCTTCCGTCAGCGTCAGCGCATCGACGTTGGTGTCCATCAACACGTTCCAGGCATTCGAGCCGGCCTGGGCGAGCTCGTCGAGCAGGAAGAGCAGCTCGGTCGTGGTGCGGCTCGAGGGATGCTGGCGGGCGTAGCCGCCGACGAACTCGACGACGTCCACGTGGTCCGCGGCCAGCCCCAGCATGGTCCAGAAGCGCGGGTCCGGGGGCACCGACTCGGGATACGGCTGCAGCAGGTTGTGCTCGACATGGCCGCGCACGGCGGCGAAGAGGTCGCCCTCGTCGGCGTCGTAGCGGGCCGTGAGGTCGACCAGCGGTTTGAGGCTCGGCCAGCGATCGTGTCGCGACCACGTGCGATCGATCAGCGCCTGACGCGCCGCCGCGGACATCGCCAGCGGGGGCGCGGATCCCTGGTGACGGCCGCGGCTGCCCAGCGGATTGTGCAGGCGCCGGCGGTCGGCGTCGGCGATCCGGCGGATCTCGTCGAGGAACGTGAGCTCGCCGGTCAGGAACGGAAACAGGATGTCGCGGTGGGCGCGGATCCGCGACGTGTCGAACGTGAAGCCGTCCTTCGAGAAGACCGCCGCCGGGGACGACGACGTCTCGATCTCGCCCAGCGTGGGTCCGGTACGCGCGAGGACGGGCGGTGGCGGGGCCGCCTCGGCGACCACTGCACTGACGGTGACGGGCATGATGACCGTCGCGGGAAGCCGTGGCGCGCCAAGGATCGTCGCGGCGACGAGCGCGGCGAGCACCGAGGCGTGCAACCCCAGCGTGCCCGCAACGCCGCGTCCCGGGTGGGCGGGGAGCGAGTCGGCCGGTGGCGAGAGCAGGGCGGCTGGTCTCATGGACGGCGCGGCCACCGAGGGCGCGCGCTGAAACCTATGACACCGATTTGCGGATTTTGGATCGGGGTCGACGGGGCTTTTCGGCCGACGCGCGGCGCCAGGCTCCCGTCAGCAGGTCTTTGAGCGCGTCGCGATGGACCTTGCCCAGCCGCACCAGGAGGCACGGATACGGCTCGTAGTGCGGCTTCAGGTAGTAGATGTCCGGCTGCTCGGCAATCAGCTCGTCGCGCTGATCGATCGGCACCCGGACCATCAGGGTGTTCGGCTCGGCCTCTTTGTTGATCGCCTGGCAGGCGATCATCCTCTTGTTCACCTTGAGGCAGAACGCGCCGTACGCGGTGGCCTCCTCGACGCCGTCGAGGCCGCTGGCGATCCGGCGCACGTCGGCGAAGCCGAGACCGCGCGCCACGTCTCTACCTCTTGACCGGCCGCCCGTAGACTTCGATCTGCGCCACGTCGGACCAGCCGCCCTGGCCGTGGCCGCTGCCCGGCATCAGATCGATGTAGCCCACCTCGTCCACCTTGGTGAGGTCCGGATTGGCGACGAACGTCCCTTTGGTGACGCCGGTGGCGATGTCCACCTTCACCCACTTCACGTCGGCGACCGAGATCTCGCTCCACAGCCAGTCGGTGATCGACCCGTCGGCCTTGTCGCCAACCAGGTAGGTGCCGTCGGCCAGCTTGATGAGCGGACGCACCTGGTGGAAGCCCGACATCTTGGTGTTCCACTTGATGCGCGCCAGGCCCGACAGATCGACCATGTTGGCCTTGTCGCGGAGCGTGGCGGCGCACGGCGACGTGCACATGCCCGTCCACAGGTGCGTCGGATTGTTCTCGTCGTTGGCGGCGCCCGTCATGAGGAACTCTTTCGCCGCCGGGCCATACAGCTTGAGCTCGAGATTCGGATTGCTGAGCGCAGTGGCGATGTCGACGGGATGCTCGCCGCCCTTCTCAGTCTGCTTCCACTCCTCCTTGAAGAAGAGCGGGGGACGCCCACGGTTCGGACCACCCGCGCGTCCGCCCGCGGCGGGTGCGGCCGGCTGCTGCGCGAAGGCCGAGACCGACGAAGCAAGGAAGGCGACGGCAAGGACGG
>Ga0207708_10004351_pt1 | contig 10435 bp, 7 predicted proteins | sample KBSK5101metaG_FD_184340 | JGI IMG/M metagenome (GOLD analysis project Ga0207708, IMG submission 184340) | Corn, switchgrass and miscanthus rhizosphere microbial communities from Kellogg Biological Station, Michigan, USA - KBS K5-10-1 metaG... | ecosystem: Host-associated > Plants > Roots >...
CCTCGCGCGCGGGTGTACGTCCCGGAACCAGTCCGCCGTCCACGGGTGTCTCGGCGAAGGCATCGATGGCCTGCGCCGCGAGCCGCGGATCACCGGCCACTGCGTAAGTGATCAGCATTTCGAGGCGCGTGTCGCCGGTGTACTGCAGCTGCTCCCAGTAGGAGCTGTCCATGAACGTCTCGTGGGCGTCGACGCGCAAGGTGCGCCAGCCCACGTCCCAGATGCGATTCAGGCCGGCGTCGTTGCTGTGGAACTTCGCCACCTGCGTGAACGGATAGCCGGTTTCCTGCAGCCGCAGTGCGCGCAGCGTGAGTGGCTGGTCCGCCGTCGTCACTTCGATCTCGATGAATCGGAAGGTGCGCCACCACAGGGGCGAAAAGCTGCGTTCGCCGCCATCGGCCATGAAGCGGTCGTGAAAGCCGACGACCTGGCGGTCCTCGACGAGGTTGCGATCGCCCTTGCGGCGTGCGGCGTCGTACAGCGCTTCGCCATATTCGAGGCTGATGCCCGCACCCTTGCCGCCCGCGACGTCGAGCGCGGGATATGCGGAGATCACCGCATCGCGCCGCAGGAGTAGTTTGGCCGTGGCATGCGCCGGCACGGTGACCGGCCGTGCGGGAAATTCCGCGCCGCCGGCAAGATCGGTGCGCACCACGGTTCCCGCCTGCGCAGGAATGAACCACTGCGCAGGCAGCGTGTCCGCGGCCAGTGTGCGACGCGCGGCTTCCGGCGCCGGAACGGCGTCGCGCCAGCTCGAACCGGGTGCGTCCGCGTCGTCCCAGCCCCACAGGGTCTGCGACCCGTCGATGACTTCTGGAGCGCTGGCGACGTAGTACTGCCAGTCGATCTGGCTGTTGCCCTTGAGTGCCGAATGGCCAGGGTCGATGGCCACGCGCCAACCGGGTTCAGCCGTCGAGATCCCTTCCCCGGTGAGTCGGAATCCCGTGGCCAGCGACACCTGCGCCATCGGCGCCGCCTCGCCGAAATTCCACACCGTCGCCGCGATCACGTTGCTGCCGCGACGCAGGTGCGGCGCGAGATCCACGGTCGAGTAGCGCCAGCGCGCCAGCGTGCCAGTCGAGGGCCCGCTGGCAATGCGCGCGCCGTTCACGAACAACACGAAGCGGTTGTCCGCGGTCACCGTCACGCGCATGGCCGCCGGCACCCGCTCGAGTTCAAGCACGCGCCGGAAGCGCAGCACTACGGGGGTGTTCCGGCCGGCGTCCGGATGCGTGACCCACCCGTCGGCGCCGGCATCCGGCGCTGCCGGGGACGCGCGCGAAACCAGCAGGAGAGCTGCGCCCGCCAGGGCCACGAGGAGATGTGACATGAGGGTTTTCCGAATCATGGATGTTACGAATCGATCAGGCCAGGCATTCGTGTTATTGGGCATCTAACTACCGCGCGGACCTGCCTGTTTCGGGCAAACGACAGTTTTCAGGCTTTTTGCGGCGTTGCCACCGGTGGAACAACCCCCTCCAGGCGTACGTAAGACCCGGATTTTCATTAGAAAAAATCACGATCAGGCATGAGGGATGTTCACGCGGTGTCATTTACGGTAAAAACGTTGCAAATTCGATCATGTTCGGCCAAAGACAGATTAACAGGGGGTTCCAATGATGAAGTTTGATCGTAGTGACACGCCATTGCGGCGAGCGATCTGTCTCGCGCTCGCGGGATCGAGCCTCGCCCTCGCCAACCAGGCCGCACTGGCGGCCGAAGCCGAATCGCAGGAGCTGGACGAGGTCGTGGTGACCGGCTTCCGCGGATCGATCAACTCCGCGCTGTCCGAGAAGCGCAACACCACCGGATCCATCGACAGCATCAAGTCCGAAGACCTCGGCAAGTTTCCCGACAGCAACCTCGCCGAGTCGATGCAGCGCATCCCCGGCGTGACCCTGTCGCGCGGCGACGGCGGCGAAGGCCGCAACATCGCGGTGCGCGGCCTCGGTCCCACGTTCACGCGCGTGCGCGTCAACGGCATGGAAGCCGCCGCGCAGATGGGCTCGAGCGACATCTATGGCGCCGGCAACAACGGCCGCAGCTTCGACTTCAACGTGTTCCCGACCGAGATCTTTTCCGAGCTGAAGGTCATCAAGACTCCCTCGGCCGACATCGAAGAAGGCTCGCTCGGCGCCACGGTGGATCTCACGGCGCCGCGTCCCTTCGACACCGCCGACGACCAGGTCTTCTCGATGACCGCGAGAGGCGTATTCAACTCCGTCAGCGAAGACATCGATCCGCGCGCCTCGATGCTGTACTCGAAGAAATTCGGCGACACCTTTGGCGTGCTCGCCTCGGTCGCCTACCAGAAGCGCAATATCCGCGAGGTCGGCTATTCGGCGGTCGACGTCCTGGCGTCCAACACCAACGGCCTTGCGCAGGGCGGCATCCTGCAGCCGTTCTGCACGCCCATCGGATGGAACGCGCCGGAGACCAGCCCCTCCCCGACCGGACAAGGCGCCAAGGGCGCCACGGTCGACAACTGCAGCACCAACAATCCGCGCACCGGCACGATCGAGGCATATCAAACGATCTATGACCTGCGCCGGCCCGGCTTCGAGAACGTCCCCGGCAGCGGCGCCTTCTTTCCGCGCCTGCCGCGTTACGTGAATTCCGAGCAGGATACCGAGCGCACCGGCGGCACGCTGACTTTCCAGTGGAAGCCCTCCGACAACACGTCGCTGACGATCGACGGCCTCATGTCGAAATACCAGGTGGAGCGGCGCGACAACTACATCCTCGGCCTGTCGTTCGGTCGCAGCCTCGCGCAAAACGGCCAGCCCATGGTGTCCGTCCGCGACATCGAGTTCGACGAAAAAGGCTCGGTGCAATACGGCGTGTTCGACGGCGTCGACGTGCGTTCCGAAGGCCTCGTCGACCAGTTCGTCTCGAAGTTCCAGCAGGTCAACCTGGATTTCGAACATCGCTTCAACGAGGAGTTCAGCATCAACGCGCGCGCCGGGCGTTCACTCTCGCGATGGGAGGGACCGATGCGCCTGCAGACTTTCCTCGATGCCATCGACGTGGACAACTTCACGCTCGACTTCCGCGATGGCCGCAAGACACCGCTGATCGGCTTCGGCAGCCTCGACCTCACGGATCCGAACAGCTTCAACTACGCCCCACCGCTGGCGGACGCCACCGTGCTGGGCGGTTTCTCGACACAGGGCAAGCCCTCCGAGAACATCACCGCCATCAACACCTTCGAACTCTCCGGCGACTGGCAGGTGTCGGAGAAGTTTGGCTTCAAGCTCGGGGCGCAATACCGCGAGAATGACTTCAACACCCACGTTTCCAACCTCGCGCCTGCGTTCACGCCGGTGACGGCGCTGCCGTCGGGGGTGACGCTGGCCGACATCACGACGACGATCGACGACCTGGATGACAAGTTCGGCGCGGGAGCGCCGGCCAGCTGGGTGGCAGTCGACTCGCGCGCCTGGCGCGACGTGTTCAATTTCGACGACATGGTGTTCTGCAACGTGGAATGCGGCGCCAACAAGAGCGGGCTCCTCGAGGAGGTGCAGACGGGCTACCTCGTATTCACCTTCAATTCGGGCGACGCCTGGGGAGTGCCGGTCCGTGGCGACCTCGGCGTGCGTTACGTCATGACCGACCAGCACGCGATGGGTCACATCCCGGTCCCCGCCCCGATGGGCGCGCCGTATCCGAACGTAGGCCAGCGGCAGGAGGTCGACACCTCTTACAACGACACGTTGCCGTCCCTCAACCTGGTGGCCGAATTCACACCGGACCTGCTGATGCGGCTATCGGCATCCAAGGTGATCGCACGTGCGGATATCACCACGCTGACGCCGTCGAAGAGCATCACCGCCACCACGCGCACGGGTGTGTTCAACAACCCGAACCTCGACCCCATTCGTGCGAAGACGGCCGACGCGGCCCTCGAGTGGTATTTCGCGCCTGGCTCGCTGCTGTCGGTGGCCTACTTTTACAAGGACATCGAAACCTACATCCAGCGCATCACCTCGCCCTACGTGTACAACACGCTGGGCCTGCCGAACGAGTTGCTGGGAACGCTGGCGCAGCCCACCGAGGTATTCAACATCAGTGAGTTCGCCAACACCAAGGGTGGCCCATTGAAGGGCTTCGAGCTCAACGCGCAGGTGCCGTTCACCTTCTGGGATGGCTTCTGGGGCAAGCTCGGTGTCCTGGCCAACTACACGAAGGTGGATTCCAAGATCCAGTACGCGTTGACCAGCGCAAACGGCGTGATCACGTCGTCGACCACGAATGACCTGGTGAATCTCTCGCGCAACTCGGCCAGCGGCACGCTGTTCTACGACGACGGCCGGTTCAGCATCCGGTTCACCGGGTCGTACCGCGACAAGTACATCCGCGGCATCCCGGCGTCGGCGGGCAGCGACCTGCAGGGCAACGCGGCCAACCTGTTCGTCGACGGCTCCGCCTCGTGGATCCTGAACGACAACTTCACGCTCATCTTCGAGGCGCAGAACCTCACCGACGAGCGCAACACGCTGTTCATCGACAGCATGCGCGAGGACACGTTGTTCCAGACCGAGATCGGCCGCACATTCAACCTGGGTGCGACGTTCAAGTTCTGACCGCCCGGAGACCGACAGGGTAGATAGCCAAGGGCGGTCGCGGGAAACCGCGCCCGCCCCTGTTATTTTCAGGCGCCGCGTTGTGCCTTCTCGAGCAGCGTGAGGGTGTACGGATCCAGCCTGCCGCCGAAGTATTTCTCCAGCGCGCGCACGAAGTCGTCTTCGCTGGGCGCCGCGATGCGGAACAGCGTGAGGCTGGATCGCAACTTGAGCGAATCCACGGCGCCGAAGATGTCCTCCGCACTGGACTCCGGCAGCCCCAGCAACACGGTCACGCATTCGCGCAGTCGTTTGCCGAGGACGGGATCGGAAAGATAGGCCAGCGCCTCGTCGAGCGACGCAATGGCGTAGAACTGCGCGGTCTCGCTGCGCCCCAGCCCGCGCAATTGCGGGAACACGTACCACATCCAGTGCGAGCGCTTCTGGCCTGACCGCAATTCACGCAGCGCCACCTCGTAGTTGCCCTCTTGCGCCTCGAGGAAACGTCCCAGTTTGTATGGATCGTCCATCGCCCCTCCTTCCCGAGGGCGTACGACCTCAGGGAATCAGCAGCGGCCTCAGCTCCGGCACCTTGAGCGCCAGTTCTTCAACGACCATGGCGGCGAAATAGTCTGCACCCCGGCGGCCCAGGTGGGTGTAGTCGAACGCCACCTTCGGCTGTGCCATTCCTTCGACGGCGGGACGTTCATTGCTCTCGGTGGCCGCCACGCCCGTGCTCGCCGGGATGCTGTTGCCCGCCTTCGAAGCTGCCGCGACTTCGGCCGACGGTGGCCGCTGCGCCATCTCGTTGGCTGCGGTGCCTCCCATCTGCTGGATGGCATCATGGCTGCGTTGATTCAGGTCGAGCAGCGGCACGTTCATCTCGGCAGCGATGCGGATCGTGGTTTCGGCCCAGGGCCGCAGGCTGTTCTCCAGCTTGCCTTCGGTGAACATCCGCCGCGTGAGCGGCGTCACCAGGATGGGCCGCGCGCCCGCGGCGCGGGCCTCGTTGATGTAACGCTTCAGGTTCGCCGGGAATTCTGTGGCGAGATCGGTCGAGCGGCCGGGCTTGCCGGGCTGGTCGTTGTGGCCGAACTGGATCAGGATCCAGGTCGCCACGAAACCGGGCGTACGCGCCTCGGCCAGCGCGAGTTCCCAGGATCCTTCCGCGAAGTAACTGCCCGAACTGCGCCCGCCGCGCGCCAGGTTCACGCAGGCCGCGAACGACGTCACGTGTTCGGCGCAGAAGCTGCTGCCCCATCCGCCCTGCACGGCGACGGTCGAGTCGCCCACCAGGATGATCTTGGTGGCGAGTATCGGCTTCAGTATGGCCGCGGGATCCTGCGGCGGCGCAGGGGCGGGCTGGCTGTTGTCCGCGGCGGCACAGAGAGTCGCCAACGTCGCCACGCCGGCCAGCAGCCAGGGTAGTTTGGCCGTCCGGATGCTCCTGGGTCTCATGCAGTTCACCACTCCATCGGGAACCGCATTCTGCTACGCGCGCGCAGCCTCGTCGAACGGCAGTCCCACGTAGTTCTCGGCCATGCTGAACTGGGCGGCGTGTGAATCGAACAGGTACTCGAGTTCGGTCCGTTGCATGCGCAGGGCGAAGGCATCCCCTGGGAACAGATGCAGCTGGCGCGTCATCCACCAGGAGAAGCGCTCCGCCTTCCAGATGCGGCGCAGGCAGCGCGGCGAGTATTCGTCCAGGGGCCGCTCCGTTCCCTCGCGGTAGTGGTCGCGCAGCGCCTCGTGGAGGTAGTACACGTCGCTGACCGCGAGGTTCAGTCCCTTGGCGCCGGTGGGCGGCACGATGTGCGCGGCATCGCCGGCCAGGAACAGGCGGCCGAAACGCAGCGGCTCCACCACGTAGCTGCGCAGCGGCGCGATGCTCTTCTCGATGGACGGCGCCAGCGTGACGAGATCGGCGACCTCCTCACCCATGCGCCGCCGGAACTCGTCCCAGAAACGCGCGTCGCTCCACTGCTCGACCTTGTCCTGCAGCGAACACTGCACGTAACAACGCACGCGCGTGGGCGAACGCAGGCTGGCCAGCGCGAAACCGCGCGCCGAGTTGGCATAGATGAGCTCCGACCAGGGCGGCGGCACATCCGCCAGCACGCCTAACCACCCGAACGGATACTCGCGCGAGAACTCCTGCCGGCGCTCCAGCGGAACGCTGGCGCGGCTCACGCCGTGGTAACCGTCGCAGCCGGCGATGAAGTCGCAATCGATCTCGTGGGACTCGCCGCCATGGCGGAAAGTGACGCGCGGGTGGCTGCCGGCCCAGTCATGCAGCGCCACGTCCCCGGCTTCGTACACGGTGCGCGCGCCGCAGGCCGCACGCGCTTCCATGAGATCGCGCGTCATCTCCGTCTGTCCATAGACGGTGACTGCCTTGCCCACCAGCGACTTCAGCGCGATGCGGTGCCGCCTTCCCTCGAAGCCGATCTCGACGCCCTCGTGCACCAGTCCTTCGGCGTGCAAGCGAGCCGCCACGCCCGCCTGTTCCAGCACGTCCACCGTTCCCTGCTCGAGGACGCCGGCGCGGATGCGGCCCAGCACGTACTCCGCACTGCGGCGCTCGAGGATGGTGGCGTCGATACCGGCCCGGTGCAGGAGTTGCCCGAGCAGCAATCCTGCAGGGCCGGCACCGACGATCGCGACCTGGGTTCGCGTTCGCGCCACTAGAAGTCGTACTCGAGGGTGAGGAACCACTCCTGCGGACGCGCGTAGGCGATCTCGGCGTATCCGCTGCCGGTGGTCAGCGAGGAATTGCCGGCGATGGGATACAGCTCGTCGGTGGCGTTGTTCAGTCCGCCGGTGAAGCGCCAGTGTTCATTCCTCACCTGCACCTGCAGGTTGACCGTGGTCACCGCGTCGTTCTGCGAAATTTCGATCGTGTTCGTCGCGTCGAAGAAAGTCGTGTCCTGGTAGGACACGTCGACGCGCGGCACGATCTCCCAGCTACCGGCATGCGCCGTGTAGCCGATGCCGAAGTGACCCTGCAGTTCCGGTGCGTATGGCAGGCGATTACCCTCGACCAGTCCGGGCGGCAACACCGCGAACGGAATGTTCGAAAGGGAATCGATGGTTGCGTCGAGGTACCCCAGGCTGGCTTCGAGAACCAGGCTCTCGGTCGGTACCCAGGTGAGTTCGGCCTCCGCTCCGTCGATGCTGGTCTCGCCGGCATTGGTGACGAAGGGCGCGACACCTGCCGGGGCCGGACCGCGATAGGTGAGCTGCATGTCCGTGTAGTCGGACGAGAAGATCGCCAGGTTGAGTCGCAACGTATTGCCCGCCAGGTCCAGCTTCGTGCCGAGCTCGATGGTCTGGGCCTCCTCGGGTGCGAACGGATGCAGCGCCGCCTGTTGCTCGGGCGTCAGTACGGCGTTGAAATGGCTGTTCCAGCCACCGCCCTTGAAGCCTTCGGAGTAGCTCAGGTAGGTCATCGCATCGTCGTTCCACTTGAAGGTCAGCGACGCAGACGGCGTGAACGAGCTGAAGGTGGCGCTGTACCACTGGACCGGGATCTGCTTGACCGTTGGGGTCGCGTAGTCGAACTGGTCCGGGTAGGCGTCTTTCTTGTCTTCGGTGTAACGGCCACCCACGGTGCCCGAGAACCTGTCGGTGAAGTCGAACGTCCACTGCGTGAAAGCGGCCCAGCTCTGGTTGTCCACCTTGTTGTTGTCGCTGTCGCGCTGGATCCCCGGCGGCGGCGGATTCAGTTCGATCGTGGCGATGTCATCGGAAGTCTGCTCGAAGTAATACGCGCCGAACACGCCCACGACGCGATCGGACTGGTAAGTGAGCTGCAACTCCTCGCTTAGCTGGTCGCCGGACACGTCGTAATACGTGTGCAGGATGGTCAGCGGCGTGTTGTCCGCGTCGCGCACGCCCTGCCAGTCCAGCGATCGATACGCGGTGATCGATTTCAACGTCACCGCGTCGCTGAGACCGAAGCTCAGGTTCAGTGAAGCGCCGAAGTTCTCGAGCTGGCTGGTGAGCGGCACGCTGCCGTTGTTGGCGAAGGGACCTGCACCCTGGAAATCGTTGGCGCAGCGCGGATCGTCGAGCATGGGCACGGGGCCCGAGGTGGGAAAAACCACGCCCGGGCAACCTGCCTCCTGGCTGGACACACGCGGAAAGGTCGCCGCCTCGTTGATGGCTGCAAATACCAGCGGGCTGCCGTTCTCGTCGGCCTCGGTGTAATCGACGGCCAGCGCGGCACGCACGCTGTCCGACGGCGTCCACACCCACTTGGTCATGCCGGTAAAGGTGTTGGAATCGCCGAGATCCGTGCCGTCGGGACGCGTGACGTAGCCGTCCTGCTTGCGCATGCCGAACGACCAGCGCGTCTTGAAGGAGACCGTCATGTCACGTCGATTCTGCGCCTCGCTGTTGACCCTGGCTGTCATGGCCGGCTTCGCCTCGTTCGCCGCCACTCCCCTCGCCGCCCAGACTGCGGCACCGGCGTCCGCAAACACCAAGACCGTGAGTCTCACCGTTGACGGAGTGACGCACTCGGTCAGTACCAACGCCGCAACAGTCACCGAACTTCTCACCGAAGAGTCAGTTCCCTACGACTCCACCGACCTCACCGGGGCCGTCACGGCGAGCCGGGCCCAGGAGGCCGACCTGATCATCCCGGCGGTCAGCACGCCGCAACAGTGCGTCGGGCTGAGCAACGCGGTGCGCCAACTCGGTGTGGACACCCCGATCCTGACGTTCACCGGCTGCCTCGGCCCCGACGTGGTCAAGGCCCTCGGCGACTACCCGCGCTGGCAGTACATCGCGTTCACGATCAGTCCCGACGCGACGGCGCCCGACGACCTGACCGCGTGGCAGGTGCGCGCGTTCAACGAGTGGTTCGAGCCGCTCGCCGCGCGCGGCGTCACCCGCAACGGCGGCGTCCAGAACTTCCAGCTCGCGATCACGCTGACGAAGCTGCTGTCCTCGACGTCCGGTGACGTGCCCACAGCCGCGACGATGGCGGCGCGGACCAAGGCGTTCACCGGCCCGGTATGGATGGGCGTGCCGAGGCTGGCGTACGGGGCCATCCCCGGACTGCCCGCGGTCGGGTCGCTGTCCAGCCGGGTGTACGTGTACCTCGGCAACGGCAGCTGGGGCGACACGACGGGCGGCAAGTGGCTCGAGCCCCCGGCGCTCCCGCAGGGCGGCCGCCGCTGAGCGGTTACGCCATGAGCAGATCGGCCCACGGCGGCCGGTACTCCGGCGTGCGCCGGCTCATCTCGCGGCCGAGCCCGCGCACCGACGGGCCGGCGTAGCGGCAGCGCGGCATCCACGGGGGCCACCGGTCGTAGTACCGCTCGACGGTGTACCAGGTGGCCGCCGTCTCCAGCCGCAGGAAGATCCAGCGGCCGCGTGCCCGGTCGGCCTCGGCCGCCCGCAGCCGCCGCACCAGCCCGAGCGCCTCCCGGAACATCCGGTACCCGGTCTGCCTGTTGTCCGGGAACCCGCCCGGGAACCCGCCCGGGAACTCGTCCGGGTCGCCCGGCATCCCCGGTGGTGCCGCGCCGCGCGCCGCGCGGCCGCCGTCGTCGAGAACCTCGAAGAGGACGGAGCAGCGCCCGTCGCCGTCCGCGGCGTGCGCCCGCGCCCAGTCGACGAGGTCGGCAAGCTCGGCGCCGTCCGCCGGCACCGGACGCGGCAACTCGGTGGCGCCGGCCATCGCGTCCCACAACCAGTGCGTTTCCAGCGTTTCCCGCGTTTCCAGCGCGCCGCCACGCGTCAGAAGATCAACCCCCACGTGCCTACCATGCCAGAACGATCACGGCGTGACGGCGAACCTCGCGAGAATCCGGTCGGCGAGCGCCATATCGCCGTCGACGGTCACCTCGGCCTTGTCGGCC
>Ga0207708_10004352_pt1 | contig 10434 bp, 8 predicted proteins | sample KBSK5101metaG_FD_184340 | JGI IMG/M metagenome (GOLD analysis project Ga0207708, IMG submission 184340) | Corn, switchgrass and miscanthus rhizosphere microbial communities from Kellogg Biological Station, Michigan, USA - KBS K5-10-1 metaG... | ecosystem: Host-associated > Plants > Roots >...
GGCCATGAATCGGTATTCGGTCAGCTTGCCGCCGATCACGCTGATCACGCCCGAGGGTGACTCGACGACGGCGTGTTCACGCGACACGTCGGCCGTGCGGCGGTGCCTCTTGCCCATGCTCCTCTCGTCCGCCGCCGAAGTGTCGATCAGCGGCCGCAGTCCGGCATACGCACCGATGACGTCGGCCGGGCCGAGCGCGACGTCCAGTGCGGTGTTGACGGTGTCGAGCAGGAACGAGATCTCCTCCGACGTGGGTTGCGGCACATCGGGGGGGTCTCCCGGCGCGTCTTCATCGGTCAGCCCGAGGTACACGCGTCCCAGCTGTTCGGGCATCGCGAACACGAACCGGTTGATCTCGCCGGGAATCGGAACGGTCAGCGCGGCTACAGGATTGCCGAACGTCTTCGCATCGAACACCAGATGCGTTCCGCGACTTGGTCGCAGCCGGATCGAGGTGTCGACCTCCCCCGCCCACACGCCAGAGGCATTGACGACCGCACGCGCCGACACGTCGAATGACTCGCCGGAGCGCTGATCGGTCAATGTGACCGAGGTGCCGGTCGCCTTCGATGCGCCAACGCGGGTCAGGATGCGCGCACCATGTTGCGCCGCCGTGCGCGCCACCGCGGCGACGAGCCGCGCGTCGTCGATCAGTTGACCGTCGTAGGCGAGCAGGCCGCCGCTCAACCCGTCGCGGCGCACGGTGGGCGCCAACTCGATCGCGCGCGCCGCGTCGACCCGCCGCGATCGCGGCAGCGTCGATGACGGTGTGCCCGCCAGCTTGCGCAGACCGTCGCCCGCCGCGAAGCCGAAGCGCACCAAGGCCCGCGACGCTGTGTTCATCTCAGGCAGTAGCGGAACGAGCTGTGGCATTGCCGTCACCAGGTGAGGAGCGTTGCGAGTCATCAGGATTCCGCGTTCGATGGCGCTGCGGCGCGCGATACCGACATTGCCTGTCGCCAGATAGCGCAGGCCGCCGTGCACGAGCTTCGAGCTCCACCGGCTGGTGCCGAACGCGAGATCGTGCTTCTCCACCAGTGCGACGCGCAGACCGCGGGTAGCGGCGTCGAGAGCGATGCCGGTGCCGGTGATGCCGCCGCCGATCACGATCACGTCGAGTGGCTCGCCGTCGGCCAGGGCCGCCAGCTCGGCTGCGCGCCGGGCCTCGTTAAGTGCTGTCGAGCCGGTCATGGTTTCAGGTATCCGTTCACACAATGGGCGAGTTCGACGTCGAGTGCGTCGGCGTCGAGAATCGGAGCGACGATCTGCCCGGACTCGATCGTCGACCGGGCGATCAGCAAACACATCGCCGCGAGCTGGCGCGGTTCGCCGGACCGCACGCTGCCCTCATCCTGGGCGAGCTTGATGTCGGCCGCCAATGTGTCAATCAGGATCTGCTGGCTGGTGCCCAGCCGCTCGGTGATGTACACCATCGTCAACTCGGGGGCCTTGCGCAGCACCGACATCACCACGTCGTCGTTGCGCAAGTGATCAGCGACCGCGACGACCCGCTCGACGAGCGCCTCGCGGCCGACCCCACGGCTCGGCACCGCGTCCAATGCGCCGACGATCCGCGTGGTCAGCAGGGCCGCAAGGATCGAGCGGGTGTCCGGCCAGCGGCGGTACACCGTCGGCCTGCTGATCCGCGCGCGCCGCGCGATCTCGGCCAATGTCACCCGGTCCACCCCGTAGGCGATGATGCAGTAGGCCGCCGCCTCCAGGATGCGGTCGCCGATCGTCGGCGACCTATCGTTACTCATTGACAACATATGTAATACTGTAACGCATGATCCGTCCGGATGACGAACAAACCGCACTCCAGCCCCCGATGAAGTGGAACGCATGGGGCGACCCCGCGGAGGCGAAACCGCTGTCTGAGGGCATTCGATCGCTGCTCGAGCAGGCGGTCGGCCTGGAGAAGTCGTCCACGGCAGAACTCGAGGCCGAGCAGGTCAGGTTGCGGCCGTCGGCGCTGTCGCCGGCCGATCGCGAGGGGTTGGCGACGATCGTCGGCGCAAAGTACTGCGGCGTTGACGACCGTGCCCGGCTGCTGCGCGCAGGCGGCAAGTCCACGCTGGACCTGTTGCGCCGCAAGGATTCCGGTGTCCAGGATGCGCCAGACGCGGTGCTGCTGCCGGGCGACGAAGACCAGATCGCGGCAATTCTTCGGTTCTGCGCGGACCACAGCATCGCGATTGTCCCGTTCGGCGGCGGCACCAGCGTGGTCGGCGGGCTGGATCCGATCCGCGGCGACTTCACGGCCGTGATTTCGCTTGACCTGCGCCGGCTGAACCAACTGCACTCGCTCGATGAGGTGTCCGGCGAAGCCGAGTTGGACGCCGGACTGACCGGACCAGACGCCGAAGGTCTGCTCGGCGAGCGCGGCTTCTCCCTCGGCCACTTCCCGCAGAGCTTTGAGTTCGCGACCATCGGCGGGTTCGCCGCGACGCGGTCGTCGGGCCAGGACTCCGCGGGTTACGGCCGTTTCAACGACATGGTCCGCGGTCTGCGCACGGTGACGCCTGCCGGTGTGCTCGACCTCGGCCGCGCGCCGGAGTCGGCGGCGGGCCCTGACCTTCGACAACTGATGATCGGCTCGGAGGGCGTGTTCGGGATCATCACCCGAGTGCGCGTTCGGATACACCCGGTGCCGGAAGCCACGCGGTATGAGGCGTGGACGTTCGGTGACTTCGCGACAGGTGCCGACGCACTGCGCGCCGTCGTGCAGGCCGGCACGGGTCCGACCGTGATCCGGCTCTCCGACGAGGCGGAGACGGGGGTCAACCTCGCGACCACGGAAAGCATCGGTGAAGACAGCGTCACCGGCGGTTGCCTGGCCATCACGGCGTTCGAGGGTTCCGAAGCCCACGTCGAGAGCCGGCACGCCGAAACCCGTGCGCTGCTCGAGGCCCGCGGCGGCAGGTCGCTGGGCGAAGCACCCGCGCGCGCATGGGAGCACGGCCGGTTCGGCGCACCGTATCTGCGTGACTCGCTGCTGTTGGCGGGCGCGCTGTGCGAGACGCTCGAGACCGCGACCAACTGGTCAGGAGTGGCCGCGCTCAAGGCCGCCGTCACGGAAGCGCTGACGGCCTCACTCGCGGAATCGGGCTCGCCCGCGCTTGTGCTGTGCCACATTTCGCATGTGTATCCGACCGGAGCGTCGCTGTATTTCACCGTGGTCGCGGGGCAGCGCGGCAATCCGATCGAGCAGTGGCGCAAGGCGAAGGCCGCCGCCTCGGACGCGATCATGCGCACCGGCGGCACCATTACGCACCATCATTCGGTGGGCGCCGACCACCGGCCGTGGATGCGCGACGAGGTCGGCGACCTGGGTGTCGCGGTGCTGCGGGCCGTCAAGGCCACGCTCGACCCGGCGGGAATCCTCAACCCCGGCAAGCTGATTCCATGAGCCAACGCGAGATCGGCCGCGTCACCGTCCTGACGAATCCGATGTCGGGGCACGGCAACGCGAAACACGCGGCCGAGCGGGCGATCGCAAGGTTTCAGCAGCGCGGCGTTGACGCGTGCGAAATCGTCGGCAGCGACGCGGATCACGCGCGCCAGCTACTCGACGACGCTCTCGATCGCGGCACCGACGCCCTCGTGGTGTGCGGCGGCGACGGTGTTATCTCGCTCGCGCTGCAGTCGTTGGCGCTGGGCGACATCGCGCTTGGCATCATCCCGGCAGGCACCGGCAACGACCATGCGCGCGAATACGCGCTTCCCAGAAACGATCCCGAGGCGGCCGCCGATGTGGTCGCCGACGGCTGGGCGGAGACCGTCGATCTCGGCCGCATCGACAACCATGCCGGATCGCAGAAATGGTTCGGCACCGTGATGGCCGCGGGTTTCGACTCCCTGGTCAGCGACCGCACGAATCGCATGCGCTGGCCACACGGCCGGATGCGTTACAACCTGGCGATGGTCGCCGAGCTGTCCCAGCTGAGGCCGCTGCCATTCCGGGTGGCGTTCAACGACGGCGAGACGATTGTCGCCGACCTCACCCTGGCCGCATTCGGCAACACCAAGAGCTACGGCGGCGGCATGCTGATCTGCCCCGATGCCGACCACTCCGACGGTCAACTCGACATCACGATGGTGCGCGGTACGTCACGGACCCGGCTGATTCGCTTGTTCCCCACCGTTTTCAAGGGCACGCACGTGGACCTGGACCGGGTCACCACTGACCGCGCGAGGTCGGTCAGGGTCGACTCCCCCGGCATCAACGCCTATGCCGACGGCGAGTACGCATGCGCGCTGCCCGTCGAGGTGTCGGCGGTGCCGGGCGCATTGACGATCCTCACTCCACGCCCAGACTGAATGTCGTCGGCTATCCGACTCCGCAACTGAATGTCGTCGGCTATCCGACTCCGCGCCTCAATGTCGTCGGCTATCCGACTCCGCGCCTCAATGTCGTCGGCTATCCGACTCCGCGACTCAGCCAGCTGACCTCGGCGCCGTCACCGCCATCGCGGTAGGGCTCAAGCGCGTCGTCCCACGCGGTGCCGAGCACCGAGTCGATTTCAGCGGCGAGCACGTCGGCCCCCGACGCCATCAAGGCGCGCAGCCGCATCTCACCCACCATCACATCGCCGTTGGCGCTCATCTGGCCGCTCCACAAGCCCAGCTGCGGAGTGTGGCACCACCGGTGCCCGTCGACGCCTGCGCTGGGGTCCTCGGTCACCTCGAACCGCAACACCGACCACGAGCGCAGAGCATTGGCCAGCTGAGCCCCCGTGCCAACCGGCCCGAGCCAGTTGGTTACCGCGCGCAGCTGTCCCGGCATGGCGGGTTGCGCGGTCCACTTGAGGTTCGCCCTCGCCGACAGCGTCGACGACAACGCCCACTCGACGTGCGGGCACACCGCCGCGGGTGAGGCATGGATATAAACCACGCCCATCGCCGCGTCGGCGAATTGGTTCGCTGCACGCATTTGCTGCTCCTTCGGCTCCACGAGGGACGTCTTCCCCAACGACCTGGTGATTCCGAATTACAGCTGTGTCGTGCGTGTCTATTGTGCCCTGTGAGACGTGTGTTGCGCTAGTCTGCGCCAAATTCTCTCAGTACTCCGTCAGAGAGTGCCGGCCATCGTGGGTAAGCCCACTCCCCGAAATTGCGGTCGGTCAGCACGACGAGCGCCAGATCCGCATCCGGATCAACCCACAAAAAAGTCCCTGACTGGCCGAAATGGCCGTACGAGCGGCCCGAGTTGGACGATCCGGTCCAGTGCGGCGACTTCGCGTCCCTGATTTCGAAGCCCAGCCCCCAGTCGTTGGGTCGCTGTACCCCGAACCCCGGCAATACCCCGGTCAGACCCGGAAACTGCACCTCAATGGCCTCGGCGTGCAGCTGCGGAGACACCGACGCGGGCCGCAGCAGGTCGCCGGCGAAGGCTGTCAGGTCCGCGACCGTCGACGTCGCCCCGAAGCCCGCCGCTTCCGCACCGCCCGCGAGTGCCGAATCGGTCATCCCGAGCGGCTCGAACACCGCTTCGGCCAGGTACTGGCCGAACTCGATGTTCGTGGCTTGTTCGATGGTCTCGGCGAGCACCTGGAATCCGTAGTTGGAGTAGACGCGGCGCTGGCCCGGCTTGGCCATCAGCTCCGGTGAGTGCATCGAGTACCCCGCGGCATGCGCGAGCAGGTGCCGGACCGTTGCCCCAGGCGGGCCCGCCTCGGTGTCCAGCTCGACGACGCCCTCCTCGATCGCGATCTGCGCGGCGCGGGCGGCGAGCGGTTTGGTCACCGACGCCAGTGCGAACCGCTGGCTCGTGTCGCCGTACTGCGCGAGCACACCGGACGGGGCGATAACGGCAGCGGCGGCGGATTTGACCGGCCAGTCGGCGATGGTATCGAGTGTGGGCACTCGCAGCAGCCTAGTTGGGGCTCCACGCCGAGATGATCGCCGCCACATGCCGGGCGTCCGTGCCGCAGCAGCCGCCGAGCACCGTGACGGCGGACAGTCGGTCACGCAGTGCCGCGTGTCTGGCGCCGAGGTCGACCGGGTCGCCCTCGTCGAGCTCGGTCGACTCGTCGAGCTCGGCATGGCTCCTCGTCGACGCGTTCGCCCGCAGGCCGACGAGCCTTTGCAGCCACGACCCATCGGCTGCCAGTGCATCCGTGAAGTGGGTGGGGTGGGCGCAGTTGACCATGAAATACCCGGCGCGGGCGCCGGTCTCGGCGTCCACCTGCTCGATCGCTTCACGCAGCGGCTGGCCCGTGGGAAGCCGACCGTCGGTCTCGACCGTGAAGGAGATCGCCGACGAAATGCCCGCTCCCGAGGCGGCGCGCACGATGCCGATCGCCTCCTCGACGTTGGTCATGGTGAGCGCGGTGACCTGGTCGGCGGTGGTAGTGGCGAAGGTGTCGATCTGCACCGCGTGGTAGCGCTCGGCTTCCTCTGGCGTCATCGCGCTACCGGGGTCGTAGCCATCCCCGCGCGGACCGATGCACCCGCTTACCACCGCGGTGATCCCATCGGCCGCCGCGACCAGGCGCACCTCTTCGGCGAGTAACACGGCATCACGGTTGGCTGCGTCGAGCTGCTCGGGCGAGTAGCCGAGCTGACCGGCCCAGTCGGGATTGGCGCGCCACGTTGGGGTTTCGACGATGAAGCCCGCACCGTGCTCACGCGCGATCGCCAGATAGCCGTCGTAGTAGCGACGCAGCCGGACGCGGGTGTCCGGGTTCTCGAGCAACGGGAACGCGGCGAAGCACGGCAAGTCGAGGCCGTCGTGGAAGATCAGCTCCGTCTCCAGGCCTCCGTCGGTCACGAACAAGCCGGTGCCGGTCAATTGAGGCAGGGACCTTCGCCGGCCCGCTTCGATCGTCATCGCAGGGCTACTTTCGGGCGACATAGTAGAAGTTGATCGGGTCCGTTTCGATCTCGTCGACCGCGATATCGGTGAACCCGGCATCGGCAAGCATCGACGTGGCCAGCTGACGTCCCCAGCAGGTGCCCAAGCCCGCGCCGTCCAGCCCGAGCGACACACTCATGCAATGCATCGTTGACACCGTGTAGAAGTACGTAGCCAAGGGCACGCCGATATTCTCCTCCAGTTGACTAGACGCCTTGATGTCGACCATCAGCAGCACCCCGCCCGGCCGCAACGCGCGATAGATATTGCGTAACACCTGCGCCGGCTGGGCTTGATCGTGGATCGCATCGAAAACCGTTATGACGTCGTATGCTTCGGCCGTGTCGAGCCCAGCCACGTCCGCCTGCCGGAAGGCCGCGTTGGCCAGCCCGCGGGACCGGGCTTCGGCGGCTCCGACGGCCAGCCCCTCTTCGGAGAAGTCGATACCGGTGAACCGGCTTGCCGGAAATGCCTGTGCCATCACGTTGATGGCATGGCCACTGCCGCAACCGACGTCGGCGACGTCAACGCCGGCGCTAAGCCGGTCAGGGAGTCCTTCCGCCATCGGCAGGATGACGTCGACGAGCGCGGCGTCGAACAACTCACCGCTCTGTTCCGCCATCAGCTTGTGGAACCGCGGATATTCACTGTAGGACAGCCCGCCTCCGTTATGGAAGCAGCCGATGATCTTCTGTTCGACCTCGCCGACCATCGCGATGCACTGCGCGACGCGGGACAGGTTGTCGGGCCCGGCGGCGCGCGTCAGCACCGCGGCGCGATGGCGCGGAAGCGAATATGTCTGCGACGCAGGCTCGTAATCGACAACACGGCAGGTGACCACACCGCCCAGCCACTCCCGCACATAGCGTTCGTTGAGCCCGGCGGCGTCGGCGATCTGCGCACTGGTGGCCGACGGCAGTTCGGCCAGCGTGTCGAACAGCTTGGTCTGATGTCCAATCGACAGCAGGATGGCCAGGCTGGCGGCATCGATCGCTTCGACCATGCGCTCGGCGAATTCCTCGGTGGTGTCGGTGAGCTTCTCGTTCACAGTCGTCATGGACGAAACGCTATGCCGCCGGGGGTGTGGGCCGCATCAGGCAAACCATGCAAATTCCGGGTCGCGATGTGGTGCAAATGATGCAGAGGCTTGCTACAGCAAGTTGTTTGCGTGCGCCCACGCCACTGCCGCGGTGCGTGAGGAGACGCCGAGCTTGGCGTAGATGTTGGCGAGGTGCCTGCCGACGGTCTTCTCGCTGATGCAGACCTGTTCGGCGACCTGCTTGTTGGTGGCGCCGCCGGCGATGCGCCGGAGAATCTCGATCTCCCGCGGCGTCAGGCCGCCGGGCGAGCCGTGGCCGCAGACTTGTGCGGGCTCGACGCCGAGTTGCGCATAGATGTTCTCCGCGGTGGCAGCGTCGGCGGCGGCCAGCGCGTCGTCGCCGAGCGCCTTGTGCGCCACGGCCATCCACTCGTACACCTGGGCTGTCTCGTAGCGCGATTGCTGTGTGCGGTACTCCCGCAGCGACGCCCGCAGCGCATCGAGCGATTCGGCGTGGCGTCCCTGCTGCCCGAGTATCGCGCCGCGGGCATGCGCCGCCCATGCGCGGAACCCGGGCGTGCCAAACACCTCGGCGCCGGATTCCAGTTCGTCGCAATGCCTTTCGGCTTCGTCGAGGTCGCCGCGGACAAGGGCCACATCGACGGCGGCGCGCAGCAGCCGCATGCGGCCGATTCGGTCCTCCCCCGCAAGTGCGAGCCGTAGATCTGTCCACGCGGTGTCGAGATCGCCCATGCGGCAGCGCAACAGCGCCTCACCTGGCTGCGGATCGGCGCCCAGCTCCCGCGCTCGCGCGAACGCAACTAACGCACCCTCGTCATCGCCGAGAAGCCGGCGAACCTCGCCGAGTTGGTAGTAACCCTCACCGGCCGCCCAGATGTTGACATCCTCCAACGACCGGCTCACCGCGGCAAGACGGTCCTGCAGCCGACGGTAATCATTGGTGGTGGCGAGCAGTTGGAGTCGGTGCACATCGCAGATGCCACCGTAGGTGGCCGACGCGGCGAAATCGTCGCACCACCGCTCCATGGACTGCGTCCAGGCCCGCATGCGGGGCAGATCGGCCAGCCGATGGCAGTAATGCACGACGGTGCAATAGATGTCCCCGGCCCATTCGATCGGGACCTGACCGGCGAGCACCGGCAGCAACGCCTCGTCGAGCAGTCCGAACGCTTCGGTCATCCTGGCGTCGAGGATCGCGGCAACCGCCTCGGCCAGCCGACATAGCGCCGTCACCGCGGGGTCGTCGACACGACCACAGATGCCGCGCAACGCCATCACCCGGCTTCGGAGCTCCTCGGGACCCTCGCTGAAGACCGCGACGGCGGCATCGAGGTAGGCCAGGTATCCATGCGGGGGCCCCTCGGGCGCGGCGTCGAGCAGTCGGTGCGCGCGGCTCATCCAGCCCTGGCCTATGTTGAGGTCGCCGCGGTTGATCCAGGCCAGACCGAGTTCGACAGCCTTCATCGCCGCCGACTGCGGGTCCGTGCGGGACAACTGGGTGAACACCCGCTCAGCGGCGCGGACGGATTCCTTCCCCCTACCCAGCCGCCATGCCGCCACCGCCAGGGCGTCGAGGTCGTCGGTGCTGAGCGGAACGGCTTCAGAGGCGCGGACGAAGGCCTCATAGGAGGCGTGCCAATCCTGGCGGACGTGTGCCGTGCGGGCCGTCAGCAGGAGTTCGGTCTGGGTTTCTACTCGTGTGACCATCTCGATCGGTTTAACGGTATATCCCCTCAGACGAGTTCAATGGACCGTTTGGAAAGGCCCATCCAGTAGCCGTCGATGACCTGTTGCGGCGATTGCTCCGGGTCGCTGGACGCCCCTAGCGCGACGAACAGCGGCGAGAAGTGCTCGATGGTCGGATGCGCGTACGGCATGCCTGGCGCTTGGTGGCGGAAGTCGACGAGGGCGTCGACGTCTCCGGCGGCGAATCGCTCGCGGGCCCAGGCGTCGAACTCCGTCGACCAGTCGGGTGGGACGGCGCCGGGCGAGGGGTCGTCGAGAAACGGCAGACCGTGGGTGGTGAAGCCGGATCCGATGATCAGCACACCGTCGTCGCGCAGTGGACGCAGTCGCTCGCCAAGGTGAAGCAGACGCTGCGGTTCCAGGGTGGGCATCGAGATCTGCAGCACCGGGATGGTCGCGTCGGGATACATGACGGTCAGCGGAACGTACGCGCCGTGGTCAAGCCTGCGGTCCTGGTCGTGGGCGACGGGCTCGTTGTCGGGCATCAGCGCCTCGATGCGGGCGGCTAGATCGGGAGCACCCGGGGCGTCGTAGGTGACCTCGTAGTAGCGCTGCGGGAATCCCCAGAAGTCATAAGTCAACGGGGTCTCGCGGGTGGTCGACCCGATCGTCAGGGGTGAGTGCTCCCAGTGCGCGGAGATGACGAGGATCGCGCTCGGCGTCGGCAGAGCATTTGCCCACTGCTCCAACTGCGAGACCCACAACGCGTCGTCGATGAGCGGCGGTGCGCCGTGAGACAAGTAGAGGGCCGGAAGCACTGCGCCGCCGACAT
>Ga0207708_10004354_pt1 | contig 10433 bp, 10 predicted proteins | sample KBSK5101metaG_FD_184340 | JGI IMG/M metagenome (GOLD analysis project Ga0207708, IMG submission 184340) | Corn, switchgrass and miscanthus rhizosphere microbial communities from Kellogg Biological Station, Michigan, USA - KBS K5-10-1 metaG... | ecosystem: Host-associated > Plants > Roots >...
GGCGAGCAGGACCGCCGGAGCACGAAAGCGATCGTGCTCGCGCTCGGCGCGGCGCTGTCGTTCGGCGTGAGCCTCTACTCCGTGGGACACGTGAGCGGCGACGTCGCGTTCGCGTGGCTCCTGATCCCGGCGCGGCTCCTCGGCGTGGTGGTGATCACCCTGCCGCTGGCGATCCGCGGCACGCTCCGCATCGCGCGGCGTGCGACGCCGTTCGTGGTCAGCGCCGGCGTGGCGGAGGTGGTGGGGATCGCGTCCTTCGCGTGGGGAGCCCAGGACTCGATCGGGATCACGTCGGTCCTCGGGTCGCAGTTCGCCGCGATGTCGGCCGTCGGCGCGTACTTCTTCTTCGGGGAGCGCCTACGCCGCATCCAGGTCGTGGGTGTCGCGGCCACCAGCACGCGGCAGGTCGCCGACCGCCACTGCGCGTTCAATGCGTCCAGCCGCTCCGGAGCTTCCTCAGCCAACCCCAGGCTGATCGACGCCCGCACCTGGGTGCCGAAGTAGCCCAGCTGCTCCATCGTCTGGTTGGCGCCGGTGCCCAGCAGCTCGTAGGGCCGGTTGGCGCTCAGCACGATCAGCGGCACACGTGCGTAGTTGGCCTCCACCACGGCGGGCCCGAGGTTCGCGACCGCAGTGCCCGACGTCATCGCTACACAAACCGGCGCCCGCTCGGCGACCGCGAGCCCGATCGCCAGATAGCCCGCAGTCCGCTCGTCGATGCGGACATGCAACCGGAGGCGGCCTGCCCGGTCGGCATCCTGCAGGGCGAACGCCAGCGGCGCGTTGCGCGAACCGGGGCACAGCACGACGTCCCGCACGCCGCCGCGAATCAACTCGTCGACGACCACGCGGGCCTGCGCAGTCGATGGATTCACCATTACAGACTATCGGCGAAGAATTTCAGGGCCGCGGCGTTGACCGCCACCGGCGCTTCGATGAACCCGAGGTGCCCGGTGTCGGGAATCTCCAGGTAGGAGCCGTTCGGGATGGCGTCGGCGACTTCCTTGCCGAGGTGCGGAGGCATGACGACGTCATCGGCGAACCCGATCACCAGCACGGGCGCCGTAATACTTCGGTAAGCGGGCAGCCGGGTGTCGGTGGGCCCGATCGCGAGCTGCGTCTGAAGTCCCGCCGTCTGTTTGGTAGGCCACATGGTGAACATGTCGATCCAATCGCCGACCTTTGCGTCGTCGTTGAGCGTCTTTGGCGAGAAGCTCTCCAGCAGGCGCATTTTCGCGTCGTAGTTGGCAGGCAGCCGAACACGGGACGAAATGAGCTCCCACTCGGCGGTGCGGAAGAATTCGCGGGTGCGGTCCTGGCGGCCGCGGGTGGCCATCAGCACCGCCTCCCTGACGAGTTCCGGCCGCGCGACCATCAACTCCTGGGCGATGTAGGCGCCCATCGAGACGGCCACAATGCGTACCGGCGCTGCGTCGAGCTTCTCGATGAGCGCGGCGGTGTCGGCCACCATCTGCTCGGTGGTGAAGCCGCCGGCGTTGTCGGTCGCGCCGACGCCGCGGTTGTCGAAGGTGATGCAGCGATAGCCGGCCCGCTGGAATTCGGGTACCTGGTGCAGGTGCCAGGTGCGGCCCAAACCCCCGCGACCTGCAATGAACAGCACCGGCTCGCCTTTTCCGCGATCGTCGTAGGCCAGATTCACGCCGACGACGCTACTGGAGAGCGATTTGGGCGCGGTCACGGACGCTCAGCGGGCGTTAGCGCGCCGAAATCGCGGGGCCGCGGAACGGAACGGCTGTCCGTGGCGTCCATCCCATGTGCTCGACGACTACCTCCGCCGCAACGACGGTGTGATCACGCTTGCCCAAGCTCGTCGCCTGGGGTTGAGTCTGAAGGCCGTGCAGCGACGTGTGGCCTCCGGTCACTGGGTTCGATGCAGCCGCGGCGTGTACTTCGTCCACGACCGCCCATTGACCGACGCCGCGCGGATCCGCGCCGTTGTATGGGGCTACGGCGAGCACGCCGCGGCCAGCGGTCTCGCGGCCGCGTGGTGGCACGACCTCACGAGGTTCGCACCTGACATCGTCGAGGTGACAGTGCCACGAAACAGCCACGGCCGCAGCCGCGACGGCTGCCGGGTTCGGCGTCGAGATTTGAACGCCACTGATGTCGTCGTCCACCGTGAGATCCGTGTGACGGCGCTCGCGCTCACGGTGATCGAATCGGCGGTAAAGGGACGCGGTGGCATCAAGCTGATGGACGCCGCATTACAGCGCCACCTCGGTCTGCAGGATCTGTGGCGAGCGCATCTTCGCAACAAGGGCCGGTACGGGTCGCCGCGAGCCCGGCGGCTCTTGAAGGCCGCGTCAGATGGTGCCCGCTCCGAGGCCGAGCGCTTGCTGGTGAGACTCCTGCGCGAAGCGGGTATTACCGGCTGGCGCACCAACTACCCGATCGGCCCATACAAAATCGACGTCGCGTTCACGGCGCCGAAGATAGTCGTCGAGGTCGATGGCTGGGCGTTCCACAGTGATCAGGAGGTCTTCCAGAACGATCGAAAGCGCCAGAACTACCTCACGCTGATGGGTTGGCAGGTGCTGCGGTTCACATGGCTGGACCTCGTCGAGTACCCGCAACGGGTCATCGCCGAGATCCGCTCGGCGATTTGGGCGCGGTCACGGACGCTGAGCGGGCGTTAGCGCGCCGAAATCGCTTCGCGGTCGCGACGCTTGCCGCGGCGCTTGGAGCGCGCACGCTGGATGGCGGCATCCCAGAGCAGCAGCGTGGACGGGAGCAGCTGGCCCTTCTTGACCGACTCCTTGGTCAGCATCGCGGTCGCGGTCGCCTTCGTGGCGGCCGACGCCTTCGACATATGGCCTGAGTCGAAGGGCGGATGAGGGTCGTATTCGATCGTGAGCTGGATGGCTTTGGCTTTCGCCTCACCGACGATCTGCCCCGCCAGCCACAACCCGAGGTCGATGCCCGCCGAGACACCCGCACAGGTCACGATGTGGCCCTCGTGGACGATCCGCTCGTCGCCGACAGGCGTGACACCGAACGGCTTCAGCATCGGCACGCATATCCAGTGCGATGTGGCCCGCTTGCCTTCCAGCAACCCTGCCGCCGCGAGGATCACCGAGCCAGAACACACCGATGCCGTCCATGTCGCGGTCTGGTGCGCCCGTCGCACCCAGTCCAGCAGCTTCTCGTCGCGCGCGTGTTCGAAGGTCGTCATGCCGCCGGGCACCAGAAGGATGTCGGGCGACAGCGTCTCGTCGAACGAATGCGTGGCGCCGACGAGCAGCACCCCGGAGTCGGCGGCGATGGGCCCCGGCTCATGCCAGACGAAGCGCACCTCCGCGTCGGGCAGGTTGCGTAGCACCTCGTATGGGCCGATGAAATCCAGTGCGGTGAAGCCGGGGTACACCACGATCGCGATCTGCGTCATTGCCATCTCCTCTGTTAGGCGAATGTCTTACGGTACTGGTCTGGTGAAATACCAAGTCGTCGAACGAAATTGCGTCTCAATGTCTCGGCCGATCCAAAGCCGCACCGGGCGGCGATCACCGTGACGGTGTCGTCGGTCTCCTCTAGTTGACGTCGGGCGGCTTCGGTGCGGACGCGCTCGACGTATGCGCCGGGCGCCTCGCCGACCTCTTCGGTGAACAGTCGGGTGAAGTGACGCGGGCTCATCGCCGCACGACGCGCCAAGTCCGGGATGCTGTGTGCGGCACCGGGTTCTGTCTCGATGGCCTCCTGCACCTCGCGGATCGGGGTCCGTTTCGCACGCGGCATCCACACCGGCGCCGCGAACTGTGTCTGCCCGCCGGGCCGTCGCAGATACAGCACCAGCCAGCGAGCGACGGTCTGCGCGGCCTCCGTGCCGTAGTCGTCCTCGACCAGTGACAGCGCCAGATCGATGCCGGCGGTGACACCCGCCGCCGTCCAGACCTTCTCCGAACTACGGACGAAGATCGGCTCGGGATCGACCGTGACAGTGGGGAATTCGCGGGCCATCTGGCCGGCGAACGCCCAGTGGGTCGTCGCGATGCAGCCGTCGATCAAACCGGCCTGCGCGGTGAGGAAGGATCCGGTGCAGACGCTGACCACGCGGCGGGCGTGCTCGGCCGCTATCTGGATCCAGCCGATGGTGTCGGCGTTGTGTCGGGCGTCGTCGACCCCGATCCCGCCGGGCAGCACCAGGGTGTCGATCGGTTCGCGCGGATCGGGCAGCGGTTGGGCCACGAGCGCCAGGCCCGTGAGGGTGGTGGCCGGTTCGCCGCCACGGGAGACGACGGTGACTGAGTAGCCCTCGTCAACGCGTCCGTGGCCGGCCAGGTAGATGGTGGCGCCGGTGAACACCTCGGACGGGCCGACCAGGTCGAGTGCCTGGACGCCCGGGTAGCCGAGGACCACCACTGATCGCACGTATCCAGTGTTGGGGACCTCAGTTGTGGCGTCTAGGCCATGACCCCCACAAATTAGGACAAGGCGGACTCGAGTACCCGGCTACCCTATGCCGCACCGCGGCGTCGACGAATGATCGGTCCATGCCCGGATCTGCACCGTCAGCCCTTGAGCACTGCGACGTCTGCATCGTCGGAGCCGGCATCGTGGGGTTGAACGCGCTCTTTGTCGCCAGCCGCTATCTATCGCGCGATCAGAGGATCATCCTGATCGACCGCAGACAACGTGTCGGCGGCATGTGGGTGGACACCTATCCCTACGTGCGGCTGCACCAGCCGTATCCCATGTTCACCGCAGGCAACATCAAATGGACCCTCGGCAAGGACCCCTCGTACCTCGCGACGAAGACCGAGGTGCTCGACCACTTCGCGCATTGTGTTGACGTGATCAAGCAGCGGGTCCCGGTCGACGAATTCTTCGGTTGGGAGATGGAGGCCGACGATGAGATCGATGGAGTCGTGCGGATCCGGTGCAGATCGTCGGATGGCCGGATTCTGGTGGTCGAGACGAAGCGATTGATCAAGGCCTACGGAATCGGCGTTTTACCCAACGACCCGCTCGAGGTTTCCAGCGAGCGTGTCCAGTCGGTGTCTCCGGACTTCTGCGACATGCGCGGGGACGCCATGCGGGACAGCAATAAACCCGTGTGGGTCATCGGTGGCGGTAAGACCGGGATGGACACGGCGCATGCGCTGATCACGGAATATCCGGGCCGTGAAGTGAACCTGGTGGCGGGTTCAGGCACGTTCTTCGCATGCCGTGAGCAGTTCTTCCCCACTGGGGTCCGGCGATGGTGGGACGGCACCCGGTTCGCCAGCCTCGGAGTGGAACTCGCCCGGCGTTTCGACGGCACCAACGAGAAGTTCGTGTGGGATTGGCACCGCGACAACTACGGCACTTGGTTGACCCCCCAGACGGGGAACTTCGTGGGGGGCTTGCTGTCGAGAGCCGAGAACAAGACGATTTCCGACGGCCTCAACGACGTGATCATGGACCACTTCGTGGATGCCGTGGACCGCAACGGCTCGACCGAGATGGTCCTCGGCAGCGGAGCCACCAAGGCGATCCAGCCGGGCAGCTGGATTGTGAACTGCACCGGATACCTCACGCAACGCGAGTACCCTTACGAGCCCTATGTGTCCGACAGCGGAGCCGTGCTGTCGATCCAACCGCGTTCTGCCACACTTCATTTGACGTCATTCGCGGGTTACTTCCTGACGCACCTGCTATTCCTGGGCAAGATAAGGAAAGTCCCGCTGTACGAAGTCGACGTTCCGGAGATATTCGACAAATCACGTACGGTTTTCCCGTACGCGCTTTTCGCGATGGCGCAGTACAACCTCAGCCTGATCGCCGACAACGTCCCGACCAAAGCGTTCAGCGAATGCGGGCTCGATTTCGACCGTTGGTATCCGTTGCCACGCAGGATGATCGGCGCCGCACGATTCATGCTCACTCACCGCCGCGAACGCGAGAGTCTGCGCCGCACCCTGGACACGGTGCGCGAACGCTTCGACGTTCGGTGCGGTCCGCTAATCCACTGAGTCAGAGCTTCCTCAGCCGTCGCATTATCCGGAAGAAGGGCACTGTCGAAGCGAACCCGTTGCGCAACCTCGGCTGCAGGAAGCTGATGTTGCTCGCGACCAGGTGCCGCACGCCGCAGTCCCGCCACTCCGCCGCCTGCTCGATGACCTCATCGGGGGTCCCGGTCAACATCATGGATCGCAGGAAAGCCGGCGTTATCCCCTTGATATGCGATAACACCGTCTGCTCGTCCAAGGTCTGCGGCAGCAGATCCTGGCCACCAATGAATCCGACTCCCAGCGGGTGCTGTGCACCGTGCTGGGCGAAGAACTCATCGGATGCGCTCAGCGCGGCGGTTTTGAGCACATCCGATTCGAGCGCCTCATCGATGTCGTCGCGGCTGAGCCCCGTCAGGATCGGCATCAGAATCGCCGGGACGATCGCCATCGGATCGCGGCCGGCGTCCGACGCGGCCGCCCTGACCGCCTCGAGGCGACGTGCATACTCCTCGGGCCGGTGGGGAAACGCGGGAAAGTAGCCGTCCGCGTATCGTCCCACCACCCGAAGCATGCGCGGTCCGTGCGCGCCGATCCAGATCTGAGGCCACCTGCCCTTGTACGACGGCAGATCGAAGACCGCGTTGCGAAGCGGGAAGAACGGCGAATCCCGATTCACGAGTTCGCCTTTCGAGTCCCACAGGGCCCGAATGGTGGCCATCGCCTGCTCGAATCGGGCGACCGGCTTGGACCACTCGACGCCATAGGGCTCGTTGCCCTCGCGTTCGCCGGGACCGATACCGAGGATGAACCGCCCGCGGGTCAACAGATTCATCGTCGCAGCGGCCTGAGCCGTCACCGCCGGGTTGCGACGCCCGGCGTCGGTGACGCCGATGCCGAGCGGGAGCCTGCTGATCCGGTTGCGCGCGGCTATGTTTCCGAGCATCGCCCACGGTTCCATGGAAGCGTCGACCGATGGTTGGATCCTGGCCGCGCCGCAGTACTTCGATTGCCACAACGACCGCGGAAAGATCGCATTGAGATGGTCGGGCACCCAGAACGAGTCGACACCCATGGCGACGGCGCTGAAATAGTTGAGGCGCGTGAACGTATCGGCGGCGGGGCGGCCCGCGACGATCAAGTCCATCAGGCCAACACGAAATCCGCTCATACCAGCAGTGTCTGACCACCGTCGGCGACGGCATAGGGTAGGTAGTTACTCGAATTCTTGGAATTCTTGTCGATAGCAAGCAATGACGCGGTCGATCCACCATTCCCTGCGCTCCGGCTCCGCAGCGAGAGCAGCGAGGCGCGCCGGGTCCGGCGTCACCCGTTTGACGGACAAGTAACCATCGACGGGCGGCGATGGTGCCGCGACGTCCTCGATGAACAACCCGCCGGTGCCAAGCCCGCACGCGTGCGCCAGCTCGGGCAGGGCCGCGGCGGCCAGCAGTCCGTGACCGATCCCGACGGCCGAATCGAGTGCGCTGGACACCACGATCGCAATCTCGATCTGCTCAGCGATGTCGAGCAGTTTGCGCACCCCACCCAGCGGCGCGACCTTCAGCACCGCGATGTCGGCGGCCCCGGCGCGGACGACGTGCAACGGATCGTCGGCCTTGCGGATGCTCTCGTCGGCAGCGATCGGCACGTCGACCCGCCGCCGCACCTCGGCGAGTTCGGGCACCGTCTTGCACGGCTGCTCCATGTACTCGAGCGGGCCGTCGGCCGTCAGCGCATCGGCGGCCGCGACGGCATCCTCGACGCTCCAGCCCCCGTTCGCGTCCACCCGCACCGTCGGCACTGATGCGCGAACTGCGTTGACCCGAGCCACATCATCGGCCAACGACTGCCCGGGCTCCGCGACCTTCACCTTGGCTGTACGCGCCCCGGGAAACCTGGCCAGCAGGTCAGGCACCTCGTCTGCGGCGACGGCGGGCACGGTGGCGTTGATCGGGATGCGATCGCGATACACCTGCGGAGTAGGCTGATAGGCAGCTTCGATACCGGCGGCCAGCCAATGCGCCGCCTCGGCCGGCTCGTACTCGAGAAACGCTCCGAACTCGCCCCACCCGGCCGGCCCGTCGATCAACGCGATCTCGCGAACCGTGATGCCGCGGAAGCGAACTCGCATCGGCAGCGACACGACATGCAGTCGGTCGAGCAGGTCGTCGAGCGGCGGGGTCACGGTCTTAGTATTGCCAACCCCTAGACCGTCGCGCGGTCGCGGCCCTCCCAGTACGGCTTGCGCAGATCCTTCTTCAGGATCTTGCCGGTCGGATTGCGCGGCAGCTCGTTCTTGATGTCGACGGTCTTCGGGCACTTGTAGGCGGCCAGATGCTCGCGGCAGAACGCGATCAGCTCCTGCTCGGTGGCGTCACCTTCCAGCGAGACAACGGCTTTCACCACCTCGCCCCACTTCTCGTCAGGCACGCCGATGACCGCGACCTCCGCCACCGCCGGGTGTTCGGCCAGCACCCGCTCGACCTCGATCGAGTAGATGTTCTCCCCGCCGGAAATGATCATGTCCTTCAGCCGGTCCTCGACGAAGATGTAGCCGCCGTCGTCGATGCGGCCGATGTCGCCGGTGCGGAACCAGCCGTCCTCGGTGATCACCTCGGCGGTCGCCTCCGGCTTGTTGTGGTAACCCTTCATCAATTGCGGTGAGCGGAACCACAATTCGCCCTGCTCACCGGTCGGTACGTCCTCGAGCGTGTCAGGGTCGACGACCCGTACCTCCGCGTTCGGCACCAGCGTCCCCGCGCTGGTCAGCCTCTCCGGACGATCCTCGGTGCGGTGGGCGTCCGGAAGCAGATGGCTGATCACACCGCACAATTCGGTCAGTCCGTACGCCTGGATGAAGTCGGTGTTCGGCCATGCCGTCAGTGCCGCGCGCAGCAGCGGCAGCGGCATCGGCGACGCCCCGTACGCGTAGGTCTTCAGCGCGCCGAACAGCTTGACGGCGTCGTCGCCGGATTCCAGCACCTTCGCCAGCACCGCAGGCACGAGGAATGTTCTGTTGGCCCCCTTGAGGATTGCACCTGCCAGCGCCATGCCGTCGACATCGCGTGTCATAACCGTAGGGAAGCCCAAGTGGAGGCCGATCTGCATATAGGACGAGCCACCGACATGGAACAGCGGCATCGACACCATGTTCTTGTCGCCCGGCTCGAACGTGTACAAGGTCTCGCCGTTGAGCGTGTGCGCGATCAAGTTGGCCTGCGTCAGCTCGACGCCCTTGGGACGACCGGTCGTGCCCGACGAGTACATGATGATGCAGACGTCGTCGGATTCGACATCGGCAGGGCGGTCGACCGGGGTGGCGGACGCGAGCAGCGCCTCGTACTCGTCCCCTTCACCGCCCTCCGGGGTGACCTCGATGACGTGCGCGATGTTTGTGAGGTCGCCGCGGATCTTGTCGATCATCGGTTTGAATTCAGCGCCGACGAACAGCACCTTGGCATCAGAGTCGTTGAGCACGTAATCGAGTTCCTCGGCGGCGAGCCGGAAGTTGATGATCGCGGTGGCCGCGCCGAGCGACGCGGCGGCCGTGGTCACCTCGACGCAGGCAGGGTGGTTCTTGTCGAGAAACGCCACGACGTCGCCGCGCTTGATGCCGAACTCCTTCAGCGCGCCCGCAAGGCGGCGGACCCGGTCGTTCCACTCTGCCCAGGTCCATGTTCGGTCGAGGTACGTCATTGCCTCTTCGTCAGGCTTGGTTGCGGCCCAGTGGGCCACTCGTTCGTCGAGAAACCGCGGTTCAGCCAGGTCGGACATGATCAGAAGCGTGCCACGGCTGCGGTCGGCTCAGTCGCCTTTCGCGTAAACCTGCCGACCCGCCAGGAACGTCGCCCGCACTTCGAGATCTGCGATCTCCTCCGGCGGCACGGTGCGCGGATCCGCCGACAGCACCACCATTTCGGCGTAGTGCCGACCTCCAGCGAGCCGACCACGTCGTCGGCTAACAGCAGCCACGCCGCGTCGATGGTCTGCGCACGGATGGCCTGCTCGACCGTCAGCCGCTCCCCGGGGGCCAGCACGCGGCCGCTCGGCCGCAACGGGTGGTCGTCGCGGGGCCAGCGCCGCAGAGCGTCCTCGTACATGTCAACGACCTCGGTGCCGGGCCCGATCCAGCTCTCGATGTCGGCGCGCTCACCGACCGCGATGATCCGGCCATCGGACACGGCCGACGCCTCGGCGGTGGGTTGGAGTTCGTCGACAGTCAGAACGGTTCCCTGAATGACCAGGTCAGCGGCCAGCATGAGGCCATCCTTCCAGCGCCCGAAAAATTCTTTGAAGAAATTTCGCGGCGCGTGTCGATTTCGGCGGGTTGCCGTTCGACGTAGTTGCGAGGGGCACCCGAACAACAAGAATGGACGCGCCCCTTCCCAACTAGAAGGAGACACCACAATGTCGCGCTACATGCTGATCATGCGGTCAACCCCCGAGGCCGAGAAGGCCATGGCGGAGCAGAACATCGACTTCAAC
>Ga0207708_10004355_pt1 | contig 10433 bp, 15 predicted proteins | sample KBSK5101metaG_FD_184340 | JGI IMG/M metagenome (GOLD analysis project Ga0207708, IMG submission 184340) | Corn, switchgrass and miscanthus rhizosphere microbial communities from Kellogg Biological Station, Michigan, USA - KBS K5-10-1 metaG... | ecosystem: Host-associated > Plants > Roots >...
CAGGGGCAAGCTGGTAACGACCAGATCTTCGGCCAGGCCGGCGTCGATGATCTCATTGGCGGGCGCGGCCGTGATGTGCTTGTCGGCGGGGCCGGCGGCGACATCCTCCTCGACGGTGGCAGCGGCGACGACGTCGTTCGCGGCGGCCCAGGACGCGACCTCTTCACGCTGGATCCCGGAAACGACTCGATCCACGGAGGAGGAGATACCGACACCATCGAAGCCCCCGTCGGTCTCCGCTCGCAGGTGCCGCTGATGATCAACCTGGCGGTTGGGATTGCCACCGGGACGTTTGGACACGACGCCATTCACCAGATCGAGAACGTCAACTTGGAATGGAACAGGCCGGTCACGGTCGTCGGAACGGACGGCCGCAACCGTATCCGCGTCTCGACTGCAAACCACGCGCCCGTACGCGAGCTGATACGAGGCCGCGGAGGCGCGGATCGCATCAGCACCGGCCTGGGCGACGACCGCGTCTTCGGCGGCCGAGGTAACGACCAGATCAAGGGGAGCGGCGGGGACGACACCCTGAGCGGCGGGCAAGGCGCCGACGACATCTTTGGAAGCAATGGGGACGACGTCCTCGACGGCGGGCCGGACATCGACACACTCCACGGCGGCCCCGGCACCGACACCTGCACGAACGGCGAGCTGCTCTTCAGCTGCCCGTAAGCCCATCACGGTTCACTGCCGCCCCCGCGGTGCCACAGAGCCGCGCCGACATCTGAATCGGTTCGGCTGATGTTGACCGGTCAAACCTGCGTCGGTAGGGTGGACAGTTGCAGGAGTTGACGAACACCTGCCGTCGGGTCCAGTGGGAGGGTCCGGGTTGGAAGAGTGCGGAGAGATCCTGTTGGACCGCGACGCCGGCGCCTGGGTGTTCAGCCTGCGCGGCGAGGTCGACGTGTCCGTGACGCCCAACCTCATCGAGCGACTTACGGAAGCGTTCGACGCTGGTGGTGCGAGCGCAGTGGTGGTCGACCTTTCCGAGGCCGCGTTCGTCGATAGCACGGTACTCAAGGGCCTCATCTACGGCATGGAGAAGGCCGCGGAGGAGGAGCGGTCGTTCGCGATCGTGGCTCCACTTGACGGCATGCCGCGACGACTGCTGGCGCTGACGGCGCTCGAGGTCAAGGTGCCGATCTTTCTTACTCGACACGATGCCCTCGCCACGGTCGCGCCGGACTGACTGCCCCGTCGCCTGGGGTTGACGCGACGCACGAGGGCGACCGGTGTCGAGCTCACCCCCTTAGCCACTGTCAGCGGAGCGGAAGAAGCTCGCCATCGCTCCAGCCGACCCCGCCACCGCGACGACGGCCCACAACTCCAACGCCAGATCGACCGCCCTGCCTGCAGGCGTCACCGGATTTCGCAGCGAGGATGAAACTGTGAGCAGCTGCGCCGTCGTGAAGAACAACGCTTGGCCGAACGTGGCGACGTCTGTCCCGCGCGCCGAATGCTCGAACAGATACATCACGACCGAGCCCAGCACATCGACGATTCCGGTTGCGATGACGATCAGGGCCAGCCGGCTTGCAAGGCGCCGGTGGTGCTCGCCGAACGTCGTGAGACGCGTCCACTCCTCGGCCAAGCCGTGCACATCGCGAAGTCTCGCAGCGCCACCGGTCGAACGGTCGCCCGAGCCCGGCTAGCGCTCTGCGTCCGGATCGATCTCGCGAGCCTGCGCCTCGTGGTGCTCGGCCGCGGCGCGTTCCCGCTCGGCGCGCTCGGCCTGTTCCTCGGCGGCCAGGCGCTCCCGCTCGGCACGGGCGGCTTGTTCCTCGGCTGCCAGCTTGGTCTGCTCCGCGCTGCGGCTGATCGTCGCCGCCTCGTCACGGTGCGCCGCCGCAGCGCTGCGGCGCTGGTCGAGCTCCTCCGAGCGCCGGCGCATGGCAAGCGCCACGAGGATCACGATGATGATCACCGCGACCACGATGATCGCGACGATCGCTCCGCTGGAGACAAGGAGTGGCATCGAGACTCCTTTTCCCCGCGGAGCCTCTCTCTAAGCCTTCAGCGGTGGATGCCGACGCCTGGAGGGAGCGTCCAGTGGTGCCCGCAGCTCCCGCACGTCGCCTCGAGGTATCCAGGACCGTCGCCGGCGGCCTCACCGTCCTCGCCCGGCGGCGATCCTCCAGGAGTCCATTCCAGCGGCTCGCCGCAGCCCCCGTGGACTATCGGGCAGTAGTCGACCTTCTCGTACAGGAGCATTGTCCGGTTCATGCGTGGAAGCTACCGCTCCGCCTCGACCGAAGCCAACCAGGTGGACCGCCGGGCCGCTTCGTCCCCATTGGGCGATGCTCAGGCGCCGGTCCGATGCGAGAACGCAGCCTCCCGAGACCGGAAGGAAGCCGATGGGACTTCGCGAGTGGATCTCGAAGCTGCGCAAGCGGGAAGACGCCGCCGCCGTCGAGCGCGCCAAGGAACGGGCATCCGACGATTCGGTCGCCGAGAAGGAGATCTACACCGGCGACATCGTCGGACGCCAGTCCGACGCGGCCGCGGCCCGGCGGTTCGGCCGCACCGACCGCCTGGGCGAGTAGTCGTCAGTAGCGGCGGAGCGTCATGACAGCCGGAAGGCGGTTGTACATCATCACGCCGAACGGCAGACCGACGAGGCTGACGCAGAGCAGCCAGGCAATCACCGACCAGACCGCGCCGAACCACCATCCGACGACGATGAAATAGACGGTGCGGCCGAGGAATGACCGCTGCGGAACGGCCGTGGCGGTGATGTAGGACGTGCCGTCCGTGTCCTCGTGCGTCGTCTGGACGGTCCGGGGGCGGAGCGTGAGAACGGTCGGGAGGCGATTGAAGATCATGAACGCGATCGGCAGCCCGACGATGGTGAGCGCGATGAGGTAGGCGAGGACGTTGACGAGAGCGGCCAGCCACCAGCCGACGAGGACGAACCACACCGCCCGGACGAGGAGCCCCGGTCCGCTGCTGCTCGTCGAGACCGTCATCCGGGGCGCTAGATCGCGGCCGGGAGCGACAGCCCGAGCCGCTCGCCCTCGTCGAGCAGGCGCTCCTCGGTGACTGCGCCGCCGACCGCGGTCGGCGTCTTGACCGAGAGCGCCGAGTAGAGGACGGCCCAGCGCAGCCGCTCCTCGGGCGTCGCGCCGCGCAGCTCCGCCCAGATGTAGGCCGACACCAGGAGGTCGCCGGCGCCGGTCGTGTCGACCGCCTCGCCGACCGCGATGCCGGGCGCCGTGACGCGCTCGCCGTCGATGATGCCGGTCGCGCCGGAGGCGCCGAGCGTCACGACGACCGATGCCGCCAGCTCGGTGAGGCACTCGAACGCGCTCTCGAGATCGCCCCGGCCCGACAGCGTGAGCGCCTCGCGCTCGCTCACGAAGAGGACGTGGACGCCCTCCAGCTGCCGCAGGGGCTGGCGTGCGAACGCGCGCGCATCGTCGTCGCCGCAGGTCACGAACGCCGGGACGCCCGGCGGCACGCAGTACAGCATGTCGACGTTGGCCGCCACGGTGGCGGGCTCGAAGGCGGCCACCTCGACGGGGTTGGCGCGGGCGCCCGGGTCGAGCGTCACCATGGCACGGTCGTTCCCGACCGGCATGACGACGGTGGTCGCGGTCCGGCCGGTCCGGCGCTCGACGAGCGTCACGCCGTCGGCCAGGAGCACGGAGCGGAGGAGCTCGGCGTCGGCGTCGTCGCCGAGCGGCGTGGCGAGGGCCGAGGAGAGGCCGAGGCGGGCGGTCGCCACGGCGTGGATCGCTCCGCCGCCCGGGGACCGCACCAGATCGCCGGCGAACCGCTCCTCGCCGGGGCCGGGGAGCGCCTCGAGCCCCACGAATGTCAGATCGAGGAATGCGGGGATGGCGACTGCGACATCGATGGGCATCCGCGCGAGGATAGCGGCACGCACATCGGTCCGGAGCACTCCTCCGACCCCGCGGGGGAGTATCCTGGGCCGAACCCACGAGAGGAGGCCGCGGTGACCCACACGGACGCGTACGACGACTGGCACACAGGGGTCGAGTTCGATCGCGAGACCCGGACGTGGCGCGGGTTCATCAAGCACAACGAGATGGACAAGATGCATCTCACCGACGCGTCGTTCGACGACAAGGGCGAGGCGGCGGTCGCGGCCAGCGATCTCCTCGCGGCGGCCCGCGAGGGCAAGCTGAACACCGCATAGCGCACCACGACGCGTGATCTTCGCCGCCGGGATCGAGGACTACATCCGATCGCTCGTCCCCGCGCCCGACGCCGTGCTGGCCGAGATGCAGGCTCACGCCGAGCGCGACGGGATCCCGATCGTCTATCCGGAGACCGGCGTCCTGCTCGAGGTGCTGGTCGCGATGACCGGCGCACGCGCGGCGGTCGAGGTGGGGACCGCGATCGGCGTCTCGACGCTCCACATCGCCCGCGCGCTCTCCGCCGGCGGCACCGTCGTCTCGTTCGAGGTCGACGCCGAGCGCCACGAGGCCGCGCGCGGGTACCTCGAGCGTGCGGGCGTCGGCGAGCGGGCGGACCTGCGGCTGAAGGATGGAACCCAGGGGCTCGCAGAGCTCGAGGGCCCGCTCGACTTCGCGTTCCTCGACGCCGGGAAGGGCGACTACCCGCGCCAGCTCGAGCTCGTCGTGCCGCTGCTCCGGGAGGGAGGCGTCGTGGCGGTCGACAACGTGCTCTTGTCGGGCGCCGCGGCGGAGGGCCAGGAGCCGACCCATTGGTCGGACGAGGATGTGCTCACGATCCGGGCGTTCAATGCCGATCTAGTAGCCGACCGCGGTCTCATCGCTACCGTGCTGTCTGTCGGCGACGGTGTGGCCCTGGCCGTACGTCGCTGAAATATCTCGCGTCTATGCTGCAAGCACCGCCCGGTACGGGGCGGCGCCGCTCCCCAGAAAGGATTCTCCGCCCATGAAGCGTGTTCTCGCATTGCTGCTCGTGACCCTTCTTGTGTCCGCGGCGTGCGGCGGAGGCTCCAGCGGATCCGGTGGTGGCTCGTCGTCCGGCGGCGGCTCGGGCCAGATGAGCGCGGCCGACCTGCTCAAGGCCAGCCAGGACGCGTTGAAGAACGCCAAGTCCGCGTCGTTCGAGCTCACCGTCGCGCTCAAGCTCGACGGCAGCCTCCAGAACGCCGGCGCGGGCGCCGCCCTGCTTCAGGGCCCGCTCAGCCTGAGCCTGAAGGGGCAGGCCGGTATGGCCGACCAGGGCACCGGCAAGTTCGACGTCCACTTCGCCTTGAACTTCACCGGCGGGTCGTTCTCCGGCGAGGCCCTCTCGCCCGACGGGAAGACCGCCTACATCCAGATGCCGACGCTGCTCGGCCCCGGCTGGAAGTCGATCGACATCTCCAAGCAGATGTCGTCCTCCGGCTCCTCGGGCTCGAACGGCTCGACTGACAAGAGCATCGAGCAGCTGAAGGCGCTCGGCCTCGACCCGTCCAAGTGGCTCAAGAACCTCACGGTCTCCTCCTCCGGCGACACCGACACGATCGCGGCCGACCTCGACATCGCGAAGATCATCAGCGATGTGGCGTCGGCCTCGAACTCGCCGATCTCCGCCAAGGATCAGAAGCAGCTCGACGAGCTCGCCGGTGCTGTGAAAACCGCGCACGGGTCGGAGTCGTTCGACCATTCGACGCACCTTCCGACCGCGCTCTCGGCGGAGCTGGCCTTCGACGTGCCGGCCGACCTCCAGAAGGATTCCAACGGTCTGACCGGGCTCGACATCAAAGTCGACGCCACGTTCAGCGACTGGAACTCGGACTTCACCGTGAAGGCCCCGTCCGGCGCGACCCCGCTCGACTCGGGCGGCCTCTTCGGCGGTCTCTCGCAGGCCGCCTAGAGCCACCGAGTGGGGGCGGCTGGATTCGAACCAGCGACCAAACGATTATGAGTCGTCTGCTCTCACCGCTGAGCTACGCCCCCGGCGCGATCTCATCGTAATCACATAGTCGGGCCCCGCCGTTCAAACCAATCGGGGTCAGGGGCCGTATTAGCGGTGTGAGCCAGACCGCGGACAGCCTCTCCTCCAGCGAGCTCTTCGAGGGCCTGACCGACGCCGCGCTGGCGGATCTCGACGGCCGCCTCCGGGCGGCGGGGTTCCGCAAGGGCGAGCTCATCTACTCGCCCTACGATCGGGGTGACGCCCTCTACCTGATCGAAGCCGGGCGGGTGCGGCTCTACCGCAGCGCCCACGACGGGCGGCAGCTCACGATGGCGATGCTCGACGAAGGCGAGGCATTCGGCCTCGTCCCGCTGAACGGCGACGACCTCCACGACGCCTACGCAGAGGCGATGAGCGACTGCGTGCTGCGTGTGGTGCCCGCCGCCGACCTCGAGCGCACCGCTGCCGAGCACCCCCAGGTCGCCATGAACCTGATGCGGTCGCTCTCCCAGCGCCTGCGCAGCCTCGAGGACCGGCTCGAGAGCCTCGCCTTCCGCGGGGTCGCGGCGCGCCTGGCGGGCCAGCTCCTGGAGTTGATGGAGCGCTACGGGCGCGTCACCCCGCAGGGAATTCGCATCGACGAGCGCTTCACCCACATGCAGCTCGCCGAGATGATCGGGACGAGCCGCGAGACGCTGACCAAGGTCCTGAACGAGCTTCGCGAGTCGGGCCTGATCGACGTCCGCGAGCGGCTCGTCTGGGTGCTCGACGCCGACGCCTTGGAGCACCTGAAAACGTCCGGATAGCTACACTGCACGCTGAGAGTTCGCCGTTCGAGCAGGGGTGTGTGACGTGAGCGAAACCGGAACCATGCGGGTCAAGAGCGGGCTCGCCGAGATGCTGAAGGGCGGCGTGATCATGGACGTCACGACCGCCGAGCAGGCCCGCATCGCCGAGGACGCCGGCGCGTGCGCCGTCATGGCGCTCGAGCGCGTCCCCGCCGACATCCGCCGCGACGGCGGCGTCGCCCGCATGGCCGACCCGGCCAAGATCCGCGAGATCCAGGAGACGGTCACGATCCCGGTCATGGCCAAGGCCCGGATCGGGCACTTCGCCGAGGCCCAGGTGCTCCAGGCGCTCGAGGTCGACTACATCGACGAGTCCGAGGTGCTGACCCCCGCCGACGAGGCCAACCACATCAACAAGTGGCGCTACACGGTGCCGTTCGTGTGCGGCGCGACCAACCTGGGCGAGGCGCTGCGGCGAATCGCCGAGGGCGCCGCGATGATCCGCTCCAAGGGCGAGGCCGGCACCGGCAACGTCGTCGAGGCGGTCCGCCACATGCGCTCGATCTTCGGCGAGATCAAGCGGCTGGGCTCGATGGACGAGGACGAGCTCTACGCCGCGGCCAAGCATCACCAGGCGCCGTACGAGCTCGTGCAGAGCTGCGCCGAGCACGGCCGGCTCCCGGTCGTCACGTTCACGGCGGGCGGGATCGCCACGCCGGCGGACGCCGCGCTCATGATGCAGCTCGGCTCCGACGGCGTCTTCGTCGGCTCCGGCATCTTCAAGAGCTCCGACCCGGCGGCGATGGCCGCCGCCATCGTCAAGGCGACGACCCACTTCGCCGACCCGCAGATCGTCGCGGAGGTCTCGTTCGGCCTCGGCGAGGCGATGGCCGGCAAGGAGATCGCCGAGCTGGGCGAGCAGGGGCTGCTTCAGACGCGTGGCTGGTAGGGCGGGCGTCCTCGCCCTGCAGGGCGCGTTCCGCGAGCACTGCCGGGCCCTCCGCGACGTCGGCCTCGACGCCGTCGAGGTGCGCGTGCCCGCCGACCTGGACGGCGTCGACGGGCTGGTCATCCCCGGCGGCGAGTCGACCACGATGTCGAAGCTGATCGACATCTACGGCCTCGAGGAGCCCATCCTCGACCTGCACCGCCGCGGCGGCGCGCTCTTCGGCACCTGCGCCGGGATGATCCTGCTGGCGGCCTCCGCGGTCGACGGCCGCCCCGACCAGCGCTCGCTGGGCCTGATCGACCTCGAGGTGCGCCGCAACGCCTACGGGCGCCAGGTGTCGAGCTTCGAGGCCCCGGTCCGGATCGCGGGCGAGGACCTGCCGATGCACGGCGTCTTCATCCGCGCGCCGCGGATCGAGCGGATGGGGGAGGGGGTCGAGGCGGTTGCGACCCTCGACGGCGACCCGGTCGCCGCCCGCCAGGGGTCGGTCATGGTGGCCGCCTTCCATCCGGAGCTCACGACCGACCGGCGGCTGCACGCCCGGTTCGCGTCGATGGTGATGCGGCGGGGGGTGCAGGCGGCGTGAGCGGCCATTCCAAGTGGTCGACGATCAAGCGCCGCAAGGGTGCGGAGGACGCCAAGCGCGGCAAGCTCTTCACCAAGCTCTCGCGCGCGATCATCCTCGCGGCCCGCGAGGGCGGGCCGGAGATCGAGACGAACGCCGCGCTGGCCGCGGCCGTCGCCAAGGCGCGCTCGTACTCCATGCCGAAGGACAACATCGAGCGGGCCATCGCCCGCGCCACCGGCGGCGGCGAGGGCTCCGACGCCTACGAGTCGATCACGTACGAGGGCTACGGCCCCGACGGCGTGGCGATCATCGTCGAGGCGCTCACCGACAACCGAAACCGCACCGCGGCCGACGTCCGCTCGGTCTTCACGAAGTATCACTCCAGCCTGGGGGCGCCCGGCTCGGTGGCCTGGCAGTTCGACCGCAAGGGCGTGATCCAGATCCCGGCGGAGGGCACGACCGAGGACGATGTCGTCCTGGGGGCGGCCGACGCCGGTGCCGAGGACGCCGCGCTGGACGGCGAGGTCTGGCAGGTGACGACGGCCCCGACCGAGCTCGCCGCCGTGCGCGACGCGCTCGAGGCGAACGGGCTCCAGGTGGAGTCGGCGGAGCTCAGACTCGTCCCGCGGAACACCATCGGCCTCGACGAGGACGGGGCCCGCAAGCTGCTGCGGCTCATCGACGGGCTCGAGGATCTCGACGACGTCCAGGACGTCTACGCGAACTTCGACATCCCCGACGCGGTGCTCGAAGCCGTCGCCGGCTAGCGGATCGCGGTTAGCGGCGGCCGGCGGTACGGGCGTAGGCGGCCCAGGCGCCGTGCGACCCGCGCGGCTCGGAGAGCCCGGCGACGAGGAGGGCGTGCAGGCCGATGACCGCCAGCGAGAGCGGCAGCGCGAGCATCCAGTAGCCGGCGTCGATCCCCGTCAGCGTGGACGTGGTGTGCTCCGGGCGGGCCATGACGGCGGCGACCGGCAGGAGCCCGGCGGCGCCCGCGACGAGGCCGGCGGCGAGGGCCCTCGGCAACGAGATCGTGAAGCCGGTCAGAGCGGCCACCGCGAGCTTCACGAGCACCGCCTCGACGACCGCCGCCAAGAGGACGTACTCCGCGAGCGCTGAGCCGGCGTCCTCGGGGCGGGCGGTCGTGAGCAGAGGCTGCCCGTGCGCCGTCAGGGTGCCCGCCACCAGCATCACGCCGACGGCGTGCATCACGACCCCCGTGGCGATCCCGCAGACGACGACCGTCCCCAGCGCGACCCAGAAGCTCATTCGTTCCCCCATCCCACATCGAGTGTGCGCGGGCCCGTGGAAGCGGTCAACGGGGGGTATTTTCCCCCGAACACCCGTTCGACCGGCGTCCGCCGCCACGGCTAGACTGGCCCGATGATCGTGCTCGGCATCGACCCCGGCATGGCCGAGACCGGCTACGGCGTGATCACGGTCGAGGGCAGCCGGATGCGGGCGCTCGACCACGGCGTGGTGGCCACCGAGGCCCGGAGCCCGGCCGCCGCCCGGCTGGCGCTCATCCAGGCGCGGATCGCCGAGCTGGTCGACCGGCATGCACCCGCGACGGCGGCACTCGAGGATCTGTTCGTCGGCGCCAACCCCCGCACGATCCTCTCGGTCGGGCAGGCCCGCGGGGCGATCCTCGCGGCGCTCGGCGCGGCCGGGGTCGACGCGGCAGGGTATCCGCCGGCCGAGGTGAAGAAGGCGGTATGCGGATTCGGACGGGCCGACAAGGGCCAGATGACGAGGATGGTGACCGCGATCCTGGGGCTTGACGCGCCGCCCGACACCGACCACGCGGCCGATGCGCTGGCGGTGGCCGTCTGCCACGCCACCCGGGCTCGCTCCCGAGCCCCGCTGGCGGTGGCGCGATGATCGCCTCGCTCCGGGGCCGGGTCGCTTCAACTCGTCCCGGGGCGCTCGTGCTCGACGTGGGCGGCGTCGGCTACCTCGTCGCCGCGACCGCGTCGGCCGTGCGGCGGGCGTGTGACGCCGACGGCGGCGAGATCACCATCCACACGCACCTGCACGTGCGCGAGGACACGCTCCAGCTCTACGGCTTCGCCTCCACCGCCGAGCGGTCGCTGTTCGAGCTCCTGCTCGGCGTCTCCGGCGTCGGCCCCAAGGCGGCGCTCGCGATCGTGTCGGGCTTCGCTCCCGACCAGATCCGCCGGGCCGTGGCGACCAGCGACCACGCGCTCTTCACCTCGATCCCGGGGATCGGCCGCAGGACGGCCGAGCGCGTTGTGGTCGATCTGAAGGA
>Ga0207708_10004361_pt1 | contig 10428 bp, 8 predicted proteins | sample KBSK5101metaG_FD_184340 | JGI IMG/M metagenome (GOLD analysis project Ga0207708, IMG submission 184340) | Corn, switchgrass and miscanthus rhizosphere microbial communities from Kellogg Biological Station, Michigan, USA - KBS K5-10-1 metaG... | ecosystem: Host-associated > Plants > Roots >...
CTCCAGCTGGGCGCCGTCGCGGATCGTGATCGTGGTCGGGAACTCGCGCCGGCGCAGGCAATCGAAGAACACGTACGACGGGACGTAGCCGCTGACGGCCCGTGCGCGGAAGCCGGTCAGCGCCTGCAGGAAGTGGTTGATCTCCTCGAGGCGCGGGATGCGATCAGGCGACAGCTTCAGCTTGGCGAGCCCTTCCAGGAAGCGTTCGTTCGCGTAGCGTTCCCAGCGATCGTGCATGCGCCCCAGCAGGGCGCCCCAGGTCGCCTGGTTCTCGGCGGAGTACAGCTCGTACGGCTGGTGGATGTAGATGTCGCCGTGTGACCGGGCCTCCTCGATGAACGGGGCCTTGGTCGTTGTCAGGCCGGGCGGTGGCGCGGCCGTATGTGGCGCGATGGCCATGGCGAGCCTTTCTCAATGATAACGGCTGAACCGCGCCCCGGCTAAAAGCCCAGCGTTTACGTACAGGTTACCGGCAGCGAACGGGGCGCCGGCCCGGATAGGCGAGGCGCGGGTGCGCAGCGTCGTAAAGCGGCGGGTTGTCGGGGTCGAGCGGCGTCTTGCGCGCGCGCAGCAGGTCCGCCATCACGTCCCGGATGGGGGCGCCGGCGGCGGGGAGGGCGTGGGCGCGAACCTCGACCGGCAGCACGTCGGCGCCGCCCGTCGCCAGGAATTCGCTGGTGATCAGCGTCAGCCGTTCGTCCGCGGCGACGGGCTTGCCGTCGGCTCGTTTCAGCGACACCTGCAGCGCGCCGTCGACGCAGGCAGCGCTGGCGTTGATGCCCGAGAGCGACACGACGCCGCCCGCGCGCCCCAGGTTTCGTGCGACCGTCGCGGACAGGTCGGCTCCGGTGATCGGGATGGTCACGAAGCGATCGTCGAACGGGAGGGCTTCGTGCAGCTGGCCGTACGTCAGGATGCCGGTGGGCAACACGGCGCGCAGCGATCCGCCGGTGGTCAGCGCGACGTCCGCCTTCGGGTGCGCCGCGCGCATCAGATCGGCGAACAGGTTGCCCAGCGCCGACTCCGCCGCATACGCGGGCGCGATGGGCCGCGCGATCGTCACATCCAGTTTCTGGTCGCGCTGGCGGCGCGCCGCCGCCAGGGCAGGGGCGATCGCGGTTTCGACCGCGTGATCGGGCAGAACATCGGCGCCTTCGTAGCGCTCGGCGAGCGGCGTGCCCGGTTTCGGAACCGGGTGCGGCGGCCGGATCGAGCTGCCGAGGATCGTCGGACGGTCCTTCGAGAGCGACAGGTCGATGTCGATGCGCCCGAAGCCGAAGCCCTTGTCGTAAGCCTCGATGATCGGGATGCCCGCGATCCGGTGGGCGATCCCGGCGTGGGTGTGACCAGCCACGATCGCGTCGACGGTCCCGGCGGGCAGGGCGCGCGCGAGCTGGAAGATCTCGCCGCCCGCGTCGCAGGACGAAGCATCGTCGGCCGCCGTGAACTGCGTGCACGATCCGCCCACGTGCGCGACGACGATGACGAGGGCGCAGCCGCGACGCCGCAGATCCGCCGCCGCGGCGCCGACCACCGGTGCCAGCGGCAGGGCGCGCAGGCCCGCGAAGTTCGCGGGCAGTGTCATGAAGGCCGTGCCGGCGTTCGCGAGACCGATGATCCCGACCTTCACGCCACCGATCGCGACCCTGGCCGTCGCGCTGACGTTCGGCCATCTCGGCACCGCGCCGGTCTTCTCGTCGACGAGGTTCGCGGCCAGAAACGGAAAGCGGGCTTCGGCGGCGCGCGCCTTGAGAGCGCCGCGCGGATCGTCGCCGGGCGCGCGCGGCCCCGTCGCGGGACCGACGGGACCGAAGTCGAAGTCGTGGTTGCCGATGGCGGCCGCGTCGTACTTGAGCGCGTTGTAGGCGCGCACGACCGCCGCGCCTTCGTTCAGGTTCGATTCCAGCGTCCCCTGGAACATGTCGCCCGCGTCGACGAGGACGACGCCACCGCCGGTGCGCGCGCGTTCACGCCGCAGGTTCGCGATGTAGCCGCCCAGACGGGGGAGCGCCTCGATGTGACCGTGCAGATCATTGGTTCCGACGATCGAGATGGTGACGTGTGGCACGCTCTCCGGCGCGCCTGCATCGGCGGCATGCGTCGACGGCGCAACCAACAACGTCAGCGCGACGACGAACGCGTTTCGATATGATGCCCGCATGCGGATGGTGCGATGTGGTCTGGTGTTGCTGGTGATGACGGGCGCGGCGTGCGGGGGCGGGACGGCCAAACCCGACGGTGGTGGTGGTAGTGGTGGCGCCGACGGGGGCGGGAACCGATGGACCGGAAACGTCAGCGCGTCGATCAATCGCAACGTCGACGTTCTGTTTTTGATCGACGATTCGTCATCGATGCGGCTGCTGCAGGACAAGTTGATCCAGAGTTTTCCCGCCTTCATCACGCGGCTGCAAGATCCACCTGGCCTGCCGAACATTCACATCGCCGTCGTGTCGCAGGACATGGGTGCAGGCGACGGGTCGATCTCCAGTTGTTCCCGCACCGGACTAGGCGGGATCTTCCAGTCGACGCCGCGCGGAACCTGCACCAGCACGGGCCTGCAGGCCGGCGCGACTTTCATCAAGGACGTCGGGGGCGCCCGCAACTACACGGGTAATCTCGCGGACGTGTTCACCTGCATCGCGGCGCTGGGCGAAGGCGGATGCGGCTTCGAGCATCAGTTCTCGGCGCTCCTGCGCGCTCTGGGAGCCGACGGCTCACCACCGCCTATCGAGAACCAGGAGTTTTTGCGGCCCGACGCTTACCTGGCAATCGTCATGCTGACGAACGAGGACGACTGCTCGGAGGTTCCCGGCACGACGTTCTTCGACGTCGCTTCGAACACCAACGTCGCGTCCGTGCTCGGTCCGCCCGTCAACTTCCGTTGCAACGAGTTCGGCCACCTCTGCAAGGACGCCGCCGGGAATCAAGTGCGGCCCGCGCGGCTGGCACCGAACAACGATCTCGCTTCCATGGTGACGTACACCGACTGCACGTCCAACGAGACGGGAATGTGGCTGCGCACGGTGGCCGATACGGCCAGTCGGATCAAGGCATTGAAGGCGGACCCGTCGCAGATCGCCGTCATGTCGATCCAGGGACCGACGTCGCCGTACACGGTGACGTGGAAGGCCCCGTTCGCGGCCGAAGGGGACACGTCCTGTGGCGCGACATCGTGCCCGTGGCCGGCGATGGCTCATTCGTGCTCGGCCGCGGACTACAGCTTCGCCGATCCGGGCATCCGCACCTCGCAATTCGTGAAGGCGTTCGGCGACACGGGCCTCGAGCTTCCGATCTGCTCGGACAGCCTCGGACCGTCGATGGACCGGGCGGCGCAGCTGATCAACGGTCTCCTGGGTCCGCCGTGCATTCCGGGACCGGTCGGTTTGAACCCGGCGACGGGAGAACCGGACTGCAAGATCACGGAACGCACGCGAAGCGCGACCGGCACGACAGCCACCAAGACGGTTCCATCCTGCGCGGACAGCGGCGGTAACCCACCGTGCTGGAGCCTCGGGCCGCCGAGCTCCACGTGCCAGGGCAGCGTGCTGTCCGTCAGCGTCGACCCGGGCCTGGACGCCTCCACCGAGGCCACAATCACCTACGACTGCGCGAAGGACACGACGTTCTAGCGCTTCGGGTTGCGAATGCCGGCCGCGGAGATCAGGCCGCCGGCGACGAGCAAGCCGGCCATCGCCCAGAGCGACGCGCGCAGCGCGCTGACCGACGCGTCCTCGAGCAGCGGGTGGAGGTCGGCGTGCTCCTTCGGCACGGATGTGACCAGCGGGCGTTCCTTCGCGTCCGCGAGGAACGCCTGCGCGTCCGCGGCGCGGTGATCGGCTGGGTGGGCGTCAATGGCGGCCCCGAACCGGGCCGCGAGCAGCGCGCCGATCGCCGCGACGGCCAGCAGCCCGGCGACGCGCGCGATCGCGTTGTTGATCGCCGAGCCGATGCCGGCCTGGCGCTGGTCGATGTCGCCCAGGATGGCGGCGGTCAGGGGCGAGACGGTGGCCGCCAGCCCCAGCCCGAACAGCAGGATGCCTGGCAGCACGTCGGCGAAAAAGCTGGCGCGCGCGTGCATCCGCAGCAGCAGGAGAAATCCGGCGGCGGCGATCAGCGGGCCGAAGGTCATGAACCAGCGCGGACCGTGCTTGCCGGCCAGCCGCCCCGCGACAGGCGACAGCAGGAACATCAAGATCGTGACAGGCAGCAGCGCCAGCCCGGATGCGGTGGCCGAATAGCCGGAGACCTGCTGCAGGTAGACGGTGAGCACGAAGGTGAACGCCGTGAGGCCCGCATAGATCGCGGCGGTGGCGATGTTGCCCATCGCGAAGTTCCGGATGCGAAACAGCTTGAAATCGAGCATCGGGTGCGGCGCCGACCGCTCGTAGATCAGAAAAGCTGCGAACGCGGCGGCGCCGCCCACCAGCGGCAGATAGATCGACGGCGCGCCCCAGCCGTGAGCGGGCGCCTCGATGAGGCCGTAGATCATCCCGCCCAGTCCGACCGCGCACAGGATCGCCCCCGGCAGGTCGACGTGGCTTTTCTCGGCGGGCCGCGGCTCGGCCGGCATTCGCGCGACCACGGCCACCGTCGCGGCGATCGGCACCACGTTGATCGCGAACACCCAGCGCCACGAGCTGACGTCGACCAGCGCGCCGCCCACCAGCGGTCCGACGATGAACGCCACGCCTGTCCAGGCCGTCCACGTACCGATCGCCTTGCCTTGCTCGGCCCCTTTGAAGTTGGCGACGATGATCGCCAGCGAGCTGGGAACCAGCAGGGCGCCCGTCGCGCCTTGCAGCCCGCGCGCGACGATCAGGACCGTGGCGCCCGGCGCGATCGCGGCCAGCAGGGACGTGACGCCGAAGCCGATCAGCCCGGCGACGAACACGCGCTTGCGTCCGAACAGGTCGGACAGGGATCCCGCCAGCAGGATGAACGACCCCAGCGTCACCAGATACGCGTCGACGATCCATTGCTGGGCGGACATGCCGCCGCCCAGATCGTTGCGGATCGCGGGCAGCGCGACGTTGACGACCGACACGTCCAGGAACGCGACGAACGAGCCGAGAATGCTGGCGACCAGCACCAGCTTCTGCGCGCGGGTCATGGGCGAAAAGCTAACCCCGCTGGTATACAAAGCACGCGATGCTTCGGATCAGGGCCTTCCAGGAAGCTGACGCGGACGACGTCGTCAGGTTGTGGGTTGCGTGCGGCCTGGTGCGCCCCTGGAACGATCCACGCAAGGACATCGCGCGCAAGCTCGCGGTGCAGCGGGAGCTGTTCCTGGTCGGCAGCGTCGGCGACGGCATCGTCGCCACCGTGATGGCTGGTTACGACGGTCACCGGGGGTGGATCAACTACCTGGCGGTCGATCCCGCTCACCGACGGCAGGGGCTGGCGCGACAGCTGCTCGCCGACGTCGAGCAACACCTCCGCGCCGCCGGCTGCGCCAAGATCAACCTGCAGATCCGGCACGACAACCTCGACGCGATCGCCTTCTACCGCAGCGTCGGGTTCGCCGAGGACGCCGTCGTCAGCATGGGCAAGCGCCTGGAACGCGACGAAGCCTGACCGCGCGGCGCGGCTCTAGACGGTTTCCCAGCGCCGGCTGACGGCCGACCGGCGCAGCGCATCGAGCGCGGCCATGTTCTTGATCGAATCCTCGAGCGGAATCGGCCCGGGACCGCCGCCCGCCGCCGCGGCACGCGCGAACAGCTGCGCCAGGATGGTGTACTGGTTCACCGCTGCGAACTCGACGTGCTCGGCCGCCGTGACTTCCAGCTGGGCGCTGGTCTCCAGCACCAGCGCCGACGGGCGGTCGTTGGCCGGGTTCCACGCGTGCAGCAGATCGATGTGGCCCTTGCTGCCCAGAAGCTGAGCGCGCTGCTGGGGCGCCAGCTGCATGCCGCAGGTGAAGACCGCGTGCCCGCGGGGGAAACGCAGGACGGCGCTGGTCATCACGTCCACGCCGGCGTTCGCGTCGCGTTCCATGTGCGCGACCACCTCCGTCGGCTCGTCGTCGAAGCAGAACCGGCTCATGGTCACCGGATAGAAGCCGACGTCCAGCAGCACGCCGCCGCCCATGTCCGGAACGAAGCGGACGTTGTCGCGTCGGGCCGACAGGTCGTAGCCGAACGTGCCCACGAAGGCGCCCAGCTCGCCGATCTTTCCCTTCCGCACCAGCTCGCGCACGGCCAGCCAGCGCGGATGCAGGCGCACCATCGCCGCCTCGCAGATGATCACCTTGTGGGCGTCGCGCGCGGCCAGCAGGCGGCGGGCCTCGGCGGCGCCCAGCGCGACGGGCTTTTCGACCAGCACGTGCTTGCCGGCGGCCGCCGCCTTTTCCGCCCACGCGACGTGCAGGTGATTCGGCAGCGGGACGTAGACGCCGTCGACGTCGGGATCGGCCAGCAGCGCGTCGTAGCTGTCGTACGTCTTCGGGATCCCGAGCGCGCGCGCCGCCTCGGCGGCCTTCGTGCCGTCGCGCGAGGCGATCGCGACGACGGGCGTGTCGCCGGCCGCCTGCATGGCGGGGATCATCTTGTGCGTCGCGAAGTAGGAGGCGCCCAGGATGCCGAAACGGAACATGCCCTCACCCTAACCCTCTCCCGCGGAGGGAGGAGAGGGAAATGTCAAATGACGGTGCCGTTCCGGATGACGCCGTTCTTGGGAATGATCACGATGCCCTCGCGGATGAAGTAGTTGTCGCCGTCGGCGTGTTCGAGCTTCGCCTCGTTGAGGATGCGCACGCCGCGCCCGATGCGGGCATTCTTGTCGACGATGGCGTTCTCGATGATGGAATCGGAACCGACGCCGACCGGGGGGACGCCACGCGCTTCGGTCGCGCTCATCTCGTCCAGGGTCTCGTAGAAGTCGGCGCCGATCAGCAGGCTGTTGCGGATGCGGACCTGCGAGCCGATGCGGCTGCGGATGCCGATGACGGAGCGGTCGATCTCGGCGCCGTGCATGATGCAGCCCTCGCACACGAGCGCGCTGCGGATGTTGCAGCCTTCCAGCTTCGACGCCGGCAGGAAGCGCGGGTGCGTGTAGACCGGGTGTTTCGCGTCGTAAAAATCGAACGGCGGGATCGCGTCGCACAGCGCGAGGTTGGCCTGGAAGTACGAGCGGATCGTCCCGACGTCCTCCCAGTAGCCGCGGTACACGAACGCCTGCACGCGCTGGCGCGGCACCGCGTCGGGGATGACGTGGCGGCCGAAGTCGACGAGCTGCGGGTTCGCGACGGCCTGTTCCAGGATCTCGCGGCGGAACAGGTAGATGCCCATCGACGCGAGGTAACCGGTGCCGCCGCCGGGCAGCTCGGAGATCAGGCCGGGCAGCCGCTCGGCCGGCGGCTTCTCGTCGAAGTGCACGATGCGCCCGCTACCGTCCATCTTGAGGATGCCGAACGCGGAGGTCTGATCCTCGGCGACGGGAATGACGGCGACCGTCGCGTCGGCGCCGCTCTTGCGATGCGTCTCCAGCATCGCAGCGTAGTCCATGCTGTAAAGCTGATCGCCCGACAGGATCATGATGTCGCGCGCGGGTGTGCGCCGCATGTGGCGCAGGCTCTGGCGGACGGCGTCGGCCGTACCCTGGAACCAGTTGCCGCCTTCCTCGGTCTGCTCGGCGGCCAGCACGCTGACGAACCCCGACGAGAACACGTCGAACTTGTACGTCATCGCGACGTGCTTGTTCAGGCTCTCGGAGTTGAACTGCGTCAGCACGAAGATCTGGCGCAGCCCGGCGGTCAGGCAGTTGCTGATCGGGATGTCGATCAGGCGGTACTTCCCGCCGATCGGCACCGCCGGCTTCGACCGCTTGAGCGTGAGCGGGAATAACCGCGTACCGCGTCCGCCCCCCAGGATGATCGCCAACACGTCGTCCATCGCCATCGGCGGGGATCTATATCAGACGTCGCCCCCGCCGGGGACTCGCGCGTCAAATCTGCGGCGCTGACTTACTCCGCGCGCAGGTCGTCGATGATCAGTCCGGTCACGCCCGGGGCGGGGAGGTTGCTGCAGCAAGCGCGCACTCGGCGAACGAAGGTGAGCTGACCGGCCGCGGCCGCGCCCGCCGGCAGGGTGAACGTCGCGGTCGTGACGGGGCCAACCGGCACCTGGGTCGACCCGAGGGTGACGGTCGTCGTCGGTCCGGTGTCGAGGGGGAGCATCACACTCGTGGCCGGGCCGCCCTCGGATCCCAGCAAGTAGTAAGGATCTCCGAAGCCGGGGCTGACGGTCGTCGGATTCACCATCCGATAGGAGAACCGCAGGACGGTGTCGGTCGCGTCCAGCGGGATCCGCAGGGCGAGCTGTGTCGACTCGGATCGTCCCGGGGGAAGCGCGGTCGGCAACGACGCGATGTAGAGGCTGCGCGCGCCGGTGATCGTCGGGGCGCCCGTGCCCGACAGCACCCCCGCGCCGGCCAGCGTCGTTCCCGTCGCCGATTCGAAACCGTCCTCGGCGACGAGGATGGGGGGCGCACCGATCGTGAAGGAGGGCGGCGTGCCACCCGGCGGGCGCGCGTTGCCTGCGAAGTCGACGACGCCGTCGAGCAGCAGACTGTACGTGTCGTTGTACCGCCACATCAGGGACTGCGTGGGGAAGAAAGAGAAGGCGGCGGTCAACTGGGTGGACCCTGGTGCGATCTCGAGCCGCTCGCCGCGCAGATCCACCAGCGTCAGTCGTGTGTTGGGCGGCAGCGGCTCCGTCGCGACCAGCGTCAATCCGGCGAACGGATCGACGGGGCTGCCGTTGAAAAAGGAGGATTCGAACCCGGGCGGCTGCGTGTCGGGAACGCCCGCCAGCGACATCGACAGGACGGCGGTGTTGATGCCGACGTCGGTGTTGGGCGGGACGGAGGTTCCCCGGCCGCGGGCGGTGCCGGACAGCGTTCCTGAGGCTCCGATCGTCACGTCCATCGTTTGATAGCTGACGCTGCTCGAATTGAGGCTGAACGACGCGGTCTGGGTGCCGCCGCCGCCCGCGGCCGTCGGCATGAAGTCGCCCACGCCCTGACCGACTGTCGAACCGAGGATCGCGATGCGTTTGTCCCAGTCGAGCACCATCGTGAACGTGTGCGTCGCGGGAAGCGGCACGACGCCCTTGTTGCTGGGGTCCGGCTGCACCGACAGCGTCGACGTCACGATGAACGAACGCCGGCCGGTCACCGGCGCGGGTCCGTCGGCGCTCGCATCGCCGGCGACGTCCGTCGGCGACGCCATGTCCATCGGCGAAGTTATGTCCATCGGCGACACCACGTCCATGGGTGACGCCGTGTCGGTCGCGACGTCCGTCGGCGACGCCACGTCCGCGCTCCCGACGTCTATCGATGCGCTGTCATGGTCGATGCCGCCGTCCTTCTTCTGCGACGAGGACTTGCAGCCGACGACGGCCGCCAGGCCGAGAATGCCGCATGCGACGGCGATCCGCATACCGCAATGAACGCGCATGTCGCGCTCCGATGCAAGACGGCCACCAGCGATAAGCCATCGTAATCACACGCGCTGTCACCGCGCCCGGCGCCGGTGCAGGGCACGCGGATCATGGTTCGCGCAGCGATCGAGGGTCAGAAGTGGCCGCGCGCCCCGTTCATCACCCAGACGCAGCTTCGCATCGGGTTGTCGACGGGGGCGTCGCAGATCTGGACGTACGTGGCCTGGCGCCCGCACCCGCCCACGCTGCGCGTCCTCGCATCGAGCTCGGTGACGTTCAGCTCGCCGGTGCATTCGAGATCGAACGACGCCCGGTTGATCAAGCGCCGGTGCTCCAGCAGCGACTGGGAGGTCGCGCCGGTCGCAACGCACCCGACCTCGCACAGCAGCGACCCGATCGCCACCACCAAAAATCCCCAGCGGTTGTTCGCCATGCGCCAGCCTGACCCGCCACGGCCGGCCAGCGTTATGCGCCGCCGTCAGGTCGACTGCTTGTGCCACTCGGTGTGGAACGATCCCGGGCGGTCGACGCGCTCGTAGGTGTGCGCGCCGAAGTAGTCGCGCTGCGCCTGGATCAGATTGGCGGGCAGGCGGACGCGGCGCAGGCTGTCGTAGTAGCCGAGCGCCGCCGTGGTCGCCAGCATCGGCACGCCGCCGGCGGACGCCCGCCCGACGACGCGCCGCCAGGCGCCCTGGCGCGCCCCCAACTCCTCGGAGAATTCCGGATCCAGCAGCAGGTTGGGCAGGCTGCGCTCGCGGTGGTACGCCGCCTGGATGCGGCCCAGGAACTGCGCGCGGATGATGCAGCCGGCCTTCCAGATCCGGGCCAGCTCGCCCAGGTCGAGGCTCCAGTTGCGGACGCGCGAGGCGACGCGCAGCAGGTTCATGCCCTGCGCGTACGCGCACGCCTTCGCCGCGTAAAGCGCGCCGCGAACGTCGTCGACCAGCGTCTTGCGGTCCGACGCCGACAGCGTGATCGGGGAGGGGCCGCG
>Ga0207708_10004363_pt1 | contig 10427 bp, 9 predicted proteins | sample KBSK5101metaG_FD_184340 | JGI IMG/M metagenome (GOLD analysis project Ga0207708, IMG submission 184340) | Corn, switchgrass and miscanthus rhizosphere microbial communities from Kellogg Biological Station, Michigan, USA - KBS K5-10-1 metaG... | ecosystem: Host-associated > Plants > Roots >...
GGCGTGTTTCTGCTGGCCGGGTCGATCACTCCCGATGCGCAATCGAAGGTCGCCAATCCGATCACGGGCGAGGGCCTGCCGAACCCGGCGCCGAAGGTGACGCGCAACTGGGGCGAGCTGCCCGCGGGCCGCAAGTGGGGCACGTCGGCCGGCCTCGACGTCGATCCGAAGGACGGCAACATCTGGGGCTATGAGCGCTGCGGCGCGGGCACGGCCGGCGGCGGTCCCGTTGATTGCGAGAACAACCCGGTCGATCCGGTGTTCAAGTTCGATCGGCACACCGGCAAGGTTCTCGCGAACATCGGCAAAGGCACGATGGTCACGCCACACGGCATTCACGTGGACAAGGACGGCAACGTCTGGGTTGCCGACTTCGCGGGAAACAAAGAAGGCACCAAGGGACACCAGGTGCACAAGTTCAGCCCGAAGGGCGAGAAGCTCATGAGCCTCGGCGTGGCCGGCAAGCCGGGCAACGCCGACGGCCAGTTCAATCAACCCAACGACGTCGTCGTCGGACCCGACGGCAGCATCTATGTATCAGACGGTCACGATGCGCAGGGCATGACGACCAACCAGGCGATTGCCGAGGGATTGAAGCGCGGCGCCACGTCGCGCATCAGCAAGTTCACGCCGCAGGGAAAATTCGTCAAGTCGTGGGGATCGATCGGCATCAAGCACGGCGAGTTCCGCACGCCGCACGCACTGATGTTCGACGCGCGCGGACGCCTGTGGGTCGCGGATCGCGGCAACCACCGCATCGAGATCTTCGATCAGGAAGGCAAGTACCTCGAGTCGCGCTACCAGTTCTCGCGCCCGAGCGGATTCTTCATCAAGGGCAACCAGGTCTACGTGATCGATTCGGAATCAGGCCCGCTCAACCATCCGAACTGGCGCGACGGCGTGCGCATCGGCCCGGTTGATGAGGATCGAGTCACCGCGTTCATCCCGCCATTCGATCGCGAGGACCGCCTCTATCAGGGCACCGCTGGTGAAGGTATCGCGGTTGATGCGGATGGCAACGTCTACGCGGCGGAAGGCCCGAACTCGATTCAGCAGGCCGGCGGCGCTTTCACCAAGTATTCGGTGAAGTAAAAAGACGGTTACAGGTTACGGGTTCCGGGTTCCGGGTTTGGTTCTGTTGGGTTCAAAGTTCTATAGAACCTTGAATTGAACAGAACCAAACCTGGAACCTGGAACCCGGAACCCGGAACCCTGCTTATTTCGTTCGATCGCTCCGGCGCGTATAGTCCTTCAACAAGTCGAGAATCAACTTTCCTTCCGCCTTGTCTTTCGACTCGGGCGCGAGGTTGATGTTCTTGTACTTGCCGTCGGCGTTAATGGTCACGTGAAAACCGCCACGGCCCGATCCGAAAAACCTGTTCGAGCCGGCGTCGCGAACGTCCGCCCAGTTCGCCGAAAAACGATCGGCGCCGTCGCGAGGCTCGAACCTGACTTCGTCGGCAAGAATCGTCAATTCGCCGACGCACGTCGCCTTGGGATCGCCGGCGTCGAAGTTGCCGCGGCTGTGGTCGTGGATGGCGAGGAAGGTCGCCTTGCCGCCGTGCGCGATCGCCGAGTCGATGCGCTCGCGGGCCTGGGCGTAATCCTTCTTCTGCAGGCTGATGCCGGCCATCGCTTCGTACGCCCCTGGACGATTAGGCTCGTCCGCGGCGAGGCGCTTTAGTTCCACGAGCGCGCGATCCGAATCCTGGCCGGCGAGCGCGGTCGCATCGGCAACACGCCGCTCGTAAGTCGTCGCCCTGGCCGGTGCCACTCTGACGTCTGGCACTGATGGCGGCTTGGGGTCGTCACGGCGTTCCGCGGTCACCGCGTCGGACGGATCTCGCCGAATGACGCGTGCCGGCGCCTTTGTCGCCGGTGCTTTCGTGGCCGGTCCACTCGCGGCGTCTTTGGCAGGCGCGGGTGCAGTGACGACCCTCGACGGAGCAGCGACGACCACGTCTTGGCTCGGCCCAGGCACCGTTACAGGCGTCAACTGCAGAGCGGCGGGAGGCGTGGCAATCGTGGCGTCGGGCATGTTCTTCCAGTAAGCCAGCGCCGTCACGGCGAGGCAGCCCGCGACGACCAGCAGCCAGTTCCTGCGACTCATGCGATTCGGTTTCTTTCGAGCCATGAGATTCTCTCCCCTAGCCTCATCCAGCAATCGATGTGCCGGTCAAGAGTGTCGAGTGACCTGCACGTTCCGTGCGGCGGCATTCCTCTGGTTCTTGCGCCGGTGCGAATTTCGTGCGTTGCATTACAAAACTGGCGAGAATGAGGATTCCAACAGATGCGCATCATTGCAATCATCGCGGCACTCACTCTTACAGCACCGGCGTGGACCGATCAGCCGAGCGGCGTCACCGCACGGCTGCGCGGCGTGAGCGCCGTCAGCGATCGCGTCGCGTGGGCAAGCGGCAGCGGCGGCACCGTGCTGCGCACGAGCGACGGCGGCGCGACGTGGCAGCCGCTGACCATTCCCGGCGCCGAGAAACTCGACTTCCGCGACATCGATGCCGTCAGCGATCGGATCGCGTACGTGTTGAGCATTGGATCCGGCGAGAGCTCGAGGATTTACAAAACCATCGATGGCGGCCGCACGTGGACGCTGCAATTCACCAACACCGATCCGAAAGCCTTCTTCGATGCGATGGCATTCTGGGATGCGGAGCGCGGCATCGCCTTCAGCGATTCCGTCGACGGGCAGCTCGTGATCCTTCGCACCGACACCGGCGGGCGCACCTGGACACGCGTTCCCGCCACAGGTCTTCCGCCTGCGCTCGACAACGAGGGCGCATTCGCGGCGAGCGGCACCAACGTCGCGGTCCAGGGCCGCGACCAGGTCTGGATCGGCACCGGCGCTGCCGCGGTGGCGCGAGTCCTGCGATCTGCCGACGGCGGGCGCACGTGGTCGGCCGCGTCAACGCCGCTGGCCGCCGGTCCGTCCTCCGGTATTTTTTCGATCGCCTTCCGCGACGCCGAGCACGGCATCGTCGTCGGTGGCGATTATCGCAAGGAGAACGAGGCCGTCGACAACGCGGCGATCACCAACGACGGTGGACGCACCTGGACGAAAGTGTCAGGCATGTCGGGATTTCGATCGGTGGTCGCGTATCTGCCGGGCGCGGCCACGCCGGCGCTGATCGCCGTCGGACCTCAAGGCGCCGATCACTCAACTGACGACGGACGCACCTGGACGCCGCTGACCGGTTCCTCCGGGCTGCACACGTTCGCGTTCGCAAAGCGAGGCGGCGCCGGATGGGGCGCGGGAGAAAAGGGCCGCATCATGCGGCTGAACTACTAGCGAGGCTTCGCCTCAGACGGAAGAGCACGTGGTTCCGCCTCGCGGGCCCTAATTCGTGCACAATGGGCGCCATCATGCGCCACAGACCCATGGCCGTCATACTGATCCTCATCGCGTCGGCATTGCTGCACGCGCAGAATGCGCCGGCGCCCGCGGCGATTGCGCAGCGCCTTGACACGCCGCAGGCGCGCGTCTACATTGCGACGCTGCAACCACACACGCCGTCGATCTCGAAGAACGGGCATGCCACCAATCGCGTGCTCATCTACATGGACGATGGAACGATGACGGTCAAAGAAGGCTCCGGCACCACGTCGCTCGCTTTCAAGCGAGGCGACGTTCGCTGGCGTGCCGCAGGTGGGCCGTACACGGCCGAGAACACCAGCGATCATGCGATTCGCATCCTCGAGATCGATCTCAAAGGGCCGCCGGCGGGCCCGGCTCCAGTCACCAAGCTCGATCCCGCCGCCGTCGATCCGCAGCACTACAAGGTCGACTTCGAGAACGAGTTCGTCCGCGTGCTGCGGGTGCACTTCGGCCCTGGCGAGAAGGGCGCCACGCACGAACACATTCTCAACCGCGTCGTGTTCTATGTGAACGATCAGCCCAACGCCAAGGCCGACGAGGTGCGGATGTCTGGAGCTGCCACGCACGCCGAGGCCAACGACTCGGCGCTGCCCGCCGATCGCATCGCGGTTGAACTGAAATAGGTGGATCGCAACGACGAGGCGCTGATTCAAGCGCTTAGAAACGGCGACGAGGGCACTTTCAGCGAGATCGTCGACCGCTGGAATAGCGTCATGTTGCGCGTGGCGCTTGCGCACGTCGCCATTCACGCGGTCGCCGAGGAGGTGGTGCAGGAAGCGTGGTTGACGATGCTGCGCTCGCTCGATCGGTTCGAGCGACGATCCACTCTAAGAACCTGGGTGCTTGGCATCGTGGTCAACATCGCGCGCGCCCGGTTCCGCGCCGAGCGGCGCCTGGTCCCGCTGCCAGCCGATGACGGCGGTCCCACTGTGGAGCCGTCGCGATTCCTTCCTGCCGATCATCCGCGATGGCCCCACCATTGGGCGATCGAGCCGGTGCCGTGGAAGACGCCGGAAGACGATCTGCTGGCCGAGGAGACGCGGCGGATCATCAACGCTGCGATTTCCGAGCTGCCTCATGCGCAGCGCGAGGTGCTCGTGCTTCGCGACCTCGAAGGCATGGCCGCGGCCGAGGCTTGTAACATTCTTGGCGTGACGGACACTCATCAGAGAGTGTTATTGCACCGGGCGCGGGCGCGAGTCCGCAACGCGCTCGAACGTTATCTCTCGGGGACGGAGGCGCCGTGATCGATCACGATCTGCCGGAGCTACCGTGCCGCGACCTCGTCGAGCTCGTGACCGAGTATCTCGAGGATCGACTCTCGCCCCTCGACCGGGCGCGCTTTGACGCGCACCTCGCGGAATGCGACGCCTGCCGCGCCTTCCTGGATCAGTTCCGCCAGACGATTCGGACCCTCGGGCGGCTGCCTGAGGAATCGCTGTCGCCGGAAGCACGCGCCACCCTGCTGGCGGCCTTCCGCGGCTGGCCGCGCCGCTAGCCGGCAGCGCGTGTAACGGCTGCGGGGATCCCGACACTCATCAGGGAAAGGAGCCCCTGATGTCTGTCGATGAACAACGTCTTAATGCGTTTTTAGGCAAGGCCGTCGGCGATCTCGGCGCAGCGGTGAGCGCCGTGTTGGTTTCAATCGGCGATGAGCTCGGTCTCTACAAGGCGCTGGCCGCGGGTCCGCTGACCGCGCGCGAGCTGGCGTCGAAGACGGGCACCAACGAGCGATACATTCGCGAGTGGCTGGCCAATCAAGCCGCCGGCGGATACGTGGAATATGACCCGGCCTCTGAACAATTCTCGCTCGCGCCCGAGCAGGCGCTCTGCCTGGCGGATCCGAACGGGCCGGTCGATGTTCCCGGCGCGTATCAGATCGTGCGCGATCTGTTTCACGTCCGCGATCGCGCGATCGAAAACTTCAAGAGCGGCAAAGGCATGGAATGGGGAGATCATCATGCGTGCCTGTTCCACGGCACCGAGCGATTCTTCCGTGCCAGCTATAACAGCAGCCTGCTGAATGCGTGGCTGCCGGCGCTCGACGGCGTCACGGCGAAGTTGCAGAAGGGCGCCAGGGTCGCCGACGTCGGCTGCGGTCACGGCGCGAGCACGATCTTGATGGCGAAGGCCTATCCGAAGTCGACGTTCGTCGGGATCGACTACCACGCCGGTTCGATCGAGACGGCGCGGCAGCGCGCGAAGGACGCCGGCGTGACCAACGCCCGCTTCGAGGCCGCCGACGCCACCTCGTACAACGGCGACCCCTACGATCTGATCGCCTTCTTCGATTGCATTCACGACATGGCCGATCCGGCCGGCGCCGCGCGGCACGCGCGCGCCTCGCTCGCGCCCGACGGTTCGATCATGGCCGTCGAGCCGTTCGCCAACGATCGCCTGGAACAGAACCTGAATCCGGTCGGCCGGGTCTATTACGGCGCCTCGACGATGGTGTGCGTGCCGGTGTCGCTCGCGAAAAAGGGGCCGGCACTCGGCGCGCAGGCCGGCGAGGAACGGCTGCGCGACGTATTCATGAATGGCGGCGGCTTCACGCGGTTCCGCCGCGCTACCGAAACGCCGTTCAACATCGTGCTGGAGGCCCGACCTTAGCGCTCCAGATCGTTGACGCCGCCCGTCACGGTGGACGATATGATGCGCCATGCGCATTTTCATGATCGCCACCCTGGCGGGCGTGCTTGCGTCCACCGCGGCGCCGCCGCACCAGATCGCCTTCACGCGCGTCTTTCCAAATGCCGGGCAGATCGGGCTTTTCGTCGCGGCGGCAGATGGCAGCGCCGAGCGGCGGCTGTTCGACAACGACGGCTTCGACTACGACGCCACGTGGTCTCCCGATGGCGCGTCAATCGTCTACACCTCCGATCGCGACGGCTCCCCCGATCTGTTCCGCATCAAGGCTGATGGAACAGGCCGCGAGCGGCTGACGGACGATCCCGCCTACGACGATCAAGCGGCGTTCTCGGCGGACGGCAAGCAGGTGGCCTTCGTCAGCACGCGCAACGGCGGCTTCGCGCGCATCTGGACGATGGATCTCCAGTCGCGTCGCGCCAGGGCAGTGACCGCGACAACGAAGCAGACCGGAATGGGCGGCGACTTCCGCCCGTCATGGTCGCCCGATGGAAAGTGGATCGCGTTTTCGTCGGATCGTGGCATGACGATGAAGATGGCGCGCGGCCGCTGGGAGGCACTGCAGCCGGCCGACATCTATATCGTGCGACCGGACGGCACCGAGCTGAAACGCGTCAACGCGCCGGGCAACTTCTGCGGCAGCCCGAAGTTCTCCGCCGATGGCACGCGCCTGCTCGCCTATTGCATGCCGCTCGAAGCGACGCTCGAGACGCGGCGGCCGAACCCGCTACCCGGCAACGACACCACCATCGTCTCGATCGATATCGCGACGGGCCACGCCAGCGAGATTCCGGCGGGGCCGGGCGTCAAGATCAGTCCGGCCTTCCTTGCGGGGAACGAGATCGGTTACGTGCGCAAGGATTCGAGTGACGCCGGCATCTACTACACGAGCGGCAAGCGCGGGCCGCGCGGCAACGTGCGCGTTGCCGCATGGTCGCCGGATGGCAGCCGCGTGGTGTTTCATCGCCGCCAGGCCGCACCGCCAACGTCGTGGTTGAAGTACTTCAGCCGCAACGAAAAATACGAACTGGCGTTCACCTCCGTGCTGCCGTCGTTCAATCCATCGGGCGATCGATTCGTGCAGGTCGGCAGGCCCGAAGGCCCGACACCACTCGGCTCGAGCATCCAGATCGTCTCGTCGGGCACCAACGCGGCGACGACGATTTACAAGGACGACACCCGCAACGTCCTCGGACCGCAATGGTCGCCGGCCGGCGATCGCATCCTCTTTGGCGTCGGCACCTACCAGACGTTCTTCAACGGTTTCGTGAACCGCATCATGTCGCACGATCAGCGCGTCGAAGGCGGCGCGCAGCTGGCGATCATCAATCCGGATGGCAGCGGCTTCCGCGAGATCACCAAAGGCGCGAACAACAACGGCTTTCCGTCGATGGCGCCCGATGGCAAGCGGATGGTCTATCGCACGTTCGGTCCGGACGGCGAAGGGCTCCGCGTCATGACCATCGACTCCGGCGCAATGACGACGCTCACCACCGGCTACGACAACTTCCCGATCTGGTCGCCGCGGGGCGATCGCATCGTGTTCTCTCGCGTCGACCACGGCGACTACGAGATCTACACGATCGCGCCGGACGGCACGGGACTCAAGCGCTTGACGACGGCGATCGGCAACGACGCGCACCAGGGCTGGTCGCCAGACGGCGACCACATCGTCTTTGCGAGCAGCCGGATGGGGTTCAAGGACGAGGGCGCCTATACCGATGCGCCGCAACCCTACGGCGAGTTGTTCGTGATGCGCGCCGACGGCACCGGCCTCGAGCAGCTCACCGACAATCAGTGGGAAGAAGGGACACCGGCCTGGCGCCCCCGGCGCTAGATACGAAGCTCGTGATCGCGGCGGCGGCCGGCATGATCGTCCTCGACGGGATGGACGGCCAGGTGCTCGCCAACGCCATTCCATCGATGATGCGCGAGTGGAGCCTGCCGCGCGCGGCGTTTGCGACCGCGTCTGCAGCCGCGCCCTTCGGGATGATCTTCGGCGGCGTGCTGGGCGGCATGCTCGGCGATCGCGCCGGCCGCCGCACCGCGCTCCTCGGCAGCGTGATCACCTTTGGCGTGCTGACGCTCGCGGCCGCTTTCATCACGACGATGCCGATGTTGACGCTGGTGCGCTTCGCAGCGGGTGTCGGCCTCGGCGGCGCGATGCCGAACGCGGCGGCCCTGGTCGCCGAATTCGCGCCTCTTCGTCACCGGCCGCTGGCCATCACCGCCACCATCGTCTGCATTCCACTTGGCGGTTTTCTCGGCGGCCTGATTGCCGGACAGATCATTCCTTTGTATGGATGGCGAGCGCTGTTCGTGATCGGCGGGCTCGCGCCTGCGGTGCTGGCGCTCTCGCTGGTGAAGATCCTTCCCGAGTCGCCCGGCTACCTGGCATCGAGTCGCGCTCGCGGATCGATCGCCGCGTTGTTCGCGCCCGAGCTGCGGCGTGACACGACGAGCCTGATCGTCGCGTTCATGAGCTGCCTGCTGGCGATCTGGATGGGCTTTCTCTGGATCCCGGCGATGCTCACCGACGCCAGCGTCGGCTTCGCGCAGGCCGATGCGAGCTACGCGCTCAGCCTGTTCAATTTCGGCGGTGTCGCCGGCGCGCTCGCCGGCGCGATGGTGATCCAGCGGATCGGCTCGCGGCCCGCGTTGCTCACCATCACGGGCCTCTCGGTGATGGCGGCCCTGACGATGGTAGGGTTGCCGCCCTCACCGCAGGCGGTCTTCAGGACGATGCTGCTGTTCGCCGTGACCGGTGCGCTGATGAACGCCGTGCAGGCGACGATGTACGCGCTCGCCGCGCACGTATTCCCGACAGCGATCCGCGGCACGGGCGTCGGGACGACAGTGGCGGTCGGCCGCGTCGGCAACGTGCTCGCATCGTATGTGGGATCGTGGACGCTCGTCGCCGGTGGACCATCGCTCTTCTTCGCCGCGTGGGCCGCAGCGTTGACGATCGTGTTCGTGGCGCTGGCCTGCATCCATCGTCACATCCCACCCAGTGCGAGGGCGGCCGCGTAACAGCTCATGGCGAAGACCACTTCTCTCTCTCCAACCATGACGCTGCGCGAATTCGAGAACGGCTATTGGTATCTCGATCAAATGACGGACTTCGCCGACGGCATTGGCATCCCAGCGGCGCGGCGGTTGCGAAAAGACGAGCTCGAAAAGGCGATCGCGGCATTTCTCCGCACGGGCAAAGCTGCGTTGCCGACGAGGCGTTCACTCACAAGGTCTGGCGTCAAGGACGTCGAACGTGGCCTCAGCTTGAAACTACGGATCGAAAACTACACGAGCAACCGGGAAACGAAGGACTTCATCATCCAACAAGCCCGCCTGATGGCGCCGGATGTTCGCGAGAAGTCCGGGGTCTGGTACCGCCTGAATCGCTGGCGCGAAACACAAATCACCAATGGCACGCACCCGACCTACGGCGATCTCGTCCGGCAGTACATCGCGCTGAACAAGATGGCGCGATTCGAGAGGGTCCGGGTCCCTCACGGCCGCTACGTCCACTTCCTCGCTGACTTTCTCAATAGTGAAAAGGGAGCGACGCGCGCCGCGGCAATCGCCGCATGGCACGAGCTCAAAGGGCTCGACGTCCCCAAGAACTATCGGTCGTGGGCCAAGGCGCGAGCGCGCCGCAAGCGAAAGACCAGCTGAGGTGGCGTATGATATGAGCCTGTCTTACCCGTCCATTTCCCTCTGGAGATTCCATGCGAATAAACCGGTTTGGCCTGATGCTGGCGTTCGGCTGCTTGCTGATCTCGAGGCCGCTGCTGGCGCAACAAGAAACCGCCACCGTCATCGGGACTGTCCTTGACGCGCAGAAGGGCGCCATGCCCGGTGCCACCGTCACGGCGCGCAACATCGAAACTGGCTTCACTCGCAGTGTCGTGACCGAGAGCGACGGCCATTACCGCATCGCGGCGATTCCGCCCGGCAACTACGAAATCACCGCCGGGTTGCAGGGGTTTTCGACAGCGACGCGGCAGGGCATCTCGCTCACCATCGGCGCCGAGGCGGTCATCAACTTCTCCCTGACGGTCGCCGGCGTGTCGGAAGCCGTCACCGTCATCAGCGACGTACCCGTAGTCGAGACGACGACCTCCGCCGTCCAGAGCACCATCCGCCGCGAGACGATCGATCTGCTGCCGCTCTCGGGCCGCGACTTCACCGCTTTGCTGCGGCTCGTCCCCGGCGCGACGACCAACAACGCCAGCTACGGGTTTGCGGGCTCGCGCGGCCGCTCGAACACGTGGAACATCGACGGCGTCGACAACAGCGACGAGATCTCCGGCTATGCGCACCAGAGCCCCGCGCTCGATTCGGTGCAGGAGATCCAGGTGCTCGTCAACGGATTCAAGGCCGAATACGGACA
>Ga0207708_10004367_pt1 | contig 10418 bp, 9 predicted proteins | sample KBSK5101metaG_FD_184340 | JGI IMG/M metagenome (GOLD analysis project Ga0207708, IMG submission 184340) | Corn, switchgrass and miscanthus rhizosphere microbial communities from Kellogg Biological Station, Michigan, USA - KBS K5-10-1 metaG... | ecosystem: Host-associated > Plants > Roots >...
CGTGGTGATCGCCGATTGGGATCTGGTAGGTGATGATCTGCCCCTCGCGGACGGCGCTGGTCGGTTCCGGAGTGACGATCACGAGGTCTCCGGGCGCAAACGCGGGACGCATGCTTCCCGACAGCACGGTCTCGATTCGAAACAACCCCAACCGCGGACCGATGCTGACGACGGCGAGCAGCAGCGCTGATGCGACGACGAGAGCCAGAGCCAATGCTCTGACCACGTTCACCAGACCAGCGGAGATCCGGCTCGTCATCCGGCCGGGTGACGCGCTCTCCCACGGTGACGTGGTGACCCCGTGAACCGAATCGCTTTCGTCAACGCGCCTGGGGGGCGCCGGTCGCTTCGGCGCCCCCCGGGGCTGGAGGGTTGGTGACCGCCCCATCTGCGCTGTTACTGGTTGGTGCCGGCGCGCTGAATGCCGGTCAGGCTGTACTGGATCACCGACGACTGGTTCTGCAGCGAGTTGCCGGCTGTGCTGGGCAGTGTCAGCGTCACCCGCAGGTGATCCGTCGCCCCGGCCGTCAGTGCGCTGAGGTTGGAGAGGGCCAGGTTCGCGCCGATCACGGGTACCGACGCCAGTACGGTGGTGGTGGTGCCCGAGCAGGTGTAGGTGTACGCCGGGGCGGTGCCAGCTTCCGTCCACGCGGCCGAGCACTTGTCGATCGCCATCTGCAGACCGTTGCTGGTATCCGTGTTCAGCAGCGAGCTGGTGGTGGCGGTGGTGGTCAGGGTCACCGATGCCAGGTTCAGCGAGCCCTGGTTGATCAGATCGACGCTGCGCTGAATGGTGTCGCCGGCAGCGATGTTGGACGCGCCGACTGTCAACCGGTTGGTGGAGGCACCGGTCGCACCCAGCGCCACCGTGACCGTGCCCGACGCGACAGACTGACTGGCCGACGTCGAGCTGGTGAAGGTGGCGTAGGTACCGAGGCCGGCGATCGCGGCTGCGGCACCGATCGCGGCGACCGACAGCAGCAGCTTTCGAGACACACCGCCGAGCGGGTTTGACGAAGACAAAGAAGGTTCCTTTCAACGGGGGGTAAAAGGATGAAGCCAAACTGCCGAATACAAGTTCAGGCTTCGTTCACAAGATCGAACGCCCGACCGCTATAGGCCACCCTCGAAAAGGTGATCTTGAGTTCATGAGTCCCCGCTCGCAGCCGACTGGCCAGTTCGTCCTTCTCAGCAACCACGGCCAAGCACTGGTCGCCATCGCCGAAAATCCGGACGCCCGCCTGCGGGAGATCGCCGAGCGGATCGGCATCACCGAGCGCGCCACCCAGTCAATCGTCAACGACCTGGTGAACGCCGGGTACGTCACCCGAACCCGCGTCGGCCGACGAAACACCTACGCCGTTGACCCCCGCCAACCATTCCAGCACCCCGCATTGGCCGATGGACTGATCGGTTCCCTGATCTCGAGCCTCGTGCCGTGGAAGGACGGTGCTACCGCAGCAGACCCGCCGATGGTGGCGACCACCACGGAATCCCCGGGTCGAACAGTGGATCCTGAAACCGGCGAGGGATTTGACCATCTCACCGCACTGGCAGCCGAGCTGCTGCACGCGCCGACATGCTTTCTGTCCATGGTCCGCGACGACATCCAGATCATCAACAGCGCCGTCGGCCTGCCCGAAAACCTGGTGCGGCGAGAACTCCCCCTGAACCAGTCGATCTGCCAGCATGTCATCGCGAGCGGCCAGCCACTCGCCATCACCGACGCGGCAGCCCATCCCGTGGCGAACGATCATCCCCGACTCGCCGAGATCGGCCTTCACTCCTACCTTGGGCTACCCCTCACCACAAGTACGGGAACCGTCATCGGGACGTTCTGCGCCGCCGACGTGCGGCCACGCCGATGGTCAAAGGCCGAAGTGCAACTGCTCGCAGGCCTCGCCGCGGCGGCAGCCGCCACCGCCACCGCCAACAACGCCAGTCGAGCCAACCGGGACACCGCATTGCGCTATCGCACGCTGCTCGACGGACTGCCGGAGACGGTGATCCTTGTCTTCGACCGCGACCTCCGAGTCCAGGTCGCATCCGGAGCGGCGCTCGCCAGCAACGGCTATGACCCCCAGACCATGATCGGGCGCACCCTCGAAGACATCGTCACGACCGATCAAGCCGAGGTGCTGCGACCCCACTACCTGGCTGGGCTCCAAGGAGAGCGCCACCAGTTCCGCCACACAACCCAGGCCGGCTCCTACACCATCGAAATCGTGCCCGTACCCGACACCGACGGACGGATCGGCGCCGTCATGGCGGTCGGCCGAAACCACCTCAACCTGGGCACAGACGGCGAATGGGACGCCGAACGCCTACGGGCCCTGATCGAAAACATCCCCGGAGCCGTCTACCGCTGCGACGCAGACACCGACTGGCGAATGCAGTTCATCAGCCACCAAATCCAAACCATCACCGGATATCCCGCCTCGGACTTCATCGACAACCACACCCGCAGCTTCGCAAGCATCATCCACCCGGAAGACCGAGAAGCCGTCGTGAAGAGCGTGCACGACGCGGTCAATCGTCGCCGCCCATTCATCATCGAGTACCGCATCATCACGAGCAACGGCGCCACCCAATGGGTTCGAGAACGCGGCCAAGCAGTGATCGTCAATGACACGGTCGTGCACCTCGACGGCGCCATCTTCGCTATCGATCCCCAGAGCCGCCGCCTCGCGGCCTAAAGACTCTGGAAACAGCCGTAGGGGGCGACCTGACCTCTAGCACGTCGGGCAGAGCGCTGGTCGCCGCCGCTACGATGCACCCCGGCCGGGGGCCCTACCACGCCCGCGCCAAACCCAATGGTAGATGCGACTCTATGCATGCGCGACCCTTTGCAAAGGCGTGGCGCCCACGCACTGCGCGACCATGGGGCCACTGGTCGCGGTGCCGCTGCTCCTCACGACGGCCGAGACCGGCTGCGGGGACTGGCAGCGTTCGGTAGTGCCGCCATTGATTGGGAGCCGCGCTCATGAGTTCCTCGGCGGCCGAGGGCCGTCCGGCTTATGGCGAGGCGCTTCGCAGCTCGCGCAGGCTGATCGCGCCGCTTGCTCTCGCCCAGTTCATCTGCAGCTTTGCGGGCTCGAACATGAACGTGATGATCAACGACATCAGCGACGATCTCAACACGGACGTGAAAGGCGTGCAGACGGTGATCACGCTGTTTCTGTTGACGATGGCGATCCTGATGATCCCCTGTAGCAAGTTGACCGACCGGTGGGGCCGGAAGCGGTGCCTGATCGGGGGGTTGGCGCTGTTCGGTGTCGGTGCCCTGCTAAGTGCGATTGCGCCCGGCCTGGGGGTGCTGATCATCGGCAACTCGATCCTGGAGGGTGTGGGCACGGCGCTGCTGATCCCGCCGGTGTACATCCTGGCGACGCTGTGGTTCACCGACACCGCCTCGCGGGCGTGGGCGTTCGGCGCGATCAGTGGGATGGGCGGCGTGGGCGCCGCGGCCGGCCCCCTGATCGGCGGTGTGATCGCGACCTGGATCGACTGGCGGGCAGCCTTCATCTTTCAGGCGCTGATCGTGGCCATCATCATCCTGCTCAGCCGGAACCTGACCGATCCTCTGCCGGCTGATCCGTCCCGCCCCTTCGACCTGGTGGGTGCCATCCTGTCCGCGGTCGGGATGTTCTTCATCGTGATCGGGATCCTGCAAGCCGGCGTCAACAACGTCCTGTGCGTGGCCCTCATCGCGGTCGGCGTCGCGCTCCTGGTCATCTTCTACGTCTACATCCGCCGCGTCGAACGCCGCGGGCGGGAACCGCTGCTTTCCACCGGCCTGTTTCGAAACCGGACATGCAACCTGGCGCTTGTCACCCAGAACCTGCAGTGGCTGACCATGATGGGCACCTCGTTCGTCGTCTCCGTCTACCTGCAGGAGGTGCACGGCTACAGCCCGATCAGGACCGGGCTGATCTTCACCTCGGCGACGGCCGGCATCCTGATCTCCTCGTTCGGGGCGCGCAGCCTGGCGGCGCGGTACTCCCAGCGGATGTTGATCGCCGCCGGATTCCTCGCCGCTGTCGCCGGCCTTGTGCTGATGATCCCGTTCGTGAACACCTCTCAGCGAGCGGTGGCCTTCCTGTTGGGGCTCTTCCTGTTCGGACTCGGCGTCGGCGCCATGCTCACGCCGTCGGTGAACGTCGTCCAATCGAGCTTCCCCGAGGAGCTCCAAGGCGAGATCTCAGGACTCTCCCGCAGCGTCTCCAACCTCGGTTCGTCGTTCGGCACCGCCATCGCCGGCACCATCCTTGTTTCTGCCATCTCGCTGGGAACCAAGTCGTATGTGGTGGCGATGATCACCCTCGTAGGGTTTGCCCTCCTCGGACTCCTCGCCGCACTTCGCCTCCCGAGACCCGCTGGGTAGCCGGAAGACGGGCTGCGGCCAACCTCGGTCGATCGTCCTACTTGCGGCGATCACCGTGTGTGTCGACCAGATCGGCCACGGCTCGACGATGCCGGACAACCGTTCCCGCAGCGCGAGAGCGGTGGTGTAGGGTCGGCGCTGATGTTCCGGGGGGCACCAGGCAACCGCGAGCTAGGAGGCATGACCGTGATGGGTTCCCGCAGAGTCGCGCGACGCACCTCACGCCGCGTCGCCCGACGCCGCTGACGCCACCACACAGCTTGCCCCTCGCCGACACCTCCCCGGTCCCACGGGCAGCACTCGGACCGCCCAGCCGGCCAAATCACGGGGCAACTGCTGGTCGGTAGTCGACGAAGCGAAGGAGCCTTCCGGAGCATGGAGTCCGCTGATGACTGACCACGCCGTCGGAGATCGGCTTCGAGGCTACGTGCGCGGCCTGTTGCCGCGGTCGCTGGAAGACGTCGCCCCGGGGCTCTCGGCGGTCATCCACCACGAGGGCGGTGTCCGCCGCGATCTGGTTGCCGGCATAACGGTGGGCGCGGTGTCGGTGCCGGCGTCGTTGGCGATGGCGGAGCTCGCCGGCCTGCCGGTGGTGTATGGCCTATATGCGACCTTCCTGCCTCTGGCGGTGTACGGGCTGTTGGGATCTTCGCGGCAACACGTGATCGGTCCGGATGCCACCGTGGCCGCGCTCACGGCTGTGACGATCGCCCCGATGGCAACCGTCGGCGGGAAAGTCGATCCCGCGCTCTTCGCCCTGCTGGCCGCAGCTTTGGCGCTGGCGGTAGGGACGGTGCTGTTCCTCGCGGGAGTGTTGCACCTCGGATTCGTCGGCGACTTCTTCGGCCGCCCGGTGCTGCTGGGATATATCAACGGCGTGGCGGTGATGGTGATCGCCGGTCAGATCGAGAAGCTGCTCGGACTGGACGTTGCAGCCAATGAGTTTCTCCCCACCGTGAAGGAGATCGCGACCGAACTTGGATCCGCCAACAGCCCGACCATGCTGCTGAGCATCGCTTTGCTTGCCGCGGCGTTTGCGGTGAAGCGCTTTCTCCCCACCGTCCCGCCGTCGCTGGTCGTGCTCGGGCTCGGCCTCGCTATCGCCGCCGTAATCGACCTCGGGCCCGACCACATCGCCACCGTTGGGAACGTCGAGGGTGGCATGCCGCCACTCGCGTGGCCGTCAGTCGGACTGCAGCGGTTCGTCGATCTGCTGCTGCCGGCCGCGGCCTTCGCATTGATCTCATTTGCCGACACGATCGCGACGGTGAGGACGTTTGCACGCCTGCACGGATATGAGGTCGACGCCAACCGCGAGCTGACCGCGCTTGGCAGCGCGAACCTTGTCGGCGGATTGACGAGCGCGTTTCCAGTGTCGTCGTCGAACTCCCGCTCGGCCGTCAACGACGCAACCGGCGCCCGTTCGCAGCTTGCGGTCATCATCGCAGCGATCGTGGTCGGGATCTTTCTGCTCTTCGCCATGCCGCTGATGGAGCCGCTGCCCAAGGCGGCGCTGGGGGTGATCATCGTCGTGTCCGCGATCGGACTGATCGACCTCCGCGGCATTTGGCGCCTCCACCACATTCGCAATGCTGAGGTGGGCCTGGCGCTGTCGGCGTTTGTGGGTGTTCTCCTGTTCGGCGTGCTGGGCGGCATCGTGGTCGCGATCGCGCTTTCGGTGGGTGTGTTCCTCTACCGCGCCGCCCGCCCTCACGACGCCGTGCTTGGGGCGGTCGACGGCATCGACGGGTACCACGACATCGAGCGCTTCACAAATGCACAGACGATCCTGGGACTCGTCATCTACCGCTTCGACGCTCCCCCGTTCTTCGTCAACGCCGAGTACCTTCGCCAGCGAGTGCTCGAACTCGTGGGATCATCTCCGGGCGTCGAATGGGTGGTCATGAACGCCGAGGCCTGGATGTTTCTCGACTCCACTGCCGTCGATGCCATCAAGCAGCTTCAGTCCGATCTCGAGCAGGTCGGGGTGACGCTTTGCTTCGCACGATTGAAAGGAAGGCAGCGCGAAATCTTCGCAGATACCGGCTTGACCGATCGGGTCGGCGTGTCTCACTTCTTCCCGACCGTCCAGTCCGCCGTCACCGCCTTCCAAGCGCGATCGCAGCACCGCCAATGATTGCGTCGGGCGGTGCGGAACCCACCTCGCCGTCGAGCGCTGGTACACCGCCGCCGGGCCGACCCCACCTCCGGACCCCATGCAGCAACTGACGAAAGTCGAGCCCCGATGGATCTGTCGGAGGTGAATCCCTCAAGATTGTGGCCTGACACGCAATGCTCTCGAGCCCACCACGCGAGTCGTCCACTCGACCCAAGCCGAGGGAGGACTGGATTTGGCGCTACATCGGTGAGATCGCCTCGACCCCCGCCGAGCAACGAACCCGGACGATCCAGGTGAGCTCAGACATGTGCCAGGCGTTCTCAGAGATCGAGCGCGATCGAGCGCTTCGAGGGGTGGCTCATGTCGGGCGCGAGCGACAAGGTCGGGTACAAGCAACTGAAGATCAAGGCACTCGCCGTGAGCGGTGTAGCGGGCGTCCGATCCAGTCAGTGGACCAGCAGCGCGTTGAGGGCGACTATGAGGAGCCCCAGCGCGAGATTTAGGCAGACAGCGGTGGCCGTGCCTAGCCGACCCAGCCGCTCGATCCGGGCGTAGCGCAACCCTTGGATGACCAACGTGGCAACGCCGATCCCCAGCGCGACCCATACGGCTGTGCGGAGCTGAACCACATCTGCGCCGGCCAGGGCCAGCGCTCCGACCGGCGCCACGGCGGCAAGCGGGATCGATATCTCCTGGCCAGCGATGGCCCCCAGTTGCCGGCGGTTCAAGGGCTGCGACCGGTTGATACTGTCTGCCAGCGCCCCGGAATAGACGTGCGCCAGCCAGAGGACAACCACCGTCGCGCCAGTGATAACCGCAAGTCCCCACGGGTCGGCTGCGCTGTCCCGCGACCCCGCCACTACGGTAGCCATCACGACCGTGGTGCCATAGACAGTGCCCGCGATCTCACGATGCGAGCCAAGGACGAGGCGTCGCACGGGTGCGGCTGCCATGGTGGGAACCTCCGGGACGGCTGTTGAACGGTCCGGAGCAGAGACTTTCACGCACCGCGCCCGGCTGCGAGTCACCCCGAACGGACTACTCGAAGACATCGTCCTACTTCAGAGTCACTGCCGTGGAAGCGGCGTCCCAGTCCGTGGTTGGATGCACGGAGGTCTCGGCACTACAAACGTCGCCGAGCGTCGTCCGGGGCCTCAGCCTTGGCCAGGGGACTCATCGATGGGAAGCGGCTGTTCAGCGGTTGATAGACCCCAAAACCAGAGGTCAGCAGGTGCTTCCAGCCGCAGCACCGCTCGCAGGCATTGGTCCTGCTGCCTCCACGTAGATGAGTCGTACAGGCAACGCGCGATTAGTTCCTGCAGCTCCCGCATGCTGGGCCTCGAGTTCGGCGGCGGCGGCGACTTCCATTCGCGCGGTGGGCTCTTGTCCGAGCGGGGCGGAGGCGTCGGCTCCGCCGCCCTCACCGGGCCGGTGCTCACCCGGGCGGTGGCCGCCCGATGGGGCGGCTCGGACATTCGACCCGACAACCAGCCTGCTGCGATCCCAATCGCGAATCCGACAATGACCGCCGCCGCATAGCGTGCCCGGAACATCAGCGCCGACCCTACACCACCGCTCGCGCGCTGCGGGATCGGTGTTCCGGCATCGTCGCTCTCGGCGGTCTGATCTCGAAGGCCACACGGGGCGATGAGAACCCGGCTCGCCTCCCGATGCGCGGCATCATTGTGCATCCCCAGCCTGCTCTGCAGAGCCCGAAACCGCACACCCTGGACGGTCCGACCAGATGCTCGAAGCTGTTCCTCCGCTCCGTCGGATCTGACGCAGAAGCGTCACCACCGTTCACCTCCTACGACGAAGGCCTACTGGGCGGTTGTTCCGCGAACGCGTTCCACGCAGCTGAAGCCAACCTGTGCCACCGCATTCGGGAACGCGTATCGAGGCGTTCCCAGCTCATACGCTCGTCACCGCCGTCGGCTTTCCACATCGCCTGCGCGGCCCGATCGACGGCCTCAGCATCTTCACGGCTCATCCCATCCAGATGCGCAACCACCTCTTCACGCATAGGTGTCCCTCCGATCCGCATGTGATTCGGGCGCTGGTGCGGGGGAGCCCATGCTTGGGCTCCCCCGCAGGATTGTCAGCCGATGTGCGCTGTTACCTTGGCGGTGCCGAGGGTGATTCCCTTCGCAAAGAAGGACACGCCGAGTGCGCTGTTGAGCGCCGAGGCGGCGGTCTGGGTCAGGGTCGCCTTGACGTTGGCGACCGTGACCATCGGTGGGTGCATGTCGATCGCGGCGTGATTGAGATCAAGGTTGAGGATCCGCACTCGCATCGAGGGGTCGCGGTTGACGACGGCGGTCAGGCCGGGGTGGTCGGAGATCACGATGCGGAAGTTGGTCAGGGTGAGCTTGTGGCCGTTGGCGATGTTAACGAAGCGCAGGCCGCCGGAGTGGTTGATGTATCCGGCCAGGGTGGCGGGGTCGACGCGGCCGCCGGTGATCGGGAAGCTGTAGCGCAGCGACAGGCCGCCGGTCCCGAAGCGCGGCGCCACCGTGGCCGGCCCCACCGGCAGTGGCAGGATGCCGTTGCTGATCAGCACACCGGTGGTGGCCGGATTGGTCGTCAGCGTGGTGTGAATGCCGTTGAGATGAACGGTGCCGGAGCCGGTCGTCGCTGCTGCTGTGCCGGGCAGGACGAGGATGGCAGCCAATAGCACCGCTGCGAGGGTGGCGCGGATCTTCATGTGGAGTCCTTTCGCGTGGGTGGTTGAGGTGTCGTCTCGGCTAGGCATGCGCTAGCCGGCGCTCGTTGGCCCAGCGTCCGCGGATCGCGTGCTGCTGGGCGATCTGGTAGATGGCGGCGACGCCGACCAGGCCGTAGATGACGCGGCTGACCGCGTTGGTCTGGCCGAAGTCGAGGCCGACCAGCCAGGCGACCAGATCGAACTGGGCGACCGCGACCAGGCCCCAGTTGAGCCCGCCGATCACCAGCAGGGCTGCGGCGAGAACATCGAGCTTCTTCATAGGGTGCTCCTTCCGTCCAGGTTATGTGCAGGGTTTGTACCATCGTTCGGATCGTCTGTCAAGGGTCTGTACAATGTCTGTTCGAGGGAGTAGGGTGAGCCGGATGTCCGAGCAAGGAGTCCTACGGATCGGCGAACTGAGCCGCCGCGTTGGTGTCAGCCCGGAGCTGTTGCGCGCCTGGGAGCGTCGCTACGGCCTGCTTTGCCCGACCCGCAGCCAGGGCGGCTTCCGGCTCTACTCGACGACGGACGAGCAACGGGTGCGCCGGATGCTGGCGCTCCAGCAACAGGGCCTCTCCCCCGCCGTCGCCGCGCAGACGGTGGCGGACGAGGCCGACACGGCCGACACGGCCGACGTGGCCGCCGACGCGTCGGCGGCGGTCCCCGCCGACGCGCTGCGGCAGGCGCTGGCCGAGGCGCTCGACCGGTTCGACGAGGCCGCCGCAAACCGCGCGTTCGACCGGGCGCTGGGCACGCTCAGCCTAGACACGCTGCTTCGCGAGATCGTGCTCGACTACCTCACCGACCTAGGAGAGCGGTGGAGCGCCGGCCAGGCGACCGTCGCCCAGGAGCACTTCGCGACCAACGTGCTTCGCGGCCGACTGCTCTGCCTCGCCCGCGACTGGGGCCAGGGCGGCGGCCCGCTGACAGTGCTTGCCTGCCCGCCCGGCGAGCTCCACGACCTCGGACTGATCTGCTTCGGACTGGCCCTGCGCGCCCGCGGCTGGCGCATTGCATTCCTCGGCACCGACACGCCGATCGACACCCTCACCCAGACGGCAGACAACCTGCACCCGGAGCTGGTCGTGCTCACCACCACCACTCCACAGCGGCTGTCCCGCGTCCGGTCAGAACTGCGACGGCTCAGCGAGACCACGCGGCTCGCCTTGGCCGGCGCCGGCACCACCGACGCGCTGGCTGCCTCGGTCGGC
>Ga0207708_10004370_pt1 | contig 10413 bp, 9 predicted proteins | sample KBSK5101metaG_FD_184340 | JGI IMG/M metagenome (GOLD analysis project Ga0207708, IMG submission 184340) | Corn, switchgrass and miscanthus rhizosphere microbial communities from Kellogg Biological Station, Michigan, USA - KBS K5-10-1 metaG... | ecosystem: Host-associated > Plants > Roots >...
CTCGGTGCCGCAGGAGCCGACGTTCTTGCTCGGGTTGCGCGATTTCGTCACGCATCTCCACGAGACGGATCCCGCCGTACTGGCCGTCGGCGCGTTCACGCTGCTCGCCGCGATCGCAGGCAAGCGCTGGTGGCCGCGCGTGCCCTACATGCTGACCGGCATCGTGCTCGGCGCGCTATTCGCGTGGGTGCTCGGTCTGCTCAACATCGCGCACGTGCAGACGATCGGTGCGCTTCCGTCGGCGGTACCCCCGCTGTCGTTGCCGGACCTGTCGCTGCAGACCTGGCAGACGCTGGCGCCGATCGCGCTTGCGCTGATGGTAATCGGACTCTCCGAGGCGATCTCGAGCGCACGGGCGGTCGCCCTCAAATCCGGGCAGCGGATCGACGGCAACCAGGAGTTCATCGGCCAGGGGCTCGCGAACATCGTCGGCGCGTTCACGTCGAGCTATCCGACGTCGGGCTCGTTCAACCGCACCGGTGCCAACTACGAAGCCGGCGCGCGTACGCCGCTCGCCTGTGTGTTCTCGGCCATCCTGCTGCTCGTGATTCTGCTCCTGGTCCGCCCGCTCGCAGGCTACCTGCCGGTCGCGTCGATGGCGGCCGTGCTGTTCATCGTCGCGTGGGGGCTGATCGACATCGCGGCGATGCGCCGCGTATGGCGCACGAGCCGCGCCGATGCGCTGACGCTCGCGGTGACGTTCACCGCAACCCTGACGATCCGCCTCGAAGTGGCGATTCTCGTCGGCGTGCTCGTGTCGCTGCTGATCTATCTCAACTGGGCGACGCATCCGCAGGTCCTGCGCGTGGTGCCCGATCCCGCCGCGCAGCGCCGCTTCCGCTCGGCGCGCGCCGATGCACTGCTCTGCCCGCAACTCGACATCCTGCGCATCGACGGTGCGCTGTTCTTCGGCTCGGTGGAACACATCCGCGACGAGATCGAAGCGGCACGCGCGTCGCGGCCGGCGACGCGCCATCTGCTGCTGATCGGCAGCGGCCTCAACCTGATCGACAATGCCGGCGCCGAACTGCTCGGCTACCTTGCGCGTTCGCTGCGCGAGTCCGGCGTCACGCTCTATCTATGCCGGCTGCGACCGTCGGTGCACGCGCTGCTCGACCGCGCTGGCGTGCTCGATGCCGTCGGCCGCGACCGCGTGTTCGCGACGAAGGATCAAGCGATCGCGTCGATCTACCAGAAGCTCGATGCCGCGAAATGCGCGGCGTGCACGGCTCGCATCTTTGCCGAATGCCAGGTGACGCTGCCCGACGGCAGCATGCGCGACACGCCGCGGCCCGAACTCACGCTCGCGCCCCCGAGCTGAGGCCAAAGCAATGGAAATTGCGATCGTCGGCGCAGGCATCGGAGGACTGACGCTCGCCCTCGCGCTGCAGCGCGCAGGAATCGCCGTGCGCATCTACGAAGCGGTGCCCGAAATGCGGCCGCTGGGGGTTGGCATCAACATACTTCCCCACGCGTCGCACGAGCTCGCGCTGCTGGGACTCGAGCCCGCACTGTCGCGCGTCTGCGTGCTCGCGCGCGAGGCGGCGTTCTTCAACCGGTTCGGGCAGCTGATCCATCGCGAGCCGCTCGGACGCGATGCGGGCTACGCCGATCCGCAGTACTCGATCCATCGCGGCGCGCTGCATCGAGTGCTGCACGATGCCGTCGTCGAGCGGTTGGGCGCCGACCGCGTGCTTGCCGGCCGTACCTGCATTGGCTTCGAGCAGGATGCCGCCGGTGTCGTCGCCCATTTTCGCGACACGCGCACGGGCGAGCGGCACGCCGGCCCGCGTGCCGATGCGCTCGTCGCGTGCGATGGCCTGCACTCGGTCATTCGCAAGGCGCTGCATCCGAACGAAGGCGCGCCACTCTATTCAGGCGTCAACATGTGGCGCGGCGTTTCGGTGTGGCCGCCGATCCTGACCGGGGCGAGCATGATTCGCGCAGGTTGGCTTGCGACCGGCAAGATGGTCATCTATCCGATTCTCGACCACGTCGACGACGACGGACAACAGCTGGTCAACTGGGTCGCCGAAGTCGAGACACCCCGTCATCGTCAGCGCGACTGGACCCGCGCGGGCGCACTCGACGATTTCATTGCCGCATTCGACGAGTGGCACTTCGACTGGCTGGATGTGCCGGCGATGATTCGCGCGGCCGATACGATTCTCGAGTTTCCGATGGTCGACCAGGATCCGCTGCCGTTCTGGACGCAGGGACGCGTGACGCTGCTCGGCGATGCGGCGCATCCGATGTATCCGCGGGGCTCGAACGGCGCCGGCCAGGCGATCCTCGATGCGCGCGCGCTGTGCGATGCGCTGGCGGCGACGGGGTCCGTGACCGCTGCGTTGAGAGCGTACGAGGCGAAGCGGCTGCCGGCGACGGCCGCCGTCGTGCGCATGAACCGCAGCAACCCGCCCGACGCGATCCTGCGCGAAGTGTACGAGCGAACGGGCGACAAGCCGTTCACCCGGATCGAGGACGTCATAACCCGCGACGAGCTCTTCGCGATCTCCGAGCGCTACCGCCTCGCGACGGGCAACGCGTCACCGACGCGCTCGGTTTGAGTCCGCAACCGAAGTCCAACGCGCTTTCCCTGCCGAGATTCGCCATGCCGCATCTGCTCCGCTTCATCGCCTTCTGTATCGTCGCCGCGAGCAGCACCGCCGTTGCACAGGGCACCTATCCGAGCGCGAATGTACGAATCATCGTGCCGTTCACGCCCGGCACCGGCATCGACATCCTCGCACGCACGCTCGGACAGAAAATGGGTGACGACTTCAAGCAGGCGGTGATCGTCGACAACCGGCCCGGCGCAAGCGGCAACATCGGGACGGAGGCTGTCGCAAAAGCCGCACCGGACGGCTACACGCTGCTGATGACCGCCAGCACGATCGTGCTGAATCGAAGCCTGTTCAAGAGCATTCCGTATGACCCGATCAAGGATTTCGTGCCCATCGCGCCGCTTGCCATCGGTCGTCTTGCGCTTGTCACGCATCCATCGATCGGAGTGAAGACGGTCGCCGACTTCGTCGCACTCGCAAAGCGTGAGCCGGGCAAGCTCAACTACGGGTCGCCGGGCAACGGAACACCTCATCACCTCGCAATGGAGCTGTTCAAGTCGAAGACCGGCATCGATATCGTCCACGTGCCTTACAAGGGCACCTCGGGTGCAGTCACCGACCTCCTGAGCGGGCAGATCAACGTGATGTTCCTGCCCGTGCACGTTGCGCTGCCCTACGTGGAAAGCGGCAAGCTCGACATGCTCGCCGCCGGAGGCATCGCGCGAGCAAGCGCTACGCCCGCGATTCCATCGCTTGCCGAGGCCGCCGGCATTCGCGAGGTCGACACCGACATCTGGTACGGGCTCTATGCACCCGCCGGAACGCCTGCCGACGTCGTGCGCAAACTTGGCACGGAGGTCAACGCGCTGCTGAAATCGCGTGACGTCGCCGACACACTTGCCAAGCAGGGACTGCAGCCGACCGGCGGCACCTCCGACGACCTCGCGCAACTGACGCGCACCGACCTCGAACGCTGGTCGGTGGTCGTGCGCGACGCGAAGATCCAGCCCGACTAGCGATTCCTGTACGGCATGAGGCGCTCGATGGCAGGCGCCTGCGCCGCCCCGCTGAAGCTTGGCTCCGCCGGGTCCGGCGTCGGGTCGGCGGCCGACGCCGCGATCGGTAGCAGGCACGCTAGAGCGACCGCGACCGTGGCAAGTGCGTGGCATTGGGGGAAGGTCGTAGGAGACATGGCACGCTCGCGATTGGTTGCGAACGAGCGTGATCCGTCCCGCCGCAAACGACCATCGGCGCCAGGCCGACATGCGCGTAAGACTCTGCGACACTTGCGGGACTACAAGCGCGGCCGCTTCGGCGTCGTGCGCCGGCGGCCGGACGGAACGCCGACGCCCGCCGTTGCATCGCTGTTCGATTCCATGAACACGAGCTCGGGCTTGATCTCCACGACGCCTTTGTCGGCAAACGACTTCGTGTCGATGATCCGGAATGCTTCGTGCAGCAGCCCTTCGACGTTCTGGCGCACCATCAGCAACGGAAAGCTCAGCACGCTTGCGAACGGGTCCCAGTCATAGCACCCGAACGCGCACTGCTCGATCTCGGCAGCCGGCAGTGTCTTGAGGAAACGGACGACGCCCTCCAGCGCAATCGTCGAATTGATGAACAGCGCGCGCGGCAGCCCACGGAGCCGTGCGTATAGCGCGCGAACGGCGGCTTCGGCGAGATTCGCCTCGTAGCCGCACGCGTCGATCTGTTCGGGGTCGACGCGCCCGCAGCGTGCCGTCACGACATCGGCGAAACCTTCCATCCGCCGCTGCGTCGCGTAGTCGGTCGCGATGCCGCCGACGAAATAAGGCTTGTTGCGCCTGGGCGACCCGCAACGCACCGATCGATCGATCAGTGCGCTCGCAAGTTGCTGCGCACCCCAATAATTGTCGCTGATCACCGAAGCCGCTTTTGTTCCCGGCAAGTCGACGTTCACGTGAGGAATGCCGTGGCTGCGGCAGACCCGGCTGATCGAATCCGGGTCGGTCGCGCCCGCGACGACGAGGTACTCGATCCGGTAGGAGATGAGCGTGCTGACGGTCTCGAGCTCGAGCGCGGGATCGCGCAGCGTGCTGACGACGATCGGATACCAGTGACGCGCGCGCGCCAGCTTCTCGAAGACCTGCGACATGCCGCTGAAAAAGCGGTTGTCGTGCATCGGGATGATCATGCCGATCAATCCCGACCGGCTCTTGCGCAATCCGCTCGCCTGCCGGTTTACGCTGTATTTGTGGGTTGCGGCGAGCTGCTGAACGCGCGCCGCCGTCGAATCTGCGATACGTCGCTGCTGCCAGTTGCCGTTGAGCGCGGCGCTGACTGTCGACGCGGACACGCCCGCAAGATCGGCGAGGTCGTAGATCGTGAACTTGCGCTTGTTCGTCATCCCGGGCGGGTCTGGCAACGCGCGGTTGCACCGCGGCGCCGCCGGTGGCACAATCGATTGCGCAAAGTAGCGCCTCGACGTACCGACCGTCAAGCGGAGCGCACATTGCAACGAGGAGAAGACTCGAGTGGCAAGTGTCGACGCGGCGCGACCGAACGTCCTGTTCATCCTGAGCGACGATCAGGGCGCCTGGGCGCTCGGCTGCGGCGGCAATTCCGAGATCCGCACGCCCGTGCTCGACCGCCTCGCGCAGCGCGGCGTGAGGTTTGCCAATTTCTTCTGCACGTCACCGGTGTGCTCGCCGGCGCGCGCGTCGCTGCTCACCGGCGACATCCCGTCATGCCACGGCGTCCACGACTGGATACGCGTCGGCAGCATGGGCGAGAACCGCGTCGACTACCTGGCCGGTCAGACGCTGATCACCGATGTGCTCGCCGATAACGGCTACCGCTGCGGGCAAATCGGCAAATGGCACTTGGGCGCCAGCGACGTGCGGCGTCCGAACTTCGTCAAGTGGTTCGCGCATCAGTCCGGCATGGGCCCGTACTACGACGCGCCGATGGTCGACGAGGATCGACCGTGCACGGTACCCGGCTACCTGTCCGACGCGCTCGCGGACGCTGCGTGCACGTTCGTCCGCGACGAGGTATCTCGCCCTGAGCCCTTCTGGCTGAGCCTGTCGTTCACCGCGCCGCACTACCCGTGGATCGACTGCCACCCGAAGGCTTTCACCGACCTCTATCGCGACTGCGCGTTCGAATCCTGCCCCGACGAGCAGCCCCATCCGTGGTTCACCGGCGGCACCGCAGCGGTCGCGAAAGGTCACCGGGAGCGCCGCGACAGCCTGATCGGCTACTTCGCGGCGGTGAGCGCGATGGACGCCGCGATCGGCCGCGTGCTCGACGCCATCGATGCCGCGGGGCTCACGCAAAGCACGCTCGTCATATTCATGAGCGACAATGGCATGAACTGCGGCCACCACGGTATCTGGGGTAAGGGCAATGGCACGCGGCCGCAAAACATGTACGACACGTCGGTCAAGGTGCCGTGCATCGTGTCGCAGCCGGGGCGGATCGCAGCCGCGCGCGTCAGCGATGCGTTGCTGTCCGGCTACGACGTGTTCCCCACACTCGTCGACTACCTGCAGCTTCCTTACGAAGCCAATCGCCGCAAGCCCGGACGCAGTTTTCGGGACGCGCTCGACGGCACTGCGGTCGTCGGGAGCAATCCGATCGTCGTGTTCGACGAGTACGGTCCTGTCCGCATGGTTCGAACATCGCAATGGAAGTACATTCACCGCTACCCCGACGGGCCGCACGAGCTGTTCGACGTCGTGAACGATCCCGGCGAGCGGATGAACCTCGTCGACGATCCGTCCGCGAATTCCGTGAAAGAGGAGCTGCGCGCTCGTCTCGAAGACTGGTTCCGCATTTACGTCGAGCCGCGACGCGACGGTATCGACAAGGGCGTCACCGGCTGCGGGCAGCTCGGGCGCGTCGAAGACGCCGATGCTGCGCACCCGATGTTTGCCGACCGGCACCTCGTCGGCGCGGACTGGGATCTGTGGGTCGCGCCCGATGACCGCAGGAGCTGACATGACGAAGCAGGCGACCGAGCAAGGACACGACAAGCCGCAAGCGGCGCGTACGACTGCGATGACGGCGATCATGTGCCACGCACCGAAGGACTATCGCGTGGAGAAGGTTGCGCGACCCGTTGCCGGACCGCGCGAGCTCGTCATCCGCATCGGCGCATGCGGCATCTGCGCGAGCGACTGCAAATGCTGGAGCGGCGCGAAGATGTTCTGGGGCGGCGAGAACGTGCCGTCGTGGGTCAAGGCGCCCGTGATTCCCGGGCATGAGTTCTTCGGCTACGTCGAGGACATCGGCGAAGGCGCCGCCGAGCACTTCGCCGTCGCAGTCGGCGACCGCGTGATCGCCGAGCAGATCGTGCCGTGCGAGCGCTGCCGCTATTGCCGCTCGGGCAAGTACTGGATGTGCGAGGTGCACAACATCTTCGGCTTCCAGCGGGAAGTGGCCGACGGCGGCATGGCGCAGTTCATGCGAATCCCGTCCACGGCGCTCGTGCACAAGATTCCACCGGACATGCCGCTCGAGGACGCGGCGATCATCGAGCCGCTGTCCTGCGCGATCCACGCCGTCACGCGCGGCGACATCCAGCTCGATGACGTCGTCGTGATCGCGGGTGCCGGCCCGATTGGCCTGATGATGGTGCAAGTGGCACGGCTCAAGACACCGCGCAAGCTGGTCGTGATCGACCTGGTCCCGCAGCGGCTCGAGCTCGCCCGCCGCTACGGTGCCGACGTCGTGATCAACCCTCGCGACGAGAACGCGCTCGCGATCGTCCGCGCCCTGACGAACGGCTACGGCTGCGACGTCTACATCGAGGCCACCGGCAGTCCGAGCGGCGCCGTGCAGGGTCTCGAACTCGTCCGCAAGCTCGGCCGCTTCGTCGAGTTCTCGGTATTCGGCCACGACACGACCGCCGACTGGTCGATCATCGGCGATCGCAAGGAGCTCGACATCCGCGGCGCGCATCTCGGTCCCTACTGCTATCCGATCGCGATCGACCTGCTGGCGCGCGGGCTCGTGACGTCGAAGGGCATCGTTACCCACGACTATCCACTCGAGCGCTGGGACGAGGCGATCGCCATCGCGAACTCGCTCGACTCGATCAAGGTGCTGATGAAACCCGCACCGAGCACTTAGCACGATCACCCATTCACACAACAATCACCGGAGGAGACATGAACCGAACCCGCCGCACGCTCGTCGCCGTCGCCGCATCGCTTGCACTCACCGCCCTGGGTCCGGCGCTCGCCGCGGACGGACCCGGCAAGGGGGTGACGATCAACATCGGCTACTTCCCTGTCGTTTCGCCGGTACCGATCATGCGCACGCAGCACCTGCTCGAGGACAAGGGCTACACGGTGAACTGGGTGCCGATCACGCAGGGCCTGCCGGGTGCGGCGAGTGCCGTGGCAGCGGGCCAGCTCGACATCGCATGGGGCAACAGCATCTCGGCCGTCGTGATTTTTTCGCAGTCGCCGGATGCGGCGCAGTTCATCGGCCAGTCGTTCATCAACGCCAACGTCACCGTCGTTGCGACGAAGAGCAGCATCCAGAGCGCCAAGGATATCGTCGGCAAGAAAGTGGTCGTCAGCGGCATGAAGACGGCGTCGACGCTGTTCTTCCAGATCGGGCTCAAGAAGGCGGGTGTCGACCCGGCCTCCAATGAGTATTTCGTCTCAGGCACGGGACCGGGCATGGTGGGCGTGCTCGATTCGGGCGGTGCCGAAGTCGTCGCCGGCTACGTGCCCTATGTCGCCGACATGGAGCTGAAGAAGATCGGACGCGTGCTGTTCACCGGGTCCGACGCGATCGGTCGTGCCGCGCCGGGCGATGGCTTCATCGCGAGCACGAAGTTCATCAAGGAACACCCCGAAGCCGTCAAGGACCTGCTGCGCGCGCAGTTCGCCGCGACCGATTTCATCAAGTCGAATCCGAACGAAGCGTACAAATCGATGGCTGAATTCGCGAAAGTCGACGAGGCCGCCGTCCGCTACTCGTTCGAGAAGAACCTGATCGGCGTCGCGTCGAGTTACGTTCCCGACGTGGAGGGCATCGTCGCGACGGTCGCCGTCGCGCAGGAGCTCGGGTTCGCGCCGAAGGACGTCGACCTGCCGACGTACGCGAAGAAGTTCGAGAACACGGCGCTGGCGAAGGAAGTGCTCGCCAAGCGCCCGTAACGCAGCGGCGATCAGCGCGTGGCGACCGCAGCGCCGGCGGAAGGACGCTCAGTGTCGCCTGGCGGTTCACGCGTGACGGCGTGGATTCTCGGCGGCGCCGGCGCACTGGCCGCGCTGGTCGCCTGGACGCTGCTTTCGTACGCTCTCGCGTCCGGCGGCGGTGTGATCAACCGGTTGCCCGATCCGCTGACGGTCGCACGCGAATTGGTCCGTTACGCGGGCGGCGATCTCGTTCGCGACCTCTTGTTCAGCCTGCGCGTGTTCGCACTCGGGTGGCTGCTCGGTGCGACGTGCGCGACGCTCGCGGGCCTCGCCTTGGGTCGTGTCGCGGTCCTGGGCAGCACATTCTTGCCGATCGTCGAAGCGATCCGCCCCGTGTCGAGCATCGCATGGGTGCCGCTGTCGATCGTGTGGTTCGGCTTCGGCCTGACCAGCAAGGTGTTTCTCGTCGCACTCGCAGTGTTCCTGGTCGTGATCGTCTACGCGGTCGACGGTTCCAGGCGCGTGCCGGCCGACCTCGCGCGAACGGCGACGATGCTCGGCATGAACGGCTGGCAGCGGTTTCGCAGCCTGATCCTGCCAGGCACGCTTGCCGAAGTGCTGATCGGATCGCGCGTATCGCTGATGGCCGGATGGGGGACAGTGATCGTCGCCGAGCTCGTCGCCGCGGATTTCGGGCTTGGCGCGCACCTGATCGCCGTCGAGCAGAGCTACAACGTGCCGGCCGTCATCGCGACGATGATCTGCTTCGGTCTCACCGGTTATCTGATGAATGCGGGCTTCTCCGTGCTCGAGCGCGCTTTGATGCCCTGGCGGCGCGACGACGTCGGAGCGCTTCGATGATATCGGCGAGACCGATCGTCCGGCGTGCGCTGCTGCCGATTGTCGGAATCGCCCTCGCGGTCGCCGCGTGGGAAGCAACGGTGCTGGGTTATCAGCTGCCCGCGATCGTGTTGCCGTCGCCCAAGGCCGTCGTCACCGCGCTTCGCGAGCTCCTCGTGACGCGCGCATTCTGGCGCGACGTCGGCGTGAGCCTGTACGAATTCATCGCGGGCTATCTGCTCGGTGCGCTCGGTGGCATTGCCGTCGGCGTGCTGATGGGCGAGTGGCGGGTGTTCCGCATGATGGCGACACCGGTCGTCGAATCGCTGCGCTTCGTCGTGCCGTTCGCGTGGATTCCACTGACGATCCTGTGGTTCGGAACGGCATTCACCGGCAAGATCCTGCTCGTCGCGTACGCGGTGTTCTTCGTGATGGTCGTCTCGACCACGCGCGCGATCGCGCAGGTCGAGCCCACGCTGTCGCGCGTGGGCACGATGCTCGGCATGGGTCGCTGGCGGCTCGCGTTGCAGGTGCATCTGCGCGCGGCGGCGCCCACGATCGCCAGCGCCGCGCGGGCGGCAGCGGCCATCGGCTGGATCGCCGTCGTCGCTGCCGAGTATGTCGGCGCGAGCGCCGGACTCGGCCTGATGATCACGAACGCCGCATCGTCGCTGGCGACACCGGTCGTGATCGCCGGCATGATCGTCATCGGTGCGATCGGCGCCGGCGTGAGCGCGCTGATCGGCTGGCTGTCGCGTGCGCGGCTCGATTACCGATGACGGCGATTCGCGATGCAGACGGGCCGGCGACCCGCGCTGCTGCAGAGCACGCCGCGCCGGCGGCGATTCGCGCGCACGGCGGCGAGCTCGTCA
>Ga0207708_10004372_pt1 | contig 10412 bp, 10 predicted proteins | sample KBSK5101metaG_FD_184340 | JGI IMG/M metagenome (GOLD analysis project Ga0207708, IMG submission 184340) | Corn, switchgrass and miscanthus rhizosphere microbial communities from Kellogg Biological Station, Michigan, USA - KBS K5-10-1 metaG... | ecosystem: Host-associated > Plants > Roots >...
CACCCCGCCTCGAAGGCGTCACACAGGCGCCACAGCCGCCGATGCCGGGTCTGACCCCGGCCGGCTAGCCGGCCTCGCGGGCCGCGAGCAGCGACTCGAGCGCACGCATGCACGCGGGGTCGAACTCCTCGCGCCGCTGCCACAGCTCGGCCAGGGCCCTGCCCGCACCGGCGCTCCCGGTGTGGCCGCCGGCCTCGACGAAGGCCGCGGCCAGCGCGATCACCCGCGACTCGAGCGGGCCGCCGGCGCCGCCGTCCGTGGGTGCCTCGAGCCAGCCGGCCGCCTCGGCGTCGAGCGCGCTCGACGCCACCCGGGCCGCCACCCGGGCCCGCTCGCGCGGCTCGGCCCCGGGCGCGGTCGCGTCGTACAGGAACGCCACCATCCGCAGCCGGTCGGCCCGCTCCGGCGGGAACCCCAGCTCCGCGGCGAGGTGGCCGGCGTAGTCGCTGACGGCGCGTGCGCTGGCCGAGTGGCCGCGGGCGGCGTCCAGCGCCCGCAGCGTGCGCTCGTACGTGTCGCGCTCGAGCCGGCGGGCGTGCTCCTCGCCCGAGAGGGCCTCGACGACGTCGGCGTCGTAGGCCACCACACGCCCGCCGCCGCCGCGCCGGGCCCAGTACAGGGCGCCTGTCGCGAGCCGCATCAGCTCGGCCTGGGTGTCGCCGTTGGCCGGGAAGGCGGCGACGCCGGCCGAGACCGTCGCCCCGCCCGCCGAGGCGGCGAACGCCGCGGCGAGCCGCTCGATCAAGGCCCGGGCCGGCTCGGCCTCCATGGCCGGCAGGACGAGCCCGAAGTCGTCGGCCCCGAGCCGGCAGACGGTGTCGTACGGCCGCACGCCGGTGCCGAAGCAGTCCGCCGCCGTGCGCAGGAGCGCATCGCCCGCGGACAGGCCGTCGGCCTCCGCCCGCTGGGCCAGTCCATCCACGGCCACGACGCCGACGGCGACCGGGTCGCCGGTGCGCATCGCCCGCGAGAGCTCGCGGGCCAGGACACGGTCGAACGAGCGGTGCCCGGGAAGCCCGGTCAGCGGGTCGTGGCTCGCGCCGCCCGCCACCGCCTCCCACAGCCTGGCCGCCTCGACGGCCTGGGCTGCGATCCCGCCAACGAGCCGCACCCGGCCCATGTCCGCGCCCGCCGGTGCCCGCACGACCAGACAGCCGACCGTGCGCCGGGCGCTGATGAGCGGCACGACCCAGGCATCGCCGGCGTGCCGCGGCTCCGGCTCGGCGGGGATCGGGAGCTCCTCGGTGCCGGGCCCGCCGGCCAGGCGCAGGTTCGTGCCGTCGTCCGCGATGGCATAGGCCGAGACCTCGGCGCCGCCGGCGGCCGCCGACGCGGCCCGGCGGGCGGCCTCGAGGACGCCCGCCAGATCGACGCCCGACTCGCAGGCCGCGACCAGGCCGGCCAGGCCCGGCTCGAATGGGTCGGGCCGCCTACGCCGCATCCGGCTCGCCTCCCGTCACGTGCAGCTCGACCGTCGTCCCCGCTCCCGGGATCGACTCGACCTTGAGCTTCGTCCCGAGGATCTGGGCCCGCTCGCGCATCGACGCCAGCCCATGGTGGGGCAGGCCGTCCTGCGGCCCGCCCGTGAACCCGGTGCCGTCGTCACGCACACACACGTCGTAGCCGGCCTCGGGGCCGCCCGTCACCGAGACGGTGACCGTGGCCGGCGAGGCGTGCTTGACGGCGTTCTGGACCGCCTCGCGGACGATCTGGTAGAGGAAGACCTGGTCGTCGGGCGGGAGCGCGGCCGCCGGCTCGACGTCGAGCTCGATCGCCACGTGATGGCTGCGCTGGAGCTCGTCGGCGAGCGCGTTCACCGCCGCCACGAACCCGCGGTCGCGCAGCACCCACGGCTCGAGCGCGAACGACAGCTCGCGCATCGAGCGCACCACCGACCGCTGCCGCTCGCGGGCCGTCTCGAGCACCGAGAGCGCGCTCTCGAGCTCGCCGGAGGCGGTGTCCTCGGCGACGGCGTCCAGCATCATCGCGATGCCCGACATGGTCTGGAGCGGGCCGTCGTGGAGGAAGAGCGAGAGCTTGCGGCGCTCGTCCTGCTCGGCCGAGACGACCCGGCGCGAGAGCTCCGCCCGCTCGGTCTCGCGCATGCGGGCCTGCGCGAGCAGCGACTCGACCCGTGCGAACAGATGCGCGTTGGTCGACGCCGTGGCGGCGAAGTCCGCCAGCACCGACGCCTGGGTCAGCTCGGCCGGGCCGAAGGGCTCGTCCTCCCGCAGGCGCAGCAGCACGAGCAGGCCGCGCAGCTCGTCCGAGGCCACGATCGGCACCGTCAGCCGCGCAGTCGGCCGCAGGCGTGCGCTCAGGGCGTCGTCGCCACCGCGGTCGGCGACGGGCGCGAACCGGGCCGACGAGTTGGTCTCGACCACGATGTCGGCGATCGGCCCGAGCGCGATCCCGCGCGCCGCCGCCGGCCGCAGGCCGTCGCCGTCTGCCGCGGGGACGAGCAGGACCGTGGCGTCGGGCGCGAGCAGCCGGTGGGCCTGGTCCGCGGCTCGTTCCAGCACCTGGGCCGGGTCGAGGGTCGAGGACATCGCCCCCAGGCTGCCGACGAGGCCGTCGAGGAACGTGCTCTGGTCGATCAGCTCCAGGCGCAGGCGCCGGTGCCAGTCCTCGGCCGAGCGGCGGCGCACGGCGTCGCGGCGCACGGACCAGAGCGTGGCGCCGCCCAGGGCCAGCACGACGACCGTCCCCGCGGCCATGACTGCGACCGGGGTGGCCAGCACTTGAGCGGCAGCGACGTACACGACCGCGGTGACCGCGATCGTGACCACGGCCAGGACGCCCGCCTGAGCGACGCGCCCAAGCGGCCGCGCGGGGGTGCTAGTCGATGATTGCCTGTCGGAGTGCGATGGCGACAGCATGTGTGCGGGTGTCCGCCTCCAGCTTGGAGAGGATATGCCGCACGTGACTCTTCACGGTCTCCTGGCTGATGAAGAGCTTGCCGGCGACGTCCGCATTGGACATGCCGTCGGCCAGGAGCTGGAGGATCTCGCGCTCGCGGGCGGTGAGCATGTGCTCGCGTTCCTTGGTGAGGAACGCGGGCATCAGCGCCGGGTCGACGTAGCCGTCGCCGCCGGCCACCTTCTGGATCGCGCGCACCAGCGTCTGGTGCGGCGCCTCCTTCAGGATGTAGCCCTTGGCCCCCGCCTCGAGGCCGCGCGTCAGAAGGCTGCGCTCGCCGTAGGCGGTGAACATGAGGACGGCCGCTTCGGGAACGTCCGTCGTGATCTCGCGGGCGGCCTGAAGGCCGTCGGTCCCGGGCATCCGGACGTCCATGATGACGACGTTCGGGCGGCGGCGCTTGGCCAGCGCCACTGCGGCGCTGCCGTCGGCAGCCTCGCCGACCACGCGGATGTTCTCGGTGCGGGAGAGCGCAAGGCGAAGGCCCTCACGCACCACCTCATGGTCATCGACGATCAGACACGTGATTGGCTCGCCCACAAAGGTCTCCAGTTGGTCAGGGTCGCTCGCGCTTCGGCAAGGGTATCGGCAGATCGGTTCCCGGCCGTTAGCACGAGTTCGTGCGGGTCCGGTCGGGGATTCGTCGCGGTGGGGGTCCGTCCCTGCCGGAGTCTTCGGCATCCGGGGCCCAGAGCTTGAGGCCCGGACGACTATACTCAGGCCCGCTTGAGCGACGACGTACCGAGTACTTGGTGACAACCGCCCTCGAGCTTGTGGCGGTAGCGCTGGTCGTCGCGGCGAACGCCTTCTTCGTCGCCGCCGAGTACGCCCTTGTCACCGTCCGCCGCACGCGCCTGCAGGAGCTGGAGGCGCAGGGCAGCCGTGCCGCGATACGCGTGCGGCGCCTCGTCGACAACCCGCCGCGCTTCATCTCGGCGATCCAGCTCGGCGTCACCCTCTCGAGCCTGGCGCTCGGCGCCATCGGCGAGCCGGTGGTCTCGGAGCTCCTGAAGAAGCCGCTGGATCTCCTGCCGGACAACCTGCACACGAGCGTCGCGACGACCATCGCCGTGATCATGGCGTTCGTCATCCTGAGCTTCTTCCACGTGGTGATGGGCGAGATCGTGCCGAAGTCGTTCACGCTCGAGCACGCCGAGCGCGTCGCGCTCCTCGTCGGAGGGCCGATCAACTGGTTCTACGCCGTCTTCCGGCCGTTCATCTGGGTGCTGGTGAAGGCGAGCGGCGCGGTGCTGCGCTGGATGGGCGTGACGGCCCCGAGCGGCCTCTCGGTCGCCCATTCCGAGGAGGAGCTCAAGATGCTCGTGACGGCGAGCCGCGAGAAGGGCGTGCTCGAGGCGGAGGAGCAGGAGATGCTCCACAACGTCTTCGAGTTCGCCGACAAGGACGCGGCCGACGTGATGGTGCCGCGGCCCGACGTCGTCGCGGTGCCGGTCGAGCTGCCCGTCGCGGAGGCGCTGCGCGTGGTCCTCGCTCATCCGTACACGCGCTACCCGGTGTTCGAGGAGGACCTCGACGACATCGTCGGGATCCTGCACGTGCGCGACCTGTTCTCGGCGCTCCACGACCGCGGGATCGAGCGCGTCGACCTGCGCGCGATCCTGCGCCCGGCCATCGTCGTCCCCGAGACGAAGCACCTGGACGCGCTGCTGGCGGAGTTCCAGACGACCTCGAACCACATGGCGGTCGTGGTCGACGAGTACGGGTCGGTCGAGGGCCTCGTCACGCTCGAGGACCTGCTCGAGGAGATCGTGGGCGAGATCGGCGACGAGTTCGACCGCCCGGAGGCGGGCGTGCTTCGCATCGGGCGGGGGCGCGTGCGGATCGGCGGCTCGTTCCCGATCGACGAGTTCAACGAGCGCTTCGGCACCGACCTGCCCGTCGACGACTACCACACGGTCGGCGGCTTCGTCTTCGGCGAGCTCGACCGGGCGCCCAAGGTGGGCGACACGGTCGGCTTCGACGGTGCCCGCTTCGAGGTCGTGTCCACCGACGGCCCGCGCATCCTCGAGGTCGACGTCACGCTCTCGGCGACCTCGGCGCCGGCCCGCGAGAACGAGGGCCAGGACTCAGGCGACGGCTAGATGGTTGATTCCACGCCCCCGCGCGCCTGGCCGCGCATCTGTGGTGGTAAGGCAGTGGTGGTGGGGCTGCGGCTGCGAACCGTCGCCTCGCGGCGTCCTCGGTCGGGCCAATATCACCGATATTGGCCCTCCCTGCGTCCTAGCGAGGCTTGGTTCTCGCCGCCCAGGACATCGCGGGGGGCGTGGAATCAACCATCTAGCGCGCCAGCTCGTCGCTCTTTCGGGCCATCCTGACGTCGGAGTCGGTGATCCCGCCCTCGCTGTGGGTCACCCAGCGCAGCGTCACCGTGTCCCACGAGATCGAGACGTCCGGGTGATGGTCGGCCTCGTTGGCCGCGTCCGCGATCCGGTTCAGAAACGCCATCGAGCCGTTGAAGTCGCCGTTCGCGAACCCCTTCTCGAGCGCCCCGTCCCGAACCTCCCAGCCGCTCAGGCTCGCGACCTCGGCTTCCAGCTTCTCCTGCTCCAGCACCGGCATCCATCCACCTCCGCGTCGTCTGGCCTGTTCCGGCCTCCAGCGTAGCTATGGTGCTCGGTACCCGTGAAGGGCCTGAACGACACGGATCTCGCCATCATCGCGCTCCTCCAGATCGAGGGGCGGGCCACGTTCGCGCAGATCGCCCAGCAGGTCGGCCTCAGTCCGGCGGCGGTGCACGAGCGGGTGAAGAAGCTCGAGGCGCGCGGGGTCATCACCGGCTACAAGGCGGTCGTCGACCCCGAGAAGCTGGGCGCCGGCGTGACCGCGTTCGTGCTCGTGACGCAGAGCGCGCGGCCGCGCGGCGGGCTCGAGGACGCGTTCGAGCGCTGGCCGTGGGTCGAGGAGTGCCACCACATCGCCGGCGAGGAGAGCCTGCTCCTCAAGGTGCGGGCCGAGTCGACCCGGGCGCTCGAGCACGTCCTGTGGGAGATCCGCGCGCTTGACTCGGTGGAGCGCACGAAGACGATCATCGCGCTCACGACCGAGTTCGAGGGCCGGCCGGTGACGCCGGTGCCGGTCGAAGAGGAGCTCGCTGAGTCCGGCGCCGCCTGACGGCGGCTAGGCGATCTCGATCGGCTCTTCCGTGACGGCCATCTCGCGGATGTGGAAGCCGCGGACGTCGGCGCCTCCGCCTGCGAGCGAGACGATCACGTAGACCGCCTCGGGCCAGAACGCCTGCTCGGCGTCGGTCCGGGACGGGTAGGCCGGCGAGGCGACGTGCGAGTGGTAGATCCCGACCAGGTCGAGGCCCTCGTCGTCGATCGCGTTCATGATCCGGATCTGGTCGCGGCTCTCGATCCGGTAGTAGAACGGGCTCGGCTCGTCGGGCTCGGCCGGGTAGAAGCGCTCGACCCGGTCGCCCGACCCGGCGAGGATCCCGCACGCCTCGTTGGGCAGCCCTGCGCGGGCGTGCGCGACGATCTCGTCGCGCACCGCCGCCGGGATCACCACCAGACGCGCTCCTCCATCTCGCGCTCGAGCTGATCCTCGGGCTTCGTGTAGATGCCGGCCGAGAGGTACTTCGACCCGCCGTCGGCAAAGACGACGACGACGTTCCCGCCGTCCATCCTGGCGGCGGTCTTGCGCGCCACCGCGAGCGCCGCTCCGGCCGAGACGCCGGCGAAGACGCCCTCCTCGTTCAGCAGCTCGCGCAGCGTGTGCACCGCCTCCGCGTTCGAGACGAGCACCTTGCGGTCGAGCTGGTTGATGTCGAGGATGGGCGGCGTGTAGCCGTCCTCCAGGCTGCGAAGCCCCATCACCGGGTCGCCCTGGAGCGGCTCGGCGGCGACGATCTGGACCTCAGGGTTCGCCTCGCGCAGGCGCTGGGCGCACCCCATCAGCGTGCCGCCCGTGCCGAGGCCGGCCACGAACGCATCGACCTCGCCGTCGGGCACCTCATCGAGGATCTCGAGCGCCGTGCCGCAGTAGTGCGCGGCCGGGTTCGCCGGGTTGGCGTACTGGAACGGCATGAACACCGACGGGTCGCGCTCGGCCATCGAGCGCGCCATCGCGACGGCGCCGTTCGAGCCCAGGTTGCCCGGCGAGAACACGATCTCGGCCCCGTACATCCGCAGGAGCTCGACGCGCTCGGGCGTCGCGGACTCCGGCATGACGGCGGTCACCGGATAGCCCTTCACCTTGCCGATCATGGCGAGCGCGATGCCGGTGTTGCCGCTCGTGGGCTCGAGGATCCGGCGGCCGGGCTCGAGCTCGCCCGTCTCCTCGGCCGTCTCGATCATCTGGAGCGCGACGCGATCCTTGATCGAGCCGGTCGGGTTCTGCTCCTCGAGCTTCGCGAAGATGCGCACGTCCGGGTTGGGCGACATGCGCGGAAGCTCGACGAGCGGCGTGTTCCCGACAGCCGAGAGCGCCGCGCCGCGGGCGATCTGGAGGCACGGGGCGCCGCCGGCCATGGCAGGGAGCACGATCAGCGTCGAGTCGCTCGCCACGGCGGTGTCCATGCCCTCGCCCAGGCGGACGTCCTCGTTGTTGACGTAGACGTTCACGAACCGGTTCAGGTCGCCGGACTCGTCGAGCAGGTGCGAGCGGACGCCCGGGAAGCGGTCGGCCAGGTCGGCCAGCACTTCGCGGACGGTCGCACCTGAGGCATCGACCTCTCGTGCTCCGCCGACCGCCTGGCGGAGGATGGGGGGCATGCGGACGGTTGACACTTAGGCGACGGCCTCCTCGGGTCGAGCCACGGCCCGGGAGGGCATGGCGCAGAACTGCTCGTAGTCGATGAACTCGATCTCGCTGGGATCCTTGCTGCAGACCGGGCACTCCGGGTCCCGGTGCATCTTGAGCTCGACGAACTCCATGGCGAGCGCGTCGTAGCGGAGCTGGCGGCCGACCAGCGGGTCGCCGATGCCCAGCACCAGCTTGACGGCCTCGGTCGCCTGAAGCGTGCCGATCACGCCCGGCAGGATGCCCAGGACGCCGCCCTCGGCGCAGCTCGGCGCGAGCTCGGGCGGCGGCGGCTCGGGGTACTGGCACCGGTAGCAGGGGCCCTCGTACGGCTTGTAGACCGTGACGGAGCCCTCGAACTGGTAGATCGATCCGTGGACGACCGGGATGCCGGCCACCAGGCTGGCGTCGTTCAGGAGATACCGCGTCGGGAAGTTGTCGGTGCCGTCGACGATCACGTCGTAGCCGGTGATGATGTCGAGCACGTTCTCGGACGTCAGCCGCTCGGCGTACTTCTTGACGGTGACGCCGGGGTTGATCGCCTTGATCGCGGTCTCGGCGGAGTCCACCTTGGGCTGGCCGACGCGGTCGACCGTGTGGACGATCTGGCGCTGGAGGTTCGAGACGTCGACGATATCGGCGTCGATGATGCCGAGCGTGCCGATGCCCGCGGCGGCCAGGTAGACGGCGGCCGGCGAGCCGAGCCCGCCCGCGCCGATCAGGAGCACCTTGGAGTCGAGCAGCTTGAGCTGGCCCTCCTCGCCGACCTCGGGGATGAGGACGTGGCGGGAGTAGCGCTCGAACTGCTCGGGGCTGAGCGCGCGCGGGACGCGCCACTCGTGGCCGTTCTGCTTCCACGCCTGGAAGCCGCCGGACATCGAGACGACGTCCTCGTAGCCGAGCTCGGCGAGCGTCTTCGCGGCGTAGACGGAGCGGTTGCCCGACGCGCAGTAGATGACGACCGGGGTGGAGCGGTCGGGGATCGCGCGCTCGACCCGGCTCTCCAGGTTGCCGCGCGGGATGTGGAGGGCGCCGGGGATGTAGCCCTGCTCGTACTCGTCGCGCTCGCGGACGTCGACGAGCACCGGAGCGGGGTCGGCGTCGCGGCGCGCGGCCGCCTCGGCCGGCGTCTGCTCACGGATCTGCCGCTTCACGGCAGCCAGATGATCGCGGTACGACTGCTCCACTTGACCTACCCTTTCCCGGTTCCCTTCCTCACGTGCATCGTACCAATCGAATGGATCCAAACCCGCCCCCCGGTGAGTCCCTGAACGTCGCGCCCCGCCCGCGTATTCCCGGGAGGAGCGCGCGGATCGCGCTCGTGGTGGCGGTTGCGGCGCTCGCGGGGATCGCAACAGGCGTGGTTGTGCTCGTCACGCGTGGCGGGGGAGGGGGCGGCGATGCGACTGCTACGCCGCCGAAGCCGCTCAACGGCACGCCGCCGCTGGTGATGGACGTCACACCGGCCCAGCTGCGCAAGTTGCCCGCCGACGACCCGCGCCGGCAGGTGGCCACGATCATCCGCCGTGACGACGCGAGCCGCCGCTCGGAGTCGATCGCCGCGCTGCGGGCGCTCCCGCAGGACGAGCCGGTGGTGGGGATGGGGCTCGGCCTGGCGCAGCTCTGGGCCGGACAGACGAGCGCGGCGGCCGCGACGCTCCAGCGGGTGAAGCAGCTCGACCCGTACGGCTACTACGGCACGAACGCCGACAACCTCCTGCATCTGAACGAGGCGCCGGGCTACCCGCCATGGCTCTCCACGGCCCGTCCGCCGCACGCGTCGGTCGCCGACCTGCGCGCGCGCACGAAGCAGAAGCCCGACGACGCAGCCGGGTGGCTGGCGCTCGCCGCGGCGCTCGAGACCCGCGACCGGGCCGGCGCCTTCGCGGCGGCCAAGCGCGCCTTCTCGCTCGACCCGAGCAGCATCTCGGCGCGGGTGGCGGTCACCGTCTTGCCGTTCGACAAGGACAACCCGGGCGCGACCCTCTCGGGCCTCATGCGCATCCTCCAGTCCTCGCCGGCCGACGACGCCGAGGTGCGCGTGCACGTCGGCCTCGTCTTCTTCTGGATGCGCGACACCCAGGACGCCGCCGCCCAGTTCCGCCAGGTCCTGAACGACGACCCGGAGACCATCTACGCCCAGGTCGCAAGCGTGTTCACACGCTGCATCGACACCCCCACCTCGTGCACGAGTGCAAAGACGGGGTCAGGCACCAATATTGCGCCCTGACTCGTAGCGACGAAGCGCCCGCCACACAGTGCTGTGGTGGACACCGAGATGGTCGGCGATCTCGGCCAGGCCATATCCGTGTTCGCGGTGGGCCACCGCGATGAGTGCCGGATCCCGAGCAGTGACGAGCTCGCTGAGCGACGGTCGGAGCTCTAGAGACACGGCGTCGAGCCCAGCCGCCACGAATTCCTGATACGCGTCGCGGTCGCCGAACCACTGAAGCACCCGAGTGGTGAGGAAGGCCGGCCGTGGTTCAAGCCCCGCTGTGGCCGCATAGCTCGACCACCGCCACTCCTGCGGCGCCGTGCATGCGCCTGCCCGGACGGGGTTGCAGGCGATGTACTGCACGACGGCCAGCGCGTAGTCGTCGTCCGTGATGAGCGTCGCGCCATACCGCCCCTGGAAGACATGGCCGGTGCGTACGTGGTGGCGGTTGAACCTGATCGCGTAGGTGCCGTTCAGGCGCTGCATCGCGTCGTCGAGGTTGGCTCTCGGAGTC
>Ga0207708_10004374_pt1 | contig 10410 bp, 13 predicted proteins | sample KBSK5101metaG_FD_184340 | JGI IMG/M metagenome (GOLD analysis project Ga0207708, IMG submission 184340) | Corn, switchgrass and miscanthus rhizosphere microbial communities from Kellogg Biological Station, Michigan, USA - KBS K5-10-1 metaG... | ecosystem: Host-associated > Plants > Roots >...
TTGGCGATCGAGACGACCAGCCGGAGGTTCGACTGGATCATCCGCGTCTTGGCCTCCATGTCGCCGCGCTCGATCCGCTTGGCGAGCTCGACCTCCTGGGCCGCTGTCAGCAGCGGGTGCCGGCCGGCGTCGCGCAGGAACAGCTGCAGCGCGTCGGTCGTCGTCTCCTGTGCGACCGGCGGCGGCGGCGGCGGCGGAGGCGGGGCGGCTTCCTTCTGCTCGCTCTCGGGCTCGGAGACTTCGATCCCGCGCTGCTCGAGCTCGCGGAAGACGGCGTCGGTCTCGAGCGGGTCGAGGTGCAGTGGCTCGAGCACCTCGATCAGGTCGGCATAGCGAAGCGACCCGTGCTGCTCCGCCTGTTCGAACAGGTCGTGCAGCTCGGGAGTCGCCATCACGTTCTCGATCTCGACCGCGGTCATCCCTGCAACCTAGCTTCCTGCCACGAAGTGCGGCCGTCGAAACCCATGTTTGCAAGCCGTATTGGGCGAATGCACGATAACGGGTGTTATGTCAAGTTCGACCACGAATCCCCCCGGCGGCCCTTCCACCCTGGGCCACCCTTGGACCAAAAAAATTCGCCGAGTCGGTCTCCGTTTCGTCCACCGTTTTCGCTGACCTTCCCCTTGCGGGTACTGCCTTCGAACTCGGCTTCGACCTACTCCGGTTCCGTGCTCGGCGCAAGAGAGAATCTAGGGCCCCGGCAGGTACGGATCAAGGGCTCAAAAACACGCAGAGGCCGCAATTTGCGGAAATTCAATTATCCACATTTCCACAGCAGGGCGTGCAGCTTGTGGATAACCCCAAAACGACCGACGCGGTAGAGTCCGCGCCGTGCCACACCTTCGAGCTCCCGCGATCTCGCGCGGCGTCGTCGCCCTCATCTGGGCGCTCGTCTTCGGGCTCTACGTCTGGCTCGGAGGGCTCGCTGTCGGCGTGCACGGCGGCACGGCGTTCATCTTCGGCGCCGTGCTCGGCTTCCTGGTGTTTCTGCTCGTGATGGCCTTCGGCGCGGATGCGCCGTCGCGTCAGCCGCGCCGCGCCGACCGGCGCTGAGGGCCGGCGAGCGCGAAGACGAGCACCCGGGCGAGCTCGGCGCCGATCTTGTCGCGCAGCCGCTCGAAGACCGGCTTGCGCCGGGGTGTCGCCTCGGCGCAATGAGCGAGCAGGAGGTCGAGGCGCTTCGGGTGGCGGCTGTCGAGGGCGGCGCTCATTGCTCAGCTGGTATCGACCCTCGTCCAGCCCGCCTCATCCCTCCCCGGAGGGACGGACGAGGCGGGCGGCGCGGGCTACTCGGTGCGAGCCGGCTCGCGCTCGTGCGCGGGCTCGGTCTGGGTCTCGGACTCGATCTCGCGCTCCTCACGCGCGGTCGGCTGATCCTCCACCGGCGGAGGGGCCGCGCCGCCGGCGGGAACGGCTGCTGCGCGCCTGCGCCGGCCAAACGAGCCGTAGGCAGCCGGGCCGGACGTGTCGAACGTGAAGCCGAAGACGAGCCCCACGCCGAAGGCGAGCACGGCGACGAACTCGGTCAGGTCTCTGACGAGCCCGAGAATGCCGATGTCGCTCGACCAGTTGAGGACATGTGCACGGAACCAGTTCGGATCGGGCTGGTGCGCGATCAGCACCCACCCGGCCGCGACCAGCACCGGGACGAACGCGAGCAGGAAGACGTTCAGTGACAGCCGCGGCCAGCCCCACTTCGTCCAGCCGCCGAGAATCTGCGAGAACGCCATGGTGAGCCCCGCAGCCGCGATCAGCCCGTAGACGGCCCAGTAGCCGCCGTTCGAGCCGTTGTCGATCTGCGTTGCGAGCCAGACGAGCAGGCCCGCGGCGGCCGCGCCGAGCAGTGTGATCGTTCCACGTGTCAAGCCGTACATGTGCACCACCTCCGCGCCGGTCGTACCCGCTCGGAGAGAAGTGAACCGTCGCTACTGGAGCGTCAGGCGGCGACTGTCGAACGTGGCCGAGTAGAGCTCGGCGACGAACTCGTCCACCACCCGCTCGGAGTCCGCCGTGAAGACGTGCGCGACCACGCCGATCTCGCGGTCGTTGTGGAACGGCACGTCGAGGTGCTGCGAGCTGACGAGGTTGATCGAGACGCTGCCGCACACCGGACAGCGCACCGCCAGCCCGACCTCCTCCCCCCGCCCCGCGGGAGCGAGCACGAGAAAAGCCGACGGGAACACCGGCCGCGGCCGCTCCTCGGCGTAGCAGAAGAAGCTCCACGGCCACTGGCCGGCCTGGATGCGCCTGGCGGCGAGGTCGGCGAGCTCGGCCTCGACCGGGTCGACGCTTGCGGTCATCAGGTTGACGAAGGTTGCCTCGCCGCCGAGCCCTAGCGGGGCCCAGTCCAGCTCGTCATGGCCGACGAGGCCCGGATGCTCGCCGCCGCAGGCGCAACCGAACTCGACCTCGAAGACCGCCGGCTGGGCCGGCCCGGGAAGCTGCTCGAGGCGGCGGAACGACGACAGCGCGACACGTGCCTCCCCTCGCTCCGGACACGAAAAGGTGTACCGGGTGGTGAGCGCGTCGTACATGACCCCGTTGTAATCGGCACCTCGGACGCTAGTAGTGAATCAGCGACTCCACGTCGTAGCCCTCTAGCTGTTTGCGCCCTTCGAGGAAGTCCAGCTCGATCGCGAACAAGACCCCGACGATCTCGCCGCCGAGCTGCGCCGCGAGGTCGCAGATCGCCTTGGCGGTGCCGCCGGTAGCGAGCACGTCGTCGTGGACGAGCACCCGCTGGCCGTCTGCGATCGCATCGGCGTGCAGCTCGAGCGAGTTCTCGCCGTACTCGAGCGCGTAGGTGGCGCTGACCGTCTTCCAAGGAAGCTTGCCGGGCCGCCTGGCGGCGACGAAGCCGCAGCCGAGCTTGTAGGCGAGCGCCGCCCCGAGGATGAACCCGCGCGCCTCCGCGCCGAGGATCACGTCGGGCTTGCGGGGCTCCACCCACGCCGCCAGCAGCTCGACTGCCTCGTTCAGCGAAGAGGGGTCGGCGAGCAGCGGCATGATGTCCTTGAAGACGATCCCGGGCTCGGGGAAGTCCGGGACGTCGCGGATCTTGGCTTTCAGGTCGTCGACTCCCATCAGTGGCCGGCGACGTTCCGCAGGTCGCGCCAGAAGAGCAGCTGCGAGAGCTCCTGTGCCACTTCCGCCAGGGTCTGCAGCTGCTGAACCGCCGCGTCGCGCCGCTCGGCGTTGCGCGAGCGCAGCGACGGGGCGACGAGCTGCTCCAGCAGGCCGGCCTCGCGGTCGGCCGCCGTACGGAAGGTGCGCAGATGGCGCGCCGAGATCCCGAAGCGCGCGAGCTTCGAGCACGCGACCGCGATCTCGACGTCACCGGCCGGGTAGCGCTTGTCGCCGCCCTCGCGGCGGGGTTGCAGCAGCCCGTACTCCTCCAGCTCGCGCGCCAGCTCGGGCGTGACCGCGGCGCGCTCGCAGAGCTCACCGAGATCCAGCTCGTCGTCGGGATCCGCCAGGCCCACCGCCCGCCGGCGTCGGCGTTCCTTCCCCGCGCCGGACGGCGAGGCGAGCTCCTGGCGGATCACGCGCAGTGGCAGGAACTCGTCGCGTTGCAGGCGCAGAATCGTCTCCAGCCGCTCGACGTCGTCCTCGCTGAAGAGCCGGTAGCCGCTCTGCGTCCGCCGCGGGGCGAGCAGGCCCTGGTCCTCCAGGTAGCGGATCTTCGAGATCGAGATGTCGGGGAACTCGGCCTGCAGGCGGCGGCAGACCGTCCCGATCGTGAGCAGCCGCGAGCGCTCGGTTGTCGCCTCGGCGGTGCTCATTTCTCCAGGAAGCTCAGCTTGTACTTGCCGATCTGGAGCTCGTCGCCGTTCTCCAGCCGGCCCGACTCGATGCGCTTACGGTTGAGAAAGGTGCCGTTCAGGCTTCCCTGGTCCTCGATGAAGAACGCGCCGTCCTTCTGCACGAGCACAGCGTGCTTGCGCGACACGGTGACATCGTCGAGGAAGACGTCGCAGTCCGGCGAGCGGCCGATCGTCATGCGCTCGCCCGAAGGGACGAAGTGCTCACCCGCACGCCCGCCGCCCGAGCGGATGACCAGCGCGGGGCCTTCGGCGCCGAGCTCCTCGAGCGTCAGGGCGCCTTCCTCCTCGCCCTCCTCGGGCGTGTAACTCATCGTCGTCTCCGAGCCCGGCTCGTCCTTGACGAGCGCCGCCCCGCAACGGGAGCAGAAGTTGGCGGCCTCCGGGTTCTGGAACCCGCACTCGGGACAGTAGATGTGTGACATAAGCGCTAGCTGTCGTCCGGCGGGGCTGCCTTGCCGGCGAGGATGGCGGCGAGCTTGTCGACGTCGACGTCTTCGAGCACGCTCTTCCCCCCGGTCTTCTGCAGCCGTGCCTGGAGCTCGGCGCGGAGCAGGTCGATCCTCCCGTGCAGGATGCGCCGTCGGTACGAGACTTCGAGCTCTTCCTTCGTCAGCTGGTCGATCAGCTGCTTGAGGTCGGCATCTGAGAGCGAGCCGAGATCGGGAAACGGTTCCACGTGAGCCTTTCGTCCGCTGGCGGGAGCGCTCCTAGTCAAGCAGAAGGCGCCCGAAGGGTCAACCTTAGCTTGAGGCTCGGGCGGCCGTCGCGGCGCCCTCCGTTTCCATGATCTCGTCGACCATCGCGTGCATCTCGGCCTCCAGCTCGAGCGAGGCCTCCTCGGTCGCCCCTTCGGCATAGATGTGGACGAGCGGCTCGTCCGGATCGGGGAGCAGTTGCGCCCAGCCGCGCTCGTCGAAGACCTTGATCCCGTCCAGCAGGTCGACGTCGCGGTCGCGCAGCCGCTCGGTGAGCACTCGCATCACCGTTCCCTTCAACGACCAGGGGCAGGGGACCTGCCGGTGGACGAGCGTGCTCGCGGGCAACTCGGCAACGAGCTCCGAGAGCGGCCGCTCCACCGGCGCGAGCAGCTCGAGCAGCTTGCAGAGGCTCGCCACCGCGTCGTAGGCCGGCAGGAACTCCGGGAAGACATAGCCCCCGCCGACGGCGCCCGCGAAGATGACCCCGTCGCCGGCGGCAGCCTTCGTCAGCTCGGCAAGCGAGGCCGGCGTCCGGATCACCTCGAGCTCGCTGCCCTCGACCAGCTCGTCGACGTGGCTCGTGACGGTGATCGGGAACGCGACCTTTCCCTTCCGCCCCTCGGAGCTCAGCAGCCGCAGGTAGAGCAACAGCGTCTGTTCGACCGGGATCTCGCGCGCCTGCTCGTCGATCAGGAAGAGCCGCTCGCCCGCACGGTCGAAGACGACGCCCAGGTCGGCGCCGATCGCCGAGACGAGGCGCTTCGCCTGCCCGATCGCTTCTCGGAGCCCCGTCGGCGGCTCGCTGCTGTCCGCGGCGAAGCCGTGCGCGGAGACCGCCTCGACGCCGAGCGGGCCCATCAGGAGCGGTAGCACGTAGGAGGTGGCCGAGTAGCCGTAGTCGACCACGAGCCGATAGTTGCGGGCACGGATCGCCTCCACGTCGAGGCCGGCGAGCAAATCCTGCGAGTAGCTCTCGCGCACGCGGGCCGGATAGGTGACCGAGCCGACGTCGCTGAACGCCGCTCGCCGCAGCTCGAAGCGCGTGTAGTGCTTCTCGATCTCCTTCTGCAACCCGGCGCTGAGCTGGATCCCGGGCTGCTCGTAGAACCGGATCTCGAGCATCTCCGGGTCGCTGTAGCTGACGCCGATGTGGAACCCGGCTTCGTAGCCCTCGCTCTTCAGCACGTGGCGACTGACCGAAGCCGGGAGCACGCGCAGGTCGGCGACGTGCACGCCGGTCGAGTTGAGGCCGGAGATCATCGCCCGCTTGATCATCCGGCAGGCGGCAGGCGACTCGCGGCTCGCGACCACACGGGCGCCGCGCTTGAGCGCCGTCCCGAGGGCCGCGGCCAGTCGCACTGCCACCTCCGGCGTCAGATCGACGTTGACGAGCCCGGAGACGCCGTCCTTGCCGAAGAGGTTCGAGGAGGCGCGCGACTCCCAGATCAGGCTCTCGTGGATCTGCGCGCCGGTCTCGACCTCCTTGTAGGGGTAGATCCGGACGCCCGGCAGGACCGCGCTCTGAGCGCCGAGGGTGACCTCGTCGCCGATCGCCGCGCCCTCCTGAACGTGCGCGTGGGCGCGGATGTCGCAGGCCCGTCCGACGACGGCGCCCTCGACGCGGGCGCTGCGGCCGATGTGCGTGGCCGCGTCGATCACGGAGCGCTCGGTCCGGGCCCGTTCCAGCAGCGTCACGCTCGAGCCGAGCACCGAGTACGCGCCGACCGACGCATCCGGCGCGACACGGCAGTAGTTGCCGAGGTAGGCCGGCCCCTCGATCGCGTCCAGGTCGTCGACCTCCACCCCTTCCCCCAGCCAGATGTTCCCGCGCAGGCGAATGCCGCCGATGTCGAGGGCGACCCGTTCGTCCAGCGCATCGAAGTTCGCTTGCCGGAACTGGTCGAGGTTGCCGATGTCCTGCCAGTAGCCGTCGAGCACGTGGCCGTACAGCGGCCGGCCCATTTCCAGCAGCAACGGGAAGAGCTCTTTCGAGAAGTCGTACGGCCCGTCGGCCGGCACGTGGCGCAGCGCCTCGGGCTCGAGCACGTAGATGCCGGTGTTGATCGTGTCCGAGAAGACCTGGCTCCACGAGGGCTTCTCCAGGAAGCGCTCGATCCGCCCCTCCTCGTCGGTGACGACGATCCCGAACTCGAGCGGGTTCTCGACCGACTTGAGCCCGATCGTGACCGCGGCGCCCTTCTGCTTGTGCGTGTCGATCAGCTCGGTCAGGTCGACGTCGCAGAGCGCGTCGCCCGAGATGACCAGGAAGGTCTCGTCGAGGCGGTCGCTGGCGAGCCGCACCGAGCCGGCCGTGCCGAGCGGCGACTCCTCGACCGAGTACTCGATGTTCAGTCCCAGGGTCTCGCCGTCGCCGAAGTAGCCGCGGATTGCCTGCGGCATGAAGGCAACGGTCACGATCACGTCCTCGAGCCCATGCTTGCGCAGCAGCTCGAGGATGTGCTCCATGCACGGCTTGCCGACGATCGGCACCATCGGCTTCGGCTGGTTCGACGTCAGCGGCCGCAGGCGCGTGCCCTCGCCGCCGGCCATCACGACGGCCTTCACGTTGCCACCTCCCGCCGAGCCTTGAGCAGGTAGCCGACGAGCGCAATCGCCGCAAGGACGACGCCGGCCCAGAAGATCCAGAGCGGCCAGTCAGTGCCCTCGCGGGTGACCATGATGAAGCCGAGCGACGCGTACAGCAGCCACGTCGCCGCTTTGCCGGCGAAGTTCACCGAGAAGTCGTAGCCACGGCCCACGACGAGCTTGTACCCGGCAACGAGGGCCAAATCACGCGCGGGGATCACCAGGGCGATCCAGGGCAGGCGATCCGCGTGCCAGAGGAGGATCACGGCCGCGTCGATCATCAACCGGTCGGCCAGCGGGTCGGCGATCTTGCCGAAGCTCGACTCGACGCGCCAGCGGCGCGCCAGCCAGCCGTCGATCTGGTCGGTCACGCCCGCGACGCCGAAGACGATCGCGGCTGCCCAGCTGTGGCCGCCGTCGGCGCCCAGCAGTAGCACGACGAAGACCGGAATCAGGGCCAGCCGCACGATCGTCAGTGCGTTGGGGATCTGCGCTACCGGGGCGGGGACCGCGCGAGTGGCCACGGTGGAAGGATACGGGGGTGGCGGAGACCCTCTCCCTGCCGGGCTTCGTGAACGCGCATTCGCACGCCTTCCAGCGCGCGCTGCGCGGCCGGACCGAGGGCGGCGACTTCTGGGGCTGGCGCGACGACATGCTCGAGCTGGCGGCTTCGCTGACGACCGATCAGGTGCGCAAGGGCTACGTCCAGGTCTACGGCGAGATGCTCGGTGCCGGGTACACGGTTGTCGGCGAGTTCCACTACCTCGGGCTCGCCGAGGCGCACGCGGCGGCCGACGCCGCGGCCGAGGCCGGCATCGAGCTCGTCCTGCTGCTCGCCGCCTATGGTCGTGGCGGGATCGAACGCTTCCGGCAACACTCGGTTGCCGACTATCTCTTGCAGCTCGAGGAGCTCCGAGCCGCCGGTGTGCGCGTCGGCGTCGCCCCCCACTCCGTCCGAGCCTGCCCACGCGACTGGCTCGAGGAGCTCGGTCGTTACGCGGCGGCCGAGGGCCTCCCGCTGCACGTGCATGCGGACGAGCAGGCGCGCGAGATCGAGGAGTGCCTCGCCGAGCACGGCCTGCGTCCGTTGGAGCTACTGGCCGAAACCGGCTGCCTCGGCCCGAGCACGACGGTCGTGCACGCCACACACGCCGACGCGCACGAGCTCGACCTGCTAGCCGACGCCGGCGCTCGCGTGTGCCTCTGTCCGACGACGGAAGCGAACCTCGGCGACGGCTTCGCGCCGGTGCAGGAGCTCTGCGAGCGCGGGGTCGGCATCTGCATCGGCTCGGACTCGAACGTGCGGATCGACCCGCTTGAGGAGCTGCGAGAGCTCGAGGGCATCGCCCGCCGCCGCGCCGGCAGGCGCAACGTCGTCTCGGTTTCGAGCCTGCTCTGCTTCGGCGCCGACGAGGGAGCGGCAGCCCTCGGGCTGGAGCGCTGGCCTGACGTCGAGGTCGACCTCGAGCATCCGTCGCTCGCCGGAGTCGAGCCTGAAGACGTCCATGCCGCGCTCATCTTCGGCTCCTCAGCCGGGGTGTTTGCGTGACGTTCCTCCTCACTTCGGGGCCTGGTAAGCGAGAGGTGGAGAAAACCCGCTGTCTCCAGCGGGTTTCGTAGTCGGGGCGCCGAGATTTGAACTCGGGACCTCTTGTCCCCCAGACAAGCGCGCTAACCAGGCTGCGCCACGCCCCGTCCGGCGGAACTCTAGCTCACCGCCTGATTGGCGAAACGGCCTGGCCGGCTCAGGCCGGACGGCCTCTTCGGCGACGGAGGCGATGCCGAGTGACTGCTTTGAAGAATCACTCAAATGGCCTTTAGGCAATCAGCTCGACGCTCTACTGCTCCGAACCCAGACCCGGTCTCCTGGCCCGTATCTGGGACTTCGACGGCACCGAGAACCAATCCCGCCGAGCAGGGTCTCCGCGAGGACTGTTCCGATGGTTAGCGAAGACTGGCTTCACGCGGCCGGACGAGGTGCGCGATACTCAGCCATCGATGTCGGGAGCCGCCCCCGATCACGCCGTGCGCATAGTGCTCATGGACAACGATCACCACCGCCTCTTCGCGAAAGCTCTCCATGCGAAGCTGGAGCATGACCCACGGTTCGAGGTAGTGGGCGTCGCGTCGGATGGCCAAGAGGCCGTCCGGCTCGTCGCCGAGGTCGGCCCGGACATCGTCCTCCTCGACAGAGAGCAGGATGCGGGCACCCTCTCGGCGTCACGGCTGATCTCTTCCCGGCAACGCGCGCCACGTGTGCTGATCCTCGCCGGCCCGGACGACGAGTTCGGCGCCGTCGAAGCGCACGACGCCGGAGCAGCGGCCTTCCTGCGAAAGCCGCGCTCCGCCGCCGATCTCCTGGAGACCCTCGAGCTTGCGACGCTCCTCATCCAGACAGCTGTGCCGTCCGTTGAGCCTCAGAACGACTAGCTCCCGGCGGTCAGCCCTCCAACCATTGGCTCGGCCGCAGCCGGCTCGAGCAAGCCGTGGAGCTGAGCCCAGCGGCTGGCTTCGGTGCGATTCGCCACGTCCAGCTTCCGGTAGATGTTGGACAGGTGGAACTTCACCGTCTGCTCCGTCACCCACAGCATCCGTGCGAGCTGGCTGTTGGAGTGTCCATCCGCGACGAGCTGCAGAATCTCGCGCTCCCTCTTCGTGAGCATCGCAACGGCAGGATCCGCATCTCTCGCGACCGCGCCGCTCGCGGCTGGTGCAGGCGTCACACCCGGCAGGAACAGTGAGGGCGAGAACGTCTGCCGGATCGCTACTCCGACGTCGTCAGAATGGGCAGTCTTGACGACGTAGGCGACTGCTCCGGCAGCAAACGCCGCCTGTACCTGATTGGGGTCCTCGGAGGATGCGAGTGCGATCGCTTTCAGCCCAGGCACTCGCAGACATGCCTCCCGAATGCACGCGATCCCGCCGGCTGCAGGCTCTGCCACCAGGATGCGCGGACGAAGCTCCTCGCAGAGTGCGAGGGCCCGGTCGCCGTCGGACGTGCGTCCGACGACCGTGACACTGTTCTTCATGAGGATATTCTCGACCGCGTCCAACCACAATGGATAGGGGTCGACCAACACCGCCGTTCTTTCGCCGCTATACGCCACCGTACTACCCCTTTCTTCCCCCCGGAAAAAGGTCCGCCTCTGGTGTCATAACCCATTTCGGTCTGTGTGTAAAGCCGTGGATAACTACTCGAAAGAGCGTGAGAGGTAACGATCCTGTTATCCACAGGCCTGTGAAAACCTGGTAGGACGTGGGTCGGGCCTCGCGGGCCGTCTAGGAAGGGCGCTGAACTAGCC